>WNFA01001034.1_pt1 | contig 37243 bp, 33 predicted proteins | sample 5400481 | NCBI WGS metagenome assembly WNFA01 (sample SAMN13153340, study PRJNA577476) | soil metagenome | isolation source: 120 cm saprolite under Douglas fir tree site 2 hole 1 replicate 2 | place: USA:California | collected 2015-04-18 | reverse complement strand
GATCGGCTCGGCCGCGCCAGCCGGCCGCGCCGCGGGCACCGCGACCAGCACCGCGGCCGCGGCCAAGACGAGAGCGCGCTTCAGGCTCTTAATCATCTGCAATCCCTCCCGGTTTTCATCTTGTTGCGCTTATCATATGCTCAATTCCTCGGCTCCCGCCAGTTCGGATCTCGGCGCAGGTCCGGCCGCCGGAGAGCTTTGTTCCATGCGAGGAGACGGCCATGCGGTTGGTGGCGTTCGACGATAGCGGCGAGGCAAGGCTCGGCGTACTGCAGGGCGAGACCGTGATCGATCTGGCGCGCGCTGCGCCCGACCTGCCGCGCGACCTGCTCGGCATGATCCGCATCGGCGCCGTTGCTTTCGCCGCCGCGGGCGAGGCGGCACGCCGCGCCGCTGCCGACGCCCGCCGGCCGCTGGGGGCATGCCAAGCCCGAATATCCCAGCCTCTTTCTGCGCTGCGGCACATCGCTGGTGGCGCATGGCGAGGCGATCTGGCGGCCGCGCGCCTCGACCAAGCTCGATTACGAGGCGGAGCTGGTCGCGGTGGTCGGCCGCGCGGCGCGGCACGTGCCCGTGGACCAGGCACTGGACTATATCGCGGGCTACTCCTGCTTCAACGATGGGTCGATCCGCGACTATCAGCGCAAGACCTCGCAATGGACCATCGGCAAGAATTTCGACCGCACCGGCGGTTTCGGGCCGTGGTTCGTGACGGCGGACGAGCTGCCGCCGGGCGCCGCCGGCCTGGCCATCGAATCCCGCCTCAACGGCCGCGTCATGCAGAAGGCCAACACCAGCGACATGATCTTCCCGGTGGCGGAGACCGTGGCGCTGCTCTCCGAATGCGTGACGCTCGAGCCCGGCGACCTCCTGGTGATGGGCACGCCGGCCGGCGTCGGCTATGCCCGCAACCCGCCGGTGTGGATGAAAGAGGGCGACACGATCGAGATCGCCATCGAGAGCATCGGCATCCTCAGCAATCCCATCAAGGACGAGCCGGCGCCGCCGCGGTCCAATCGCTAGCGCAGCTCCATTATGCCCCTCTCCCGCTTGCGGGAGAGGGAGGGTCCCGGCGCGCAGCGCCGGGAGGGTGAGGGCTGCGCAACGGAGAGGCTCCCTCACCCGCCGCCGCTGCGCTGCGCTCAGCGGCGTCACCCTCTCCCGCAAGCGGGAGAGGGGCTATTGGTGCGTTGTGCGGCTGATCCGATGACGCTCTAGCGCTCGAGTGTCGCGGCGCGGGTCGGCGGCGCGGACCCGGCGATCTCGTTGATCAGCTTGTTGGTGATGGCCTCGCCGAACGAGTTGAAATCCTGCACCACCATGAGGAAGGCGCCGGGGCCGCCGACGACGTTCTGCCGGTAGTATTCGGGCAGGCCCTCCGGCGGCTGGGTGTGCGCGAAATAACCGGGGTTGGGATGCTCGTTGATGATGGCGAGGCCGTTGACGGTGACGCCTGCCGCCACCGCCTCGTCGCGGGCGTCGCGCACCGAGCGGCCGGAGTTGTTGGTGCCGTCGCCGGAAACGTCGATGATGCGCCGTTCGGCGGTGGCGCCGACCTTCGACAAATAGGCGCGGCTGAAATCGAGCGCGGCGCTGATGGCGGTGCGGCCGACGAAAGCGCGCGGCGCGGCGAGCAGCGTCGCCGCGAAGGCGGCGGCGCTCTCGCCGTCGCGGATCACCGTCCAATCCACGATCAACTGCTGCTCCTCCGGTCCCGACCATTCGACGAAGCAGATGGCGATCGCGCCGAACTGGCCGGCGGCGATGGCGTGCAGCACGCGCGGGTTGGTGACGGCGGCGGCATAGCCCTGGCGCTGCAGCTTGAACTCGTCGTCATCGATGCTGCGCGACACATCCGCCGCGAGCACCAGCGCCACATCGACCTTCTCGGCCCGCGCCATGGGCGCGCCAACGGCGAGAAGGGCGGCGATGACCGCACAGGCGAGGACCGATCTCATCGGCACCTCCTCGATACCATGCGCCGAGCATAGAACCGCCGGCACGATGAGGGAAGCGCCGCTGCGCAGGGCTGCCTGGCGCGGCGACGATGCGCTATAGGATCGCCATGCCTGCCCGCGATCTCGGCCCATGGATCAAGACCTTGCCGGTGGGCGATGCCGTGATGGCGCTCGCCGCGGCGCTGGCCGGCCCGCGCGCCGCGGTGCTCCAGGCACCGCCCGGCGCGGGCAAGACCACGCTGGTATCGCTCATCATGCTCGACGCGCCGTGGCTCGGCGGCCGGCGCATCCTCATGCTCGAGCCGCGCCGGCTCGCGACCCGCGCGGCGGCGCGGCGCATGGCGGAGATGCTGGGCGAGAGGGTCGGCGAAACCGTCGGTTACCGCACCCGGCTCGATACGCGCGTGAGCGCCGCGACGCGCATCGAAGTGGTGACCGAGGGCATCCTGATCCGGATGATCCAGGATGATCCCGCGCTCGACGGCGTCGGCCTCGTCATCTTCGACGAGTTCCATGAGCGCAGCCTCGACGCCGATCTTGGCCTGGCATTGACGCTCGAGGCGCGGCGCGCGCTGCGCGAGGATCTACGCCTTCTGGTGATGTCGGCGACCCTCGACGGCGAGGCGGTGGCGCGGCTGCTCGGCGGCGCGCCTGTCGTCAGCAGCGCCGGACGCAGCTTTCCCGTGGCGGTCCGCCATCTCGAGCGCCCGGCCGCCGACCGCATCGAGACCGCTGTCGCCGCCGTCATCCGCCGCGCGCTCGTCGAGGAGGAAGGCAGCGTGCTGGTCTTCCTGCCGGGCGGCGCCGAGATCCGCCGGGTCGAGCGCCTCCTCACCGAAGCCGAGCTCGATCCGGGCATCATCATCGCGCCGCTTTACGGCGACCTGCCGCAGGGCGCGCAGGATGAGGCGATCCGGCCGGCGCCGGCCGGACGGCGCAAGGTCGTTCTGGCCACGCCCATCGCCGAGACCAGCCTCACCATCGAGGGCATCCGCGTCGTCGTCGACAGCGGGCTGATGCGCGTGCCGCGCTTCGAGCCGCGCAGCGGCATGACCCGGCTCGAGACCGTGCGCGTCTCGCAGGCTTCGGCGGAGCAGCGCCGCGGCCGCGCCGGGCGCCTCACGCCCGGCCTGTGCTATCGCCTGTGGCCGGCAGCGGAGCAAGCGCAGTTGCGGCCTTTCAGCGCGCCGGAAATTCTCGAGGCCGATCTCGCGCCGCTGGCGCTGGAGCTGGCGCGCTGGGGCAGCGCCGATCCCGCCGCCCTCGCGTGGCTCGATGCGCCCCCCGCCGCCGCTTACACGCAAGCCCACGAGCTGCTGCGCAATCTGGCCGCGCTCGACAGGGCCGGGCGCATCACCGCGCATGGCCGCGAGATGGCGGCCCTCGGTCTCCACCCGCGTCTCGCGCATATGGTGCTCGCGGCGCGTCGGCAGGGCCGCGGACGCCTCGCCGCGGCGATCGCCGCGCTGCTCGGCGAGCGCGACATCCTCAAGTCGATGCCGGGCCAACGCGACGCCGATCTGCGCTGGCGCGTCGAGCTCTTGCACGAGCAGGCCCGATCCCCTGCCCTGCCCCGCGGCATTTCGCTCGAACGCGGCTCGCTCGAGCGGGCCCGGCAAGCCGCCCGCCAGTTCGAGCGTCAGCTCCGCCTCGAAGGCAAAGAGACGGTCGATCCGCAGGACAGCGGCCGCGTCCTCGCGCTCGCCTATCCCGACCGCATCGCGCAGCGCCGCGCCGGCAGCCATGGCCAGTTTCTCCTGTCGAACGGTCGCGGCGCGGAGCTGCCGGCGGCGGATCCGCTGGCGGCCGAAGAATTTCTGGCCATCGCCGATCTCGACGGTGAGAAGCGCGTCGCGCGCATCTTTCTCGCCGCGCCCTTGTCGCGCGCCGAGGTCGAGGAGGATTTCGCCGAAACCATCGACAACGGTGAAAGTGTCGCCTGGGACAGCCGCGGGGCGGCGGTGCTGGCACGCCGGCAGGAGCGGTTGGGCGCGCTCGTGCTGAAAGACGAGCCGCTCGCCGAGCCGGCGCCCGAGCGTGTCACCGCGGCCATGCTCGATGGCATCCGCGCCCTCGGCATCGGCGCCCTGCCGTGGACGCGCGAGGCGGAAAGCCTCCGTCAGCGCGCTCTCTTTCTCCGGAGGCTCGATGCCGCAGCGGATTGGCCCGACCTCTCCGATGAGGGCTTGCTTGCCGCGCTCGAGGAGTGGCTGGCGCCCCATCTCGTCGGCGTCACGCGACAGGCGCAGCTCGACCGCCTCGACCTTGCCGCCGTTCTGCGGCAGCGGCTGAGCTGGGAACAGCAGCGAGCGCTCGACCGCCTGGCGCCAACTCATGTCACCGTGCCCAGCGGATCGCGCGTGCCGATCGATTACGGCGCCGGCGATGTGCCGGTGCTGGCGGTGCGGCTGCAGGAGCTGTTCGGCGCGAAGGAGACGCCGGCCGTCGCCGGCGGGCGCGTGCCGCTGCTGCTGCACCTGCTCTCGCCGGCGGGGCGCCCGCTGCAGGTCACGCGCGACCTCGGCGGCTTCTGGACCGGCAGCTATCCGGCGGTGCGCAGCGAGATGCGCGGCCGCTATCCCAAGCACCCCTGGCCCGATGACCCGCTCGCCGCCACGCCCACCGCGCGCGCGAAGCGGCCGGCGCGCTAACATTGCGATAGAACGGAACCGATGGGTCGCATCTGCGTATCCGGATAATACGCAACGCGGAGGAGAATGATGCGTTTTCTTCCGGCGACCTTGCTCGCTGTAGGCGCGCTGGCCGGTTGTTCCAGCGGCTCCAAGATCCTCACCGGTACGCAAACCACCGTCGTGGTCCAATATGATGGCAAGGACCTGACGCCGGCGATGCAGCGCGCCACCACCTATTGCGGCGCACTCGGCAAGCAGGCCGCGCTGCAAGGGGTATCGCAGAATAACGGGACGAGCGTCGCCACGTTCAACTGCGCCTGACCCCGCCGCGCCGGCGCCGTTCACTGGTGCATCGCCTGGCTCTTCGGGAAGGGATAAGCGCCGCCGAAGTCGCCGATCACGCCGGTGTGGCTGACAAAGCCAGCGCCTGCCCGCCAGAGATGGAGCTGATAGCCCGGCGGCTCCATCACATAGGCTCCGGCGCCGCGCGGTCTGAGGTCGAGCGCTATCTGGTGCGCGGTGCTCGGTGCCGTGCTGGCCAGGGCGTGAGCGCCGAGCCGTGCCTGGATCGAGCGGTGGAGATGGCCGCACAGCACGCGCTCCACTTGCGGATGCCGCGTCAGCAGCGCCGCCAGCCGGTCGGCACCGGCAAGCCCCATGGCATCCATGTGCTCGATCCCCGTGCGGAACGGCGGATGGTGCATGATGATCAGTGTCGGCCGATCGGGCGCTGCCGCCAGCTGGCGCTCGAGCCATTGCAGGCGCTCGTCGCACAGGCATCCACCGGCCTCGCCGGGGATGATCGTGTCAAGCGCGACGAGACGCAGCGCGTGGTGATCGACGACGTATTGGCAAAATCCCTGCGCGGGCAGGTACCCTCCGGATCGGAAGGCTTGGCGAAGCACCTCGCGCTCGTCGTGATTGCCGGGGATGACATAGATCGGCATGCGCAGCGGGGCCAAGATCTCGCGTAGCAGCTCGTATTGGTGAGGACGCCCGGATTCGGTGAGATCCCCCGTGGCAACCACGAGGTCCGGCGTCGGATCGAGCTTGGTCAATGCAGCCACCGCCGCCCTCAGGCAAGAAGCCGTATCGACGGCGCCGTAGGTGAGCTTGCCGCGTCCTCTGAGGTGGAAATCCGAGATCTGCGCGATGAGCATGAGTCCTCGCGGCGAGAGGGCGGCTGCGCCGCCAACCTGCCACCATCCTATTTCGCTCCGAACGCGAGCGCCATGGCCCCGCTTCGACGGGATGGCTTTCCCCGCCGCACGGGCTTATGGTGCCCCGCTTTCCGGCGGGGGTTACCCGGTCGCCCTTGGCCTCGCCGCGCCACGGCCCATCTCTTGTGGTCATACGAGCGGTGCGCCTCGACGACACCCGCTCGCCGCCGCGGCCAGACCCGGCACCGGGAAGCAGATGAGGTAGGCATGGCGCAGACGACGGCGACCGACAGGCCGAGGATCGGCGAGAAGATGCGGCACGGCCTGATCGTCGGGGCGCTGGGCGTCGTCTACGGCGATATCGGCACCTCGCCGCTCTATACCGTGCGGCAGTGCTTTGTCGATGTCGGCAGCGTCAGCGAGACCTCGGTATTCGGCGTGCTGTCGCTCATCGCCTGGGCGTTGTTCGTCGTCGTCACCCTCAAATACGTCATCGTCATCATGCGCGCCGACAACCGCGGCGAGGGCGGCATCCTCGCCCTCACGGCACTGGCGCTGCGCACCACCAGTCGCGGCACGCGCGCCTACGGGCTGATCTTGGCTGCAGGCCTGATCGGCGCCGCGCTGTTCTACGGCGACGGCGTCATCACGCCGGCGATCTCGGTGCTGAGCGCGGTCGAAGGCCTCAAGGTCGCGACGCCGCTCTTCGAGCCCTATGTTCTCCCGATCACCGTTATCCTGCTGGTCGGCCTGTTTCTGCTACAGCGCCGCGGCACCGCCCAAGTCGGCGAGTTCTTCGGCCCGGTGATGGCGCTGTGGTTCGTCGTGATCGCCGTCCTCGGCCTCGCGCAGATCGTCCAACAATGGCGCATCCTCCTGGCGCTCAACCCTTTTTACGGGCTGAATTATCTCGCCAGCGACCCTTGGCGCGGCTTCATCCTGCTCGGGGCGGTGGTGCTCGCGGTCACCGGCGCCGAGGCGCTCTACGCGGACATGGGGCATTTCGGCGCCCAGCCGATCCGGCGGGCATGGCTCTACTTCGTTTTCCCGGCGCTGCTGCTCAACTATTTTGGGCAAGGGGCGCTGCTGCTGCGCGCCGTCGACCGTCAGACGATCGAGCGCGTCCTCGAGAACCCGTTCTTTCATTTGGCGCCGGACTGGGCGCTCTACCCCATGGTGGTACTGGCATCGGCCGCGACGGTGATCGCGTCTCAGGCGGTGATCTCCGGTGCCTTTTCCATGACGCGCCAGGCGGTGCAGCTCGGCTACCTGCCGCGGCTAGAGATCCGCCACACTTCCGAGCAGGAGATCGGCCAGATCTTCGTGCCGGCAGTCAACTGGATCCTGCTGGTCGCGGTGGTGGCGCTGGTTCTGGGCTTCCGCTCGTCGGACAATCTCGGCGCCGCCTACGGCATCGCGGTCACCGGTACGATGAGCATCACGACCGTGCTCGCGCTCGTCTACATGTACGGTATCCGCCATTGGCATCCCGGCGCCGCCGCCATGCTGTTCGGTTTTTTCCTGACGGTCGATCTCGCCTTATTTGCCGCCAACATGCTGAAGATCTTCGAAGGCGGCTGGTTCCCGCTTGCCGTCGCCGTGGTCGTCTATACCGTGATGGCGACCTGGCGGGCCGGCCGGTCGGCGCTGACGCAAGTGCGCGAGCGCGACGCGCTGCCCGTCGGGACCTTCATCACCACCTTGCGCCCGGGCCATCCGCCGCGCGTGCCGGGCACGGCGGTGTTCACCACCGGCAACGTCACGGCGGTGCCGAATGCCCTGCTCCATAATCTGAAGCACAACAAGGTGTTGCACGATCGGGTGGTGCTTCTGACCGTGCAGACCACGGATATCCCGCATGTCCCCGACGATCAGCGGCTTGAGATCCACCACCTCGACCAGGATTTTCACACCATCACCCTGCATTACGGGTTCATGGATCAGCCCAATATCCCGCGGGCGTTCGCGCAGTGCCGCGCCATGCAGTTCCATTTCAACTTATTGGAGACTTCGTTCTTCGTCGGCCGTGAGAAGATCGTCTCCGGCCACCGCACCCAGCTCTCGCGCTGGCGCAAGGAGCTTTTTATTTTCATGTCCAATACGATGCTCGACGCGACGGAATTCTTCCGCATCCCTACGAACCGGGTCATCGAGCTCGGCGGCCAGATCGAGATCTGACCACCGAACCGGCTCTCTTGCACTACCGGCGGTAGACGTTCAAAACGTCGCGCCTGCTGCCCCATCGGCGAACTTTGTGCCTGGTGCTCCGTTCGCTGTTTTAGCACCAGGCGGCTGCAAGCCGGTGCTCACGGTCAATGAGGAACAAGCTATGCCCTTCGACGGTACCGGCTATGAAGGCCGAATCGAGGCCATCGACAAAGTAGACAAGGTCATTGATCTGTTGGCTCGCGAGGACCGCTGGTGCAAGCAGCAACTGCGATCCTATGACGGGCGGCGCTGCATCCTGGGCGCGATGATGGCGGCGGACGCGACCATCGCGTTGAAGGAGCCGATCCTGCTCGCGATCAAGCAGGTGACGGGCCGCGATTATCTGCGGATCGAGATGTTCAACGACCATCCGCTGACGACGCACGGCCTCGTCATCAAGGTTCTGCACCAAACGCGCGATAACATCGTCAACGGTGTGGTGGAGCGCCCGCTTGCCCCCGCCGCGCCGCACGCCGGCGCTTGGTGGGGTGGCTCTCTCAGGCCCCTGCACCAGTTGCGCAGAATCTTGGGCTAGCGCTCGGACAGAGGCGCCGTTCCGGCCGCGGTGCCGGAATCGGCGCCGCTGCCGTGCGCGGCATGCCTGGCGAGCGGTCATTCGCCCGATGGCTTGCGTTGCACCGCGACGGCCGCGGTCGTCGTGCGCAACGGCACTTCCCTCAAGAAAAATGTCGTCGCGACGCTCGTCGCGGCGATCAGTGCCGCAATGCCGAACACCAGGTGAAACGACTGCACCAGCGCCGGGATCAGTACCGCGCGCTGAGACGCATGCAGATGCGCGATCGCATCCGGCCCACCCGCCAACAAAGCAGTCCCAAGCTCGGTGCCGCCAGCCGCGAGATGTCGCTCGAGCGCCGCCAGGAGCACCGACCATAGGATGGCCGCCCCGAACGAGCCGCCAAGCGAGCGGCTGAACGCGACCGTTGCCGTCGCTACGCCGATATCGCGCGGCTCGGCGGCGTTCTGCACGGCCACCAGCATCACCGGCATCGACATGCCGATGCCGATGCCGAGCAGGCCCATATAAACCATCGCCGCGGCCGGCGGCGTTACCGCGCCCATGGTCGCCAGCAAGGCAAAAGCCAGCGTGCTCATGCCGAGGCCGATCAGCGGAAACGCCTTGTAGCGACCGGTGCGCCGCATCAGCTGCCCGGAAGTGAACGCACCGACGACGGTGCCGCCCATGAGCGGGATGAGCAGCACGCCGGAATGCCCGGCGCCGACGCCGATGACGAGCTGCAGGAACACCGGCAGCAGCACGATGGCGCCGAACATCGCCATGGCGACGATGAAGCTGGTGAGGCTGGCGAGGCTGATGACCGGATTGACGAAAAGCCGCGGCGGCAGGATCGGCTCGGCGGCGCGGAGCTCCTGCACGATGAAGCCGCCGATGAGCGGCGGCGCGGCGGCGATGAGGCCGAGCAGGGTTGGCGACGTCCAGGCCAAGGTGGTCCCGCCCCAGCTCGCCACCAGCAGCAGATCGGCGACGGCGGCGGTGAGGAGCGCGGCGCCGAGGTAGTCGATGCGGCGATGACGGCGCGGCGTGGCGAGCCGCGCCAGCGCGCGGCGGCACAGTATGAACGCGGCAATCCCCAAGGGCAGATTGATCCAGAACACCCAGCGCCAGGTGAGATAGTCGACGAAGAAGCCGCCGAGGACCGGGCCGCCCACGCTCGCGGTCGCCCACATGCCGCTCAGGTAGCCTTGGTAACGGCCGCGCTCGCGCGGGGCAATGACGTCGGCGATGACCGCTTGCGCCATGCTGATGAGGCCGCCGCCGCCCAGCCCTTGCAGCGCCCGCGCGGCGACGAGCTGCGGCATGTCCCGGGCGAGACCGCACAGCACCGACGCGGCGACGAAAACGACGATGGCGATCTGCAACAGGGCGCGGCGGCCGTAGAGATCGCTCAATTTGCCATAGATCGGCGTCGACGCGGTCGAGGTCAGGAGATATGCGGCGACGATCCACGACAGGTGCTCGAAGCCGTTGAGCTCGCCGGCGATCGCGGGCAGCGCCGTAGCGACGATGCTCTGATCGAGCGCCGCCAGCATCATGCCGAGCAGGATGCCGCTGAGGATGACGAGAATCTCACGATGGGTGAAGGCTTGGCCGTCCGCTGGCGGCTCGATCGCCGCCACCGCCCCACCGTGTCGGTCGTCGTGCTCGACCCTCATGCCTATCCCAACCTTGCGCGGCGTCCCCGATGACCCGCGCCGCAGCATAGCAATCGCTTGTCCTCGGGGCATCCGGCAGGCTAAGTCACTGCCATGGATGCCGCCGACAACGCGACGGACAGCGCCAAGCTCCACGTCAGCACCCTGCTGATCGCCTCGGAGCGCGCGCTCACCAACGCCCTCGAGGAGCTCGGTTTCGCCGAGGACGACGACCGCGTCATCCAGCACGAAGGGCGGCTTGCCTTCCTCACCTGCAGCCACGACCCCGATTGCGACGACCTGTTCGCGCTGATCTCGGAGCTGGCGGCGCGCGGCGAGACCTGGGAGCTGCAGTTCCGCGTCGATACCGGCGAAGGCCGGGCGGTCTTCCAGCGCCTTGCCCGTCATCAGTCGGTCGAGGCGCTCGATGCCGAGCTGCCGCCGGATACCGAGGAAAGCGACAAGGAGCTCCCCGTGCACGACGTCGATGCCGACAGCGGGCGCGCCGCGTTGCGCAAGGCGCTCAACCGCGTCGATCCCGCCGGCACCTTCGCCACCATACGCTCAGGCCCCGGCGGACGCGCCACGGCCGTGGTCCTGCGCCGGAACCCGCGCCGCGCGCTGGCCATGGCCTCCGGCGCCGACGAGGCGAGCCTGCGCGCCGCCATCCGCGAGATATTGCCCACCGTGATGTTCGCCGTGGCGATGAAGCCGCCGGGCAGCTGACGGCGCTCGACGCCGGGATTGTCCCACGCTGCCGAGCGTTTAGGTAGCGCGAGCCATGACGAAGCTAAAGGCGAAGGTCACAAACGCCCTCAACGAGACGCGCATGCTGGTCCTCGGCGCGCAGATCCTGCTGGGCTTTCAGCTCAACGCCGTGTTTCAGCCGCGCTTCGAGCGTCTCGCCGACCATGCCCGCTGGCTCGATCTTGCCGGGCTTGCGCTGATGAGCACTGCCGTCGCCTTTCTCATCGCGCCCGCTCCCTTCCATCGGCTGACTGAGAACGGGCGGGACACGGCCCGGCTGCACGCCGTCACCACCCGCATGGCCGAATTTGCGCTGTTCCCTTTCGGCCTTTGCATCGGCATCGACATTTTCATCGTCGCCGAGCTGCTGTTCGGCGCCCTGCCGAGCATTATTGTCGGTGCAGCATTCACCGCCACTGCCGGGCTGCTCTGGTATGGGCTCGAGGTTGCGCGGCGCGGTCGCCAAGGAGAAACATCCGTGAACCGCCATGAAGACGACGAGGCGCCCGAGACCGATCTCGGCGAGAGAATCAACACGATGCTCATCGAGGCGCGCGTGATCCTGCCGGGCGCGCAGGCGCTGTTGGGCTTTCAGTTCACCGCTTTTCTCACCAACGGCTTCGAGCAGATGCCGCAACTGGCGAAGCTGGTGCACTTCGGCTGTCTCGCCTGCGTGGCGTTGACGACCATCCTGCTGATGGCGCCCGCCGCTTATCACCGGCTCGTCGCCGGCGGCGAAGATCGGCCGGATGTCGAGCAATTCGGCGACCGGGTGGTGCTGGCATCGCTGCTGCCGCTGGCTTTCGGCCTCAGCGGCGAGTTCTATATCGTGGCTGGCAAGGTCGGCTATGCCGATGGCCCGGCGATCGCCGCGACGCTCATCGCGCTCGCGGTGTTTCTCGGCCTGTGGTTTGCCTACCCGCTGCTGGCGCGCACATGGCGCTCCAAGCCCAGCCGGCGGGCGCTGCAGGCCAAGCAACAATGACGGCGCGAGACAACAATTTCGATTTGCTGCGGCTGCTTGCCGCGATTTGCGTCATCTTCTCCCATTGCTTCCTGATCGCCGAAGGCAGCGACGCACACGAGCCGCTGATCCTGCTCACCGGCCGACAGAGTATCCTCGGCCTCGCCGGCGTGTTCGTGTTCTTCACCATCAGCGGCTTTCTGGTGACGCAAAGCTTCGAGGCGACCGGCTCGCCGCTGCGCTTCCTCGCCAAGCGTGCGCTGCGCATCTTCCCCGGCCTCTTCGCCGCGCTCGTCACCGCCGGCTTCGCGCTCGGGCCGCTGGTCACCACCCTGCCGCTCGGCGCCTACTTCCGCCGGCCGGAGATCTACGGCTACGTCGTCGGCAACGCCCTGCTCAATGTCGGCATCCACGAGCTGCCGGGCGTGATGTTCGTCGACAATCCCGTCGGGCTCGAGGTCAACGGCTCGCTGTGGAGCCTGCGCTACGAGTTCATGATGTACCTCATGGTCCTCGGGCTCGGCGCGCTCCGGCTGCTGCGGCTGCCCGTCCTGCTCGCACTGCTCGCGCTCGGCCTCGCCTGCCTGCAATTCGATGCGCTCGACTTCCTGGGAACCTGGGGCTGGCTGCTCGGCTTCTTCGCCGTCGGCATGGTGCTCTACAAGCTGCGCCATACCCGCATCTTCGACGGGCGATTGGCAGCGCTGGCATTGGGCGGGCTGGCGCTGAGCGTGCCGCTGCGCCAGTTCATCCCGCTCTTCCCGCTGTTCGGCGGCTACCTCGCCATATATCTCGCGCTCGAGCGCCGCCTGCCAGTGATCCCGGCGGCGCGGTTTGGCGACCTCTCCTATGGACTCTACATCTATGGCTGGCCGGTGACGGCCACCGTCATGTACGCCACTGGCGGCACCCTCTCGTGGCAGCGGCTCTTCCTGCTGTCGCTGCCCGTGGCGCTCGGCGTGGCGTGGCTCTCCTGGCGCTTCGTCGAGGAGCCGTTCCTGCGGCTGAAGTCGCGGCGGCGCAGCGAGACTGCCGCCTCTTCGTTGGTCGCCGCCGAGCGGAGCTGGAGCGTTGTCAGCGCGAGAGGGTGGCGACCGCCTGGCCTTCGCTGACCGTCTCGCCCTCGGCGACGAAGATGGCGGCAACGATGCCGGCTGCCGGGGCGAGAACGGGAAGCTCCATCTTCATCGCTTCGAGGATGATCACCTCGTCGCCTTCGGCCACGCGGCGACCGACGACCGCGGTGACGCGCGCCACGATGCCGGCCACTTCCGAGCGCACCGGAATATCCGCCATCTTCCCTCCCGAGCGCTCCGCGGCGATGCGCCGGCTCGCGCCAGGGCAAGGTATCCGGCGCGCGCGACCGCTGGCAAGCGGGGCTTGGCGGCGCCGCGGCGATGGGCTATGGCGGAGCGCGTCCTGCGAGCCCAGATAAGGCGACATGGCCACCGAGATTCCCTTTCGCCGTGACATCGATATCGACTACGGCGTCGCAGCGGCGGTGACGCCGCTCATCCGCCGCGTCGTCGCGCGCAACCCCAGCCCCTTCACCTTCAAGGGCACGGGCACCTACATCGTCGGACATGGCCAGGTCGCGGTCATCGACCCGGGGCCGGAGATTACCGCGCATATCGAGGCGCTGCTCGGCGCATTGCGCGGCGAGACGATCACGCACATCCTGATCACGCACACGCATCTCGATCACTCGCCCGCCGCGGCGGCGATCAAGCACGCGACCGGCGCCAAGACCTATGGCTTCGGGCCGCACGGCTCGGGCCGCGCCGAGGACCGGACCGGCGTCGGCGGCGTCACCGAGGAAGGCGGCGACCACGCCTTCGCTCCCGATGTCGTGATGCGCGACGGCGACTCGGTCGAGGGGCCGGGCTGGCACATCGGTGCCGTCCACACGCCGGGCCACACCTCTAATCACCTATGCTTTGCCCTGCCGGAGGAGCGCACACTCTTTTCCGGCGACCACGTGATGGGCTGGTCGACCAGCGTCATCGCGCCGCCCGACGGCGACATGGCCGCCTATATGCGCTCGCTGGCGAAGCTGCTGGGGCGCGATGATGCCGTCTACTGGCCGACGCATGGCCCGTCGATCCCCGACCCCAGGCCCTTCGTCCAGGCCTTCATCGCGCATCGGCGTGAGCGCGCCGACGCCATCCTCGATCGTCTCGCGCGGGGTGGGGCGGTAATCCCGGCGATCGTCGCGCAGATCTATGTCGGGCTCGATCCGCGGCTCAGGGGCGCCGCCGCGCGCTCGGTGCTCGCCCATCTCGTCGAGCTGGTCGAGACCGGCAGGGTCGCGTGCGACGGTCCGCCGACGCTCGACGCACGCTATCGATTGAAGCGCTGAAGGGGTGGTATCGACTCGCCGGAGCCTTTGCCGCAAAACGCCAAGCGTTAACCAAATAGAAACGCTTCTGCCGCAGTTGCAAGTCTGTGTTTCCGCCATTGCGCGATCGCTCGGCGATAATAGCTGCCGCGGACCTAAAACTGTAACGCAACCGTGGTACCAAGCTGCCATGGCATCAGCCTGAGGGTCGCATGCGGCTTGTAGCACAAGAGCGTCGTCTGCGCATAGCAGTGAAGCACGGTTGGAGCCGCCTCGTCTGCGCGGCGCGACCACGATACCGCGTGGCCGCGCGGACGCGCGAGCGGCATTTTCCCATCATCCGAATAGGCGCCGGCGGCGCGATGCCGCCCGCCGGCGTCCCCGCCGATCTGGTAGCGCTCACCATCCTCGCGGTGAACCGGCTCGGCCCGGCGACGCTGCGCACGGTCGCGCATGGCAAGCCGCTTACCGTTACGGTGCCGGACGCGCGCATCGGCGAGATCTTCCGCGCGGCGCTCGCCGAGATGCAAAAGACGCGCCTCACCGACCGCCTCATCGCCATCGTCGTCGACGACGCCGCGGATGCAAGACAGTCGCCCAGCCGCGCCTGACAGCTTGGCGGCCACCCTGTCGGCCCAGCTCTGCCACTACCGGCGCATCACGGCGCCGCAAGTCACGCCATGACGATCACGCCGCGGCACTATCGCACGATCTGGATCTCCGATGTCCATCTGGGCACGCGCGGATGCAAGGCGGAATTCCTGCTCGATTTCCTGCGCCACACCGAGTCCGACAATCTCTATCTCGTCGGCGACATCGTCGACGGCTGGCGCCTGCGCCGCTCCTGGTACTGGGCGCAAAGCCACAACGACGTCATCCAGAAGGTGCTGCGCAAGGCGCGCAAGGGCACCAAGGTCGTCTACATCCCCGGCAATCACGACGAGTGGCTGCGCGACTACACGCAGATCCAGCTCGGCGGCGTGTTGCTGCTCGACCAAGCAGTGCATGAGACGGCGGACGGCCGCCGGCTCCTGGTGCTGCATGGCGACGCGTTCGACGGCGTGGTGCGCTACGCGAAATGGCTGGCGCTGCTCGGCGACGGGGCCTACAACGCGGCGCTCCACCTCAACCATTACTTCAATCTCGCCCGGCGCCGTTTCGGCTATCCCTACTGGTCGCTCTCCGCCTATCTCAAGAGCCGCGTCAAGAACGCCGTCGAATTCGTCGGCGACTATGCCGACGCGATCGTCGCCGAAGCGCGCAAGCACGGCGTCGACGGCATCGTCTGCGGCCACATCCATCATGCCGAGATTCGCGACATCGGCGGCGTGCTCTATTGCAATGACGGCGACTGGGTCGAGAGCTGCACGGCGCTGGTCGAGCATAGCGACGGCCGGCTCGAGATCCTCCATTGGGCCGCGCTCCGCGACCTCGATCCCCTCGCCGCACCCTCGCGCGAGCCCGAGCAGGAGCACGATCTGGCAGCCGCGGACGCTTCGTGAGGATCGCGCTGGTCAGCGACGCCTGGACGCCGCAAGTGAATGGCGTCGTTCGCACCCTGACCGCGCTCATCGGCGAGCTCGGCGCGCGCGGGCACCAGGTGGCGACGATCACGCCCGACCTCTTCCGCACCGTGCCCTGCCCGACATATCCGGAAATCCGCCTCGCGCTGCGCCCGGCCGGCCGTATCGGCGCACTCATCGCCGCCGAGCCCGAGGCGATCCACATCAGCACGGAAGGGCCGCTCGGCTTTGCGGCGCGGCGCCATTGCCTCAAGCGCGGCTACGGCTTCACCACGGCGTTTCACACGCGCTTTCCCGAATATGTGGCGGCGCGCTTTGCCATCCCGCCGTCCTGGAGCTACGCGCTGATGCGGCGCTTCCACGCACCGTCCAAAGGCGTGATGGTCGCGACCGAGACGGTGCGGCGCGAGCTTGCCGTCCGCGGCTTCGGCAACCTGACGAGCTGGAACCGCGGCGTCGATACCGAGCTCTACCAACCGGAGCGGCGCGAGGACTTTTTAGGCCTGCCGCGGCCGATCTTCCTCGCCGTCGGCCGGGTCGCCGTCGAGAAGAATATCGCGGCCTTTCTCGCGCTCGACCTGCCGGGATCGAAGGTGGTCGTCGGCGACGGGCCGCTGCTCGACAAGCTGCGCCGGCGGCACCCGGACGCGCACTTCCTCGGCCGCCATGTCGGCCCGGACCTTGCGCGCCTCTATGCGTCGGCCGACGTTTTCGTCTTTCCCAGCCGCACCGACACCTTCGGCCTGGTGCTGCTCGAGGCGCTCGCCTCGGGCGTTCCGGTCGCGGCTTACCCCGTCCCCGGACCGCTCGACGTCATCGGCAACAGCGGCGCCGGCGTGCTCGACGAGGATCTCGGCCGGGCCGCGCTCGCCGCCCTCGACATCCCGCGCGAGCGCTGCCGCGCCCATGCCCTCCGCTACACTTGGGCGGCTTCAGCGGACCAGTTTGTGGACAATCTCTGGCCGCTCGCCTGACCAGATCGGCTCAGACTTTGCGCCAGCCCGCTGTGCCCGGCGCGCTGTTGTGGAACGTGATCGGCCCGATGCCGCAGATGGCGATGACCGCCGGCTCCTTGCCGTCGGCCTTGACGCCGTCATAGTGCGGCGTCGTCGCAACGCGCCGCACAAAGCTCCCCGCAGGCGCCGGCACGGTGCTCTCGGGATCGAATTTGTCGCCGCTCGCGACCCACCACGTACCCGAGACGACGACGCAGTAGCGATCGCTCTCGTACCAGTGCGGTGCGCTCATATAGCCGGGATGCCACTTCACCAGCGTGTAATAAAGGCCCGGCTCCGATGTCTTGCTCCAGAGCGGCGCCTGCTCGACGCTCTTCTCGGGAAAGTCGGGCGGCTTTACCCAGGTGAGTTGTTCCGGCAGCTTGACGATGGTCATGGCCGGATCCGGCGCGGCGCTGGCCCGACCGGCGGCGAGAGCCAGCGGCAGCGCGGTGAGCAGCGGCGCGATCAGGAGATCGCGGCGCGTGGCGAGCAGCGCGTCCATGATGTTCCTACCCTCCCCTTTGACGTCGCCCGACCTCACGCCGGCGCGAATTTCACCAGCGTCACTTCCTCGGTGACGTCTTCAAATAAGGCTACGACCTTCTGCCCGATGCGGACGCTCTCGACATCGCCGGTGACGATGTTGGTCATCAGCCGCGGTCCCTCCACGAGCTCGACCAGTGCCACGACATAGGGCACATCGCCCTTGAAGGCCGGCCCGGCTGGACGGCGCGCGATGGTGAAGGTGTAGATGGTGCCGCGACCGCTCGCGGTGGTCCACTCGACTGCGGACGAATGGCAATGCGGGCAGAGCTCGCGCGGATAGAAGAAATGCCGGTCGCACAGGCGGCAGCGCATGATGGCGAGGCGGCGCTCGCGCGCGGCCCGCCAGAACGGACCGGATTCGACATCGATAGCGGGTAGCGGCTTCTCGTACATCGCTTTCCTCACGCGCGCGTCAGAACGCAGGTGGCGACGGTGGAGAGCACGCCGCCGGTGCCGTGGGCGAGCGCGACCTCGGCATCCTTGACTTGGCGCGGCCCGCACTCGCCGCGCAGCTGGCGCGTCGCCTCCGTCAGCAGGAACAAGCCGTACATGCCGGGATGGCAGTAGGAGAGGCCGCCGCCATTGGTGTTGAGCGGGAAGGCGCCGCCCGGCGCGGTGCGCTGCCCGGAGACGAAGGCGCCGCCCTCGCCGCGTCGGCAGAAGCCCAATGCCTCCAGCGACAGCAGCACGGTGATGGTGAAGGAGTCGTAGATCTCGACCACGTCGAAATCATCCGCCGCGACGTCGGCCATCGCCATCGCGCGGCTGCCGCTGCCGGCGGCGTGATGCAGCCAGGCCAGGTCTTCCATTTGCGCGATGCCCCAATGGCTCGTCGCCTCGGCGAAGCCGGCGACCACCACCGGCGCCTGCTTGAGGTCGCGCGCCCGCTCGAGGCTGGTGACGACGATGGCGCCGCCGCCATCGGTGACGAGGCAGCAATCGCGCAGATGCAGCGGATCGCAGATCATCGGGCTCGCCAGCACCTCCTCGACGCTGAGCGGATCGCGCATCGTCGCGGCAGGATTGAGCGCCGCCCACTTGCGCGTCGCCACGGCGATCTCGGCGAGCTGCTCGGCGGTGGTGCCGTGCACGTGCCGATGCCGCATCGCCGCCATGGCATAGGCGCCGACCGGGCTCGGCAGGCCGAAGGGGGCCTCGTACTGGCTGTTGAGCACGGCGGGGCCGCGCGCGCCCAGCGTGCGCGACGCGTCGCTCCGCTGGCGGCTGCCATAGAGGATGAGCGCCACCTCGCAGACGCCTTGCCCGACCGCCGCCGCGGCATGGCCGACATGCGCCTCGAAGGAAGAGCCGCCGATCTGCGTGCCGTCGAGATAGCCGGGCCTTATGCCGAGATACTCGGCGAGCGTCGCCGGCATGAAGACACCGGGGCCGGGCACGCCCCAGGCCCCGGCGGCGAAGAGCCCGTCGACGTCGTCGAAGGAAAGCCCGGCCTCGTCGAGCGCCGCCTTCGCCGCGCGCGCCTGTATCTGCAAGACGGTGCCGTCCTCGTCGAGCACGCCCTGCCGCAAGGGTGTATCGGCGACGCCGACGATCGCTGCTTTCCTGGCCATCCCGGCCCTCCTACACCGAAGCGCCGCGGGCGGCAACCGGCCCGCGGCCTCGTCAACGCCGTGCTAGGATGGTGCCCCATGATCAGGATCACCGACAAGGTCGAGCTGGACGAGCGCGAATTGGGCGAGAGCTTCATCCGCGCCAGCGGCCCCGGCGGGCAGAACGTCAACAAGGTGTCGAGCGCCGTGCAGCTGCGCTTCGACGTGTGGCGCTCGCCGTCGCTCGATGGCGGCACCAAGCGGCGGATGGCGGCGCTCGCCGGCCGACGGATGACCAAGGAAGGCGTGCTGGTGATCACCGCCGAGCGCTTCCGCGAGCGCGAGAGGAACCGCGCGGACGCGTTGGCGCGGCTCGTCGATTTGATCGCGCGGGCGGCGGTTATTCCGAAGAAGCGGCGCAAGACGCGCCCGACCAAGGCGGCGAAGGAGAAGCGGCTCGCGTCGAAGTCTGCCCGCTCGCGGCTCAAACGGATGCGCCGCGCCGCGCCGGACGCCTGATTGCGGCTCGCGAAACGGGAGAACCGCGCCGCCGTTACGCGGCGAGGCGCTCCTTGATCTTTTCCGCGAGCTGGCCGAGATCAACCGGCTTCAGGAATACCGGCTCCTGGATCGCCTCGGCCTCCAGTACCTCGGGATAACCGGTGACGAACACGATCGGCAATCCGGGCCGGCGCCAGCGCGCCATGCGCGCCAAGGCGAAACCGTTGACCTGGCCCCGCGGCATGCAGACGTCGATCACGGCCAGATCGATGTGTCGTCCCAAATCCAACTCGTCGAGCGCCTCGTTGGACTTGCCTGCGGCAATGACCGTATAGCCGGCCTTCTCCAGGTGGTGAGCGGCGGTGAGCCGCAAAATCTCATCATCCTCGACCAGCAGGATGGTGGCCATAGGCCCGCGCCTCCATACCCAATTCGAGTAAGTATGTATCGGTTCGTAGCAAAATGTAAATGCGTGTATCAGTAAAATTTACTGGCTTCGCCAATAGGTTGTAGAATCGTCCCTCCATTTGAGCCGAATACGGCTTTGGATGCCGGTGCCGGGGATCGACTGCGATTCGATGCGCGAGATGCCGTCGACGGTGGTCGAATAGGCGCGCTCGCTGATGATGACGACGCGGCGCTCCATGTCCTCGGCGGCGAGTCCCGGGTAATTCCACGCCACCAGCACCACGGGGATGTCGATGATGGGAAAGATGTCGACGATCATGCGGGTGAGCGAGAGGCCGCCCATCATCAGAATGAGCAGGGCCGCGACCGCCGCTGTATAGGGGCGGCGCAGGGCCAGCCCCACCAAACCCATCATGCCGCGTCGTTCTCCCCGGCGAAGGCCGGCCGTCTGCGCGGCCGTTCCTAACCCCTCAGCGCCGCGCCACTCTACGAAGCGGAACGGGGAAAGGGCAACGTTCCCGATCATTCCTCGCCGGCCACGACCTCGAGCAGCACCGGCCAGTATTTCTGCCCATGGCCGCGGCGGATCGCCTCGGCGAGGCGCCCGCGCGCCACCTCGGCTCCCGCCGCGCCGACCCCGCCGGCGCGAGCCAGCTCGAGAGCGTAGCCGAGATCCTTGAGCGCATATTCGGCGCAAAAGGCGTTCTCGGGAAAGTGCCGCGGCAGCATGGCCTTCATGCCGTGGTTGCGCAGCGCGAAGCTGTCCGCCGAGCCCTTGCTCAGCGCCTCCAGCAGCAGCCGCTCGTCGACACCGGCGCGGCCGGCGATGGCGAGCGCCTCGGCCAGCGCGCCGACGGTCTCGAACAGAACCATGTTGTTGAGGATCTTCACCACCTGGCCACAGCCGACCGGCCCGCAATGGGTGATGTCGGTCCCCATCGCCGCGAGATAGGGGTTGATCCGCTCGAACAGTTCCGCGGAGGCGCCGACCATGATGCTGAGCCGCCCCTGCTGCGCCGCCTCGCGGGTGCGGGCGACGGGCGCGTCGGCGAAGTCGATGCCGGCCTCGGCCAGGCGCGCGGCGAGGCTGCGGGCGAGCGCGACGGGCGACGTGCCGCAATCGACGACGATGCGGACGCGGCCGCCGGCCCCGGCGATGCCGCCGGCGCCGAGGCACACCTCCTCGACCTCGCGCCCGCTCGGCAGCGAGAGAAAGACGAGGTCGGCGCGCTGCGCCAGCTCGGCGACCGAGGTGCAGGCGATGACCTTCTCCGCCGCCAGCCGCTGCATCGCCTCGGGGCGGCGGTCCGCGGCGTAGACCTCGAGGCCGGATTTGCGCGCGAGGTTGGCGCACATCGGCTCGCCCATGGTGCCGAGCCCGACGAATCCCAACGCCTCGATCCTTGCCATGTCATCCTCCCGCGCGCCCACCGCTTCAGTCTCGCCCAGGCCCCGGCGCTTTCCTACTGCCGGGCGCCCGCCCGAACCGGCGAATTGGCTTCGTTTGGTAATTTTAATGTTTGCCCGCTCGCCTACCCCACCGGCTCTCCTCCGCCGTCACGCGCGAACGCTAATTGCGTACGACGCTATATGAAGGCGCGTGGCGCGCGCGTCAAGAGCGGGAGGTTCCCCTCGCTCGTCATGGTCGGGCTTGTCCCGGCCATGCACGTCTTTTCCTGAAGGATGCGGGCTCTTGCGGTTGCAAGAGCAACCGCTGCCGCCCGCCGGCGATCGCGCTCCGCGCGACGCCAGGGATTCTTAACCATTCTTGCCGCATGCTTTCAGCCAAGCACAGCAACCGGCACGGGCATGGGTATTCTCGCGCGCCTATTCCTTCTTCTGGCGATCGCCCTGGTGCCGACGGCAACAATCCAGATCTATGACGAGCTGGATCGGCGCCAAGCCCAGGAGGCGGAGCTGCATGCCGAGGCGCGGCGGCTGACCAGGCTGGCCGGCATGGAGCAGGACCGCATTCTCGAGGGCACGCGCCAGCTCCTCACCGCCATCGCCCAGCTGCGTCCGGCGCTCCTGCAAAACCGTGATCTATGCGCCGCGACGCTCGGCCGCCTGGCGACGCAGCAGCAGCGCTACGCCTATATCGCGCTCGCCGATCTCGACGGGAACATCCTCTGCGCCAGCACGCCGAGGCTGCCGCGGGACGAGCTGACGGCGCAGCAAGCCTTCATCCGCGCCGCCGCCATCGGCGGCGATTTCTCCGTCGGCAACGCCGCAGTCACCGCAGACGGCAAGCGCTTCCTCCCCCTCGCCCTGCCCGTCGCGGCAGAGGGCGGCAAGGTCACCGAGATCGTGCTGGCCGCGCTGAGCCTCGACTGGCTCGCCGCGAGCCTGCCGGCGAGCCTCCTGCCCCCCGGCGCGATCCTCGAGCTCGCCGATCGCGCCGGCACCGTCATCGCCGAGCTGCCGCAGGCGGAGGGCGCGCCCTACCAGGTCGGCGACACGCTGCCCGAGGCGCGCCGCGTGCTGATGGCGCGCACCGTCGCCGGTACGCTTGAGGGCACCGATCCCGGCGGCGGCGCGCGCGTCTTCGGCTACAAGCCGCTCGATGCGCCACCGGCGCCAGGCGTCTATGTCGAGGTCGGGCTCGACCGCGACGCCGCGCTCGCCACCATGGACCGGGCCACGGCGCGGCATGGGATGGCAGCGATCGCCGCGCTGCTCGCCGGCTGTCTTCTCGCCTGGTTCGGCGCGTATTACTACATCCGCCGGCCGACCGGCGCGCTGGTGCGCGCGGCGCGGCGCTGGCGCGAGGGGGACTGGGGCGCGCGCGTCGATTCCGGCGACAGCCGCTCCGAATTCAGCCGCCTCGGCCACGCCTTCGACCAGATGGCGGAAGCCCTCGCCCAGCGCGAGCGGCAGCTCATCCAACGCCGGCGAGCGCTACCGCGAATGCGCGACCTATATCAGCGCCTCGGGCCAGCATCTGCTGCGCCTCGTCAACGACATCCTCGACGTCTCCAAGCTCGCCGCCGGGCAATTGGAGCTGGCCGAATCCGTGGTCGATCTCGGCGCCCTCTTGCGCGAGTGCATCGCCCTCCTCGGCAGCGAGGCGCAGCAGAAAGCCGTGACGATCGCCACGGACATTCCTGCATTGCCGCCGCTGATGGCGGGCGAGCTGCGGCTGAAGCAGGTGTTCCTCAATCTGCTGTCGAACGCGGTGAAGTTCTCCCGCCAGGGCGGCCGCGTCACCGTCGCCGCGGAGGTGACCGAGGCCGGCGCCCTCGCCGTCAGCGTGGCCGATCAGGGCATCGGCATGAAGCCGCTGGATATCCCGGTGGCGCTCGAGCCGTTCCGCCAGATCGACAACGCCCTGTCGCGGCCCTATGAGGGTACCGGCCTGGGCCTGCCGCTGGCGAAGATGCTGGTCGAAAAGCATGGCGGCACGCTCGCCCTCGAAAGCACGCTCGGCATCGGCACCACGGTGACGGTCACTCTGCCGGCTGCGCGGCTGCGCCCGCTGCTGCACACGGCGTATGAGCGGGCCGAGGCGCGGAGTTAGACCGCAGTCCAATCGACTGTCGAGCCCCTCTCCCGCTTGCGGGAGAGGAAGGGGCCCATCGCGCAGCGATGGGAAGGTGAGGGCGAGTCACCGGCGGTACAACAGAGGAGTGACATGGGCCAGCGCCCCCTCACCCTCCCGTTGCTGCGCAACGGGTCCCTGTGCAACCGGCAACATAGGTAACAGGTCTGACCGACGACATGGGTAACAGTTTTCCTGGAACGTTCACGACGTGTGTTGCGGTTGTTGGGCCTGTGGGGTTGTGGGTAACCCGGCAGGGTTATCCCCAAGGCCACAGGCCTCGGGTTTGCGCTTGCGCAGGCGCTGGCCGCGATGGTCGATGATGCCGAGCTCGATCGGGCCGTAACGCACGGCCCAGCCGCCATCCGCGCGCTCGGCGAGGCCGACCGTCTCGCCGGCCAGCGCCTGGGTGAGATAAATCTCGGCGTCGCGCCAGCGAATGGCGCCGTTGGGGCGAACTCCTCGCAAAGCGTGGCCGGCCGGATACTCGGGCTCGCGCAGCACGCCATCCCAGCGCCGCGGCGACAGCGTGTAATGCTCGGCCGGCGTGCCGTTGGCGAGCGCCGCGTGTGGCCGCTCTTCATTGTAGACGCGCTGGAAAGCGCGGAGCCGGTCGAGCTGCTCGCGCAGGGTGCGCGCCGGCGGCGCCGCGGTGTCGCGCAGCAGCGTCAAGTGCAACCGTTCGAGCCGACCGTTCTGCTCCGGCTTGCCGGGCGCAATGCGCTCCGGCCATACGCCCGCCTTGATCACCTTGACCGCCAGCCGCGACAGCCCGGCCGCGCCGGTCGAGGCGAAGGGCGGCCCATTATCGGAGCGCAGCCGCACCGGCAGGCCATATTCGCGGAATGCCGCATCGAGCACCGGCCAGACATGCTCGGTGTCGTTGCGGCCGAGCGCCTGGCAGCGCAGGAGATAGCGGCTGTGCGCGTCGCTCACGGTCAGCGGTTCGCAACGCTTGCCGTCGCCGGTCAAGAACCAGCCCTTGAAGTCGATGCACCACACGTCATTGGGACCGCCGCACGCAACGAAGGGCGCGCTCGACGGCACCGCCCGGCGGCGCAGCTTGCGATGGACCGTCAATCCGGCGCGGTCGAACAGCACGCCGATCGTGCTCGCTGCCGGCCAATCTACCGCGCGATCGTGCCGCTCGAGCCAAGCGCACACCTTCACCGGCCCCCACGTCGGGTGCGCATGGCGCACCGCAAGGCAGCGCTCGGCGATCGCTGTCGCCACCGCTTGCGGATGCTCGTGCGGCGCCCGCGAGCGGTCCGCCAGCCCCTCGATGCCGCCGCAACAATATCGCTCCAACCACTTGTAGCCGGTCTTACGCGAGAACCCGAAGCGCCGGCACAACGCCGTCACCGTCTCTTCGCCCGCCTCCACCGCCGTCACAAAGCGCATGCGTTTGTCCACCGCACGGGTCTCCGGTTTTCCCATCGGCGAGATCCTCCTCGCCGAATAATCAACCTGTTACCCATGTCGCCGGTCTACCATGTCACCTATGTACCCGGTCTGCACCGTCCCTCCCTCTCCCGCTTGCGGGAGAGGGGTATTTGGCGCGCCGCATTCGGATTGCGATCTAATCTAGCGGGCTGCCCGGCCACTTCTCGCTGCTCGCGCCGACCCGGGCAAAAAGCCGGTCCCATTTGTGGTGCTTCCCCGAAGGCGCGGATCGGCTGCCGGGGAAAGTCTGTTCCAGCACCCTGAGATCGGACATTCTCTCGATCTCGAACCACCGCCAACCGGTTTCCGGCTCGAGCTGATAGGCCAGCAGCGTTTCGCGCCCGTCGCGGATGCCGTAGTCGTGCGGCTCGGCAACTCTGACGGATCCCTTGAAACGCAACCCGATCAGCCGCTTCTGACCGATGGCGGTGAGCAGCCGCTGATCGGGCGTTGCGTCGCTATTCATTTCGCCCGATTGTGGGGCCTTCGGCGGCGATTGCAATCGCGCGAGCTTCCGGCGCACCATCACGCCAACGAGCGGAATGGGAGGAGGACGCGATGGCCCGGCTTCAAGGCAAGCGCGCGGTGGTGACGGGCGCCGGCAGCGGCATCGGCCGGGCCAGCGCCAAGCGGTTCGCCGCCGAGGGCGCGGCCCTGCTCATCGTCGACAAGACCGCGGCCGCGGTCGAGGAGACGGCGGCGCAGATCAGAGCGGTCGGCGGCAAGGTCATCGCCGTCGCCGCCGATGCCGGCGCCGAAAGCGAAGTCCGCGCCTTCATCGACAAGGCCGTGCGCGACCTCGGCGGGCTCGATATCGTCTATGCCAATGCCGGCGTCAGCGGCGGGTTGGTGCCGCTGTTCGAGCAGACCGTGGAGATGTGGCAGGAGATCCTGCGCGTCAACCTGATCGGCCCCTTTCTCGCTATTCGTCATGCTGCGCCGCACATGATCAAGCAGGGCAAGGGCGCGATCGTCTGCACGGCGTCGGTCGCCGGCTTGCGGGCCAATGCGGGCGGCCATCCCTATAGCGCCAGCAAGGCCGGGGTCATCAGCCTGGTGCAGACGGCCGCCAACTCGCTGACCGGCACGGGCGTGCGGGTCAATGCGATCTGTCCCGGCCTGATCGAGACGGGCATGACCCGGCCCATCTTCGAGCGCGCCCGCGAACGCGGCAGCGAGGGCAAGATCGGCCAGCTCAACCCGCTGCAACGCCATGGCGAACCTGAGGAAATCGCCGCCATGGCGCTGTTCCTGGCGAGCGACGACGCGTCCTACGTCAATGGCCAAGCCTTTGCCGTCGATGGCGGTTTGTCGAGCACGCACCCCTTCGCCGGGCAGCGGTTCTAGGCGCCGCCAGATTGCGGCAGCGCGCTTGACTTGAAGGGTCGCGCCCGCAATGCTCTTTAGTGATTATGTTAGTGATTATGGCGCGAGACTGGCTGGCAAGCTGGCCGGGCGATGGCGCGAGTGGTTAAGATCGCCACGGCGTAGGCTGTCGGGGTGGGCCCCTGTCCGGCGCCGATGGGCCATGTTCGGAGACGAACGCAAGGCCGCGTGATCGGTAAGGGGGCGTATGGTTGGCCTGGTAGGAAGACCGCCGCAAGGCCTCTATGACCCACGCAACGAGCACGATGCGTGCGGCGTCGGCTTCATTGCCCATATCAAGAACCGCAAGAGCCACGGCATCGTCGCCGACGGCATCCAGATCCTCCTCCATCTGGCGCATCGCGGCGCCGTGAGCGCCGACCCGCTGGCAGGCGACGGCGCCGGCATCCTGCTGCAGCTCCCCGACAAGCTGTTCCGCGCCGAGGCGAAGCGCCTGGGCTTCGCCCTGCCGTCGGCGGGCGAATACGGCGTCGGCATGATGTTCCTGCCGCGCAATGCGGGGACGCGCCGGGCGTGCGAGGAAGCGCTGACGCATTTCATCGCCGCCGAGGGCCAGCGTCTTCTCGGCTGGCGCGACGTGCCCGTCGACAATTCGGTCTTGGGCGACAGCATCCGCCCGGTCGAGCCGGTGATCCGCCAGGTCTTCATCGCCCGCGGCGCCAACTGCCCCGACGTCGATGCCTTCGAGCGCAAGCTCTTCGTCATCCGCAAGCAGACGCATCTGCGCATCCGCGCGCAGGGGCTGCCGGAGCAGAGCACCTTCTACATCGCCAGCCTCTCCGCCCGCACCATCATCTACAAGGGCATGGTGATTCCGGAGCGGCTCGCGCTCTACTATCGCGATGTCGGCGACAAGCGCTTCGAATCCGCGCTGGCGCTGGTGCATGCGCGCTTCTCCACCAACACCTTCCCGTCCTGGGAGCTGGCGCATCCCTTCCGCTATCTCGCCCATAACGGCGAGATCAACACGCTGCGCGGCAACATCAATTGGATGATGGCGCGGCGCCATTCGATGACCTCGAAATTGCTCGGCGCCGACCTCGAGAAGCTGTGGCCGCTGATCGGCGACGGCAATTCCGACTCCGCGACTTTAGACAATTGCCTCGAGCTGCTGATCGCCGGCGGCTACTCGTTGCCGCATGCGCTGATGCTGCTGATCCCCGAGGCGTGGTCCGGCAACGAGCTCATGGATCCGGCGCGGCGCGCCTTCTACGAGTACCACGCGGCGGTGATGGAACCATGGGACGGGCCGGCGGCTCTGGCCTTCACCGACGGGCGGCAGATCGGCGCCACGCTCGACCGCAACGGGCTCAGGCCGGCGCGCTTCATGGTGACGAGCGACGACCTCGTGATCATGGCATCCGAAGCCGGCGTCCTCGACATCCCCGAGCAGCGCATCATCCGCAAATGGCGCCTCGAGCCCGGCAAGATGCTGCTCGTCGACATGGAGCGCGGGCGCATCATCGACGACGACGAGCTCAAGGCGGACATGGCCGAGGCCAAGCCATATCGGAAGTGGCTCGACGAGACGCAGATCAGGCTCGAGACGCTGCCCGACGAGATCGCGCCGATGGCGCCGCCGGCGGGCGTGCTGCTCGACCGCCAGCAGGCCTTCGGCTACACGCAGGAGGATCTCAAGTTCTTCCTGCAGCCGATGGCCTTGGTCGGCGACGACACGGTCGGCTCGATGGGGCGCGATACGCCGCTCGCCGTGCTGTCGCATCGCCCCAAAATGCTGTTCGATTATTTCCAGCAGCGTTTCGCCCAGGTCACCAACCCGCCGATCGACTCGACCCGCGAAGAGCTGGTGATGTCGCTGGTGTCGCTGGTGGGACCACGCCCGAACCTGCTCGACCTCGAGACCGGCGGCAAGCACATCCGGCTCGAGCTCAAGCAGCCGATCCTGACCAACGTCGACCTCGAGAAGATCCGCCGCATCGAGGACAACACCGGCGGCAAGTTCAGGACCTACACGCTGTCGATCTGCTACGACGCCGCCGAGGGCGCCGCCGGGATGGCGCGCGCGCTCGACGAGATCTGCCGCCGCGCCGAGGAGGTCGTGCGCGCCGGGCACAACCTGCTGGTCCTCTCCGACCGCGCGGTCGATGCCGAGCACATCGCCGTTCCCTCGCTGCTCGCCGTGGCGGCGGTGCACCACCACCTGATCCGCGGCGGCCTCAGGACCGAAGTCGGGCTGGTCGTCGAGACCGGCGAGGCGCGGCAGCTGCATGATCTCTGCCTGCTGGCCGGCTACGGCGCCGAGGCGATCAATCCCTATCTCGCCTTCGACGCCATCTCCTCGCTGCGCCGCGAGCTCAGCGACGTCGCGCCCGAGGAAGCGCACAAGCGCTACATCAAGGCGGTCGCCAAGGGCATCATGAAGGTGATGTCCAAGATGGGCATCTGCACCTTCCAGTCCTATTGCGGCGCGCAGATCTTCGACGCCGTCGGATTGTCGAGCGCCTTCCTCAACCGCTATTTCACCGGCACCGTCTCGCCGGTCGAGGGCGCCGGCCTCGACGAGATCGCCGAGGAGACGGTGCGGCGCCATCGGCTCGCCTATGGCGATGCGCCGAATTACCGCGACGCGCTCGATCCCGGCGGCGAGATCCTGTTCCGCGTGCACGGCGAGACGCATATCTGGAACGCCGAGACGGTGTCGCTGCTGCAGCACGCGGTGCGCACCGGCGACTACCGCGGCTTCAAGGAATATACGAAGCGCGTCGGCGAGCAGGATGCCGGCATCATCGCGCTGCGCGCGCTGCTCGATTTCAACCTCGCCGAGAGCCCCATCCCGCTCGACGAGGTCGAGCCGGCGTCGGAGATCGTCAAGCGCTTCTCCGGCGGCGCCATGTCGTTCGGCTCGATCTCCTGGGAGGCGCACACCACGCTGGCGATCGCCTTGAACCGGCTCGGCGGCAAGTCGAACACCGGCGAGGGCGGCGAGGACCCGCAGCGCTACAAGCCGCTGCCCAACGGCGATTCCATGCGTTCGGCGATCAAGCAGGTCGCCTCGGGCCGCTTCGGCGTCAACATCGAATATCTCGTCAACGCCAGCGACCTGCAGATCAAGATGGCGCAGGGCGCCAAGCCCGGCGAAGGCGGCCAGCTGCCCGGCCACAAGGTCGATGACTGGATCGCGCGGGTGCGTCAATCCACCCCCGGCGTGGGATTGATCTCGCCGCCGCCGCATCACGACATCTACTCGATCGAGGATCTGGCGCAGCTCATCCACGACCTCAAGAACGCCAACCCGCAGGCACGGATCAGCGTCAAGCTCGTCTCCGAGATCGGCGTCGGCACCATCGCCGCCGGCGTCGCCAAGGCCTATGCCGACCACGTCACCATTGCCGGCCACGAGGGCGGCACGGGTGCCAGCCCCCTCACCTCGATCCATCATGCCGGCGAGCCCTGGGAGATCGGCCTCGCCGAGACGCATCAGACGCTGGTGCTCAACGGCTTGCGCGGCCGCATCGCGGTCCAGGTCGATGGCGGCCTGCGCTCGGGTCGCGACGTCGTCGTGGGCGCGCTGCTGGGCGCCGACGAGTTCGGCTTCGCCACCGCCGCGCTGATATCCGCCGGCTGCGTCATGATGCGCAAGTGCCACCTCAACACCTGCCCGGTCGGGGTGGCGACACAGAATCCCGAGCTGCGCCACCGCTTCGTCGGCAAGCCCGAGGACGTCAGCAATTTCTTCATGTTCATCGCCGAGGAAGTGCGCGAATACATGGCGCGGCTCGGCTTCCGCACGGTCAACGAGATGATCGGGCGCACCGACAAGCTGGAGATGCGGCGCGGCCTCAATCACCCGAAGGCGCGGCTCCTCAACCTGTCGCGCGTGCTCTATCGCCCCGCCGTGGCGCCGGGCACGGCGACCTATCAGTGCGAGAAGCAGAACCACCGCCTCGACCGCGCCCTCGACCACAAGCTCATCGCCAAGGCGAAGCCGGCGCTGGTGCGCAAGAAGCCGGTCACCATCGAGATGCCGATCCGCAACGTCCATCGCGTCGTCGGCGCCATGCTCTCGGGCGAAGTCGCGAAGCGTTATGGCGACGAGGGAATGCCCGACGGCTTGATCCATGTGCGCTTCAAGGGCACGGCGGGGCAGAGCTTCGGCGCCTTCCTGGCGCGCGGCATCACGCTCGAGCTCGAAGGCGCCACCAACGACTATTGCGGCAAGGGCCTGTCCGGCGGCCGGCTGGTCATCTACCCGCCGCACGACAGCCCGCTCGAGCGCGACAAGAGCATCATCGTCGGCAACACGGTGCTCTACGGCGCGATGAGCGGCGAATGCTTCTTCAGCGGCGTCGCCGGCGAGCGTTTCGCCGTGCGCAATTCGGGCGCGCTCGCGGTCGTCGAGGGCGTCGGCGCGCATGGCTGCGAGTACATGACCGGCGGCACGGTCGTCGTGCTCGGCGAGACCGGCAGCAATTTCGCCGCCGGCATGAGCGGCGGCATCGCCTATGTGCTGGACGAGCACGGCGCGTTCGCGCGGCGGTGCAACCTCGCCATGGTCGAGCTCGAGCCGGTCGCCGACGAGGACGACGCGCTCGACGCGCTCGAGCACCGCGGCGGCGATCTCGACTCGCATGGCCTGGTCGACATCGCGCACAGTCTGACGCAGAGCGACGAGCAGCTGGTGCGGCGCCTCATCGCCCGCCATGTGCGCTATACCGGCAGCCCGCGCGGCAAGCTGATACTCTCGGCCTGGAACGACTACCGGTCGAAATTCGTCAAGGTGATGCCGATCGAGTACCGGCGCGCCCTGCAGCAGCTCCAGGCGCGCACGCGCGTCACCGAGCGCCCGGAAGTCAGCGTGGCCGTGGGCGACGACTGACATGGGCAAGCCGACCGGTTTTCTGGAGTTCCAGCGGCGCGAGCGCGTCTACGCGCCGGTCGCCGATCGCGTCCAGCATTGGCGCGAGTTCACGCGCGCGCTGCCCGAGGACGAGTTGCGCCGGCAAGGCGCGCGCTGCATGGATTGCGGCACGCCCTATTGCCACCACGCCTGCCCCGTCAACAACATCATTCCGGACTGGAACGATCTGGTTTATGCCGACGACATGCAGCGCGCGCTCACCGTGCTGCATCAGACCAACAATTTCCCCGACGTCACCGGCCGGGTGTGCCCGGCCCCCTGCGAGGCCGCCTGCACGCTCAACCTCATCGAGCAGCCGGTGACGATCAAGACCATCGAGCACGCCATCATCGAGCGCGGCTGGGCCGAGGGCTGGGTCGAGCCGCAGATCGCCACCCGCCGCAGCAGCAAGCGCGTCGCCGTGATCGGCTCGGGCCCGGCCGGGCTCGCTTGCGCGCAGCAGCTCGCCCGCGCCGGCCACGACGTCGCCGTGTTCGAGAAGGCGGCGCGCATCGGCGGCTTGCTGCGTTACGGCATTCCCGACTTCAAGCTCGAAAAGCACGTCATCGACCGCCGCATCGGGCAGATGCGGGCGGAAGGCGTCGAGTTCCATCCCAACAGCCATATCGGCGTCAATGTGCCGATCGAGCGGCTGATGCGCGACTACGACGCGCTGGTATTGGCGATCGGCGCCGAGGCGCCGCGCGACCTGCCGGTGCCCGGGCGCGAGCTCAAGGGCATCCATTACGCGATGGATTTCCTGGTACAACAGAACCGCCGCGTCGCCGGCGAGAAGGTGCCGGAGACGGAAGGCATCATGGCCACCGGGCGCGACGTGCTGGTGATCGGCGGCGGCGACACGGGCTCGGACTGCATCGGCACGTCTAACCGTCACAAGGCGCGCTCGGTGAGCCAGCTCGAGATCCTGCCGCTGCCGCCGCAACATGAGGAAAAGCTCGTCACCTGGCCTAACTGGCCGCTCAAGCTGCGCACCTCGAGCTCGCAAGAGGAGGGTGTCGATCGCGATTTCGCCGTCGCCACCAAGGCCTTCACCGGCAAGGACGGCCGCGTCACCGGCCTCGACGCGGTGCGGGTCGAATGGGTCAGCGAGAACGAGCGCATGGTGATGCGCGAGGTGCCCGGCAGCGGCTTCCACATCAAGGCCGATCTCGTCCTTCTCGCCATGGGTTTCGTGCATCCCATCCATGCCGGCGCCGTCAAGACGGTGGGCGTGGCCCTCGATGCGCGCGGCAACGTCAAAGCCACGGAGCGCGATTACGCGACCACGGTGCCCAAGGTGTTCGCCGCCGGCGACGTCCGGCGCGGCCAGTCGCTGGTCGTCTGGGCCATCCGCGAAGGCCGCCAATGCGCACGCGCCGTCGACGAATTCCTCATGGGCCGGTCCGACCTGCCGCGGTGACCCCCCTCCCTACCCTCCCCCTCAAGGGGGGAGGGGCAGGTCAAATTCCGCAGCTCCCAATTCCCCTCCCCCCTTGAGGGGGAGGGAGGGGTGGGGGGTAACATCGCGCAACGAACGGGAGGAAGGACACATGGCGAAGCGCCCGCCGGAGCCGAAGATCATCAACGCCGAGGACATCAACCCGCGGCATCAGTGGGACCGGCCGATCATGGCGCTGGGCCCGACCGCGGTCGATTTCGAGGAGCGCGTCGACTTCCGCCGGCTGCACCGCTACCGCCTCGCCCGCACGCGCCAGGCGCTCGCCGAGTCGGGGCTGGGGTCGCTCCTCGTCTTCGACCAGTACAACATCCGCTACATGACGAGCACCGTCATCGGTAACTGGGCGCGCGACAAGTTCACGCGCTATGCCCTGCTGCCGGGCAGCGGCGAGCCGCATGTCTGGGATTTCGGCTCGGCGGCGAAGCACCACCGCCTCTACGCGCCGTGGCTGCCGGCGCATAATTGCCATGCCGGCATGCTGGGCCTGCGCGGCGCCGTGCATCCCAAGATCGGGCTGATGCGCAAGGCGGCGCAGGAGCTAAAGTCGATCCTCGACGAGAGCGGCGTCGGCGACATGCCTGTCGGCGTCGACGTCGTCGAGCCCGCCATGATGTTCGAGCTGCAGGCTGCGGGCATCGACGTGCGCGACGGCCAGCAAGTCATGCTCGACGCGCGCGAGATCAAGAGCGCCGACGAGCTCGCGCTCCTCAACATGTCGGCGGCGCTGGTCGACGGCACCTATCAGACCATCGCCGAGCACCTGAAGCCGGGCATCCGCGAGAACGAGGTCGTGGCGCTCGCCAACAAGCGGCTCTACGAGCTGGGCTCGGACGATGTCGAGGCGATCAACGCCATCTCCGGCGAACGCTGCAGCCCGCACCCGCACAATTTCACCGATCGGCTCATCCGCCCCGGCGACCAGGCTTTCTTCGACATCATCCAGTCCTTCGTCGGATATCGCACCTGCTACTACCGGACATTCAATGTCGGCCGCGCCACCGACTCGCAGAGGGACGCCTACAAGCGGGCGCGCGAATGGATCGACGCGTCGATCGCCCTGGTGAAGCCGGGCGTCACCACCGACAAGATCGCGGCGTGCTGGCCCAAGGCGGAGGAGATCGGCTTCTCCAGCGAGATGGAGGCGTTCGGCCTGTTGTTCGGGCATGGGCTCGGCCTCGGGCTCCACGAGCGACCGATCATCAGCCGGCTCAACTCCTTCGACGATCCGATGGAGATCAAGGAGGGCATGGTCTTCGCGCTCGAAACCTATTGTCCCGCCAGCGACGGCTTCTCGGCGGCGCGCATCGAGGAGGAAGTCATCGTCACGCCCAGGGGCGCCAAGGTGATCACGCTCTACCCGGCGGAAGAGCTGCCGATCGCCAACCCCTACTGAGCGGCCGGCGTCAGCGCCGGCTGTGGCGGCGCGTCCTCGATGTCGCCGCGGAGAGCGCGCGCGGCCTGGGCCATGTCGACGGCGCCGGCCCAGCGCGCGACCACCAGCGTCGCGATCACGTTGCTGGTGAGGTTCGTGGCGGCGCGGATCTCGGCCATGAAGCGATCGATGCCGACCAGCAGCGCCAACCCGCCGATGGGCAGGACGCCGATCGCCGGCATGGTCGCCGCCAGCGCGATGAAGCCGCCGCCGGTCACCCCCGCCGCGCCCTTCGAGGTGAACAACATGACGAAAAGGATGGTGAGCTGCTGCGCCCAGCCCAGATCGATGTTGGTGGCCTGGGCGATGAACAGGACGGCCATGGTCATGTAGATCGCCGTACCGTCCATGTTGAAGGAGAAGCCGGCGGGAATGACGAGGCCGACGACTTCCTTCGGGCAGCCGAGCCTCTCGAGCTTGACCATGGCGCGCGGGATCATCGTCTCGGCCGAGGTGGCGCAGAAGACGAAGAGGATCTCGTCCTTGAAATAGGCCAGCACCGGCCAGAGGCCGAAACCGGCGAGCCGCAGTGCCCCGCCCAGCACGATGATGACGAAGAGGATGCTGACGATGTAGACGCCGGCGACCAGCTGCCCGAGCTGCAGCAGCGTGCCGATGCCGTATTTGCCGATGGTGAAGGCGATGGCGCCGAGCGCGGCGAGCGGCGCGAAATACATGATGATGCGCACGACGCCGAACAGCCCGTGCACGGCGATGTCGAGCACGTTGACGAGCGGCTTGGCGCGCTCGCCGAGCTGGCATAGCGCCAGCCCGAACAGCACCGCGAGGAACAGCACCGGCAGGATATCGCCGCGGGTGAAGGCGCCGATGAAGCTGTCGGGTACGATATTCAGCAGGAAATCGACCAGCGTCAGCGACTTCGCATTCTCGACATAGCCGGCGACCAGCTTGGTGTTGAGGCCGGCGGGGTCGGCGTTGATGCCGGCGCCGAAGTGATAGAGATTGCCGACGGCGACGCCGATGAGCAGCGCCAGCGTCGAGACCACCTCGAAATAGATCAGCGCCTTGACGCCGATCTTGGCGATCTGCCGCAGATTGCCCATGGTGGCGATGCCGACGACGACGGTGGCGAAGATGATCGGCTGGATGACCGCGCGGATCGCCTTGATGAAGCCGTCGCTCAGCGGCTTCAGCGAGGCGGCGAGGTCGGGATAGAGGTAGCCGAGAGCCGCGCCCGCCGCCATCGCGACCAGCACTTGCAGGTAGAGCCTCTGGTAGAGCGGCCCGCGCGCCCCATCATCGGCGCCCGCGGCCGCGCTGTGCCCCTTGACCGCCGCCGAGGAACTCACGCCGCCCTCCCGATTCTCAGTGCACCTTCACCACCACCTTGATCGCGTCCTCGATGCGCTCGCGCGCGTATTTGAGCGCGGTCGGCAGCTCGTCGAGCGGGAAGGTGTGGGTGTGGATGAGCTTGGCGTCGAAGCGCTTCTGCTTCATCAGCGCCATGGCGCGATGCGTCGCGCTTCTGCCCTCGCCGCGGATGCCGAAGACATAGATGTTGTTGCGCACGAGATAGGCGAGGTCGACGGGCACCGGATGCTGCGGGAAGGCGGCGAGGCAGATGCGCCCGCCGCGATTGACCATCTGCGCCGCCTCGTTCATCGCCTCGGGCGCGCCCGAGCACTCGACCACGAAATGGACGCCCTTGCCGTTGGTGATGCGCTTGACCGCCGCGACCGCGTTCTCGTTCCGGATGTTGACCACGTGATCGGCGCCGAGCTTCTTGCCGAGCTCGAGGCGCGCATCCCGCGTGCCCGTGAGGATGACGGGATCGGCGCCCAGCGCCTTGGCGACCGCGACGCCGAGCAGGCCGATGGGCCCGGGTCCGCACACCACCACGCCCTCGCCGGCGACCAGGCCGCCGAGCACGTCGAGCCCGTACATCGAGGTGCCCGCGGTGACCACGAGCGTCGCCTCCGCATCGCTCATGTCGTCGGGCACGTGGACGAGCGTGTTGATGCTGTTGACGGCGTATTGCGCGAAGCCGCCATCGGTGGTGAAGCCGTTGGCGCGGTGGCCTTTCTGCGGCTCGCCGTAATTGAGGCAGGAGGTGTACATGCCCTCGCGGCAGCGCTCGCACCGGCCGCAGCCGGCATGCACCTCGACGGTGACGCGATCGCCGACCTGATACTCGTCGACGGCGGGCCCGAGCTTCACCACCGTGCCCATGTATTCGTGGCCGGGCGTGAAGTTCTTGTTGAAGGGCAACCCGCCCTGGATCTTCGCCGGCAGGCCGTGGCTGATGATCTCGAGGTCGGTGGCGCAGATCGCCACGGCGTCGACGCGCACCAGCACCTCGGCAGGACCCGGCTGCGGCACGGGCTTTTCGGTGTAGGAAAGCTGTTCCGGATCGCCCAGCACCCACGCCTTCATGCTGTCGGGGATCGGGAACTCGTTGCTGCCCTGACGACCGCTCATTCCTCGCCTCCTGGCCCGCTTGCCGTATCGACCCGCGCAACCGGCAACGCGTTGCCTAGCACGGCCAAATAGGCTACAGGCTCCGTCCCTGATTGCAAAGGCAATGCGCAGGGTTTGCCGGAGGGTGAAGCATGGCTGAGCTGGGCAGGCACAAGATCGGCTGGATCGGCGTCGGGCGCATGGGCTATCCGATGGCCGAGCGCCTCGCCAAGGCCGGCGCCGACGTCACCGTCTACAACCGCACGCGCGCCAAGGCCGAGCCGTTGACCAAGAGCGGCATCCGCCTCGTCGACCGTCCCGCCGACCTCGCCGACCGCGACATCGTCTTCACCATGGTGTCCGCATCCGACGATCTGAAGCAGGTGACGCTGGGCCGGGACGGCGTGCTCGCCGCCGCGGGCAAGGCGCCGAAGATCCTGATCGACTGCTCGACCGTCTCCGAGGAGGCCTCGGCCGAGGTGCGCGACGCGGCGGCGAAGCGCGGCACCAAGATGCTGGCCTCGCCGGTGAGCGGCAACGGCAAGGCGGTCAAGGCGGGCAAGCTCAGCGTCGTCGTCTCCGGCCCCACGGATGCGTACGACACCGCCCTGCCCTATCTCCAGGCGCTCGGCCAGGGCGTCAGCTATGTCGGTGAGGGCGAGCTTGCGCGCATGGTGAAGATCTGCCACAACGTCTTCCTCGGCATCGTCATCCAGGGCCTCGTCGAGGTCACCGTGTTGGCGCAGAAGGGCGGCGTGCCGCGCCACGCCTTCCTCGATTTTATCAACAACAGCGTGCTCGGCTCGATCTTCACGCGCTACAAGGCGCCGGCGCTGGTGAATCTCGACTTCGCGCCGACCTTCACGCCGATCCTGCTGCGCAAGGATCTCGACCTCGGCCTCGCCGCCGCGCGCAAAGTCGGCACGCCGATGGCGGTGACGGCGCTGGTGCGCGAGATCCTGCAAGGCCTCATCGGCCAAGGCTTCACCGAGCAGGATTTCGC
>WNFA01000722.1_pt1 | contig 37247 bp, 38 predicted proteins | sample 5400481 | NCBI WGS metagenome assembly WNFA01 (sample SAMN13153340, study PRJNA577476) | soil metagenome | isolation source: 120 cm saprolite under Douglas fir tree site 2 hole 1 replicate 2 | place: USA:California | collected 2015-04-18 | reverse complement strand
GTCGAGCAGCACCTCGACGCCGATATGCGCTGCCGCGAGCGCGCTGCCGCTGCGGACGCCGCGTGCCGACAACCAAGCGACCGCCTGATGGGTCAGCGCCAAGAATGCGGCGGAGCGGTGGAAGACTTCGTCGGTTCTCCAGTGAAACTGCATCCCGGAGCCGATGCCGGTGTGCTCGGGGCGCGGCGGGCGCGCCCGGATGATCGTGGCGAAGTCGGGCAGCATCGCCCCCAGAACGAAGGAGGGATCCCCGCCCCGCCGGACCGCCAGCACGGTGTGCCCGAAGAAGTTCATGCGCCGCGAATCGCTAGAGCAGCCCGGCGATCGCCTGACCGACCTCGCTGGTCGACGCGCGGCCACCGAGGTCGCGCGTCCGCGTCTTGCCGTCCTCCACCAGCCGCTCGATCGCCGCGACCACCGCGCGCGCCGCGTCGGCGTGGCCGAGGTGTTCGAGCATCATCGCACCCGTCCAGATCTGGGCGACGGGATTGGCGATCCCCTTGCCGGCGATGTCGGGGGCCGAGCCGTGGACGGGCTCGAACATCGACGGATACTCCTTTTCCGGGTTGATGTTGCCGCCCGGCGCCAGCCCGATGGAGCCGGCGATGGCGGGGCCGAGGTCGGAGAGGATGTCGCCGAAGAGGTTCGAGCCGACGACGACGTCGAACCAGTCGGGGTGCTGGACGAAGTGCGCGGTCAGGATATCGATGTGGTACTGGGAGGTCTTGACGGCCGGATAGTCCTTCGCGGTGGCGGCGAAGCGCTCGTCCCAGTACGGCATGCTGTGGATGATTCCGTTCGACTTGGTCGCCGACGTCACGTGGCGGCGCGGCCGCTTCATGGCCAGCTCGAACGCGTAGCGCATGATGCGGTCGCAGCCCTTGCGCGTGAAGACCGACTGTTGGACGGCCAGCTCCTCCGGCGTCCCCCGGTAGAGCCGCCCGCCGATCTCCGAGTACTCGCCCTCGTTGTTCTCGCGGACGATCAGCATATCGATGTCGGCGGGCCCGCGTCCGGCGAGCGGCGACCTGACACCATTGAGCAGACGCACGGGACGCAGGTTGACGTACTGGTGGAACCCGCGCCGGATCGGGATCAAGAGGCCCCAGAGCGAGACGTGGTCCGGCACGCCGGGGAAGCCCACCGCGCCGAGGAAGATCGCCTCGAACTGCCGGAGCCGGTCGAGGCCATCCTCGGGCATCATGCGGCCGGTCTCGGTGTAGCGCTCACAGCTCCAGTCGAACGTCGTCCACTCGATGTCGAAGCCGAACCGCCGGCCGGCGGCGTCGAGGACGCGCATGCCCTCGGGCACGACTTCCTTGCCGATCCCGTCGCCGGGAATCGCCGCGATACGATGCTTCATCGAAGCCCTCCGTCCCTCTCATTCTTGAGAATCGGCGTCCTAGCCTACCAAGAAAGCGCCTCTGGACACACTCGCTGACCTATGCTTCCATACTTCTGACCTCGTGGTTCGGGGTTCTCGTCTCCTACCACTCGGTAGGCCATCGGTCGGTCACGGCGAAGGTCCTCAGTTCAGGCGCAGCGTCGGACGCTGATCGCGTTCCCGCGCTGAGCCTCCGGGCGAAGGGCTCGGGCGTCACGGCCGTTGTGTGGAGTCGTCATGGCGATCATACGTGTGAGCGATCCCACGTTCGAGGGGAAGCGGTCCGACAACCGCGTCTTCGTCCGCTTCCGGGTGAATCGCTCGCCCGACCAGACCTGGATCAACACGTTCAAGGGCCACGCGAGCTCGAGCGTCCTCCGCGCGGCCAATGCCGTGTTCAACGGGAGCGACGTCACCCTCGAGCTCGTACGGCCGAAGAGCCGGGCAGAGCTCACGACGGCCCTCGATTGCTTCATCGAATGCGCAAATCTCGGGCTCAGAAGCTGGGGCGGCGCCGAGCGAAGCCGCGCGTCGGTTCCGGGCTCGGTCCGCGACCACGTCTGAGCCGCGTGGGGGCTGCTGGAAGCGCCCGGGACCGGATGACACGTCCGTGTCGAGTCACTGACGGGGGCCGTCACCGCTCCAGGCACATGGATCACTTCTAACGTTCAGGAAAACATACTCTTTGTCATTTTTGACGTCTGGCATCTGGGTTGCGTTCTAGGGGGGTTGCTACGGATATAAACCCATCCAGAATGCTGTCTGCCAGGCACGAAACCCGGAGGAAAAATTCTTGGACGAAGCGAAAGCGACGATCCGACGCCTCGAGCGAGACCCGCTCTCGCCGCTCGCGCGCCACGCGCTGGGGCTCGGAGTCTTGTTGCTCACGATCGTTCCCGCGTACGCCTACTTCGGGTCGCGGCCACAGCCGGACTCCGAGATCATGAAGATGGCGCGCGAGGCGATCGAAGCTTCCGACTCGAGCGTCGAGGTCCCCGAGATCGTCGAGATCGAGGCGCACATCAGAGAGGTCGCCGTCCGCTACGACATTCCGCCGATCCTGGTGGCCGCGATCGTCGAGGCCGAATCCGAGTTCAATCCGCGGGCGGTTTCGCGGCGCGGCGCCCGCGGCCTGATGCAGCTCATGCCGGGAACGGCCTCGAGTCTCCAGGTGTCGGATACCTTCGACCCGTACGAGAACATCGAGGGCGGTGTTCGCCATCTGCGAGGACTGATGGATCGGTATCACGGCAACCTGCCTCTCGTGCTCGCCGCCTACAACGCCGGTGAGCAGGCGGTCATGGTCTACGGGGGTGTCCCGCCTTACCGCGAGACCCGCCGCTACGTCAGCCGCATTCTGCGACGCATCGGCCGCGCGGACCTCGTGCCGCGAGTAAGCAGCGTGAGTCCGCATGTCGTTCCCGTGGCTACTACGAGCCGGATCGATCCCGGGTTCACGTGGGCGAGTCCGAGTCCGACTCCGAGTCCGACTCCGAGCCCAAGCTCGCCCCGTTCGGCCTGGGCCGAGCGCCAGGCGCTCGAGCGCCAGGTGCCAGCGAAGATAGAGCGCAGCGTCGCCGCCACACCGGCCAATCTTTCCGACGGCGCCCGGGAGGCTATTCGGTCCTCTCGCGCCAACAGCCAGGGGCCATAGACGCGCGGCGCCGCTGAATCAGATCGCCTCGCCGCCCGAGGCGAGCCTCGGGCAGAAGAAATTATGGAAGCGTTCGCATGACCGCAGCGTATGAAGGAGGGTCAGATGATTGATCGGATCATTGCCAAACTCCCGGAGGCGTGGCGCGGGCCAGCCGAGCTGGTCGCGGCCCCGATCGCCTGGGTTCCGGTGCTGCAGCAGACTCTGATTAGCTTCTTCTTCGATTCGCAGCCCGGCTGGATGGCTGCCCTGAAGTACGTGTTCCTGCTGTTCCCCGTGTTGCTGGGCGTCGTCGCCGTCTGGTGCACCGGGCTCTCCGTCTATACGCTGCCCTTCCGCACCGGGCGCACGCGCTTCGTCTCGCTGATCCTCCTCGCGTGGTGGGACGCCGCGCTGTCGGTGTGGCTCTACTGGGTGGGCATGGTCCGTGTCGTCGGCGTTGTGCTGGGCTGGGTCCTCGATATCTCACGGCTGGCCGTCCGGCTGGTCACCGGGCTCGTCCGCGACATCGTGGGGACACCGTTCGCCATGTCGAGCATGCTGATGCGCGGCTACCTCCAGCCGGGCGTGCCGTGGCTCGCGTTCGTGATGCTGCTCTTCTGGTGCGGGCTCGAGGCCGCGGTGTTCACGTACACGCTCGAGCCGCGGGTCGCGATGCTCGTAGCCGATCTCTCCGGGACGGACGACTCGCGGTTCACGATCCCGGTTCTGTATCTCCTGGTGCTCACGCTGATCATGGCGAGCTTCGCGTGCGTCCAGGCGCTGGTCGACGCCGTCCGCAAGCGGGACAGCAAGTTCCTCGCCCAGATCATCGGCATCGAGCTGTTCGCGATGTCCTTCGAGGTGCTGTTCCTGTACCGGGGTGTGGTCGAGGTGACGATGCCGTGGATCGCCCGGGACAACGCCGCCATGCTGGCGACGGCCGCGGTCGGTTGGTTCGGCGTCCGTGGCCTCACGTGGTTCCTCTTCGGTCAGTACGGAACGCCCCCGTTACTGGCCCTCATCGCGCGGCAGCCCCTTACGGAGGCCGACCCGTCGCGGTCCGCCGCCATGCGGTCCGAGCCGTTCTGGCGCGCGGCGATGGACGACTTCCGGCGCGACCTCGACTGGCTCCATATCAAGAGCGATGAGATGCTCGAGCTCCTGGCGCTGCCGGTGGTCCATTTGCTGGGAGCGGCGTTGAATTTCGCCATGATCCTGACCGCGGCGCGACCTGTCTTCAACCTGCCGTTCCGGAGCCTCAAGGAGGTGACGGAGTCGCGGGACATGGAGACGACGATGCACCTGGAGCCGCGGAAGCAGGTCAGCCTGTGACACCTCTGCGGTATCACTTCTCCGGCATCGCGGGCGCCGGCATGGGCCCGCTCGCGTGCCTGATGCGGGCGCGCGGCCACGCGGTTCAGGGTTCCGACCGCGCGTTCGACCTGGGCAAGAAGCAGGAGATCGCGGCGTCGCTCCGCCGGCTGGGCATCGAGCTGGCCCGGCAAGACGGGGCGGCCGTCACGGCTGCCATCGATCGCTTCGTCTACTCGGCGGCCGTCGAGGTCGACACGCCCGAGCTGCGCGCGGCGCGCGCGCTCGGCACCGATTGTCTGCCTCGGCCGCAGCTGCTCGCCGAGGTGGTCAACACCGCTTCGCCGGGTGTCGCCATCGCGGGCACGAGTGGCAAGAGCACCATCGTCGGCATGATCGGATGGCTCCTGCGTGAGGGAGGCGTCCAGGCCACCGTGCTGGGCGGCGCCGATTTCGCGGGCGAGGGCGCGGGCGGCTGCTTCGTGGCGGGCCCGGCTGAAGGCCTCGCGGTCGCCGAGGCGTGCGAGTCCGACGGCACGCTCGTCGGCTACCATCCGGCGATCGGCCTCATCCACAACGTCACCCGCGACCACGACGAGCTGGGCGCGCTTCGCCCGCAGTTCACGGCGTTCGCCAGAAACTGCGGCCGACTGCTCGTCGGCGCGGACTGTCCGGAGGCGACAGCGCTCGGGCGCCGATTCAAGGCGGCGGCCTATGGAGTGTCACCCGACGCCGACGCGCGGCTCCGGGTCACGAGCGTGGGGCCGAGGCGGGCCAGGGGTGTGCTGCGGCACGAGGGCCGCGACCTGACGCTGGACATTCCGCAGCCTGGTCTCCACAACCTCCTGAACGCCACCGCCGCCGCGCTGGTGGCGCTCGAGCTCGGGGTCGACGCCAACACCGTGGTGACCCTGCTCGCGCGCTTCCCCGGCGTCGCGCGCCGTTTCGAGGTGCTCGGTACGACGGCGCGAGACATCCTGGTCGTGGACGACTACGCGCACAATGGCGAGAAGCTCCGCGCGGCCATCACCACGGCGCAGGCGGGCGCGGCGCGCGTCGTCGCCGTCTTCCAGCCCCACGGCTTCGGCCCGGCGCGCTTCCTGCGCCACGAGCTCCGGGCGCTCATCCCGACGCTCCTCCGTCCTCAAGATCGCTTCTGCTACGCCGAGATCTTTTACGCCGGCGGGACCGTCGCGAAGGACATCTCGAGCCGCGTGCTGGCGGACGATCTCCCGGAGGCTCTCAAGTGCGGCTATGCGCGCGACCACGAGGCCGCGCGCCAGTGGGTCATCAGCGAGGCGCGGCCCGGCGACACCGTCCTCATCATGGGCGCGCGCGATCCCGACCTGCCGCGTCTCGCGCGCGCGGTGCTCAAGTCCCTCTAAGGATCGGGGGGAGCGACGCCGCTCCCCCCAATTTCCCCCCACATCGCTGGCGAGTAGTCCGTCCGGCGTAGCGTCCGGTCCTCGATGGCGCCCACCAAGTCGCCATGCTGGGCCGTCGTCTGGCGCTTGACGGCGATCCACGCCTGGTCGCCCATGAACGCTCGCCACGCGGCGAAGATCTCATGGATCCGAAGCTGGTGGATCATCGGAGCGACTCCGCGATCTGCACGAGCTCCTCGTACTCCTGGTTCCAGTAGTTGTGGTTGCGGAACATCGGGAAGGCGGGGGGAAACGACGGATCGGTCCACCGGCGCGCGATCCAGCCGGACATGTAGACGATGCGCATGGCGCGCAGGGGCTCGCAGAGCGCGAGCGTCGAGCGGTCGAACTCGCGGAAAAGCTCGTAGCCCTCCAGGAGATCTTCGCGCAGCTTCCGCGCCTCATCGGAGTTGCCCCGGGCCAGGAGCCAGAGGTCCTGCACGGGCGGGCCGACCAGGCAGTCGTCGAAGTCGACGAGGAGCGGGTCGGGCGTCCAGAGAATGTTGCCCCAGTGCAGGTCGCCGTGGATTCGCTGGACGCGCGCCGTGGCGAGTGCCTTGGCAGCGGCGTCGGCGATGCGGACAACGACGTCCCGATAGCGGGGCGCCAGCCCCTCGGGGATGAAGCCGCTCGCCATCAAGATCTCGAGGGGTTCGGAGAGGTAGCGCTTCACGTCGAGCCGCGGCCGGTGCGGAGCGTCGCGCGAAGCGCCGACCGCGTGCATGCGGCCAATTGTCCGGCCGATCCGGCGACGGTTCTCCGCGTCGAGCTCGTCCAGCGAGCGCCCGCGCACCCGTGGGAACGCCGCGTAGTAAATCCCCTCGATCTCGCTCAGCGTCCCGCCGTTGCCGAGGTCGATCGGCGCGACCGCCGGGACCTCGGCCGCCGCCAGGTCGGCGAGGAAGGCGTGCTCGTCGAGGATCGTCTCACGCGACCAGCGGCCAGGCCGATAGAACTTGACGACCAGCCGCCGCTCGTCCTCCAGCTCCACCTCGTAGACCCGGTTCTCGAAGGCGCGCAGCGGCAGGCAGCGGCCCGTACAGCGCAGACCTCCGACCTCGACCGCGTCGAGGACGCGGTCGGGGGTGAGCGCGAAAAACGTCGCGGCGGGCTCCCCGGCCACGCCTGATACCATAGCGCGCCGTCAGGCAACATTCACCCCTGGAGGCCACGATGCCAGAACACCCGCTACCCACGGAGCAGGAAGTGCTCGGCTGGATCCGGCAGCGCCGCAACTGGGGCCGCTGGGGCAAGGACGACCAGGTCGGCGCCCTGAACCTCATCACTCCGGCCAAGCGCGCCGCGGCGGCCCGGCTCGTCCGCAGCGGGCGCAGCGTGTCGCTCAGCCGGCCGTTCCCGAAGGAGCCGGGCCCGAACAACCCGCTGCCGGCTCACCACTTCATGAGGACCCACGCGCGCGGCAAGGGCGGCTTCTCCGCCGACTACTACGGTATCTACTACCACGGCATCGCCTCCACCCACATCGACGCGCTCTGCCACACCTGGGACGAGGAGTCGATGTGGAACGGGCGCGACCCGAAGAAAGAGATCACGTTCGAGGGCGCGCGGTTCGGGTCTGTCGAGCACTGGGCCGAGGGCATCATGACCCGCGCGGTCATGCTCGACGTCCCCCGACACCGCGGCGTCCCCTGCGTGACGCACGACCGGCCGGTGCACGGCTGGGAGCTCGACGACATCCTCGCCAAGCGCGGGATCCGGCTCGAGCCCGGCGACGCGGTCTGCGTCTACTCCGGGCGCGAGGCGTGGCAGGCTCAGGACCCCGAGCGACCCTACGGCCGTCCCTTCAACCCCACACAGCAACAGCGCCCGGGGCTCCACGTGTCCTGCCTGCCGTTCCTGCGCGACCACGACGTGAGCGTGCTGGTGTGGGACATGCTCGATCACCTGCCGATCGGCTACGACATCCCGTGGGCGGTCCACGCCGCGCTTTTCGCGTACGGCGTGGCGCTGGTGGACAACGCACTCCTCGAGCCGCTCGCGCGCGCCTGCGCGGATGAGCAGCGCGACGAGTTCATGCTGCTCGTCGCCCCATTGCGGGTGGTCGGGGGCACCGGGTCGCCGGCGAATCCACTGGCCGTTTTCTAGTTGGACATCGGGGGGAAGCGAACGCCGCTCCCCCCGATTTCCCCCCACCGCTCACCCGCTGCGGGCGGCCCGTGACGCTTCTCGTTCGAGCTCCAGCGGCTACGAGCTCGCGTACGGAATAGGCCCAGCGTACTCCGTGCGTAGTGGCGCCCAGCGCGTGGCCCAGGCACGCGCCAGCGCGGCTCCGAGCTGCGTCAGATGAAGACGATCGTGCTCGACCCAGGCGGCGAGGAGATCGAGCCCGGAGAGCTGGCCGGTGCGGGCGTGCGCGACGGCAGCGGCGAGACGCGCGGGGGCGATCGCGACCAGCGAGCTGAGACTCGCGGCCCGGCGCTCGCGGAAGGCAGCCAGCGCGCGCGGTCCGTCGTCGTCCAGGTAGCGCCGCTCCGTCGCCCAGCGCTCCGGGTCGATCGGTTCGAAGCTCGCGCCGCCGTCGAGGATCACGCGGATTCGCGCCCCGAAGTCCTCGACCTCTTCGTCGCGCAGGTGGCAGACGATCTCGACCGGTGCCCACTCGGCGAGCGCCGGGCGCGCACGCCAGGCGGCCGCGTCGAGGTCCTTCAGCAACGCGTCGAGCACTATGGGGAACCGCGCGAGCTCGAGCCGGGCACTGGTGAGCACGTCGTGGGGATCGTGCATGCCTCCTGATGCTACCATCCCCGGGACATGGGACGCCTGGACGGACGCGTAGCGCTGGTGACCGGAGCGGGTCGTGGCTTCGGCCGCGCCATCGCGCTCGCCTTCGGGCGCGAGGGCGCCGACCTCGTCGTGAACTACAACGCGAGCGGCCCAGCCGCGAAGGAGGTCGTCGCCGAGCTCGAGCGACTCGGCCGGCGCGCCGAGGCCGTGCAGGCCGACGTCGCGCGCGCGGACCAGGTGCGCGCGATGGTCGAGCGGGTGCTGGTCCGCTTCGGCCGGCTCGACATTCTCGTCAACAACGCCGGCATCATGACGCGCGGGCCGTTTCTCGACGTCCCGGTCGCGGACTACGAGACGATGTTCGCCATCAACGTGAGGGGGACGTTCCTCTGCACCCAGCACGCGCTGCGCCCGATGGTGGCTGCGCGCTACGGGCGCATCATCAATTTCTCCACGCAGCTCGTGCGTGCCTCGGTCGGTACGGGCGGCTTCGCGGCCTACGCGGCGACCAAGGGCGCCGTCGAGGCGTTCACTCGCGCAATGGCCCACGAGTTCGGGCCTCACGGCGTCACCGTCAACGCCATCGCGCCCGGCGGCATTGACACCGACATGAGCCGCGCCGTGATGACGCCCGAATACCGCGCGCGGCGGATCGGCGAGCTGCCGGTGCGCCACATCGGCCAGGTGGAGGACGTCGCCTACTGCGCGGTCTTCCTCGCCGCCGAGGAGGCGCACTATCTCACGGGCCAGGTGCTCCAGCCCAACGGCGGCTGGGTCATGGCCTGAGAGCTGTGATCGACCGTCGCACAGCGAGCTGACCGGGTGATTGGCCGCGGCGTTGCCGGACCGTTCGCGCAGCTTGACAGTCGGAGGCTCGGAGAACGATGATGCTCGAAAGTTCGCTTTCCCGGAGGGACATGATGGCAATGACGTCGCTGGAACGGGCCGAGGCAGCCGAGCACGCGATGAGCCAGGAGCTCGATCGGATCGTCGTGAAGTCAGTGATTTACACCTCCGGTGAGCGCGATCCGAGGGAGCCGCTCGCGCGGCAGCCGGACCAGGGCAAGCACTACATGATGGGACACGACCCGCGCCTGCCCCGCATGCCCGACAAGCCGACCCTGTTCGACTTCTTCAAGCTTCGCTTCGGGCCCTCCGCACACGTGCTTCAGAGCGCGCGACTGGCGAAGAAGAACGGTGTCAGCGAGAAGATCGTGCTGGCGTGCCTGCTCCACGACATCTCCGTCATGGGATTCATTCGCGGCGATCACGGGTACTGGAGCGCCCAGCTCGTCGAGCCCTACGTCGACGAGGAAGTGAGCTGGGCCATCCGGCATCATCAGGTGCTGCGGTTCTTCGCGGACGAGTCCTTCGGGTACAAGTACCCGGACTCGTACATCCGGCTGTTCGGCGCCGACTACAAGCCGGAGCCCTACGTCCAGGAAGCCTACAAGTACGCGCTCGACCACAAGTGGTATGAAACGTCGCGCCTGATCACCGTGAACGATCTCTACGCGTTCGACCCCAGCGTGCGCGTCGAGCTCGAGGAGTTCACGGACGTCGTCGGCCGCCATTTCAAGCAGCCGAAGGAAGGGCTCGGCTTCGATCACAGTCCTTCGGCCCACATGTGGCGCACGATCAACTGGCCGACGAAGTACCTGTAAAACGGGCCCGCCGCCGCGAAGAAGCTTCGCGTCGCGCTCCTGGTCCTGACCGCGGGCGCGCTCGCCTCGCTCCTCCTGGTGCGTGAGTGCGCGTTCGGCGGGGGCATGGGGGCGCGCGACCGGACGTGTCACTGTCTCGGCGTGGAGTGGACGCTCTACGACCGGCGACCCGCCGACGGTCCGCGTCAGTCGCTCTGCGTGGGTGTCGTGCTGTCGGGGACTTGCTACCGCATCACCGATGGGCCCGTCATCGAATGCCCTAGGTGAGCCGGCGCTCCATCAGGACCCACGTGGGCTCGCTGAAGCCTTCGTGGCTCTTGAGCACCGCGTCCTCGAAGCCGCAAGATCTGAACAGCCGGCGGTTCTCTTCGAGCTCCAGTCTCACGCCGAGCGTCATCCGGGTGAGCCCTCGCCGCCGGGCCTCGCGTTCGGCTTCGTCCATGAGCGCTCGCGCGATGCCTTGCCCGCGGTGCTCCGGATCGACTGAGAGCCGGCCGATGTAGAGGGCGCCGTCCTCTTCGGCCCAGAGCACGACGCCGACGATCGCCCCGCCGCTTTCCAGGACGGCCCCGCCGCCGCGGGCGAGATGATCGGCGATGGCGGCGGCGGTCTCCTTCAAGGCACTGGACGGTGGATTGGTCGGCCGCGGCTGCGCCGTGAACGCGAGCCGCACAAGGTCCGCGATCACGGCGGCGTCGCCAAGCTCGGCCCCACGAATCGCGTGATGGCCGGCGTTCGGGTCAGCGACGACGGCTGCCTCCAGGCTAGAGCCGCGAGCGCCAGCGCCACCGCGAGCGCGACGTGATAGCCCTCCGAGCGCGAGGCAACCGCTCGGCGATACGCGGGGTGAGCCTCGTTGACCCACACGGTCGATTCCACGAGACGGGCGAGCTCGGCATCATCGGAGCGAGCTTCGAATTGAATGCTCAGCCCATATCGCACGGGCCGGCGCGTCCGGGAGCCAGCCGCGAGACGGCCGGTAGCCGGCCCTGGCTCGAGCTGGGCGGACGGCGCGGGCTCGACACTCGTCGTGACTGGCGTGATGGGCTGCTCCTGGGATGGCGCTTGGACCGGTGTCGCGGGCTCTGCCGTCCGAGGGCCTGCTTCGTGAACCGCCAGCAACGGCGCGCGACGCTCGATGACGTCCGAACCCGAGCCGGTCGCGGGCAATCGTCGCTGGCCCCCGGCCCGCTGCTCCACGAGCGGTGCCAGCAGCGGGAACTCGTCCGCGAGATCGGCCAGTACTCCTTCGAGATCCCGCTCCACGGGCCTCGCCGCCCGCCGCCGCGCGCGCTCCGCGGGCTCGCCGGTGTCGCCCCACAGCTGAAGCTGACGCGAGACCGCCTCCTGGATCGCCTTTCGATACGCGAGGTACGTCGCGCCGCGCGCTCCGGCGCGGATGAAGTCGGCCTTGTTCAGCGTGAGGCATTCGGCAAGCGCCGGCACCTCGATCAGGCCGCCCACGCGATCGGGCGCGGCGGGGGTGAGGGCGAGCCAGTCCCACCCACGCCGGATGACCTTGCCGAAGGTGCTCACGGCCACGCCGCGCTGCTCTTCGGACAGCGTCTCCCTGGCGCGCAGGAGATAGCCGGCGCCGGCCGGCTTGCGCTTGCGTCCGACGCGGATCGCGAGAGGCGCGACCTCGGACGCGCTGACGCCCTGGTGTTCGAGGGCGGGCCCATTCAGGACGAGAGCGATGCCCCGCGGATAGTGCGCGCTCAGGATCTCGGCCAGCGCGGGATCGAGGAGCGGCTCGAAACTCCGCCGCAGCGCGCTCTCGACGAACCCGGGATCGAGAAGCGGCGAGAGGGCGTTCGTCGGCGTAAGCCGCACCGCGGTACCCTGCCTCGTCACGAGGCCCAGTGGCGGTACCCAGCGCCAGGGTGCCCTGTGACGCGAGGCCAGCCGCCATGACGAGGCGACGTGGTGCTTGCCTCGCCGCGTCTCGGTCACGACTTCTGCGCAGACCAGGAGCGCGACCTTGATGCCGACGCCGGCGAACCCGATACCGGCGCCGCGAGTCTTGGCGCTGGCGGCTACGTCGTGGTACCGCGCCAGCTCGCGCCGCCGCATGCCTTCGCCGTCGTCCACGATGGTGAGTGCCGGCGCCGTCGGGTCGGTGGTGATCGTGATGGTCGTAGCACCGGAGTCGAGGGAGTTGGCGACGATCTCGCTGAGGATAGTCTCCTCGGTGGACCCAGGATACGCATCGCGGAGGTCCTCGAGGAGGTGAAGGAGATCGACCCGCGTCTCACCCACGGGTCGCCCTACCTTCGAGCCATGCGTTCGCGATCGGCCGCAGCCATGCGGCGATTATAGAATCAGATCGCTATGCGCTTGCCCGTGATCTTGGCGTAAAGGACGTCAGCGGCGATACGCCTCAGAAGGCCTGGCCCCAGCGATCGGCGAAGGCCACCTCGCGCAGGGGCCGGCGCGGCGGGCGCCCGAACTTCCCGAGCGGGTAGCCCAGCGGGATCAGCGCGGCCGTCTCGACGTCCGACGGGATGCCGAGCAGCTCCTTCACCTGCGCGTCGCGGAACCGGTGAATGGTCGTGATGCAGCTCCCGATGCCGAGCGCGCGCGCGGCCAGCATGATGTTCTGGACGGCCGGATAGATCGACGCGCCGGTCGTCAGCGTCGGCTGGGCGCCGGGATCGAGCGCGATGCAGGCGAGGATGAGCACCGGCGCCTCGCCGAGATGCTGGCCAAGGTGCCGGGCTGACGCGAGCATCCTTCCCGCCGGGCTGTCGGGCGGCGCCGACGCCGCGTCGCGATAGTACGGCACCTTCATCAGCTCGCTCCACGCCTCGCGGTACAGCTCGCCGAGCCGCGCGCGCTTGGCCGGATCGCGGACCACGATAAAACTCCAGCCCTGGCGGTTGCCGCCGCTCGGCGCGCAGATGGCAGCGTCCATGATCTGGCGGAGCGCGGCGTCGGGGATCGGATCGGTCTTGAGGCGCCGAATAGCCCGCTGCGTGGTCACGACATCGAAGAAGTCCATGGGCCCTCCGAGGTATATTCAAGACCCTATATAGGAGAGAACCATGACCGACTACAAGTGCCTGCTCTACGAAGTCAAGGATGCCATCGCGACGCTCACGCTGAACCGCCCCGAGCGTCTCAACGCGCTCGGCGGCACGCTGCGCGATGATCTCTACGCCGCGGTGCTGCGAGCGAGCCAGGACGCCGACGTCCGCGTGATCGTGGTGACCGGCGCCGGCAAGGGGTTCTGCGCGGGCGGCGACGTGAAGGCCATGAACGAGGTCAAGGAGGGCCGTGCCGAGCGTCCGCTGATCGACAAGGTCGCGCCCCTGCGCGACCGCGTGCTGCTCGCGATGCGCGATGCTCCCCAGCCGGTGATCGCCGCGGTGAACGGGGCCGCGGCCGGCGCCGGCATGAACCTGGCGCTCGGCTGCGATATCCGCCTGGCCTCGACGGCCGCGAAGTTCACCCAGGCGTTCGTCAAGCGGGGCCTTCACCCGGACTGGGGCGGGACGTACTTTCTGCCGCGACTCGTCGGCATGGCCAAGGCGTGCGAGCTCATCTTCACCGGCGACATCATCGACGCCGGGGAAGCGCTCCGGCTCGGGCTGGTGAGCGCCGTCTACCCGCCCGAGGAGCTGCTGCCGGCCGCCTACGAGCTGGCGCGGAAGATCGCCGCCGGGCCGCCGATCGCCATCCGGCTCGCGAAGCGCGCGCTCTACCACAGCCAGGACGTCGACCTCCGCGCCGCGCTCGAGTTCGAGACGTTCGCCCAGAACATCGCTTCCGAGACGGAGGACGCCCGCGAAGGAATCCGCGCGTTCGTCGAGAAGCGCCCGGCGGCGTTCAAGGGGCGCTGACGGGCTCAGGGTATGGCCGCGATGAGGTCGATCTCGACCAGGGTGCCCGGAACCAGCAGGCCCGTCGTGCCCACGGTGGTGCGCGGCGGCGGCGTGGCGAAGAATTCCTTCCACACCTCGTCGAAGCCGCCGAAGTTCGCGAGATCCGTGTGGAACACCTGCGCCTTGACCACCTGGTCCAGCGAGGTGCCGGCCGCGTTGAGCGTCTTCGCCAGATTTTCGAGCACGTACCGCGTCTGCCGCTTGATGTCCGAGCCGTAGTAGGGGAACGCCGGGTCGACACGCGCCGTGCGTGGCACGCCGGCCGCGTAGTCACTGGCGATCTGGCCGGCGGCGAACACGAAATCTCCCACCCGCGTCGCGGGCGTGTAGTGCGCCAGCGGCGCCGGAATGTCGGGCACCGAGACCTGTTGGACCCTGGCCGAGGGCAGCGCCGCGATCAGGTCGATCTCCACCAGCGTGTCCTTCACGAGCAGGCCGGTCGTGCCGACGGTCGTGCGTGGTGGCGGCATGGGGAAGAATTCGCGCCAGACCTCGTCGAAGGCGAAGAAGTTGTTCAGGTCCGTGTGGAACACCTGCGCCTTCACCACGCGGTCCAACGATGTGCCCGCGCTCTTGAACGTCCGCGCCAGATTCTCGAGCACGTACCGCGTCTGCCGCTTGATGTCCGAGCCGTAGTAGGGAAAGGCCGGATCCCGGCGCGCCTCTCTTGGCACGCCCGTCTTGAAGTCACTGGCGAGCTGACCGGCGGCAAAGACGAGATCGCCGACCACGAGAGCCTCCGAGTAATTCGCCAGAGGCCGCGGGGCGTCCGACTGGATCGCACGGCCGGCGACCGTCGGCACGGTGGCGATCAGGTCGATCTCGACGAGGGTGCCGGGGACGAGCAGCCCGGTCGTGCCGATCGTCGTCCGCGGTGGCGGTGCCGGAAAGAACTCCTGCCACACCTCGTCGAAGCCGCTGAAGTTCGCGAGATCCGTCTGAAACACCTGCGCCTTCACCACGTGGCTCAGCGACGTGCCCGCCGCGTTGAATGTTTGGGCGAGGTTTTCCAGGACATAGCGCGTCTGTTTCTTGATCGCGGAGCCGTAGTACGGAAACGCGGGATCGATGCGCGCCTCGGCGGCCACGCCCTCGTTGAAGTCGCTCGCGAGCTGACCGGCCGCGAAGACGAGATGGCCGGCGCGGGCGGCGGGCGTGTAGTTTGCCAGCGGCCGCGGGATGCCGGGGACGGAGATGTTCACCCTGGGCACGTGGGCGCTCCTCTCGAGCTGACGCGTCGTGAGCATAGCCGGTCCGCCGCGAGTTTTCTAGAAGATGACCCGTGCCGTAGGATCGCAGTATGGCAACCGGGCCCGGACACGCACTTGCCGTCGGATTCGAAGGGACGGCGATTCCCGACGATCTCGCCGCGCTGGCCGAGCAGTCGGGGCTCGGTGGCGTCATCCTGTTCGCGCGCAACTGTCCGAGCCTCGAGACGGTGCTTGCACTCACGGCGGCCGCGCGACGGCTCGGCCCCGACGTCCTCGTCATGGTCGATCACGAGGGCGGACGGGTGCACCGCCTGCCCCCTCCGTTTACCCGGTTTCCGCCTCCGGCAACGGTTGGACGCTCCGGCGACCTGCGCCTGGCCGCGGCTGTGGCACGAGCCATGGCCCGCGAGCTCCGTGCCGCCGGGTTCGACTCCGGGCTGGCGCCGGTACTCGACTGCCTGGTCAATTCGGCAAGCGCGGTGATCGGCGACCGCGCATTCGGGACGGCTCCGGATGCCGTCGCCGGGTGCGGCGTCGCGTTCGTCGAGGCGATGCTCGGTGAGGGGCTCCTTCCCGTCGCCAAGCACTTCCCCGGGCACGGACGCGCGGCGGTCGACTCGCATCAGGAGTTGCCGGAGATCGACGCCACCCTGGACGACCTGAAGCGCGGGGACCTCATCCCGTTCCTCGCTGCGCTCGGAGCCGGCTGCCCGGCGGTGCTGGTCGCCCACGTGCGCTACCGTGCGCTCGACCCCGAGCTCCCCGCGTCACTCTCGCCCGAAGTCATCGGCAGCCTGCTCCGGCGGCGTCTCAACTTCTCCGGCCTCGTCCTCAGCGACGACCTCGAGATGGCCGCCGTCGCCGGCACCTGGGGTATCCCCGGCGCGGCTCGCCGGTTCCTGAGCGCGGGCGGCGATCTCGCGCTCGTCTGCCGGCGTGCCGACGCTCGACGCGAGACGCTGGCGGCGATCGGTCGGGACATCGACCGGGGCGCCCTCGACCTCGCCCCGGCACTACGGCGCCGCCAGGCGGTCCGGCGCCTCCTCGACACCGCCGGACCCCGGCCCGACGTCTCGGTGATCGGTTGCGCCGAACATCGCGCCCTCGCCGAGGAAGTGGCTCGGCGCTCGGCCGCGCGGGCCTGACCATGCGATTCTACAGACGCGATGAATGACGCGACGCCGGGCCGGCGAGCGTTCCTGACCCTCGTGTCGAGGGCTCTCCTCGGTGCCGGGGCGCTCGCGATCACGCGTCCGGACCGCGTGCCCGGGGGCGAGGGCGACGCCGCCGTCGTCACCGGCCGGGAGACGTTCGACCGGCTCGTGACGCAGGCGCGCGAGCACAGGTGGGCCGAGCGGCCGATCGGCGAGCGGACCGGCGCCATCGGCATGGCACTCCGCCACACGCCGTACGTCGACGGCACGCTGGAGCTCTACGAGGATCGCGAGATCTGCTCGATCAACCTCCGTGGCCTCGACTGTGTCACGTTCTTTGAGAGCGCGCTCGCCTTCGCACGCATGCTGGGGCGCGGCGGGCGCACCCCGGAGGCGCTGCTGGCGGAAGTCACCTTCACCAGATACCGGCGCGGCCAGCTGACCGACTACGTATCGCGGCTCCATTACATGAGCGACTGGTTCGTCGACAACGAAGACAAGCGCGTGGTCCGCCTGATCACGCGCGAGCTGCCGGGCGCGGCTCGCTTCACCAAGCGCGTCAGCTTCATGAGCGCGCATCCCGAGGCCTATCGGCAGCTCAAAGCCAATCCAGCGCTGGTTCGGAAGATCGCGCGCGTGGAGGCCGACATCAATGCGCGCGAGATGCACTATCTGCCGAAGGAGAAGATCGCGGGGGCCCGACCCCTCCTGATGACGGGCGACATCGTCGGCATCACCACGACGATCGACGGTCTGGACTGCGCGCACGCGGGGCTGTGCTACCGGGAGGGGGACGGCGCTCTGCGGCTGCTCCATGCGTCGACCACCCGGAAGGCGGTCACCCTCGACGAGGATCTCGCGACGTACCTCGCGGGCGTGTCGACGCACACCGGCATCATGGTGGCGCGCCCGCTGGAGGCGACGTAGCGATCCTCGGCTGTCCGCTAGCCCGCGCGACTCCTGCCTTTTCCCTTGTGCCGCGGCGCCTGCGGCGCGGACTCGAGGGCGCGGACGCGCCGTTCGAGGTCGCGAACCTGCTGACGAAGCTCGGGGAGGTGGGGAATCACGCTGTAGGCCCTCAGCGCAACCGTATGAGGAATCGCCGGATTGCCGGAGACGATCTGGCCGGCCTCGGTGTGACGGCTCACGCCGGACCGCGCCGCGATCATGGTCATATCGGCGATCGTCAGATGGTCGCCGATACCCGCCTGTCCTCCCATCACCACGTGGTGCCCCAAGGACGAGCTGCCGGCGATCCCGGACTGCGCCACGAGGAGGCTGTCCTCTCCAACCGTGACGTTATGGGCGATCTGCACGAGGTTGTCGACCTTCGTGCCGCGCTTGACGACGGTCCGGCCGAACGTGGCGCGATCGACGGTCACGTTGGCGCCCAGGTCCACGTCATCCTCGATGACCACGATGCCCAGCTGCGGCATCCGGTGGTGGCGCCCGCCGTGCTGGACGTAGCCGAATCCGTCGCTCCCGATCACGCTCCCGCTGTGAACGCGTACGCGGCTCCCGATCTGGCAGCGGTCGAGGACCGTCACGTTGGGGGCGAGCACGGTGTCGTCGCCGACCGTGACATCATCGCCGATGAATACACCGGAGTAGAGCGTCACCCTCGCGCCCAGGGTGACCCGGTCGCCGAGGGTGACGAAGGGCCAGATGGACGGGTCCGGACCGATGCGGACGTCGGCCCCGCGAGCGACCTGCTCGGCGATCCCGCGGGGCTTGAACGGGGCGGTGAAAAACCGATGGACCACCGTCACGACGGCATGGGCAGGGTGCGGCACGACGACGTGGGGCCGCTTCAGCTCCCGGAGCGGACGGTGGGTGACGAAGGCGCCGGCCCTGGACTTGAGGGCCGCGGGAACGTAACGGTCGGCGGTGACATAGGCCAGATCCCGTGGTCCGGCCTCTTCCAGGCTGGACACCCCCGAAACGATCTCCTCCCCGGATCCGACGAGCTCTCCTCCGATGACCTGCTGCAGGTCGCCCAGACGAACAAGGGGAGGACCTTCAGGCATGACGGCGCGATGCTTTTGCTTTGGCCTTGTTGGCGGGGGCTTTCGCAGCCGGCGTCGGGCGCGTCGTCGCGGCAGCCGGGGTCGCGCGCGCCGCCGGGGCCGCGGGGGTCAATCGGCGTTCCAGGTAGTCGATCACGTCCCCGACCTTGACCAGCCCTTGTATGTCGTCGTCGGGAATGGACAGATCGAATTCCTCCTCGATCCGGAACATCAACTCGATCGCATCCAGAGAGTTCAACCCCAGGTCGCCGCGAAGCGTGTGCTCGGGGGTGATCGACGTGACGTCCTGCTTCAGCTCCTTCGCCAGCGTGGCGCGAAGTCGCTCGGCAATCTCGGTGTTGGCCGTCATACGATGGCGCCCTTTCTCGGTTAATCGTACCGTTTCAGCACGAGCGAGGCGTTGTTGCTGCCGAACCCGAACGCGTTGACGAGGGCGACTTTGATGCGGCGCTCCTGGGGCTTGGCGGCGATGCCCGGAAGCTGGCACTCGGGATCGGGATCCTCGTAGTTGATCGTGGGGTGGACCAGGCCGCTCTGAATCGCCATCGTCGTCGCGACCGCCCCGATGCAACCTGCGGCGCCCAGGGTGTGGCCGATCATGGACTTCGTGGCGCTGACCACCACCTTGCTCGCTCGTGTCTTCAGAAGGCGTCGGATTCCCCGGATTTCAACCTCATCTCCGCGGATCGTGGACGTGGCATGGGCGTTCACGTAATCCACCTGGGCGAGAGCGAGCCGCGCGTCCCGAAGCGCCAGGGACATCGTGGCGGCCATCTCCGCCCCGTCCTCGCGCGGGATCACCATGTTGTAGGCTTCGCTCGTGGCGGCGTACCCGGCGACCTCGGCATAGATCCGCGCGCGACGCTTTCGGGCGTGGGGGAGAGACTCCAGGATCAACGCGCCGGCGCCCTCGCCCAGCACGAATCCATCGCGCCCGCGATCGAACGGCCGGGACGCCCGGCGCGGATCATCGTTGTACCGTGTCGACAGCGCGCGGAGCGAGCCGAAGCCCGCAAGGACCAGCGGGGTGATGCTCGCGTCCGCCCCCACGACGATCACCACGTCCGCTTGCGCGGTCCGGATGGCAACCAGGGCCTGGCCGATCGCGTGGGCGCTCGATGAGCAGGCGGTGGAGATCGTGTAGTTGGGTCCTTTGGCGCCGTGCGCGAGGGCGATCAGCCCCGAGACGGAGTTCATCGTGATGGCCGGAATGAAATTGGGAGGCACGCGATTCGGTTTCAGTTCCAGGTAGAGCTTGGTGAGCTCTCGCTCGCCCAAGGTCATCGCGCCCATGCCGGCTCCGACGATCACTCCCACGCGGTAGGGAGCTTCCTGGTCCATCCGCAACCCCGCGTCGGTGATCGCCTCCTTGGCCGCCACCAGCCCGAACTGAGCGTAGCGGTCCAGGCGTTCTGCCTGCGCCGAGTCCAAGTATGTCGCGGGATTGAAGTTCCGCACCCGGCCCACCACCCTGGAACGGTAGGCCTCCATCGGCAAGCTGTCGAATGGCGGGACCGCGCTGATCCCGCAGTCTCCCGCCAGCGCGGCCTTCCAGAACTCCCCGACGCCGATCCCGATCGGAGAGACCACCCCGAGGCCTGTGATGACGACGCGTTTCTTCATGAACACATCCAGTGGCGCCCCTGTTGTACCTCGAAGCTTGAGGAGGCATCAACCATCCGCTATCCAGCCCCCTTCTCGATCCTCGCCCACGTGTCGCGCAGTCCGACGGTGCGGTTGAATACCAGCCGCGCCGGCGCCGAATCGCGCGCGTCCACGCAGAAGTAGCCCTGGCGCTCGAATTGGAAACGCGAGCCTCGGTCGGCGCCGGCCAGCGTCGGTTCGAGGCGGGCGCCGCGTACGACCTCGAGCGAGCGTGGGTTGAGGACGGTCTTCCAGTCGTCCGCGTCGTCGGGCCTGGGCACACTGAAGAGGTGATCGTAGAGCCGCACCTCGGCGGGGATCGAATGCGACGCCGACACCCAGTGGATGGTCCCCTTCACCTTGCGCCCGCGGGAGTCGCCGCCGCGCGAGTCCGCGTCGTAGGTGCAGCGCACCGTCACCACCTGCCCGGAGGCGTCGCGCTCGACGCCCGTGCACTTGACGATGTAGGCGTAGCGCAGGCGCACCTCGGCACCGGGCGAGAGCCGGAAGTACTTCGGCGGCGCCGGATCGCGGAAGTCGTCCTGCTCTATATAAAGGATGCGGGAGAAGGGCACCTTGCGGCTGCCGGCCGCCGCGTCCTCGGGGTTGTTGACAGCCTCCATCTCCTCGACCTGCCCCTCCGGGTAGTTCTCGATCACGACCTTGAGCGGCCGCAGCACGGCCATCCGCCGATCGGCGCGACGATTGAGATCCTCGCGCAGGCAGTGCTCGAGGAACGCGATGTCCACGACCTTGGCGGCCTTGGCGGTGCCGACGCGCTCGGCGAAGTCGCGGATCGCTTCCGGCGTGTAGCCGCGGCGGCGCAGGCCCACAAGCGTCCACATGCGCGGGTCGTCCCAGCCGGAGACGAGGCCCTGCTGGACGAGCTCGAGGAGCTTCCGCTTGGACATGATGGTGTGCGAGAGGTTCAGGCGCGCGAATTCGATCTGCTGTGGATGATGCACGCCGAGCTGGTCGAGGTACCAGTCGTAGAGCGGCCGGTGGTCCTCGTACTCGAGCGTGCAGATCGAGTGCGTGACGCCCTCGATCGAATCGGACTGGCCGTGGGCCCAGTCGTACATGGGGTAGATGCACCAGGCGTCACCCGTGCGATGGTGCGCGGCCTTCCGGATCCGGTACATGACGGGATCGCGCAGGTTGAAGTTACCCGAGGCCATGTCGATCTTCGCGCGCAGGGTCCTGGTCCCGTCTTCGAACTCGCCCGCGCGCATGCGGCGGAACAGGTCCAGGTTCTCCTCGCTGGAGCGATTGCGGTACGGACTCTCCCGGCCCGGCTCGGTCAAGGTACCGCGGTACTCGGACATCTGATCGGGCGTGAGATCGTCCACGTAGGCCGTACCCGCCTCGATGAGCTGCACGGCCCACTCATAGAGTTGTTCGAAGTAATCGCTCGCGTAGTAGAGGTGCTTGCCCCAGTCGAAGCCGAGCCAGCGCACGGTGTCGATGATCGAGTCGACGTACTCCTGGCTCTCCTTGGTGGGATTGGTGTCGTCGAAGCGCAGGTGGCAGCGGCCGCCGAACTCCTGGGCCATGCCGAAGTCGATTGAGATCGCCTTGGCGTGGCCGATGTGCAGATAACCGTTCGGCTCGGGCGGAAAGCGCGTGATCACCGTGCCGCCGAAGCGCCCGCTGGCGTTGTGCTCCAGGATGATATCCCGGATGAAGTTGCTGGGCTTCTGGCGTGGCTCGTCGCTCATCCCGTTGAGTGTAACGCATGCAGCGCGTCGATTCCTCGGCCTGTCCCGCCCGCCCTGGCGCCGCGGCGCCGCCCGGCAGCCCGAAGCTCCGCGAAACGGACCGACGTCAGCAGCGCGAGTCGTCGGTGATCGTGAGACTGAGCCCGCCCGTCGTCGGGTCGTACTCGAAGTCGTTGCCGGAGCACTGGAACTTCGGCGGCGAGACCAGGAGCCCGAGCACGGTGGCCTTGTCGGGCGGATACTGACCCTTCTCGGCCTGATAGCCGCGCACCAGGCCCTGGACCGACGTCAGCGTGGCCTGGTCGGCGGCGAGCCTGGTCCGCGCGAGGGGACGGTCCTCTTGCAGCTTCTCGAGGGTCTTCGCCGTCGAGGTGAAATATTGCATCAGCAGAAAGCCAGCGACGGCGATGATCGCCGCCACGATGATGATCTCGATGAAGCCGAAGCCGCGTTGGCTCATCGAAGCGATCGTATCACCGGAGGGGGTGCACTCAGGCGAGATGCGGCGGGACGCGCGGGCGCCGCGGGAAGACGGGCGCGCCCGGTTGACGAGGGCGCGCGAGGGCGCTTAGAGTGACGAACCCGCTGGCGCGGAGGAACATTTCGAGAGAGGAGTGCCGATGGCGAAGATGCTGGATGCGGCTCGTGTCGTTCGCGGCCGGTGAGGCGCTCGTCCAGCTGGACGCGACCGCCGCACACGGAAACCCGATGGGCACCGTGCAAGGCGGGATTTTTGCGTGAACTTCCTTCGGGCGGTCCGCACGGGCCGCATCGCGGCGCGTGCCCTCGTCAAGAACGCCGGCCGCACGCTCGGGCTCATCGAGTGCGACGTGCTCGACGCGGACGGTACGCTGCTCGCGCATGCCGTGAGCTCCTGCATGATCCTGCGAGCGGCGCAGGCCGAAGGGCGCTGAGCCGCTGACCGCCTCCCCGCGCCTCGACTACGGCTGGATCATCGTGGGCGGCCTCTCGATCACCGAGACGGTGTCGTGGGGCATCCTCTACTACGGCTTCCCGGTCATGCTCCGGCCGATGGAGACCGATCTCGGCTTCTCGCGCGTCGAGATCACCGGCGCCCTCTCGATCGGGCTCTTGACCTCGGCGCTCGGCGCCCTGCCCATCGGGCGCTGGATCGATCGGCATGGCGCCCGTGAAATCATGACGCTCGGCTCGATCCTGGGCACGGCACTTCTGCTCGTGTGGTCGCGCGTCGAGAGCCTCGGCGCGCTCTACGCGGTCTGGGCCCTCATGGGTCTCGCCATGGGGGCGACGCTCTACGAGCCTGCTTTCGCGGCAATCGTCGGCTGGTTTCCCATGCAGGGCCGGGACCGCGCGCTCCTCGTCGTGACGCTCGTGGCGGCGCTGGCGAGCACCATCTTCATGCCGTTCGAGGCTTGGCTGGTCGGCCGGCTCGGCTGGCGAGGCGCGCTCACCGCCCTCGCGCTGATCCTCGCGGTGCCGACGATTCCGATCCACGCCCTCGTGCTTCGGCGCCCGCCGCGGCTCGCCACACGCGACGCGGCGGCGGCGCGGGCGGGTGCCCCGGTGCCCGGGCTGACGCTCGGTGCCGCGGCGCGGACCGGAGTGTTCTGGGTGCTGGGGCTCGCCTTTCTCGCCAGCAACTTCACGACGAACACCGTTACCGTCCATCTCATCCCGTACCTGAGCGACCGCGGCTACTCGCCCACGCTGGCAGCCGCCATGATCGGCTGGATGGGCGCCATGCAGCTCCCGGCGCGCCTCATCTACGGGCCGATCGTCACGCGCTTCGGCCACCGCATCGTCACCGTCGCGATCTTTGTCTTCCAGGCGGTGTCGTTGGCCCAGCTCGCCCTGGTGCGGCGCCTGCCGACCCTGGCGCCGATGGTGATCATGCTGGGCGCGGCCAACGGCATGGCCACGCTGGCGCGCGCGACGACGATCGCCGAGATCTTCGGACCGCGTCACTACGGATCGATCAGCGGCGCGATCGCGCTCGGGGCGAACGGCGCTCGCGCGGTCGCGCCCTTCACTGCCGCGCTCCTGCAGGTGGCGCTGGGCGGCTACGAGCCGGTGTTCTGGCTCCTCGCCGGGGCGCTCGTGGTGGCGGGGATCGGCCTCCTCGCGGCGCCGACGCGGGCGCGGGCGCGCGAAGGATGAGGTAGGGTAGGGCGGTGAGCGTCACTCCCCCGTCCAGCCCGAAGTTCACTCGCGCGACGGACTGCGATCTCTGCCGCGCCCTGAAGCTCACGCCCTGGTTCTGGGAAGACGAGATCTGCTGGATCGCCGAGTGCGAGATCTGCGAGACGCCCATGGTGGTCTGGCGCTTCCACGGCACCACGCCGCCCGAGGCGCACGTGGCCCACATGCGCGAGCGCTTGCGCGAGGTCGCCACGGCGCGGCTCGGCGAGTTCTGGGTAGACGGTCACATGCGCAACATCCCCGACCACTACCACGCGCACGCCCGGCCAAAGGACGGCTTCTTCGGCTTCGACCGCAAGCGCTAGAAGGAGGTCCCGGATAGGACCCATGTCTGTGAGGGCGGTCGAATTCGAGCCGACGTTCGAGGGATGGCAGGCGGCCGCGCGCGCGCTGCTGCGGGAAGGCGTGCCGCCCGCGGACGTGCGCTGGCGCGAGACCGCGTCCGGCGCGCAGCCGTCGCTCATTGCCGACGCCACGGCGCCTTCATCCGGCGCCGTGCGGGTGCCGCGCCGGTTCCTGGACCTCGCGCGTCGGGCGGCGGCCGCGCCTGATCCAGCGCGCTGGCAGATCCTCTACGAGACGCTCTGGCGGCTGGTCCACGAGAATCACGATCTTCTGAATGACGCGAGCGACCCCGGCGTTCGGCGGCTCAGCGCACTCGCGAAGCGGGAAAGCGAGGGCGAGCCGGAAGGCGAGGGCGCAGCGAGGCTTGTTCCCGCAGGCGCCGGGCTCGCTGAGCTCCGCGTGGCCGCGGCGCGCTGCACCGGGTGCGATCTCTATCGCCATGCCACCCAGACGGTCTTCGGCCGCGGTCCGGCCGACGCGCGCATCGTGCTCGTGGGCGAGCAGCCGGGGGATCAGGAAGATCTCAAGGGCGTGCCGTTCGTCGGCCCGGCCGGCGAGGTGTTCGACCGCGCGCTGGCCGACGTGGGGCTCGAGCGCGAGCGGCTCTACGTCACCAATGCGGTCAAGCACTTCAAGTTCGAGGAGCGTGGCAAGCGGCGAATCCATCAGACGCCGCGGGCGAACGAGCTCGCCGCCTGCCGTCCCTGGCTCGAAGCCGAGCTCGCGGCGATCAAGCCGGAGATCCTGGTCTGTCTCGGCGCCACCGCCGCCCGCGCGATCTTCGGCGCCGGTTTTCGGATCATGAAGGATCGCGGTCGCTTTGCGGCGACTCGCTGGGCGCCCAGGACCATCGCGACCCTGCACCCCTCCGCCGTGCTGCGCGGTGAGGACCCGGCGCAGGAGGCGAAGCTCTACCAGATGCTGGTGGAGGACCTTCGGCTGGTCGCGACCGCCTAGTTGCGGCTGGCTCCATCCGGGCGCGTCGCGTCCGCATGGGGCGAGGCGGGAACGGATCCCGTCGCCCCCTCCCGCGCCCCCGCCCGTCGCCTCCGGTGGGGCGTGATCGTTAACGGAACTTCGCGGACGGGACCCTAGAAACAGGAACGCTCGGGGGCAGGACCGGTGCTTCACCCCCGAGCGTTGTGTGGTCTTGCGCAGCCCCAGGGCTGCGCGTCCCGGCGTGCGCCGGGACCCAGTGGAGCGATCAGTGGGCTAGGCGCGCCACCGGTGACGAACCATCAGCGGCGCGCCACGCGAGCCGGGCGGTGTCTCCATCTCCACCTCCACTGCGGTTAATCCCACGACCAGGAGGCGGCGCCCCCCTCCCGTCGACTCCAGTCAACGCCCGCGCTCGCGGTCTGTCAACGAGTCAGCGACGCACCGCGGCAAACACCTTGCCGAGCCACACCGTGATATCGGCGATCTCCTCCGCGCACACCGAGTGCGGCATCGGATACTCGTGCCACTCGACGCGATAGCCGAGCCCCATCAGCGTCTCGTACGCGCGGCGAGCACGCGCCATCGGGATCATCGGGTCGTGCGTGCCGTGCGCCATAAAAATCGGCACATCGCGATTCGCCGGCGCTCCCTCGGCGGCCACCGTGTCGGCGAGCGGCAGCGAGCACGAGAGCGCCATGACGCCGGCGAGGCGCTCGGCGTGGCGCAGGCCCGCGTGGAGCGCCATGGCGCCGCCCTGCGAGAAGCCGGCCAGCACGATCGAAGCCGCGGGAACGCCGCGTGCCTTCTCACGCTCGATCAACGCCTCGATCGCCTTCTGGGAGGCGCGCACGCCACCGGCGTCTTCACGCCGCAGGCCACCGTCATCGCGGATGTCGTACCAGGCGCGCATCACGTAGCCGCCGTTGATCGTCACGGGCCGCATCGGCGCATGAGGAAACACGAACCGCACGCCGGGGCGCGCGGGCAAGTGGAGCTCGGGCACGACGTCCACGAAGTCGTGGCCATCGGCGCCGAGACCGTGCATCCAGACGATGCTGGCGGTCGGCGTGGGCGACGTCTCGATCTCGACCGCGTCGAGCAGATCGGCCACGCTCAGGCGCTCGCGGGACGACGGTTCACGGCAGCGTCACGGGGGCACGCGGTGCCTGGGTGAAGTCGAACGCCTCGAGCGGCGCCGCCGCCCGCCGGTCGCGGTCGGTCAAGGGCGCCAGCCCGAACCGCCACTCGATGAGCTTCAGGACCGAGGCGTGATCGTACTCTCGATGGCCGACGACGCCGCGCTTCGCCCACGGCGACACGACGAGCGCCGGCACGCGCGTGCCGAGCCCGAAGTGGTCCACCGCGGGCGGGCGTACGTGATCGAACCAGCCTCCGCCTTCGTCGTAGGTGATGACCACGGCGACGCGCGGCCAGTAGCGGCTCGACATCACCTCTCGCACCATCTCGCCGATCCAGCGGTCGCCCGCGCCCACCGTCGAGGACACCGCGTGGGCGTTGTCCTTCCAGTGCGGCTTCACGAACGCCACGGATGGCAGGCCGCCGTCGCGGAGCGCCCGGCTGAACTCGGACGCGTCCCTGATGTGGGTGCGGCCCTCGGGCGTCTCCATGATGCGCCGCACGTACTGGAACGGGTTGTGGTGGGGCATCAGGCCCTGTTTCACGGCGTCGGCGCCCCCGCCCCAGCCGGTGGCGTACCAGACCCACGTGATTCCGGCCGCGTCCAGCCGATCCGCGATCGTCGGCGTGGCCTGCGGCGCGCGCAGGATGTGCTCCGTGCGTTGCGGTGGATACGGCGGATCGAGATTGTTGACGACCCAGCCTTCGGGGTCCACCTCGCCGTCCTTGTCGGCCCGACCGTCGGGCCCGACGCCGGCCGCGCGCTCGGCGGCGGGCGCGTCCGCATACCGCGCCATGCCCGCCGAGACCAGATAGAAATGATTCGCGAAGGAGCCGCCGTGGATCCCCTGGAACCAGCGATCGAGGAGCACGAACTCCTCGGCCAGGCGCCATTGCACGGGGCTCGCCGCGCGGTCGTAGTACCCCATGGTGATCCCGCCGCTCGTCCCCTCCGCCACCCACTTGCCCATCGGCACACCGTCCGCGCCGGCGCCGTACTGCCGTTGCATGTGATAGAAGCGGTGGACGGGATTGTTGGTCTCGGCGAAAGGCCCGACGTATCTCTGCAGGAGAAACGGCGCATTCGGAAGATCGGCGGGAAAGCGCGGATCGGCCTTGCGGTCGCGCCCGAGCGGTTGCGGCAGGGTGGCGTACGTCACCCCGTGCGGGTCGGCCTGCCGGCCGCGGTAGCCCGCAAGCCCGTCGGCGCCCGGATAGGTCCCGAAGAGATGATCGAACGAGCGGTTCTCGAGGAGGAGCACGACGATGTGATCGATCGGCGCGCGGCGACCGTTCAGCGGCTCGTCGCCGCCGGAGAGTCCGGCGGCGTAGGCGGCCAGGACGAGGCCGACGAGGGGCACGGCGAGGAGTCCTGGACGGGGACAGCGCATGGGGTATTCTAACTGACCATGGCGACTCCAAGACTGATGGGCGCGGAAGTCAAGCGCAAGGAAGATCCCCGGCTGATCACGGGCACCTCGAGTTACGTCGGCGACCTCGCGTTGCCGGGCATGCACTACGTCGTGTTCGTGCGCAGTCCCCACGCCCACGCGCGCGTTCGCCGGATCGACGCGTCGGCGGCCCTGCGCCGCCCGGGCGTCTTCAAGGTGGTCACCGGCAGCGACATCCGCAAGCTCTGCGCGCCGCTGCCGCTGGCCAGCGCGGGCGAAGGCGGCGGCGGCGACGCGGCGGCCAACATGGGGCGCAAGCACTACCCGCTCTCGGTGGACCGCGTGCGGCACGTCGGCGAGGCCGTGGCCGCCGTCGTCGCCACGTCGGAAGCGATCGCGGTGGACGCCGCGGCCGAGGACGTCGTCGTCGACTGGGAGCCGCTACCGGCGGTGACCGATCCGTTCGCGGCGATGGCCAAAGGCGCGCCGCAGATCCACGACGACGCACCGAACAACATCGAGCACCAGAACACGATCAAGGCCGGCGACCCTGACGGCGCCTTCGCCAAAGCCAAGCGCGTCGTCAAGCAGCGCATGGTGAGCCAGCGGCTCTGCGGCGTGCCGCTCGAGGGGCGGGCGACGCTGGCCGCGCCCGACCCGACCAGCGGCGGACTCATCGTGTGGGCGACGAATCAGGCGCCGCACGGCCTCCGCAACGATCTGGCGACGGCCCTCGGCATGCCGCAGAACTTGATCCGCGTGATCGCCCCGGAGGTGGGCGGAGGCTTCGGCGTGAAGTTCGGGTGCTATCCCGAGGACGCGATCGTCGCCGCGCTCGCGCGGCTCTACCGGATGCCGCTTCGCTGGACCGAGACGCGAGTCGAGCACATGATGGCGACCACGCACGGGCGCGCCCAGGTCGCCGACCTCGAGGCCGCCGTCGAGGACGACGGCACCATCACGGCCCTCCGCATGCGGGTGACGGCGGACATCGGCGCCTACCCCGTCTTCACGTTCATTCCCGACCTCACGCTGTCGATGGGCATCGGCGTCTACAAGGTCGCCAACATCGACCTCCAGTCCACGTGCGTCTTCACCACCTCGACGTCCGTTGCCGCGTATCGCGGCGCCGGACGGCCGGAAGCCGCCTACTATCTCGAACGGCTGATCGACGTGATCGCGGCGGAGCTGTCCCGGACGCCCGAGGAGGTGCGGCGGAAGAATTTCATCCCGCCCAGCGCGTTCCCGTACGCGGCGCCCACCGGCCAGAACTACGACAGCGGCGAGTACGACCGCGCGCTCACGAAGGCGCTCGCGCTGGCGGGGTACGCGAAGCTCCGCGCGGAGCAGAAGGACCGGCTGGACCGCAAGGACCGGACCCTCCTCGGCATCGGCATGTCCTGCTACGTCGAGATGTGCGGCTTCGGCCCCTTCGAGAGCGCGGTCGTTCGCGTGGAGCCCGGCGGCACCGTGACAGCGTACACGGGCACCTCGGCCCACGGCCAGGGACACGAGACGGCGTTCTCGCAGATCCTCGCGGACCACCTGGGTGTGCCGTTCGACAAGATCGTGGTACGGCACGGCGACACGCTGAACACGCCGATGGGCAACGGCACGGGTGGCAGCCGCAGCCTCGTCGTGGGCGGGTCCGCGATCATCGGGGCCTCGCTCAAGGTCCAGGAGAAGGCGCGCCGGCTCGCGGCTCACATGCTCGAGGCGGCGGCCGACGACGTCGTCTTCACCGACGGCCGGTACCAGGTGAAGGGCGTGCCCGACAAGGCCCTCTTGCTCGAGGCGATCGCGGCGCGCGCCTACGGCGAGGGGCTTCCCGACGGCATCGAGTCAGGGCTGGAGGCGACCGAGTTCTTTCGCCCGCCGGCGCTCGTCTATCCCTTCGGGGCCCACATCGCGGTAGTGGAGGCCGACCGCGAGACCGGCCGGGTCACCGTGCGCGACTTCATCTCGGTCGACGACTGCGGCGTGCGTATCAGCCCGACGCTCGTGGCCGGGCAGGTGCACGGCGGCCTCGCGCAGGGCATCGCGCAGGCGCTCCTCGAGGAGCTGGTCTATGGAGCGGACGGCCAGCTCGTGACGGGTACGCTCATGGACTACGCGGTGCCGCACGCCGACGACCTGCCGTCGTTCGTGACCGATCAGACGGTGACGCCCACGCCCCGCAACCCGATGGGGGCCAAGGGTATCGGGGAGGCGGCCACGATCGGCGCCACGCCGGCGATCGTCAACGCCGTGGTGGACGCGCTCCGTTCGTTCGGCGTGCGGCACCTCGACATGCCGCTCCGCCCCGAGCGCGTCTGGCAGGCGCTGAAGGCGGGCGCGCCCTAACGGCCGCTGCCCGCAGACTCGAAGAGGCCGGTCGGGCAGGAGACGCCGGTGCCACCGAGGCCGCAGTAGCCGCTGGGATTCTTGGCGAGGTACTGTTGGTGATAGTCCTCGGCGTAGTAGAACTCGGGCGCGTCGAGGATCTCCGTCGTGATGGCGCCGAAGCCCGCCTTCGAGAGGACGCGCTGAAAGGCCTCGCGTGAGGCTTCGGCCTGGCGGCGCTGCTCCGGCGAGTAGACGTAGATGCCGGAGCGATACTGCGTGCCGACGTCGTTGCCCTGACGCATCCCATGGGTCGGGTCGTGGCTCTCCCAGAAGATCTTCAGCAGCCCGTCATAGCCGACGCGCTTGGGGTCGAAGACGACCGCCACGACCTCATTGTGGCCGGTGAGGCCGGTGCACACTTCCTCGTAGGTGGGGTTCGGCGTGAAGCCGGCGGCGTAGCCGACCGCCGTTGTGAAGACGCCGGGCGCCTCCCAGAACTTGCGCTCGGAGCCCCAGAAGCAGCCGAGGCCGAACATCGCCATCTCGAGCCCCGCCGGAAACGGCGGCGTAAGCGGATGACGGTTCACGAAGTGAGCGGCCGGCACCGGCATACGCTCGGCTCGGCCTGGAAGCGCCTTCTCTTTCGACGGCATCGCCAGCTTCGCTCTCGACCCCCACATAGGCCCCCCCTCGATCGATCTCGCTGCGGCTCGCACAACCAAGATCTTACCAGGCTGCCCGACCCTGCCGCCGATCAAGTAGCCTACCGCTTCTGCCAGATGGCTTCCCACTGAGCCCAGCTGCCCGTCTTCGGCGGAGCGCGGTGCGTGACGTCCTCGCGCGGCCCGGCCAGGGGACGAAACCAGTGCTGGGTGAGATCGAGCAGCTCCTCGCGGGCGTAGAAGTGAACGCGGAGTCCTTCCTTAGGCCCTGCCTCGTACCGGATCGTGAGTCCTCCGAATCGGTTCTGCTCGATCACGGTGTGACGGAAGTGGATCTCGGTCGCCGCCGAGTTGACTCTCAGGAAGAGCAGCCCGCCGGATCTCAGCGCCGCCGCCGCCCTGGCGAAGTACGTGGCCGCGTCGGCCGCGACGCCGTGTTGAAAGACCTGAATGGCGACGAGGTAGTCGAACGCCGCATCGATCTCGAGGTCGAGAAAGTCCCGGCACGCGAGGCGTGGCCCCAGCTCGGGTCGGCGAGCGGTGAGCTGGTCGATCGCTTCCCGAGAGACGTCCAGCCCCTGGAGGTCCAACCCGGCGTCGACGAGGGGCAGATAGTTGCGGCCGTTGCCGCAGCCGACGTAGAGGCCGGTGCCGACGAGCGCGCCCGGGTGTGCCCGCAGCGTGGCGACGATCTCGCCCGCAAACGGCAGGGGCGGCTCCGCAGCGTACCGCCCGTCGCGATACTCGGCGTCCCAGCGTGTCGAGACAAGCTCGGCGCTCAGACTTCGCCCTTCTCCCGCATCGTCTTCTCGTCCCACAACCAGATGTGATAGCCGTCCGGGTCTTTCAACTCGGCGCCGTAGCCCCAGAAGGTCTTCTGGGGCGGATGGCCGAACTTCACGCCGGCCGCGACGAGCTCGCGATGCTTGGTCTCGACGTTGTCGACCTGGAACGTCAAGATGCAGCTCGGCCGCCCCGGCCCTCCGGGCGTTTCGGCGAGGAACAGCGTGAAGCCGAACTCGTCTTGCACCGCTGAGGTGCGGCGCTCGGGTATCTCGAACTCGAGCTTCAGTCCGAGCGTCTCCACGTACCAGTCGCGCGACTTCTCGCAGTCGCTCACCGCGATCGTGAGGTGGTCGAGCTTGATCATGCGCCCTCCCCGTGGCGAGGACAGCATACGCCATGCCCGGGTCGGCAGTCACGCAACGCGGGGGGCTCCCGCGCGGTCGACCGTGGGGATCACGGCGGTGCCGATCAGCTTGATGGCGGAGACCGGATCTCCGTGCGGAGCCAGCGCGATCTCGCTCAGCCCCAGCCGCTCGAACTCTACGAGCCGCTCCACGCAGCGGTCCAATCCCCGAAGGTCGCTGGTCAGAGTGAGCTGCTCGATCAGCAGATCGGCGACGTGAGGCGGCGGGGACCAGGGCTCTGTCCCCTGGAACACCGCCCGGAGCATCTCGGGCTGTCGTCTCGCCAGCTCTCGCGCCTCGGGCTCGCCGAGCCCGATCGAGGACGCCACGTCTCGAATGTAGTAGAGCCGAAAGCCGAGCTGCCGGCGGGCCAGGCGCAGGGCCTCCTCTCGGGTCTCCTGGACGTTCCACACGAACCAGTTGCTGAGCGTGAACGGCCGCGGATCACGCCCGGCCTGCGCAAGCTCGGCGCGGACCCGGGCGATCAAGGGGCCCACATAGCCCGCCGGCATGTCGGTCACCATTACCCCGTCGGCCTTCCGCGCGGCGAGCCGGAGCATCCGAGGCCGGTTGGCGCCGAGATAAAGCCGATCCATCTGCACGCGACTCCACGGGGAGAAGAGCCCTGCGACCCGGTAATGAGCCCCGGAATAGTTGACCTCGCCACCGGCCGCCAGGGCGCGAATGATATCGATGCACTCCTCGACCGCCTCGACCCGGCCCCGCGGCGGGAGCCCGAGCGTCGCCGCGAGATCGCCGCCCGCGCCGAGCACCAGGCTGGCCCGACCCGGCGCGATCTCGTCGAGCGTCAGCAGTGCGAGGCCGATGCGCACGGGATGCATCTCGAAGGGGCTCAGTGCGACCGGGCCCAGCCGGACCCGGCGCGTCGCCGCCGCCGCCAGAGCGAGCCGCACGAAATGGTCCTTCGTCCGGGCGCCGCCCGAGAGCCACACGTGAGAAAATCCGTGCGTCTCGGCCAGCCGCGCGAGCTCGGCGATCTCCGCCGCCGTCCGGCGCCCGTCCAGGACCACCCCGACCCTCATCGGCCCAAGATACCCCTCCGGGCCCCGCTCGTTCGCGAAGCCTTTCTCGGCCGGCGCAGGAGTCGCCCTGCTGTACAATGGCCTTCGCTTATGAAACTGGCGAAGGCGAAGCGGGTGAAACCGACGGTGCCGGCCGCGGCCGCCGTCATCCGCCTCACCCCCGAGCACACCCTGCAGCGGACCGCGAAGCGATTCCTCAAGGGACCTCAAACCCGGTGCCCCAAGTGCGACAGCACCTACGTCGGCCGGGAGCCGGCGTTCATCCACTGCCGCCTGTGCGGCAAGCTCGCACGGATCGCCGACGCGCCGCTCGAGCTGCAGGAGCTCTGGGAGATTCGCTCCGGCCTCCGCATCGCCTCCTGAGGACCCGCGCGATGGCGCTCGACTCCGGGAAGCTCCGCGACTTCGTCCAGAAGACGTGGGACGAGAGCATCGTCCCCACGCTCACCGAGTACGTCAAGATCCCCGCGAAGTCGCCCATGTTCGATGCGCAGTGGCGCGAGCACGGCCACATCGACCGCGCCGTGGAGCTCGTGCGGGGCTGGGCGGGGGCCAGATCCATCGAGGGCCTGCGCATCGAGGTCGTCCGGCTCGAGGGGCGCACGCCGTTGCTCCTCATGGAGGCGCCCGGCACCGGCACCGACACCGTGCTGCTCTACGGCCACCTGGACAAGCAGCCCGAGATGGTCGGCTGGGCCGAGGGCACCGGGCCGTGGACGCCGGTGCGCCGCGGCGACAAGCTCTACGGCCGCGGGGTCGGCGACGACGGTTACGCCGCCTTCGCCGCGCTCACCGCCATCCAGGCGCTCCAGGAGCAGCGCGCGCGGCACGCGCGTTGCGTCGTGCTCATCGAAGCGTGCGAGGAAAGCGGGAGCCACGACCTTCCCTACTACGTCGACGCGCTCAAGGCGAAGCTCGGCACGCCGAGCCTGGTCGTCTGCCTCGACTCGGGCTGCGGCAACTACGACCAGCTCTGGGGCACCACCTCGCTCCGCGGGGTCGTCGGCGGCGTCCTCACGGCCGAAGTCCTGACGGAGGGCGTGCACTCCGGCGCGGCGAGCGGCATCGTGCCCTCGAGCTTCCGCATCCTGCGCCAGCTGCTCGATCGGATCGAGGACTCGCGGACGGGCGAGATCCTGCCCCGCGACTTCCACGTCGACATCCCGCGCGAGCGCGTCGCCGAGGCGCGCGAGGTCGCGGACGTGCTCGGCGCCGAGATTTACGACCGCTTCCCGTTCCCGCCGGGCGCCCGGTCCGTGAGTACCGACGCGCACGAGCTGATCCTCAACAACACGTGGCGGCCCGCGCTCGCGATCACCGGCGCCGCGGGGCTCCCGCTGCCCGCCGACGGCGGCAACGTGCTGCGCCCGAAGACCTCGCTCAAGCTCTCGCTGCGCCTGCCGCCGACGTGCGACGCGGGACGCGCGGTACGACGTCTCAAGGAGATTCTTGAGGCGGATCCGCCGTACGGCGCCCGAGTCACGCTCGAGACCTACGGCGAGGCGGGCAACGGGTGGAACGCCCCGGCGACCGATCCGAAGCTGCTCGAATCGGTCAACCGCGCGTCGGCGACCTACTTCGGCAAAACGGCGATGTTCCACGGCCTCGGCGGCTCGATTCCGTTCATGAGCATGCTCGGCGAGCGCTTCCCCCGGGCCCAGTTTCTCATCACCGGCGCCATGGGCCCGGGCTCGAACGCCCACGGGCCCAACGAGTTCCTGCACCTGCCGACCGGCGCCAAGGTGACCGCGTGCGTGGCGCAGGTCATCGCCGATCACTCCGGAAGGAGTCAGACATGAGCAAAGCCGGGTTTCGGGTCCTCGACAGCGATCTCCACGTCATCGAGCCGTCAGATCTCTACGACCGCTACCTGGACCCCGCCTATCGCGACCGGACGCCCAGACCCACGGCCACGCGCGGCGCGTACACCAGTCAGTGGACGGTGGGCGACTATACCTTTCCGCGCCCACTCGGCCGGGGCCGCGCTCAATGACACGAATGCTCGGTGCCATTGCGCTGCTGTTGTTGCTCGCGACGCCGGCGATCGCCGGCGAGCCCGTCTCGCAGACGTTCGCGGCGTCGCCCGAGAAGGTCTGGAGCGTCACTGAATCCGTGCTGAAGCAGCTCGGCTGGGACATCGAGAAGTCGGACCAGTCGAACGGCTGGATCAACACCGAGTCCCGCTCAGTCAACGGCGAGGACTACGGGGTGTACGCGAAGGGGGCGCGCCATCGGCTGGCGATCCGTTTCAAGGCGGCGGGGCCGAACCGGACGACGGTCACCGTGGAGCGCAACTTGTTCAACCGCGAGCGGATCCTGTGGATCGACAAGGACGAGCCCCTGACCACGACGGATCAATCCGTGGAGAAGAACGTGCTCGCCGCGATCGGGAAGGCGCTCTGATTTCCGAGCCTCTCAACGTCGCGCTGAGGTGCCGCTGGGGACGATCGTGCTCATGTGCGTGTGCATTTCGTGATTGAAGCAGGCGAGGCGATCGAGCGGCGCTTGTTACGGACGTAGTCGACCAGGATGTACTCGCCGAGGCGAGCGGCGGGGCCATCGCCTGTATCGCCTTGACGTTTCCTCATGCAAATCGTGGGGAGGGCCTGACGTATCATCCCCCACAGGTTGCGGGGCGGGGCGCTCCGGACACACTGACTGTGGGATGCGAGGAGATCTGCGCGCGAGTGTCGTAAGGGCGCCGAGCCCTTATATAACATATATTAAAAACGAATGAGAGGCAGCAGCCAGCAGCTATTCTAATTAGATGGGATGGTTGCCGATTGCCGAGCATTCGAGAGGGATGCGTGAGCAAAGCGCGACCGCCCGTATAGTCTTGGGCCCCTCGGCCAGCGCGGATCGTCCATGGCTGATTGGTAAGTAGAGCGTGACGGCAGCACCCTCGAAGCCGAGGACCCTTCGTTTCCATCTCACGAGTCTCGTCTTCGTCTCCGTGGTTCCATTGTTGATCTTCGCGGTCATCATCGCGGCGCTCCTTGAGAAACAGCAACACACTTCGCTCGAACGTAGCTTTCGAGACACGGTCCGAGCTCTCACCGTCGCGGTCGATCACGAACTCACATCGTCCATTTCAGTGCTGCAGGTGCTCGCGACCTCCGAACACCTCGATACTGGAGACCTCAAACTATTCTATCGAGAGGCTCAGCGGGTGGTGGCGACCCGTCCAGGTTGGATCACGATCAACCTGACCGATGTCTCTGGCCAACAGCTCATCAATGTTTACCGTCCCTTTGGCGCTCAGCTACCCTCCATCGGACATCTCGAGGATGTTCGCCACACCCTCGACACTGGCGAGCCCGCGATCTCGAACCTTTTCACTGGCCTCGTGCTCAAAGTGCCGACGGTTGGCTTTACGGTGCCGGTGCGGCGGCGCGGAACGCTCAAATATGCGCTCGGGGCCCGGCTCGATGTCGGAACCCTGAGTCTTCTCCTGTCCGAAGGTCAGCTGCCGCCGGATTGGGTCGCCATGATCTTCGACCGACAGGGGACCATCCTGGCCCGCACGCGCGGCATCGAGCAGTGGCTTGGCAAGCCTGCCCCGGCCGCCTTCGTGACTCAGAGCCGCCAGTCCGAGGAAGGCGCGAACCGCGTCGTCACGAAGGACGGCGTCGCCGTGTATGGCGCCTACCGACGGTCTCGCCCTTCTGGTTGGACGGTCGGTCTCGGAGTGCCCGTCGCGGTCGTGGAGGCCCCAGGACGGGCGTCCCGGTGGGCCATTATCGGCGGCGGGACCCTGTTCCTGTTGTTGGCGGGCGTGTTCGCCACTGTGTTTGGCCGGCGGATTGCGGGCGGGATCGAATCGCTTTCCATCTCGGCCCGCGCGCTCGGGCAAGGCCAAATACCCTCGCTGAGCGAAAAATCGACGATCGCCGAAATCGCCGCCGTCGAGAGGGAAATGGTGGAGGCGGCTCGTCAGCGTGCCGACGCCGTCGCGGCACGACTGAAGAGCGAGGAGGCGTTGCGGGAGAACGAAGAGCGCACGCGCCTTATCGTGTCTCATGCCCTGGACGCCATCATTACGATCGATGCCCAAGGCCGGATCACAGGTTGGAACCCGCAGGCGGAGCGTCTCTTGGGCTGGTCCGAAGAGGAGATCCGAGGTCGATTCCTATCCGAAACGATCATTCCGCCCGCCTATCGTGAGGCTCACGAACGCGGGTTGAGACATTTCCTGGCGACGGGCGAAGGCCCCGTGCTCAACCGACGGATCG
>WNFA01000326.1_pt1 | contig 37256 bp, 36 predicted proteins | sample 5400481 | NCBI WGS metagenome assembly WNFA01 (sample SAMN13153340, study PRJNA577476) | soil metagenome | isolation source: 120 cm saprolite under Douglas fir tree site 2 hole 1 replicate 2 | place: USA:California | collected 2015-04-18 | reverse complement strand
TCGCGGCGGCGATTCGCATCCCATCGCCTCGCCCGCAACGAGCGCGTGACCTAGCCCACAAAAGCGTCGCCGAAAAACTCGATCAGCCTGGCATAGAGCACGCGCAGATTCTCCGGCTTGCGCACGCCGTGGCCCTCGTCGGCGAAGACCAGCGTCTCGTAGGGCACGCCCGCGCGCTGGAGCGCCGCCTCCACCACGCGCACATTCTCCGGCGTCACGTTGGGGTCGTTGGCGCCCTGCACGATGAGGAGGCGGCCCTTGATGCGCTCGACGTAGTGGATGGGCGAGCGCTCGCGATAGCGCTCGGGCGCCATGGCCGGGCTGCCGCCCATCATCTCCTCGCTGTAGGGGCGGATGTCCGGCCGCGTCGTCTGGTAATCGACGACGAGGTCGGTCATGCCGCAGATCGGCGCCGCCGCGGCGACGATCTCCGGCGGAAACCGCGTGATGGCGCACCACGCGGAATAGCCGCCATAGGACGTGCCGGTGATGCCGACGCGGCCGGGCGCGGCAATCCCGCGCGCGATCATCGCCTCGATGCCCGTGCGGATGTCGTCCTGCTCGAGCCCGCCCCAGCCGGTCTTGCGGATCGCCTCGCGGAATGCCAAGCCGAAGCCGGTGCTGCCGCGGTAATTGGGATCGAGCACGCTGAAGCCGGCGGCGACGGCGCTCTGGATGAAGGCGGAGAGCGCCGCCTCGCTATGCGCGGTCGGCCCGCCATGCACCTGCACGATGAGGCCGCGCGACGGCCCTTTCGCGCGGTAGAGCCAGCCCTGGATCGCCATGCCGTCGACCGAGCGCCAGCGCACATCCTCCGCCGCCGCGAGATCGCCGGGCCTGAGCGCGCAGCCGGCCCAGGGATCGGCGATGTCGCCGAGGATCTGCGTGCCGCCGCCATCGATGGCGAAGCGCACCAGCGTCTCCGGCTGGCGCGCGCCGTAGAGCCGGCCGATCCACGCGCCGTCCGCCGCCGGCCCGAGCGGCAGCAGCGTGCCCTCCGGTGCTTCGATCTCCTGCTCGGCGCCGCCGACCGGGTCTATGAGCAGGCTGCGGCTGCGCGCCGCGCGCGTCTCGACGGCGACGATGCGCTCGCTGCCCTGCGGCACGAAGGCCGCCTCGATGCTGCGCGCGGGATCGTCGACCAGCCAGGCGAGGCTGCCATCCTCGGTGTCGTAGACGCCGAGCCGCTTGTGCGTCGGCCGCTCCGCCAGCACGACGAGCCGCCGGCTGTCGGGAAACCAGCTCGCGCTGGTCTTGACGCCGGCGCCGAAATTCAGGATCTCGCGGTCGCCGCTGCCGTCGATGCCGACCATCCACACCTGCGTCCCCGCGGGATCGAGGTCGCGCCGCACATAGAGCACGCGCGTCCCCTTGCGGTCGAGCCGCGGCGCATAGGCGTTGGGCTTGAGCGGCCGCGCCAGCGCGCGGCGCTCGCCTTGGGCGAGGTCGTGGCGCAAGACCCAGCTCGCCTCGAGGGTGCGGCCGGTCGCCGGGTCGACATTGCCGGCGAGGACGAGATAGCGGCCGCTGGGGTCGATCTCGCCGCCATGCGGGAACCAGGCCGGCGACGGCTCGGTCAAGGGCGTCATGGCGCCGTCGAGCGTCAGGCGGAAGAGCTGGCCGCGCTCGTCGCCGCCGCGGTCCTCGGCGACGACGAGGCTCCGGCTGTCGGGCGCCCAGGAGAGGAGCTGCGTGTCGTCTTGCGTCTCGGTCAGGCGCCGCGGCGGGCCTGAGCCGTCGCTGGGCGCGACATAGATGTCGGCGGCGGGCGCCTTGCGGTACCAGGTCCAGGCGAGAAGGCTTCCGTCCGGCGACAGCAGCGCCCGGCCGAGCGCGGGAAGGGCGAGGATCGCATCGATGAAGGATCGAGGTCGCATGGAGACAGGGCCTTTGTCGGTCGGCGCACGGTCACGCATCGGCTTCTCCCCGATGATTCATCGATCATCGAGGGATGTCCGGCGGCGCCGGTTCAGAACTCGAATTCCTCGATGACCATCGGCTCGTTGCCGGCGGCGGCCGCCCATTCCTGGAGCGCGGGGAGCGCCCACACCGCGTCGGCGTAGCGCTGCGCCTCCTCCTCGAGCGCGAGGCGGTATGTCCGGAAGCGGCTCACCACCGGCGCATACATGGCGTCGGCGATGGTGATATCGCCGAACAGGAACTTGCCCTCGGCGCCGAAGCGCTTGCGGCAGTCGCGCCACAGCGCGGTGACGCGGTTGATGTCGGCCTGCGCCTCCGGCGTCACGCCGCGGCCGGCGAAGGAGGAGCGCATGTTCATGGGCAAATGGGAGCGCAGGGCGGAAAATCCGGCATGCATCTCGGCGCTGACCGCCCGCGCCACGGCGCGCGCCTCGGGCTCTTCCGGCCACATCCGCGCCGCGGGGAAGCGCTCGGCGAGATATTCGCCGATCGCCAGCGACTCCCAGAGGACGAGCTCGCCGTGATGCAGCGCCGGCACGCGGCCCGAGGGCGAATGCCGCAGGATGGTCGTGCGCGTGGTCGCCTCGCGCAGCGGCACCAGCACTTCCTCGAACCGCGCCCCGCTCTGCTTCAGCATCAGCCAGGCGCGCAGCGACCAGGAGGAATAATTCTTGTTGCCGATATAGATGGTGAAGTCGGCCATCGGCTATCCTCGCCACCGTTGCTCCGCCGTCCCAATGTGGCGGGCGCCAGGGCGCGGCGCAACCGTCCTTATTAAGTGTGCTAGCAAACTATTATCCCCATAAAGCTGTATACAGGAGACCTCCCGTGCTGTCCCACCTTGTCTCCGACGCCCGCGAATCGGTCCCCATCACCCCCGTGACCGCCGACGACCGCGCCCGCTGGACCGCCGCCCTCGACGATGCCGGACGCCGCTGGGTCGCCGCCACCGACTTCACCGGCGAGGCCGGCAAGGCGGCGCTGCTGCCCGACGGCGCCGGTGGCTTGGCGCGGGTGCTGGTCGGCGTGGCGCCCGGCGAGACGCTGTGGGCGCTGGCCGTGCTGCCCGACACCCTGCCCGAAGGCAGCTACCGCCTCGACCCGGAGCCCGATTCGCGCGCAGCGAGCCGGATGGCGCTCGGCTGGGCGCTCGCCTGCTACGCCTTCACCCGCTACAAGGCGCGGCCGCGCGGCTTCGCCACGCTGGTCTGGCCGAAATCGGCCGATCGCGGCCTGGTCGAGCGCTTGGCGCGCGGCATCGGCCTGGCGCGCGACCTCATCAACACGCCCGCCGAGCATATGGGCCCGGCCGAGCTCGCTGGCGCCGCCGAGGACCTCGCCGGGCGCCACGGCGCGCGCTTCCGCGCCATTATCGGCGACGACCTCCTCGCCGAGAACTATCCGATGATCCACGCCGTCGGCCGCGCCAGCGCCCGGGCGCCGCGGCTCGCCGATTTCACATGGGGCGACGCCGCCGCGCCCAAGCTGACGCTGGTCGGCAAGGGCGTGTGCTTCGACAGCGGCGGCCTCGACCTCAAGACATCAGGCGGCATGCGCCTGATGAAAAAGGACATGGGCGGCGCCGCCACGCTGCTCGGCCTCGCCGACGCGATCATGGCGGCGCGGCTGCCGGTGCGGTTGCGCGTGCTGGTGCCGGCGGTGGAGAATTTCGTCTCGGCCAATGCCTTGCGGCCGCTTGACGTCATCCGCACCAGGAAGGGCATGACCGTCGAGATCGGCAATACCGACGCCGAGGGCCGCCTGATCCTGTGCGACGCGCTGGCCGAGGCGGATGCCGAGAAGCCGGCGCTCCTCATCGACATGGCGACCCTCACCGGCGCGGCGCGCACCGCGCTGGGGCCCGAGCTGCCGGCCCTCTTCAGCAACGACGACGCGCTGGCCGCCGAGCTGCTCGGCGCCGCCGAGGCGGCGGCCGATCCGCTGTGGCGCATGCCGCTGTGGAAGCCCTATCGCAAGATGCTGTCGAGCCAGGTCGCCGATATCAACAACGTCTCGGAATCGGCTTTTGCGGGTGCCATCACCGCCGCGCTCTATCTCCAGGAATTCGTCGCCAAGGAGACGCCCTGGGCGCATATCGACACCTATGCCTGGAACCAGAGCAGCCGCCCGGGCCGGCCCGAAGGCGGCGAGGCGCTGGGGCTGCGCGCCCTCTATCACCTTGTCGAAGAGCGCTTCGGCTCGACCGCCAGCTAGTCGGAGAGGTATGCAGGGTGGCGATCCGACAATTTCGGCCAAGCCGACAATCTCCTTTACGTTTCCTCAACCGCAAGCACCGAGACTCCTCAGTGGTGGTTGTAGAGGGCGCAGGGGGATGGCCGAGCTCAAGCCGACGCAGGCGCTGGACCTATGGCGGACCGTGCTCGTCGATACCGTGCGGAGCGCGGGACCTGATCTGTCGGCCCGCCAGCTCGCCATCGTCCTCACTGTCTATCTGACGCCACCGCCGCACACCGTTCGCGGCCTGGCGGCGCTCCTCAAGATCTCGAAGCCCGCCGTGACCCGCGCCCTCGACCGGCTCGGCATGCTCGGTCTGGCCCGGCGCCGGCGCGATACCGCCGACCGTCGCAGCGTGCTGGTGCAGCGCACGGTCAAGGGCTCGGTGTTCCTCAGCGACTTTGCGGAAACCGTGGCTTCGGCGAGCCGCAAGCTTGAGCAGCAGCGCTCGGCCGGCGCGCCAAGCGCGCACGCCCGGATTCAATAACCCCGCTCTCGATCGACGAGGTGGAGTAGCGGCCTGCCCTGGCGCAGCCGCCGCACATTGTCGGCGACGACCGGTGCCGCCGTCGGCGCATGCGTTGCTGCCGCCACATGCGGCGTGATGAGGATGCGCGGGTCGCTCCAGAACGGGTGCTGCGGCGGCAGCGGCTCGTCGCGGAACACGTCGAGGATTGCGGCCGAGAGCTGCCCGCTGTCGAGCGCCGCGACCAGGTCGGCCTCGACCAGATGCTGGCCGCGCGCGCAATTGACGATGGCGGCGCCGCTTGGCAGGCCGGCGAACAGCCGCGCATCGAGGATGCCCTCGGTCGCCGGGGTGAGCGGCAGCAGGCAGACGAGGATCTCGCTGCGCGCCAGCAGTGCCCGCAGGCCCTCGGCGGCATGGAAGCAGACGATCCCCGGCAGCCGCCGCTCGGTCCGGCTCCAGCCCGCGACGTCGAAGCCGAGTACGCTCAGCTTGAGCGCGGCGTCGCGGCCGAGTTCGCCCATGCCGAGCACGCCGACGCGGCGCCCGGCGGCGTTGGGCTGCGGCCGCTCGCGCCAGACGTGCTCGCGCTGCTGCGCGAGATAGACCGGGTCCTGGCGGTGCAGACGCAGCACCTGGAGCTGCACATACTCGCTCATGGCCGCGGTCATGTAGGGATCGACCAAGCGCACCACCGGCACGCCCGCAGGGATAAGCGGGTCGGCGAGGACATGGTCGACCCCCGCGCCCAGGGCGGCGATCAGCTTCAGCTTCGGCAGCGAGGCGAGCAGCCCGGAGGGCGGCCGCCATACCAGTGCCACGTCGATCTCGCCGGTATTGCCGATCTGCGGCCAGACGCGGATCTCAAGATCGGGCAGGAGGCGGTGCAGCTCGGCGCTCCAGCGCTCCGCCGAGTCGATCGAGGACTGGAAAAGCAGCGCCATGGCGCCCCGGTCCTATTGCGCCGTCGCCGTGCTCTCGACCACTTCGAGATCGAAGGCGGCGGCCATGAGAGCGCGGGTATAGGGATCGCGCGGCGCTTCGAAGAGCTGCGCCGCCGGGCCGTGCTCGACGACCTTGCCGTCCTTCATCACCATGACCTCGTGCGCGAGCGCGCGCACCACGCGCAGATCGTGGCTGATGAAAAGATAGGCCAGCCGATGGCGCGCCTGCAACTCGCGCAAGAGGTCGACCACCTGGGCCTGCACGGACATGTCGAGGGCGGAAGTGGGCTCGTCGAGGACGACGAAGCGCGGCTTCAGCACGAGCGCGCGGGCGATGGCAACGCGCTGGCGCTGCCCGCCGGAGAATTCGTGCGGGTAGCGGTCGGCCGCCTCCGGGTCGAGGCCTACTTCGACCAGCGCTGCGTCGATGAGCGTGCGGCGCTCCGCGGCGCTGCCGCCGATGTTGTGCACCTTGAGGCCTTCCTCGACGATCTGGCCGATGGAGAGGCGCGGCGACAGGCTCGAGAACGGATCCTGAAAGACGACCTGCAGCTCGCGCCGCAGCGGGCGCATCTGGCGCTCGGCGAGGCCATCGAGGCGGCGGCCGTCGTATTTGATGGCACCCTCGCTGGCGAGCAGGCGGAGCACGGCAAGCCCCAGCGTGGTCTTGCCCGAGCCGCTCTCGCCGACGACGCCCAGCGTCTCGCCGGCGCGCAGGCGGAAGTCGATGCCGTCGACCGCCTTCACATGACCCGTGATGCGCCGGAACACGCCGCCGCGGATCGGGAACCACACCTTGAGGCGCTCGCCTTCGACGATCACGGGTGGCGGCGGCGCGACAGCGAGCGGCTTGCCCTTGGGCTCGGCCGCCAGGAGGTGGCGGGTGTAGGCGTGGCGAGGATGAGAGAAGATATCGTCGACCGGCCCGGCCTCGACGACTTCGCCCTTGGTCATCACGCACACTCGGTCCGCCATCTTGCGCACGATGGTGAGGTCGTGGGTGATGAGGAGCAGCGCCATCCCGAAGCGCGCCTGGAGGCTCTTCAGCAGCTTCAGGATCTGCGCCTGGATGGTGACGTCGAGCGCGGTGGTCGGCTCGTCGGCGATGAGGATGTCCGGCTCGTTGGCGAGCGCCATGGCGATCATCACGCGCTGCCTCTGGCCGCCCGAGAGCTGATGCGGATAAGCGTCGAGCCGATTTTCGGCCTCGGCCAGGCCAACGAGCCGCAACAGCTCCACCGCCCGCGTGCGCGCCTGCGGCCCACGCATGCGCTTGTGCAGGAACAGCGTCTCCGTGAGCTGCTTCTCGATCGTGTGGAGGGGATTGAGCGAGGTCATCGGCTCCTGGAACACCATGGCGATGCGATCGCCGCGGATGTCGCGCATCACCGCAGGCGGCGCGCCGACGAGTTCATGACCCTCGAGCCGGATACTGCTGGAGCGGCCATGGCTGGCAGCGGGATAAGGCAAGAGCTGCAGGATCGACAACGCCGTCACCGACTTGCCCGAGCCGGATTCGCCGACGAGCGCCAACGTCTCGCCGCGATCGAGTTCGAAAGAGACGCCTTTCACCGCTTCGACGGCGCCGCCCGGCACGGCGAAGGTGACGTGAAGATCGCGGACCGACAGCAGCGGGGTCATTTGACCTTCCGCGGATCGAAGGCGTCGCGCACCGCCTCGCCGATGAAGATGAGAAGGCTCAGCATGATCGCCAGCACGAAGAACGAGGCGAAGCCGAGCCAGGGCGCCTGCAGGTTGTTCTTGCCTTGCGCCAGCAGCTCGCCCAGCGATGGCGAGCCCGGCGGCAGGCCGAAGCCCAGGAAGTCGAGCGAGGTGAGGGTGGTGATCGAGCCGTTCAAGATGAAGGGCAGGAAGGTCAGCGTCGCCACCATGGCGTTGGGCAGGACGTGGCGCCAGATGATCACCGGGTTCGACACGCCCAAGGCACGCGCGGCACGCACATAGTCGAAATTGCGCGCGCGCAGGAACTCGGCGCGCACGAGATCGACCAGCGACATCCACGAGAACAGCAGCATGATGCCGAGCAGCCACCAAAAATTCGGCTGTATGATGCTCGACAGGATGATCAGCAGGAACAGCACCGGCAGGCCCGACCACACCTCGATGAAGCGCTGGAACAGCAGATCGGTGAGGCCGCCGTAATAGCCTTGGATAGCCCCCGCGGCGACGCCGATGATCGAGCTCGCGATCGTGAGCGCCAGGCCGAACAGTACGGAAATGCGGAAGCCATAGATGAGCCGGGCTAGGACGTCCCGCCCCTGGTCGTCGGTGCCGAGCCAGTTGACCGAGTCGGGCCGTGACGGCGCCGGTGAGGTAAGACTGTAGTTGATGGTGCTGTAGCTGAACGGGATCAGCGGCCAGACGGCGCCGCCATGCTCCCGGATGTGCCCGCTCAGATAGGGATCGCGATAGTCGGCCGTCGTCGGGAACTCGCCGCCGAAAGTCGTCTCGGGATAGTCCGTGAAGACGGGAAAGTAAAGATGCCCGTCATAGGCGACGACCAGCGGACGATCGTTGGCGATGAATTCGGCGCCGAGGCTCAGGAGCACCAGCGCGAGAAAGATCCAGAGCGACCAGAACCCGCGCTTGTTGGCCCGGAAATTAGCGAGGCGCCGCCGCGTCAAGGGCGTCAGCCGAAATCCGAGCCGGCGCTGCCGCGGCGATCGGGCCAATGCGGTCGCGGGCGCGCTCATGCTCAGCGCGTGCCGAAATCGATGCGCGGATCGACGACCATGTAAACGAGGTCGCGCACCAGCGTCATGACCAAGCCGATCAGCGTATAGATGTAGAGCGTGCCGAACACGATGGGGTAATCGCGTCCGATCACGGCCTGATATCCCAGCAGTCCAAGCCCGTCGAGCGAGAAGATGACTTCGACCAGCAGCGCGCCGGTGAAGAGAATGCCGATGAAGGCAGCCGGAAAGCCTGCGATCACCAGCAGCATGGCGTTGCGGAATACGTGGCCATAGAGCACGCGATGCTCGGACAGACCCTTCGAATACGCCGTGACGACATATTGTTTGTTGATTTCTTCCAAGAAGGAATTCTTGGTGAGCATCGTAAGACTGGCGAAGCTGCCGATCAGCAGCGAGACGACCGGCAAGGCGATGTGCCAAAAATAATCGGCGATCTTATGCGCGAAGCTGAACGTGGCCCAATCGTCCGAGACGATGCCGCGCAGGGGAAACCATTGGAGGTAGCTGCCGCCCGCGAAGAGCACGATCAGAAGTATGGCGAAGAGAAATCCGGGAATCGCATAGCCGATGATGATGACTGCGCTCGTCCAAAGATCGAAATTGCTGCCGTCGCGCACCGCCTTGCGGATGCCGAGCGGAATCGAGATCAGGTAGGTGATCGCCGTCGCCCACAGCCCCAGCGATATTGACACCGGCAGCTTGTCGGCGATGAGCTGGACGACAGGACGGTCGCGATAGAAGCTCGTACCGAAGTCAAAGCGCAGATAGTTCCAGATCATGATGAAGAACCGCTCGATCGGCGGCTTGTCAAAGCCGTAGAGCTTCTCGAGCTGTTTGACGAATTCGGGATCGAGGCCGCGCGCGCCGCGCGTCTGATTCTCGCCCGATCCCGCGGCCGAGGGGCGGCTCAGCTCGCCGCCGCCGCCGCCGATGCGGGCGAGCCCGCCGGTATCGCCACCCTTCAACTGCGCGATGAGTTGGTCGACCGGCCCGCCCGGCGCCGCCTGCACGATCACGAAGTTGACGAAGATGATGGCGAACAGCACGGGAACCATCAGCAGGGTGCGACGGACGGCATAGGCAAGCATGGCCGGCCTAGCCCGCTTTGCCAAAAAGGAAGTGCGCGCTGCCGCTCACTGTTTCGGCTCCTGCACCTTCTTGACCTCGACGGTCTGCGCCCGCTGCGGATCGATCCACCACGTGTCGAGCGCCAGGGTATAGGGCGGCGAGATCTTGGGCCGTGAGAACTTGTCCCAGGCAGCGACCCGGAAATACGAGATGTGCCAGTTTGGGATAACGTACTGGCTCTGCAAAAGCACGCGATCAAGCGCATGCACGCGCGTGACCAGACCGCTGCGATTTGGCGCGCTGATGATGAGCCCGACGAGATCGTCCACTGCCTTGCTGCGGACCCCGACATAGTTCTGGCTACCCGTCTCGTCGGCTGCCGCCGAGGTCCAGAAATCGCGCTGCTCGTTGCCCGGCGACAGCGATTCGCCCCAGAGGACCACGGTCATGTCAAAGTCGAACTGCTTCATCCGATTCTCGTATTGCGCCGGATCGACCGTTCGCACCCGGGCGGCGATGCCGATCCGGGCCAGATTCTGGACAAAGGGCAGCACGATGCGCTCGAACTCCGGCTGCGAAAGCAGGAATTCGAATTCGAAGAGTTGTCCGGTCTTGTCGTTGAGGAGCTTCTCGTTCTTGATGGTCCAGCCGGCTTCCTTGAGCAGCCGTAAGGCTTGCCGCATGTTGTCGCGGATATTGCCGGAACCGTCGGTCTTCGGCGGTTGATACGCGGCGGTAAAGACTTCTTCGGGGATTTCGCCCCGGTATTTCTCGAGGAGCGCGAGTTCGTCGCCGCTCGGCAGCCCGGAGGCCGCAAGCTCCGAATTCGAGAAGTAGCTCTCGGTCCGCGTGTAGGCGCCGTAGAACAGGGTCTTGTTCGTCCATTCGAAATCGAACAGATAGCCGAGCGCCTGGCGGACGCGCCGATCTTGGAAAAGGGGGCGACGCGTGTTGAAGCCGAAGCCCTGCATACCCGTCGGCACCTTGTTCGGGATTTCATCCTTCCTGAAGAGTCCATCGCGCAGAGCCGGGCTGTCGTATCCTGCCGCCCAGTTCTTGGCGACATTCTCGACGCGGATGTCGTACTGGCCGGCCTTGAAAGCCTCGAGCGCCACGGTCTGATCCCGGTAGTAGTCGTAGCGCAGCACGTCGACGTTGTGGCGACCGCGATTGACAGGAAGGTCCTTGGCCCAATAGTCGGGGTTGCGCCGGTAGGTGATCGAGCGGCCGGCGTCGAAGGACTCGATCTTGTACGGACCGCTGCCAAGCGGCGGATCGAGCGTCGTCCTCTCGAAGTCGCGACCCTCCCAATATTTCTTCGACAGCACGGGCATCTCGCCGACGATTTGCGGCAGCTCGCGGTTGTCGCCGGAGCGGAAGGTGAACCTGACGCTGTGATCGCCGATCTTCTCCGCCTTGAGCACGTCGGCATAATAGAGCCGCAAGCGCGGATGGCCCTTCGCCTTGAGCGTATCGAAGGTCCAGATCACGTCCTCAGGCGTGATCGATGTGCCATCGCTGAACCGCGCCTGCGTGCGAAGATTGTATTGGACCCAGGCGCGATCCTGCGGTGTCTCGACGCTCTCGGCGACGAGTCCATATTCGGACGCAGGCTCATCGCCCGAGGGCGACATCAGTGTATCGAACAACAAGCCGAGGCCGATAGCCGGGCTGCCCTTGAGAATGTAGAGATTGAGGCTGTCGAAAGTGCCGATCGCCGAATATCGCGCCGTGCCGCCCTTGGGCGCGTCGGGATTGACATAGTCGAAATGGCTGAAGTCGGCGCCGTATTTGATGTCGCCGAACAGCGATAGCGCATGGCTCTTGCTGACGTCCTCCGCGGCGTCGGCGGCGGGGGCGGCAACAGCGGGAGCGAGCGCTAAGAGCGTCGTGAGCGCAAGGGCGGCGGCACGCATGGCGTATCCTCGCGGGCGTTTTGTCGGGTCGTCAACGGGCGGCCAGTCTAGAGGAAACGGACCGCAACGGCAGCACGATCCGGATCAGGGCTTATTCAACCGCCATCGGCAAGTTTAGCACGTGCAGCGCCAGCGAGCTTGGCATCGCCGGCAGCGACGACGCGGCCCTCCGAGCGCAAATCGAGGGCGCGGCCCTGCCAATCGGTGATGACGCCGCCGGCCCCCTCGATCACCGGCACCAGCGCGCAGTAATCATAGGGCTTGAGGCCGGCCTCGACGACGAGGTCGATGAAGCCGCTCGCCAGCTGCGCGTAGGCATAGCAATCGGCGCCGCTGCGGGCGAGCTTCACCGCGTTGCGCAGCCGCGCGAAGCTGGCGGCCTCGTCGCCGCGAAACATCGCCTCAGGCGCCGTGCAAAACAGCGTGGCCGCGGCGAGCGATGGGCAGGGCCGCGTGCGCACCGGCGCGCCGTTGAGCGTGGTGGCGCGGCCGGCGGCGCCGAGCCAGCGCTCGCGCAGGATCGGCTGGTCGATGACCCCGAGCACTGGCCGGCCGCGATGGGTCAGGGCGATGAGCGTGCCGAAGAGGGGGATGCCGCTGATGAAGGATTTCGTGCCGTCGATCGGGTCGAGCACCCAAGCATGCTCGGCATCAGGTCGAAGCCGGCCGTGCTCCTCGCCGATGATGCCATGCGTGGGGAAGCGCTCCTCGATGAGCCGGCGCATCGCCGCCTCCGCCTCGCGGTCGGCGATCGTGACCGGCGTCAGGTCGCTCTTGTCGTCGACGGCGATCTTCTGGCGGAAATAGCGCCGCACCACCGCGCCGGCGGCGTCGGCAAGAGAATCGGCAAGAGCGAGATGGGCGGCGGTAACCGGTTCCGTCATGCCGCGCCTCGCCCGGCGTCACTTGTCGGCGGCGAGCGGCTTCGGGTTGTCGCTCAGCGAATTGAGATACGCGACGACATCGGCGCGGTCTTTCGCCTTGGGCAGGCCGGCAAAGGTCATCTTGGTGCCCTTGGCGAAGGACTGCGGGTTCCAGAGCCATTGGTTGAGCTCGTCGGCCCCCCATTTCTGGCCCTTATGCGCGGTCAGCGCCGCGGAGAATTGATAGCCGTCGTGGCCTTCGGCGATCGGCTCGCCCAGGACGTTGTAGAGGTTCGGCCCGATGCGGTTCGGCCCGGCCTTCTCGAAGGTGTGGCAGGCCGCGCATTTCTTCGCCTGGTCCTTGCCGGCATCGACGCTGGCCGCGGCGAACAGCGGGGCGATCGGCTCGGGTCCCGCTTTCTGTTCGCCACCCTTCTGCTGGGCCGGCTCCGCGCCGGCGACGATGTAGGCCGGCTTCTCCAGCAGCGTCGGATGCACCAGCATGTGCGCGACAACGCCGGACACCATCGCCAGGATCATGGCGCCGAGAAGCGCCCCGGCGATCTTGTTCATCTCGAAGGACATTCACCTATCCTCGGCATTCTTGAGCAGGGCCGGCGGTCAGGGCGGCTGGGAGAAAAGCCAATTTTCGCTGACAACTCAAAGGAAATATGATTGAAGCGGCGGGACAATAGCGCGACCGTCGCGCACGCCGCCCCGGTCTTTGTGCGGCATAACGCCGCAATTTGCGCCGGGCGGCGCCCCGGATCCGGCTTTGCGAGGGCCACCGTGACCAACGTTCCGCGATCCTTCCGACCGATCGTCGTTATTCCCGCCCGCCTGGCGTCGACCCGCCTGCCGGGAAAGCCGCTGGCGGACATCGGCGGCGTACCGATGATCGTGCATGTGCTGCGCCGGGCCGAAGCGGCGGCCATCGGGCCGGTGGTGGTCGCTTGCGCCGAGCCCGAGATCAAGGACGCGGTGGAGCGCGCCGGCGGCCGCGCGGTGCTGACGCGGCCCGACCACCCCTCGGGCTCCGACCGCATTCACGAGGCGGTGGCCGCCCTCGATCCGGAGCGGCGGCATGACGTGATCGTCAATCTGCAGGGCGACCTGCCGGTCATCGATCCCGGCGCCATCCGTGCCGCGCTCGCGCCGCTCGCCGATGCCGCCGTCGACATCGCCACGCTGGTGGCGCCGATCCGGGACGCGGCACAGCGGGACGACCCGAACACGGTCAAGGCGGCAGCGGGCTTCGCGCCCGGGCAGCGCATCGCCCGCGCGCTCTATTTCAGCCGGTTGCCCGTGCCGCACGGCGCGGGCGAGCATTACCACCACATCGGCCTCTATGCGTATCGCCGTGCCGCGCTGGAGCGCTTCGTCGCGCTGCCGCCGGCGGTGCTGGAGCAACGCGAGAGTCTGGAGCAGCTGCGCGCGCTCGAGGCCGGCATGCGCATCGACGTGGCGCTCGTTGACAGCGTTCCCTTCGAGGTCAATACTCCCGCCGACCTTGCCCGCGCGCGCGACCTCCTCGCCGCAGCGGGCGCCGCCAGCGGTCGCTCATGACTTCTGCCTCAGATCGGGCCGGCCTCATCGCCTTCCAGGGCGCACCTGGGGCTTATTCCGACCTCGCCTGCCGCCAGGTCTTCCCGCAGCTGACGACGCTGCCCTGCGCCGGCTTCGAGGACGTAATCGCGGCGGTGCGCGAGGGCCGGGCGGCGCTCGCCATGCTGCCCATCGAGAACTCGGTGGCGGGTCGCGTCGCCGACATCCACCATCTCCTGCCGGATTCCGGGCTTCACATCGTCGCCGAGCATTTCCAGCGCGTCAGCCACTGCCTGCTGGCGCCCAAGGGTGCGACGCTCAAGGGCCTCAAACGGGTGAAGAGCCATGTCCACGCGCTCTCGCAGTGCCGCGTGCTGATCCGCGAGCTGGGTCTGAAACCGGTGGTGGCCGCGGATACTGCCGGCGCCGCGGCCGAGGTGGCTGAGCACGGCGACAAGAGCGACTCGGCGATCGCCTCCGAGCTCGCCGGCGAGATCTATGGCCTGGTGACGCTCAAGGCGGGCATCGAGGATGCCGATCACAATACCACGCGGTTTCTGGTCATGGCGCGCGAGGCCAAGCCCGCGCCGCATGACGGCGCCCTCGTCGTCACCACATTCGTGTTTCGCGTGCGCAACGTGCCGGCGGCGCTCTACAAGGCGCTGGGCGGCTTCGCCACCAATGGCGTCAACATGACCAAGCTCGAGAGCTACATGCTCGGCGGCCGCTTCACTGCGACGCAATTCTATGCCGATGTCGAGGGGCATCCCGACGATCGGCCGGTCAAGCTCGCGCTTGACGAGCTGCGCTTCTTCTCGCGCGAGGTGAAGATTCTCGGGACTTATCCCGGCCACCCCTTTCGCCGCGCCGCGATGCAAAGCGACAACGACTGAGCGCGTCGCCGCTTGGCGCGGATTAACCAAGCGCCGGCTTAACATTCCCGCAACCTCGGTCTGCGAGAGTGCACGGCTTTGCTAGGGCAACACTCTCCAGGAATCACGGCGATGCATAAAATGCTGGCGATCGTGGCTTTGCTGGCGCTGTGCGATGCGGCATGGGCTGCCGACGGCGTCGACCGGTCGAAGCTTTCCTATGAAGAGAACGCGATTATCAATGATGTGTGCGCGACTGCGCTGAAGCAGGGCGTCGGCTCGTTCAACAGCTGCATCGCAAAGCAGATCGCGTCGCTGCATGATCATCCCACGCCCGATCGGTCGGGGCTGTCGCCGTCGCGCAGTCGCGCCATTGCGCGCACCTGCAGCTATCTCACCCGCGAAGGCATCGCGCCCTACAACGACTGCTTGCGCAAGGCGATGGCCGCACCTGCGCCGCCCGGCAAGCAGGCGATCGAGGATGAGCTGACGCCAAGCTTCGGTAAGGTTTTTGCCGAGGACGATACGGACGAGCCGCAGCCGACGCGGGTCGCGGCAGTCAAGCTGCTGCTGCCGCGGGCTGCGCTGTCCCGCCGTCCCGACCATATCGGCCAGAAGGCGCTCTCGGCGGCAGAGCTGTTCAAACGGGTGCAGCGCTCCGTCTTTATCGTCCTGGCGAGTCGTTCGGTGTCCGACGCGCACGATCGCGACATCATGCAGGGTTCGGCCGTCGCCGTGACCGAGCACCTGCTTCTCACCAATTGCCATGTCGTAATGGATCGTCCGCTGATCAAACTCGTTCATGAGGGCCGGCGTGCGAAGGCCAAGCTCGTCGCCGCCGACGACGACACCGATCGTTGCGTCATCAAAACCGACACCGTGCTGACGCCGATCGGCGGGGTGCGCACGCTCGACAGCCTCGCCGTCGGCGAGCGTGTCTTCGCCATCGGCGCACCGCTCTCGCTTGAGCTCACGCTCAGCGAAGGGCTGGTATCCGGCATTCGCCGCGAGCCCGCCCGCAATTTGGTGCAGACTTCGGCCGCGCTCTCGCCAGGCTCCTCGGGTGGCGGCCTCTTCGACGAGCGCGGCAATCTCATCGGCATCACCACGCTCGCGTCGATCAACGGCGCTCAGAATCTCAACTTCGCGATCGCCGCCGGCGATTGGTGGAGATAGCGGCGCTTCAGCGCCTGAGCCAATCCTCGATGAGCCGCCGCGCGATCGAGTCGCGGCGCGGCATGCGGAAATGGTCGTCGTCCTGGTGCGACAGGATGAAGGCGCGGTCGTACCAGCGCGCATCCTCAAGCTCGCTCTGGTCGACGCGGATCGCAGTGCTGCGCGCCGCCGCGTGGAAGCCCAGCATGATCGAGGACGGGAACGGCCAGGGCTGCGAGGAATGATAAGTGACGCGGTCGACGAGGATGTTCGTCTCTTCATAGACCTCGCGGGCCACTGCCTCCTCCAGGCTCTCGCCCGGCTCGACGAAGCCGGCCAGGGTCGAATGCATTCCCGGCGGCCAGATGCGTTGGCGCCCCAAGAGGCAGCGGTCGCCGTCATGCACCAGCATGATCACCGCCGGGTCGGTGCGCGGAAAATGCTGCGCCTTGCAGGCAGGATTTGTGCAGCGGCGCACATGCCCGCCCTCCTCGCTGACGCTGGCGCTGCCGCACACCGCGCAGAAGCGATGCCGCATGTGCCAATGGGCGATGCCTCGCGCATAGGCGAGGAGCGAGCCCTCATGCCGTGCCAGTAGCGGCCCGACGCGGCGCAGGTCGGTGAATTCGACCGCTTCGACCGGACGCAGCGCCTCGAGCGGCGCTTCGATGTGCGAGAGATCGACCGCGAAATAGGCGCATTCGCCGACGATGCCGAGCAGTGCCACCTCGCCCTCCGCGCCGATCTCGTGACGCGCCAGGAAGGCCGCCCGCGGCGCCGCGCCGTCGCCGGTGACGACGAGGTTCTGGCTGCGCCAGACCGGGACGAAACGGCTCGACGGATGGGCGAGGCGCTCGGCGAGCCAAGCCATATCCTTGCGGCGGTGCCCGACGCGGTCCAAGCCGCCGGCGGCGTAGAAATTGGGCTCTTTCATCAGGGGGCCGACAGTGGCACAGGCGGAGGGCGAGGGGCAAGCGGAGGGCCTTGCATTCCGCGCCCCGCGGTTGAAGGATACGGCATCCGCGCGCTCGTGAGTTCACCGCATGAGGCCGGATCGGGTCGGTGCCGATCGGCCTTGCCCCGGCGCCGGTCGGACCTGATATAGTGCGGTGGGAGGCTGGCGGCGGACAGGTCCCTCGCCAACCCGGTCAGGTCCGGAAGGAAGCAGCCGTAACGAGTTTCGACCTGGGTCGTTGTCCGGTCTCCCACCTCATGAGCCCAGAAGCCGCTGCGCCGTGGAAGGGGAGGCCAGCGCTCCGCCCGGAGACCGCCCCGGATGACCACGCCGATGCGCCGTCGTATTTCCCATGATTCGCCGTGACTGAGCCGGGCGCCGCCTATCGCGTGCTCGCGCGCAAATACCGGCCGAGCACTTTCGCCGAGCTGATCGGGCAGGAGGCGATGGTGCGTACGCTCACCAACGCCATCGCCACCGGCCGCATTGCGCATGCCTTCATCCTCACAGGGGTGCGCGGCGTCGGCAAGACGACGACCGCCCGCATCCTCGCCCGGGCGCTCAACTGCGTCGGACCCGACGGCAAGGGCATGCCGACCATCAGCCCGTGCGGTCGATGCGATCCGTGCCGCGCCATCGCCGAGGACCGCCATGTCGATGTGATGGAGATGGATGCCGCGACGCGTACCAAAGTCGAGGAAATGCGAGAGCTCCTTGACGGCGTGCGCTATCGCCCCGTGTCGGCACGCTTCAAAATATACATCATCGATGAAGTGCACATGCTCTCGGGACACGCCTTCAACGCGCTCTTGAAGACGCTCGAGGAACCACCCGCCGACGTCAAATTCATCTTCGCGACGACCGAGATCCACAAGGTGCCGATCACCGTGCTGTCGCGCTGCCAGCGGTTCTCGCTGCGCCGCGTGCCGGTGGAGCTGTTGGTCGCGCATTACGCCAGGATCGCCGCCGCGGAAGGCGTCAACGCCGAGCCTGCGGCGATCGCGCTCATCGCGCGCGCCGCCGACGGCTCGGTGCGCGACGGGTTGTCGCTGCTCGATCAGGCGATCGCGCTGGGCGGCGGCGCGGTCGGCGAAAGCGCCGTGCGCGAGATGCTCGGCGTCGCCGACAGCGGCCTCGTCTTCGACGTGCTCGAGGCGGTGCTCAAGGGCGACGCACCCGATGCGCTCCGGCGCATGACGGCGCTCTATGAGGGCGGCGCCGACCCGGTGATGGTGCTGCAGGACCTGCTCGAACTCGTGCATTTCCTGACGCGGCTCAAGATCGTGCCGAGCGCCGGCGAGGAAGACCCGGCGCTCGAGGGGGAGCGCGGTCGCGGGCTCGATCTGGCGCAGAAGCTCGGTACGCCGGTGCTGGCGCGCGCCTGGCAGATGCTCCTCAAAGGCATCGCCGAGGCGCAGACCGCGCCCTCGGCCCTGCAGGCGGCTGAAATGGTGCTGGTGCGGCTCGCCTATGTCGCCGATCTGCCGGCGCCGGCCGATCTCGTGAAGCAGCTGAGCAGCGGCCGCGACGGCCCCTCCGCGAGCGTCGCGGCGCCGCGCACGAGCCCCGCCGCGGCGACGCCGGCTCCCGTCGGCGCCAATGGCGGGCCGCGGCTCGGCCTGTCGGGCGACGGCGGATCGAGCGCCGCGCCGCGTCTTGCCGTGCGCGAGGAAAGCGATCCGGCTCCGGCGCTGCCGCAGCCGCAGAGCTTCCTCGAGGTGATCGAGCTGTTCGACAAATATCGCGAGGCCGTGCTGCGCACCCACCTCCATGCGCATGTGCATCTCGTGCATTTCGAGCCCGGGCGCATCGAATTCCGCCCCGCGATCGGCGCGCCGCGCGATCTTGCCAACCGGCTCGGCAAGCTGCTCGGCGAATGGACGGGCACGCGCTGGGTGGTGAGCATATCCGGCGAGGAAGGTGCGCCCACCTTGCGCGAGCAGGCCGAGGTGCGCGCCCTCTCGCTCCGGAACGAGGCGGCGCAGCATCCGTTGGTCCGGGCGGTGCTGGAGACCTTTCCCGGCGCGCGCATCGAGGCGGTGCGCGAGCTCGGCGCGCCCGAGCCCGCCGCCGAGGCCGAGCCGCCCGACAGCGCCGAGGAACGCAGCGAAGGAGACGACTTCCGATGAAGAATTTCGGCCAGATGATGAAGCAGGCGCAGGAGATGCAGGCCAAGATGGCCGAGATGCAGGCGCGTCTCGATCAGGTGGAGATGACCGGCGCCGCCGGCGGCGGCCTGGTGCAGGTCACGCTGACCGGCAAGGGCGATGTGCGCAAGATCAAGATCGACAAATCGCTCGCCGACCCCAACGAGGTCGAGGTGCTGGAAGACCTCGTCCTCGCCGCTTTCAATGACGCCAAGCAGCGCGTCGAGAGCCATGTCGCCGAGGAGATGAGCAAGCTCACCGGCGGTCTCAAGCTGCCGCCGGGGATGAAGCTGCCGTTTTGAGCGACCTCGATCGTCTGGTTCATCTCCTTGCCAAGCTGCCCGGCTTGGGCCCGCGTTCCGCCCGGCGCGCCGCGCTCTATCTTCTGAAGCGCCGCGAGACGGTGATGGAGCCCCTGGCATCGGCGCTGGCCGACGCGGCGCAGCGCATTCGCGCCTGCTCGGCCTGCGGCAATCTCGACACCGCCGATCCGTGCAGCATCTGTCGCGACCCGAGGCGCGATGCCGGGCTCATCTGCGTCGTCGAGGATGTCGCCGATCTCTGGGCCATCGAGCGCTCCAGCGCCTATCGCGGCCGTTATCACGTGCTGGGCGGCACGCTCTCGGCGCTCGACGGTGTCGGGCCCGAGGATCTGCGCATCGACGCGCTCGTGCGCGGCGTCGCCGCGGGCGGCGCGCGCGAAGTGATCCTCGCCATGAACGCCACCGTCGAGGGCCAGACCACCGCGCATTACATCATGGATAGGCTCGCCGGCAGCGGCGCACAGGTGTCGCGCCTAGCGCACGGCGTGCCGATGGGCGGCGAGCTCGACTATCTCGACGAAGGCACGCTCTCCGCCGCGCTTGCCTCGCGGCAGCCGCTGAAGCACCCGTGACGAGGCGGCGCCTTCGCGCCGATCACGCCGCCGCCTAGTCTAGTTCGCGGGCAGGATCGCGATCCGGTCTCCGTGGGGGGTGCCGAGCCAATAGTTGCCGCCGACCTTCAGCGCGACCGAGGCGGCCCCGAACTCCGGCCTTCCCGGGCCGTGCACGACTTCGCGAATCCGCAAGGTCTTGGGGTCGATCCGCAGCACCGAAAACGCATTATCGCAGCGCCGGTCGGTGTTGGGGGCGCATTTGAACAGGTTCTGCAGGCTGTCGCGCTGGCCGGTGGCGTAGAGGTAGCCGTCAGCTCCCCAGCGCAGATTGTCAGTGTGGAAGCCGGTCTTGATGACATCGCGGCGACCCGTCCCTCCTACGGCAGGCGGACCACCGTCTGGTCGCCCCAGCCCGCCACGAACAGCTGCGTGCCGTCCGCCGAGGCCTCGATCCCGTTATCGGCCGATATGGCAGCGGCGGCGGGGACCGTCCGCCACCCGGTCTTGGGACGCCAGATGAGGACCCCGCCGGCCGGCTCGCCCGCCTCGATCTTGGCGAGCGATCGCGGATCGCGCGTATCCATGAAGCTGGTGGCGGCGAAAGCCCTGCCGGGAAGCGCGGCGACGCCGTTGCCTGAGACGCCCGCGGGATAAAGCGCGCAGCCCACCCAGGTCAGCCGCGGGGTCGGGCGGCGCGCGTCCAGCTTGAACACCTCGACGGATTCCCGCTCGCCGTGATGGACCACGTAAAGGGTATGGATCCCCTGGGGGCCGCGGCGGAGGCTGAGGCCATGGGCCGAGAACTTCGCCTCGTCGGGTTTTCCCGGACACGCGGGGTAGGCATCGGCGTCGGGGCGATAGTCGACATGACCGGGGAGCAGCGCTCTGACCGACCGGTCCCTGGCGTTCACAAGATAGATGTGCCCGTCCGTCCGCTCGCCGTCGGCCAGGCCGCTGGCGATGATCCACGGCGTGCCCGGCGCGCGCACCATGTCCTCGACGTTGATCAACCCGGTGATGAAGGTCATTGGCGGGGACGATGCGGCCAATGCCGCGCTGCCCAGGCCCGACATCGCCGTGCCCGCGATGAGCCCGGCCCATATCCACCTTGGTCGCATCGGCATCCCGTCGTGCTCTCCTCTAGGCCGCGATTCTATTAAATGAAATCACCCACATTTTCCGCACGTCCGTCGCGCCCCTCTCCCGCGTGCGGGAGAGGGAGGGACCCGGCGCATAGCGCTGGGAGGGTGAGGGGGCGCCGGCCCAATTCATTCCTCTGTTGCCCCGCCAGTGACTCGCCCTCACCTTCCCATCGCGGCGCGATGGGCCCCTTCCTCTCCCGCAAGCAGGAGAGGGGCTATTTAGTGCATCTGCTCGGAAAATGCCCTAGCTGACCAGGCGCCGTAGCGGTGGCGGCAGCTCTGCCGCGACCAGCTCCGTTGCATCGCCCTCGATGAGCGTGTCGTCCTGGCTGTGCACGGCATAGCTCGGCAGGTTGGCCGGCAGCGGCTTGTTCGGCTGGACGCCGAGCTTCGCCAGGTTGCGGGCGCGCGGCAGGAAGCGCTGGTTGACCGAGGCGGAGAGCTTAGCGAAGCTCTCCGCCGAAGCCTTGATGCCGCGTCCGACCGATGCCGCATGGGTGAGCATGACCGTGACGCCGTCGAGGAGCGCCTGCGTCATCTCGACGATGCGCTTCTGGTTGTCGACCTGGCGCAGGACGTTGATCTCGGTGGACGCAATCGAGATGACGCAGTAGAGGCCGGCCGGCCCCGCGGCGATGATCTCTTTCTCCTGCGCCTTGCGCATGAACTCCGCATCGGCGCGATAGAGCTTCTCGAGCACGGCCTCGTTGGGCAGATACATCACCGAGAAGATGCGCGCGATCTCCTCGGCACGGCCGGATTGGCGCCAGGCGGCGAGGATGGCGCCCTTGTAGTCCTTCTCGGCCAGCGCGCGCAGATGCTGGTTCATGCTGCGCGCGAGATTGCGGCAGGCGTCCTCTTCCTGGGGTGTCCCCTCGGCTCGGGCGATCTCGACCAGGAACTTCGACGCCTTGCAATCGATCACCAGCACGCTGTTGCCTGGCAGGAACACGACGGCGTCCGGCCGGAGCCGGCGCCCCGTCTCCTCGTCCTGCGTGGTGTGCTGCAGCAGGAAGTCGCGGCCGTGCTCGAGGCCGAAGGATTGCAACGTGTTGGCAAGTCCGACCTCGGCGAGTTGGCCGGCGCCGCCCGGGCTCGACAGCGTCCGCCACAGCGTGTCGAGCCGCTCACCCTTCAGTTGCACCTGGCCGGAGAGCTGCTGCACGGTCTTGGCGAGCTCGCCAATGTCTTTCACCAAATCCGCGCTGGCTTGGCGCACGCGCTCCTCCGACTCCTTCTTGGCCTCGGCGCTCTCGCGCTTGTGGTCGTCGAGCAGCTTGGAGGAGAGCTGCTGTCCGGTCTCGAGCAGCGCCGCCTTGGTCGCCAGCAGGCTTTCCTGTTTGAGCAGCTCGAAATCGGCGAGCCGCCGCCCGCCCGCGAGCAGCTGCTGCTGCGCCGTCGCCAGGTCGCGCTCCGCGGCGAGGCGCGCCATCACCGCCCGCGCCAGCAGGAAGCCCAGCGCCACCACCAAGAGCAGCAGCAGCAAGGCCAGCGCGGCGAGCGTCATCTCCATGTGATTCTCCTTACCTGCGGCCGCCATCGTACCAGGACGAAACACGAACGGAAGGATTTCAAGGTCTCGGTCGGCGGGCAACGGCCGGGTCGCCAGGGAATCGGCGGGAATGGCCGGTTCTGGCGACTCCCGGAGGGTTGACGGCTTCCTCGCCCGGGCTTACTTAAAGCGTAACCCTCAACGATTTAGCGACGATTCGCGATATGGCCCTGCTGCCGATCATTACGGCTCCCGATCCGCGCCTGAAGCTCAAGGCGAAGCCCGTCGCCCAGGTCGATGACGAGGTGCGCCGGCTCATGGACGACATGCTGGAAACCATGTACGCCGCCCCGGGAATCGGCCTTGCCGCGCCTCAGGTGGGTGTGGGGCGCCGCGTCATCGTCGTCGACGCCGCGCGCGAGGGCGAGGAGCCGCAGGCCCTCAAGATCGCCAATCCCGAGCTCCTCTGGCGCTCGGATGAACTCGCGACCTTTAGCGAAGGCTGCCTGTCGCTGCCCGAGCACTACGCCGATGTCGAGCGGCCGGCGGCGATCAAGCTGCGCTATCTCGACTATCAGAACGAGATCCGCGAAGTCGACCTGCAGGGGCTCATCGCCACCTGCGTGCAGCACGAGATGGATCATCTCGAAGGCGTGCTCTTCGTCGATCACATCTCGGCGCTGAAGCGCAACATCATCCTGCGCAAGCTCGCCAAGGCGAAACGCCTCAAGGCCGGCGAGACCGTGCCGGCCTAGCCGCAGGCCGCGATTTCTGCGAAAGTCGTCGCGTTTTCCCACTCATCCTTCGAGACGGCGCTTCGCGCCTCCTCAGGATGAGGTTCATCGTTGATCCTCGTCCTGAGGAGCGCTCGAAGAGCGCGTCTCGAAGGACGGGTGGGGCAAGCGACGGGCGCATCCTGTGTCTCGACCCCACGCACCATGACCAAACTTCGTCTCGCCTTCATGGGGACGCCGGACTTCGCGGTGCCGAGCCTCGAGGCGTTGCGCGCGGTCGGGCACGAGATCGCCGCCGTCTACAGCCAGCCGCCGCGCCCGGCCGGTCGCGGCCATCGCCTACAGCCCTCTCCCGTACAGCAGGCAGCGCAGGCTGCGAGCATCCCCGTGCGCACGCCGACTCGCTTCGACACCGCTGCCATCGCCGAGTTCGCGGCGCTCGGCCTCGACCTGGCGGTGGTGACGGCCTATGGGCTGATCCTGCCGAAGCCGGTGCTGGCGGCGCCGCGGCTCGGCTGCCTCAATGTCCATGCCTCGCTGTTGCCGCGCTGGCGCGGCGCGGCGCCGGTGCAGCGCGCCATCCTCGCCGGCGACAGCGAGACCGGCATCACCATCATGCAGATGGAGGAGGGGCTCGACACCGGCGCGGTCCTGTTGGCCGAGGCGGTCGCTATCGGCCCGACGACCACGGCGCAGCAGCTGCATGACCGTCTCGCCGAGCTCGGGGCACGACTCATCGTCAGGGCCCTCGACGGCGTCGCGCAAGGCCGCCTCGCGCCGCGGCCGCAGCCCGCCGAGGGCGTGACCTACGCTAAGAAGCTGCGGCGCGAAGAAGGGGCGCTCGACTGGCGCCGTCCCGCGCCGGAGCTCGAACGCGCCGTGCGCGCCTTCGATCCTTGGCCTGGCGCCTGGTTCGAGCGCGGGCGCGAGCGCGTCAGGGTGCTGGCGGCCGAGCTTGCCGACGCGCCGCATGGCGCCGCACCCGGCACGGTGCTCGACGACCGCCTCGCCATCGCCTGCGGCCAGGGCGCGCTGCGTCCGCTGATCCTGCAGCGCGCCGGGCGGGCGCCTCAGGATGTCGATGCCTTCCTGCGCGGCTATCCGCTGCCGCGCGGCACCGTGCTGCCATGTCCCGCTACAAGCTGACCGTCGAATATGACGGCGGCGGCCTGGTCGGCTGGCAGCGCCAGGCGAACGGGCTCTCGGTGCAGGAAGTGCTGGAGATTGCGGTCGAGCGCTTTTGCGGCGAGGCTGTGACCGTGCATGGCGCGGGCCGCACCGACGCCGGTGTCCACGCGCTGGCGCAGACCGCGCATCTCGACCTGCCGCGCGAGGCGTCGCCCGAAATCATCCGCAACGCGCTCAATCACCACGCCAAGCCGGCGGCGGTATCGGTGCTCGCCGTGGAGCTGGTGCCGGCGAGCTTCGACGCGCGGCGCTCGGCGCGCGGCCGCGTCTATCGCTACCGCATCCTGAATCGCCGGCCGCCGCCGGTGCTGGAGCGCGGCCGCGTCTGGCATGTGGGCCCGCTTCTCGATGCCGAGGCGATGCAGGCGGCGGCGCAGCTGCTCGTCGGCAAGCACGACTTCACCAGCTTCCGCGATACGCTGTGCCAGGCGAAGTCGCCGGTGAAGACGCTCGACCGCCTCGCGGTCACGCGCAATGGCGACGAGATTGTCATCGAGGCTCGCGCCCGCTCCTTCCTGCACCACCAGGTGCGCAACATGGTCGGGACGCTGAAGCTCGTCGGCGCGGGCAAATGGCGCGTCGCCCATGTCGCCGAGGCGCTCGCCGCGCGCGACCGGCGCGCCGGCGGGCCGACCGCGCCGCCGGAAGGGCTCTATCTCGTCGAGGTCATTTACGCGCCGGGCTGAGCGGAAAGTAGAGTTCGAGCGCGGTGCTGTAGATGTCGGTGAGGGCAGCGATGTCGGCGAGCGGCACGCGCTCGTCGACCTTGTGCATGGTGAGGCCGACGAGACCGAACTCGGCCAGCGGGCAGTAGTGATGGATGAAGCGCGCATCGGACGTGCCGCCGGTGGTGCCGAGCTCGGGCGTGCGGCCGGTGACGCGCTTGATCGCCGTGGCGAGCAGGTCGCTCACCTCGCCCGGCGGCACCAGGAAGGACTCGCCGCTGACATGGTAATCGACCGTGTAGCGTCCGCCGATCGGATCGAGCTTCTGCTTGATCCAATCCTTCAGCGTGGCGCTCGACCAGTGGTCGTTGTAGCGGATGTTGAAGGTGGCGCGCGCCACGCCGGGAATGACGTTGGACGCGGTATTGCCGATGTCGATCGTCGAGATCTGCAGCGCCGAGGCCTGGAAATGCTCGGTGCCCTCGTCGAGCGGCGCCGATGTGAGCACATGCAGCATGGCGACGAGCCGGTGCGCGGCATTGTCGGCGAGATGCGGATAGGCGGTGTGTCCCTGCACGCCTTCGACGGTGAGATAGCCGCTGAGGCTGCCACGCCGGCCGATCTTGACCATGTCGCCGAGCCGTTGCGCGTTGGTCGGCTCGCCGACGATGCAGGCGTCGAGCTTCTCGCCGCGCGCGGCGATCCATTCGAGGAGTTTCTTCGTGCCGTTGATCGACACGCCCTCTTCGTCGCCGGTGATCAGCAGGCTGATCGAGCCGCCGAAATCGCGCCCGCGCGCGGCGAGGAAGCGGGCGGCGGCGGCGGCGAAGCAGGCGATCGCGCCTTTCATGTCGGCGGCGCCGCGGCCATAGAGCGTGTCGCCGACGACCGATCCCGCGAAGGGCGCGATGGTCCAGGCGTCGCGGTTGCCCACCGGCACCACGTCGGTGTGGCCGGCGAAGCAGAGATTGCGCCCGCCCTGGCCGATGCGGGCGTAGAGGTTCAGAACCGGATCAGTCCCGGGCTCGCTGAATTCCTGCACATGGCAGGTGAAGCCCAGGCGCTCGAGCACGCCGGCAAGATAGGGGATTGCGCCTTCGTCCTTGGGCGTGACGCTGGGCCGGCGGATGAGCTCGGCGGCAAGCTCGACAGGATCGAGCGGCTCGTTGCGTCGGAGCGCGGTCGCCATCAGTCGCGCAGCAATTCGTTGATCGATGTCTTGGCGCGCGTCTTCTCGTCGACGCGCTTGACGATGACGGCGCAATAGAGGCTCGGGCCCGGGTTGCCGTCGGGGAGCGGCTTGCCGGGGAGGCTGCCCGGCACCACCACCGAATAGGCGGGCACGCGACCGGTATGGACCTCGCCGGTGGCGCGATCGATGATGCGGGTCGAGGCGCCGATGAAGGTCCCCATGGCCAGGACGGCGCCGGTCTCGACGATGACGCCCTCGGCGACTTCGCTGCGTGCGCCGATGAAGCAGTTGTCCTCGATGATCACCGGCTCGGCCTGCACCGGCTCGAGCACGCCGCCGATGCCGACGCCGCCGGAGATGTGGCAGTTCTTGCCGATCTGCGCGCAGGAGCCCACGGTCGACCAGGTGTCGATCATGGTGCCGCGATCGACATAGGCGCCGACATTGACGAAGGACGGCATCAGCACCACGCCCGGCGCGATATAGGCCGAGCGGCGCACGACGCAGTTGGGGACGGCGCGGAAGCCGGCCTCGCGGAAGCGGTTGGCGCCCCAACCGGCGAATTTCGACGGCACCTTGTCCCACCACGCGGCGCCGCCCTCGCCGGGATCGACCGGGCCGCCGGCGATCTGCATCATGTCGTTGAGGCGGAACGACAGCAGCACGGCTTTCTTGAGCCATTGGTGGACAAGCCAGCGTCCGTCGCGCTTCTCGGCGACGCGCAGGCGGCCGGCATCGAGCGCGCTGAGCGCCGCATCGACCGCGTCGCGGGTCGGTCCCTTGGTCGCGGTGCCGACGGTGTCGCGCGCCTCCCAGGCGGCATCGATGGTCGCTTGCAGTTGCGCGTCGTTCATGGCGATGGCTCGGAAATGCGCGGGCGAACCATGCGGCAGCCGTCGCGAGGTGTCAACCGGCGCCGGGCTTCCGTGTCGCCGCAGCCAGCCAGGGCGCCAATTCATCGATGACATGGTGAATGTGCTCGGGTTCCGCGCCTTGCCGCGCCCAGTCGGAGGCGGTCCTGACCCAGCCGGTGGTCATGCCCAGCGCCGCCGCGGGCGGCAGGTTCCGCGCCATGTCCTCGACCATGAGCGCCGCCGCGGGATCGATGCCGTGGCGCTCGACCATTGCCCGGTAGCCGCTCGGATCGGGCTTCGGGCGATAGTCGCAGGCGATGATGTCGTGGATATCAGCGAAGTGCTCCGCGATGCCGATCCGCGCGAGGATGCGGCGGGCGTAGTCCTCGGTGCCGTTGGTGAAGACGAATTTGCGGCCGGGCAGCGCGGCGATGGCCGCCGCCAGAGCCGGGTCCGGCGGTACCGGGGACAGATCGATGTCGTGCACGTAGTCGAGGAAGCGACGCGGCGCGATGCCGTGCTCCAGCATCAGCCCGCGCAAGGTGGTGCCGTGATCGAGGAAGAAGCGCCGACGCAAGGCATGCGCCGCTGCGATGTCGAGCTCGATCTTGAGCTCCTCGACGATGAAGGCGGCCATGCGCGCCTCCGCCTCGGCGAAGAGATTGCACGAGGCGGGATAGAGCGTGTTGTCGAGATCGAAGATCCAGGTCTCGATCTCGTGCAGCGGGCGGCCGCGACGGGACGGAGGCATCAAGCGCCTCATATGGTGCAAGCCGCCACCGATCTCAACCGACCGGCGGGCCTTTCAGCTCGACCGTGTTGCCGTCGGGGTCGGTGACGTAGATCGAGGGCCCGATGCCCTCGGCGCCGTAGCGCTGCACCACCTCGCCCGAGTCGACGCCATGCGCGGCCAGCCGGGCGCGGATCGCGGCCTCGTCGAAAGGGGCGATGCGCAGGCAGAAATGATCGACATTGCGCGCCTCGCGCCCGGGCGGCGCGCCGCCCATGCGGCCGAGCTTGCCGTCGAGGCTGATCAGGTCGATGAGGGACGAGCCGGCGCGCAGCTGCAACAGGCCGAACTCCTCCTGCCATTTCTCGAAGGCACAGCCGAGCACATCGCAATAGAAGGCGCGAGCGCGCGCGAGATCGGCGACGCGCAGCACCACGTGGTCGAGGGCGAGCAGGCGGAACGGGGCCACCATCGGCCGGACCTACTCCTTGCTGCGCCGGATCAGCGTGCCCGCCCCTTCGGCGAAGAGTTCGAGCAGGATGGCGTGCGGCACGCGCCCATCGATGATGACGGCGGCCTCGACACCGCCCGCGACGGCATCGAGGCAGGTCTCGATCTTCGGGATCATGCCGCCCTGGATCGTGCCGTCGGCAATGAGACCGAGGGCTTCCTCGCTGGAGAGCTCGGTGAGCAGCTTCTTGCTCTTATCGAGGACGCCGATGACGTCGGTCAGGAGCAGGAGCCGCGCCGCCTTGACCGCGGCGGCGACCGCGCCCGCCACCGTATCGGCGTTGATGTTGTAGGTGGCGCCGTCCTCGCCGACGCCGATGGGCGCGATCACCGGAATGATGTCGGACCGCTCGAAAGTTTCGAGCACCTTGGCGTTGATGCGTCGCGGCTCGCCGACAAAACCGAGATCGAGGACCTTCTCGATGTTGCTGTCGCTCTCGTACCGCCGCTCGAGCTTGACCGCCTTGATAAGCCCCGCATCCTTGCCGGAGAGGCCGATGGCGAGCCCGCCCACGGCGTTGATCGACGAGACGATCTGCTTGTTGATCGAGCCCGACAGGACCATCTCGACGATCTCCACCGTCTCGCGGTCGGTCACGCGCAAGCCGTTGACGAAGGAACTCTTGATCTTGAGGCGGTCGAGCATCTGGCCGATCTGCGGGCCGCCGCCATGCACGACGATCGGATTGATGCCGACCTGCTTCAGCAGCACGACATCCTGGGCGAAGAACTCGCCGAGCGCGTCGTCGCCCATGGCATGCCCGCCATACTTGACGACCACGGTCTTGCCGGCGTAGCGGCGCATATAGGGCAGCGCCGCCGCCAGCGTGGCGGCCTTGCTGGCGGGATCGGTGCGGGCGGCGGGCGGCTTCTCGGGCATGGCGCGCGAAATCTACCGTGATTGGGCGGGCGCCGCCAGCGCGCTCAAGCTGGCGCGCAGCGCGGCGATGCCGACGCCCTGATGCGCGCTCGTCAGGTGGATCACCGGATGCGCCGCCACATGCCCGGCGAGCTCCGCCGCGACGGCCGCGACGCGGTCGGCGAGCTCGGCCGGTTTGACCTTGTCGATCTTGGTGAGCACCGCCTGGTACGAGACGGCGGCCTCGTCGAGCAGTTTCATCAGCGGTCGGTCGGGCTCCTTGACGCCGTGGCGTGCATCGATGAGCAAGAGGGTGCGGCGCAAGCTCGCCCGGCCGCGCAGATAGAGATGGATCAGGGCGGTCCAGCGCTCGACGTCGCGCTTCGAGACTTCGGCGAAGCCATAGCCCGGCAGGTCGACCAGCATCAGCCGTCCCGCCAGGTTAAAGAAATTGAGCTGCTGCGTTCGCCCGGGCCGGTGCGAGACCCGCGCCAGCGTGTTGTGGCCGGTGAGCGCGTTGACGAGGGTCGACTTGCCGACATTGGAGCGGCCGGCAAAGGCGATCTCGGGCAGCCCGTCGAGCGGCAGCCCGGTCTCGACGGCGGCGCCCGCCACGAAATCGCAGGCGCCGGCGAAAAGCCGGCGGCCGGCTTCCTCGGCGACGGCATCGGGTGCTTGCGCCGGCGGATGGACCACGCCGGGCGGGGCGTCGGCCGCGCGGGGCATCGCGATTACGCCTTCGCGGGCACCGTCGTGCCGGCGCGGCGCATGATGAGCCATTGCTGCGCGATCGACAGGAGGTTGTTCCAGGCCCAGTAGATGACGAGACCGGCGGGGAACTGCGCGAGCATGTAGGTGAAGACCACCGGCAGGATCATGAACATCTTGGCCTGCACGGGATCGGCGGGCTGCGGGTTGAGCTTCTGCTGCAGGAACATGGTCACGCCCATGATGAGCGGCCAGGCGCCGATATGCAGGAAGGCGAGCGCCGGCGGCGTCGCGAAAGGCAGCAGGCCGAAGAGATTGACGAAGGTGGTGGGATCGGGCGCCGACAGATCCTGGATCCAGCCGAAGAAGGGCGCATGCCGCATCTCGATGGTGACGTAGAGCACCTTGTAAAGCGAGAAGAACACGGGGATCTGGATGACGATCGGCAGGCATCCGGCCATAGGATTGGCGCCGACGCGCTTGTAGAGCGCCATCATCTCCTGCTGGAGACGCGCCTTATCGTCACCGAAGCGCTCGCGCAGCTTCTCCATCTCCGGCTGCAGCAGCTTCATCTTGCTCATCGCGCGATACGATTTGTTGGCGAGCGGGAAGAAGATGAGCTTGATGATGACGGTGAGCAGAAGGATGGCCAGCCCGAAATTGCCGATCCGCTGGTAGAAGAAATCGAGGGCCAGGAAGATCGGCTTGGTGATCCAGTAGAATAGCCCAAAATCTATAGCCCGATCGAACTTGGGGATGCCCAGCGCTTCCTCATAGGTGTCCAGGAGATGCACTTCCTTGGCACCAGCAAAAAACCGACCCTCGATATCGGTCCTCGCGTGCGCCGGCACGGTGTGCTCTATGCCGCGATAGCTAGCCTGGTAAATCTCTCTCTCGCCGGTCGCGCTGTAGCTCACCTGAGTTTTGACCGACTCTTGCTGCGCAGGAATTAGCGCCGTGAGCCAATATTTGTCGGTGAAGCCAAGCCAACCACCGGTCGTCTCGTCGCTCAAAGCCCCCTTCTTGACGTCTGCATAATTGTACTTGTCGGGCGCGAGCCACCAACCGCCGTCGTGCAGCGTGCCGCTTAACACGGCGATCGGACCTTCATGCAGGATGTATGTGGGACTCTGCGGCACGTTGTCTACGCGCACGACGCGGCTGTAGGGATATACCGACACCGGCTTGTCGGCATTGTTCTCGATCGTCTGCGTCACGGTGAATATGTAATTGTCGTCGACCGCATAGTGCCGGAGAAATCGCAGTCCTTCACCATTGTCCCAGATAAGATCGATCGGGTGTCGCGCCGTGAGTTCGCCGGCCGACGTCTTCCAGCGCGTGGTCTCGTCCGGCAATTTCACTGATGATCCGGTGCCCGCAACCCAGCCGAAGTCGACGTAATAGGGATGCTCCGCACCATCCGGCGATAGGAGCTCGATCGGCGGGCTTTGGGGATCTATGGTCTCGTGATAGTTGGCGAGCGTGAGATCGTCGACGCGGGCACCAACGAGGTTGATGGAGCCTTTGAGCCGCGGCGTATCGATTGACACACGCGGTGCTTCGGCCAGCACCGCGGCGCGTGGCTTTACCGCGGCAGCGGCTTCTGCCGGCCCTGGCGCCGCTGGCGCGGCGGTACCGGGCTGGGTTGGCGCTGTGGTCTGGGTGGCCGGCGCCGGCGGATGCAGTTGCCGCTGCCCGAAGAAGTACTCGAAGCCGAGCAGGATCGCGATCGAGAGCGCGATGGCGATGATGAGGTTACGCTGCTGGTCCATGCTGCGGGTCGCTCAATGGCAATGCCGGTGCATAGCGGGGTCGGCGCGGCGCGGCACCGGATCGTAGCCGCTGCCGCCCCAGGGGTGGCAGCGCGTCAGCCGCCGCAGCGCCAGCCACGTGCCGTAAGGGGCGCCGTGGGTGGCGATCGCCTCGGCGGCATACTGCGAGCAGCTCGGCAGGTAGCGGCAGCTCGGCGGCAGCAGCGGCGACACCAGGAGCTGATAGGCGCGGATCAGGCCGCGCAGCACGGCGCTCATCACGATCGCCTCGCTTTCTTCCGCATCGCTTACCGTTCGCCAGCTTCTGCCGGCGCCTCACGATAGGCGCCCGCTTGCCGCAGCGCCGCCTTGAGATCGCCCAGCAGCGCCGCAAAAGGGCGACCCGCCGTACCGGCGCGGGCGATCAATACATAGTCACGACCGGGCGCCGCGTGCAGTGCCATCACCTGGTCCACCGCCGCCCGCAACCGCCGCCGCGCGCGATTGCGCTCGACCGCGATGCCGACCTTGCGGCTGGCGGTATATCCCACTCGCAGGGCGCAGCCCTCGGGCAAAGCGGCGCCTTCGACGCGCGGCGCGACTTGCAGGATGAGGCCCGGGGTGACCGATTTGCGCCCGGCGCCGGCAACCCTCAGGAACTCTGCCCGGCGTTTGAGGCGACCGACGCCGCTCATGCACTCCGTCAGGCGGAGAGGCGCTTGCGTCCCTTGGCCCGGCGGCTCGCCAGCACGCGGCGGCCTCCGACCGTGGCCATGCGGGCCCGGAAGCCATGGCGGCGCTTGCGGATGATTTTGCTCGGCTGGTAGGTGCGCTTCACGGCACGGACTCCGCGATACTTCTCGTTGGATCGAGGGCGCTGTATACGGGAGCGGTCCGGCGGAGTCAACGCCGCCCGCCGCCCGCCGGCCTCACGGCAAGGTGAGTGCTCCGGCGCGGACCGGCGGCTAGGATGCCTCGAACGCAATGCAGCGAGGCGCGGTTATGGACCCCGAGATGGACAAGATGGCAGAGCGAGGCCAGCTGAGCGAATGGCGACGCTGGCTGCCTTTGGTTGTCCTGGCGGCAGCCATCGCCGCGTTTTTTGCCCTGGGCCTCGGGCGCTACCTCACCTGGGACGCCTTCCGCGAGCACCGCCAATCATTGCTCGACGCGATCGCCCGGGCGGGTGCCCTGGCCCCGCTCGGGTTCATCCTGGTCTACACGGCGGTGGCTGCCCTGTCGGTGCCGGGCGGCGCCCTGCTCACGCTCGCCAGCGGCTTCCTGTTCGGCACATGGATGGGCGGGCTCTGTTCGCTGATCGGCGCCACCATCGGCGGGAGCCTCGTGTTCCTCATCGCGCGGACGAGCGTCGGCGGGCTGCTGCGCGAGCGCGCCGGCCCGGCGCTGCGCGGCCTCGAGGCCGGCTTCAAGGAAGACGGCGCCAGCTATCTGCTGTTCCTGCGCCTCGTGCCGCTCTTCCCCTTCTGGCTGGTCAATCTCGTGCCGGCGTTCTTCGGGATCTCGCTGCGCACCTTCGTGCTCTGCAGCTTCTTCGGCATGGCGCCCGGGACTTTCGTCTACTCGAGCGTCGGCTCCGGCGCGGGCGCGCTGATCGAGGCCGGGCAGACGCCCGACCTCCACATCATCTTCCAGCCGCGCGTGCTGCTGCCGCTGGTCGCGCTCTCGGTGCTGGCCCTCGTGCCGGTGGTCTACAAGAAGCTGCGCCGCGGGCGGGCGCCGTGAGCGAGCGCGTCGCCGCCGATATCTGCGTGATCGGCGCGGGGTCCGGCGGGCTCAGCGTTGCCGCGGGCGCGTCGCAGCTCGGCATGAAGACCGTGCTGATCGAGCGCGCCAAGATGGGCGGCGACTGCCTCAATTACGGCTGCGTACCGTCGAAATCGCTGCTCGCCGCGGCGAAGCGCGTCAGGGCGGCACGCTTCAACGGCGCCTTCGGCTTGTCCGATGCGCCGCCCGCCGTCGATTTTCCGGCGGTGATGCGGCACGTCCATGAAGTGATCGCCGCGATCGCGCCCAATGACTCGGTCGAGCGCTTCGAGGGCATGGGCGTGCGCGTGGTCCAGGCCGGCGCGCGTTTCGCCGGGCCGCAGGAAGTGACGGCCGGCGATCTGGTCGTCGCCGCGCGCCGCATCGTCATCGCCACCGGCTCTGCGCCTACCGTGCCGCCGATCCCGGGCCTCCAGGATGTGCCGTTCCTGACGAATGAGACCGTGTTCGACAACGATGTGCTGCCGGAGCATCTGATCGTCATCGGTGGCGGCCCGATCGGCCTCGAGATGGCACAGGCGCATCGCCTCCTGGGCGCGCGCGTCACCGTGCTCGAGGCGGCGCGCGTTCTCGCCAAGGACGATCCGGAACTGGCGGAGCTGCTGATCCAGCATCTCATCGCCGATGGCGTCGCCATCGCGGCGGGCGTCAAGATCCGCCGCGTCGAGCGCGCCGGCAGCTGTATCGCCGTCGTGCTCGAGGACGGCGCCGGCGAGCGGCGGATCGAAGGCTCGCATGTCCTGGTGGCGACCGGCCGCCGCGCCAATCTGGCCGGCCTCGACCTCGACAAGGCCGGGATCAGGACGGACGAGCGCGGCGGACTCATCGTTGACACCCGGCTGCGCACCACCAACCGACGCGTCTATGCCGTCGGCGATGCGGCGGGCGGGCCGCAATTCACGCACATCGCCAGCTACCACGCCGGCATCGTCATTCGCAACGCGCTGTTCCGCCTGCCGGCCAAGGTCGATTATCGCGCCTTGCCCTGGGTCACCTATACCGACCCGGAGCTCGCCCAAATCGGCATGACCGAGGCCGAGGCGCTCAAGGCGCATGGCGGCGACCTCCAGGTGCTGCGCTGGCCGTTCCACGAGAACGACCGGGCGCAGGCGGAGCGCGCGACGCACGGCCTCGTCAAGGTGCTGGCGCGGCGCAACGGGCGCGTGCTGGGGGCGTCGATGATCGGTCCTCATGCCGGCGAGCTCATCCAGCCCTGGGGGCTGGCGATCAGCGCTGGCCTGAAGCTCTCGGTCATGGCCGGATTCCTCGCTCCCTATCCGACCTTCGGCGAGGTCAACAAGCGCGCCGCCGGCAGCTTCTATACACCCAAGCTGTTCAGCGAGCGGACCCGCCGGGTCGTGCGCCTGCTGGCGCGCTTCGGCTGAGCGAGTGTAGTAGGATGACGCCATGATCGGCAGGAAAGTCTCGCTGCCTCCTTTCTTGCGCAGCCTCTCCGCCCGCCTGCTCGTCCTCACCGTGATCTTCGTGATGGTGAGCGAGGTGCTGATCTTCGTGCCCTCGGTGGCGCGCTTCCGGCTCAATTACCTGCAGCAGCACATCGCCGACGCGCATCTCGCCATGCTCGCCCTCGAGGCGACGCCCGACAACATGGTGAGCCAGGAGCTCGCCAACGAGCTGCTCGTCCATGTCGGCGCGCATGGCATCGTGCTGCACAAGCCCAACAACACGACGCTGATGATCGACGCCGAGACGCCGCCCGACGTCGCCGCGACCTACGACCTGCGCCAGGCCGGATTCTTCGGCCTCATCCGCGATGCGATGATGACGCTCGCCGAGAAGGGCAATTACGTCATCCGCGTGCTCGACGTCTCGCCCACCGATCCGCGCCTCGTCGTCGAGGTCCTGCTCGACGAGGCGCCGATGCGCAGGGAGATGTGGGGTTTCGGCATTCGCGTGCTGGAGCTGTCGATCGTCATCTCGCTGATCACGGCGGCGCTCGTCTATCTTTCGCTGCAGTGGCTGCTGGTGGCGCCGCTGCGCCGGCTCACCGCCAGCATGATGCGGTTCCGCGAAGACCCCGAGGACGCCTCGCGCGTCATCGTGCCGTCGAGCCGCGCCGACGAGATCGGCCTCGCCCAGCGCGAGCTCGCCTCGATGCAGGAGACGGTGCGCCAGGCCTTGCGCCACAATGCGCGCCTCGCCGCGCTCGGCACCGCCGTCACCAAGGTCAACCATGATTTGCGCAACATCCTGTCGACGGCGCGGCTGATGTCCGACGCGCTCGCCGGCAGCGAGGCGCCCGAGGTGAAGCGCGTGACGCCGGCGCTGCTCTCGGCGATCGACCGCGCCGTCGGCCTGTGCACGCGCACGCTGCACTACACGCGCGAGGGCGCTCCGCCGCTCCGCCGCAGCCGTTTTGCGCTGTCCGGCTTGGTCGAGGAGATCGCCGAAGTGGTCGAGAAGGGCGACGGCGCGATGCGCCTCGTCAACAATGTGCCGGCGACGATGATGGTCGAGGCCGATCGTGATCAGATGTTCCGCGTCATCCTCAATCTCTCGCGCAACGCGCTCGAGGCGGGCGCGCATCGCGTCGCCGTCGCGGCCGAGGCGGGCGGCGATACCAACGTGGTGATGATCGCCGATGATGGGCCGGGCCTGCCGCCCAAGGCGCGCGACAATCTGTTCCGCCCCTTCGCCGGCTCGGCACGCCCCGGCGGCACCGGCCTCGGGCTCGCCATCGCCCGCGAGATCATGCGCGCCCATGGCGGCGACATCGCGCTTTCCGCCAGCACCGCCACCGGCACCACCTTCTGCCTCATGCTCCCGCATGACGGCGGCGAGACGCCGCAGCGCCGCGCGGAGCACCCTGCAGGCGCACAAACCGCCCGGTCTCCCGCCGCGCCCTGAAGCCGGGACGCGGCCGCCCAGCGGCGCCCGCCTGACGCGCTGCCGATCTCGGGCCGTGCTTGCAATCCTTCCCGCCGGCCCCGCCACCTGTCGCCTCGGTCCGCCTCAGTCCAGCACGAGGGCCTGCGCCTTCAAATAGGCGCTCTCCGGCAGCCACGGGTGGACGGGGTGGTCGGGCGCCGCGCCGGCACTTCGCAGGATGCGGCCGCTGCGTTCGGCATCCTCGAGGCCGCGCCGCACCGCTTCGGCGAAATCGGCCGGCTCGACATTGTGCGAGCAGGAAGCGATGAAGAGCACGCCGCCGGGCTCGACCAGCGCCGCCGCCAGCCGCGCCAGCTTGCGGTAGCCGCGCAAGCCCGGCCCCAGATCCTTCTTCGATTTCACGAAGGCGGGCGGGTCGGCGATGACGACACCGAAGCGCTCGCCGGCGGCGACCAGGCGCGACAGCTCGCCGAAAGCGTCGGCGCGCTGGAAGCGGCAGCGCTGGCCCACGCCGTTCAGCGCCGCCGCGGCGGCGGCGAGCGCGAGCGCCGGCTCGGAGCGGTCGAGCGCCAGCACCGCATCGGCGCCGGCCAGGGCCGCCGCGACGGCGAAGCCGCCGGCGTAGCAATAGAGGTCGAGCACGCGCGCGCCCGCGCTCAAGCCCGCGACGAAGCGGCGGTTGTCGCGCTGGTCGAAGAACCAGCCGGTCTTCTGTCCCTCGCGCGGATCGGCGAGAAAGCGCGCGCCGTTCTCGAGGAGCTCGATCGGGCCGTCGATCTCGCCCTTGGCGATGCGCAGCTCCGGCTCGAGCCCTTCGAGCGCGCGCGCCGGGCTGTCGTTGCGCAGCACGATGGCGCGCGGCGCCAGCACCGCGTCGCACGCGGCGACCCACTCCTCCGCGAGCCGCGCCATGCCGGCCGTGTTGAGCTGGGCCACCAGCACATCGCCGTAGCGGTCGGCGGCGATGCCGGGCAGGCCGTCCGCCTCGGCATGGACGAGGCGGTAATGCGGCTCGGCGTAGAGCCGGCGGCGCAGCGCCAGCGCGCTTTCGAGCCGCGCGGCGAAGAAGTCGCGATCGATGCGCCGCTTCGCGTCGCGATCGAGGAGGCGCGCGCT
>WNFA01001959.1_pt1 | contig 37280 bp, 26 predicted proteins | sample 5400481 | NCBI WGS metagenome assembly WNFA01 (sample SAMN13153340, study PRJNA577476) | soil metagenome | isolation source: 120 cm saprolite under Douglas fir tree site 2 hole 1 replicate 2 | place: USA:California | collected 2015-04-18 | reverse complement strand
GACGGCGACGAGCTCCCCGTCCTGCTGCTCCCTGCGCGTGCTCCGGAGCAGGCCGATCGCCTCCGGCAGCGCGTATTGCTCGCCTGAGAACCCGCCGACGAACCGGCCGCCGCGGACTTCGCCCCGTGCTTCGAGTCGCCGGTAGACGCGCAGGATCTCGCGCCATGGCGCGAGCAGCGTTTCACGCTGCACGAGTCGCCGGAACACCACGCCGTAGCGGCGCAGCAGCTGCCAGGCAATCGCCTCGGCGACCTGCTCGTCGGCAATCGGGGGCTTGGCGTGCGTACGAGCCCACCGGCCTGCCGTCTCGACCCCGAACGGCGCGATTCGGCCGCGGCGCCGATAGCCGCCACCGAGCGGCCGGCGGCGATCGGACGGCACGAGCAGGGCACGCAGCCCGGCGAAGCTGTCCGACGACACGAGCCCCCAAGCAACCAGCTCGGCCAGACCCTTCTCGACTTCGGTCCGCAGCAATCCCGTGGCGTTGACGAGATCGCCGAAGAACAGCGCGCCGCGCGACTCGAACGCCGTGAGCAACGCCTTCCCGGTCGACGAAAGTGGCAGCGTCGCCGGATCTACTTCTGGGCTTCCTGCTCTCCAGATCTCTCCACGTTCGCGGCGGAAAAGCGCGATTGGTGTGCTCTTAACGGGACCGACCTTGCGATTTCGCATTCCGACTTCCGCATTTCGAATTGCCGTCAGCCGTCCCCACGCGATCTCGCCTGACAGACACAGCCCGTCGAGCCAGAGCGGATCGTAATCGGTGAGCCGCGCCGGTAGGACCTCGGACTCCCACGCGCCGGCCGCCAGCTCGTAACCGTCGAGCAGGTCGAGAACAGCGGCCAAACCCTCCGGCCCTTCCGCGCGCGATCCGGTGGCGAGCCGTTGCCACTTGAAGAGGAAGCGCAGAAAATCGGCAGCAGCAACGGGCTCGATCTCCTTGCGCAAGCGGTCGAGCGTGTAGCGATGGATCCGGGCCAGCAGCCGCCGCTCGCACCACTCAGTCCCCTCGACGCCTGCCGAGAAGCGGCCGCGCAGCGCGAAACCCTCATGCTCCAAGCCGGCAAGGGCCAGGTCGATATCGATCCGCGGTAATCCCATGGCATCTGCGAGATCTGCGGCTATTGTCGGACCGACCACTTCCAGCCGCCCACGCACCAGCTCCCGAATCGCGTCCTCTCGATTCCAAGCCTTTGCCAGCTCACGCTCGGGCGGCGTGACGGCCGGCTCGTTGAGCGCGCCCGGGAATGCCGCCTGCACCATCGGCAGACGCTCCGTCGCGACCCACAACCGCCCATCCACCGTCGTCACGCGTCCGGCGCTGACCAGACGGTCGTACTTGTCCTTCCAGGACGCGTGTGTTCCCGCCTCCGCGCTTGGCACCGCGCCCATGATGAGCAGCGCGTCGTGCAGCTCGTCGCCGGTCTCGGGATCGGGCCAGGCCTGCTCACGCACGAGGTCGATGGCGGACTGGTCGAGCTTGCCGAATTCGTCGGCCGTCTTCACGTCGAGACCGCGGCGCGTGATCACCGCTTGCGTACGGCGCTCCTCGAGCGGTGCGTCGTCGAGGAACGCGTAGGGCCGGGCGTTCAACACCTCGTGGCACAGCGGCGATGGCTCGGTCGTGTCGCGTGCGATGAGCGTGAGCTGCCCAGCGTCCATGCCTTCGAGCACGCGCTTCAGCCCCGGGAAGTCCATCGCCTCCAGCAGGCAGTCAGCGATCGTCTGATTTACGAGCGGGTGATCGGGAATCTCCCGGTCACCGACCAGGTTCTCGGGACACGCGAGCTGATCGGGGAATACGGCCGCGACCAGGTCCTCAGCCTCCATGCGCTGCAAGGGTGTCGGGACTTTCCGGCCGCCTCGGAACCGCAGCACCGCGAGCGCGCGCGTCGCGTTCCAGCGCCAGCGCGTTCCGAAGACCGGCGCGTCGAGCATCGCCTGCACCAGCAGGTGCTCCGCGGTCGCGGGCTTGAGGTACTGGAAAACGTCCTCGAGCGGGAAACTGTGCTGTGGTCCGAGTGACAAGATGATGGCGTCTTCTGTCGCCGCAGCCTGCAGCTCGAAGTTGAAGCTGCGGCAGAAGCGCTTGCGCAGCGCCAATCCCCAGGCGCGGTTGATTCGGCTGCCGAACGGCGCGTGCAGCACCAGCTGCATCCCGCCCGCTTCGTCGAAGAACCGCTCGAGCACCAGGCACTTCTGCGTGGGGATGGTGCCAAGGATCACGCGCGTCGCGGCGAGGTATTCGACGATCAGACGCGCGCCGGGCTCGGTCAGACCGATGGTGTCCACCAGCCACTGAATCGCGGCCGGCGGATCGTCCAGCCGGTCAGCCACGTCCTGGCGCAGCCTGGAGACTTCCTCTGACAGCTCGTTGGTGCGGCCGGGCGCCTCGCCGAGCCAGAACGGGAGCGTCGGAGGCTGGCCTTTGGCGTCGGCCACGCGCACCTGACCAGACTCCACCTTGACGACCTGGTACGACATGTTGCCGAGCTGGAAAATGTCCCCAGGCGTGCTCTCGATCGCGAAATCCTCGTTCAGCGTACCGACGAACGTTTCGGTCGGCTCGAGGATCACGCGATAGTCGCCGAGATCCGGGATGGCGCCGCCCGACGTGATCGCGGCGATCCGCGCCCCGCGACGGCCCGTGAGCTTCTTGTTGATGCCGTCGTAATGGATGTGTGCGCTGCGCCGCCCGCGGCGGGTCGTGAATCCTTCGGCCAGCATCTGCACCACGGCGTCGAACTCCGCCCGCGAGAGATCTCGGTACGGGTACGCCGAGCGCATGCGCTCGTAGAGGGCGCTTTCGTCCCACTCTTCGCCCGCCGCGGCCGCCACGATCTGCTGGGCCAGAATGTCGAGCGGCTTGTCCGGGATAATCAGACGATCGAGCCGACCTTCGCGCGTGGCGCGGAGCATGGCGGAACATTCGATCAGCTCATCCCGTGACAGCGGAAATACCCGCCCTTTGGGAATCGCGCCCAGGCGGTGCCCTGCCCGCCCCACGCGCTGCAACAGCGTGGCGATCGATCGAGTGGACCCCACCTGGATGACCAGATCGACGCTGCCGATGTCGATTCCCAGCTCGAGCGACGCGGTGGCGACCAGCGCCTGCAGCTCGCCCCGCTTCAGCCGCTCCTCTGCCTCCAGCCGTTTTTCTCGCGACAAGCTGCCATGATGGCTCGTGATGCGATCGGCGCCGAGCCGCTCGGAGAGATGCATCGTGAGGCGCTCGCACAGGCGGCGCGTGTTCACGAACACCAGCGTCGTGCGGTGCTGCGAAATCAGCTCGGCGATGCGGGTGTTGACCTCTTCCCACACTTCCGCCGACATCACCGCCTCGAGCGGCGACGATGGAATCTCGAGCGCCAGATCGAGGGTCCGGATATGGCCGGCGTCGACGATCGTGGGTAGCGGTTGGCCGGTTCCCACGAGGAACTGCGCGATCTCTTCGATCGGCCGTTGTGTGGCCGACAAGCCGATTCTCTGGGGCCGTTTCCCAATGAGCGCGTCCAGTCGCGCGAGAGACAGCGCGAGGTGGCTGCCGCGCTTGTCGCGTGCCACCGCGTGGATCTCGTCGACGATCACCGTCCGCACCGACCGCAGCATCTCGCGGGCGCGTTCGGACGTGAGGATGAGATAGAGGGATTCCGGGGTCGTGACGAGGATGTGCGGCGGTTGTTTGAGCATCGCCTGCCGCTCCGACTGCGGCGTGTCGCCGGTGCGGACGAGCGTCCGGACACGGGCGTCGGGCAGCCCCTGCTCCGCCAACGTCGCGCGAATCTCAGCCAGCGGCTCGGAGAGGTTCTTTTGGACGTCGTTCGACAGCGCCTTGAGCGGTGAGATATAGACGACCTGCATCTCATCGCGCAGCTCGCCGTTCAGTCCCTGCCGCACCAACCCGTCGATAGCAGAAAGGAAAGCCGCGAACGTCTTGCCGGAGCCGGTCGGCGCCGCGATGAGCACGTCGCCGCCTTCCTGGATGATGGGCCAAGCACGCATTTGGGGCGCCGTTGGCTCCGCGAAGCGATTGGCGAACCAGCGCTCGATGACCGGATGGAAGCGCGACAGCGGCATAGGACCCGAAATATACCCGAAAACCTGTTACCCGCGAAGGGCGGCGATACGCTCGATCGTCTCCCCGATCTTGTTGTTGGGAGTCGATGCCCCTGCAGTGATGCCGATCGTCAGGCGGCCTTCCGGCAGCCAGTGCTCGTGCCGCTCTTCGGTCGCCTGCATACCCACCGGCCGATGGCGAATGCTCCCGTCCTCCACATCGATGCACGCCGCATCCTCGATGTGGTAGGTCGTCACCTTGTCGCTGCAGATGGCCGCGAGATGGGTCGTATTGCTCGAGTTGTAGCCGCCGATCACCACCATCAAATCGAGCGGCTCGGCGATCAGTTTCAGCACGGCATCCTGCCGTTCCTGCGTGGCTGAACAGATCGTGTCGAAGGTGCGGAAATGCTCGCCGAGCGCCGCAGCGCCCCAGCGTCGAGCCATGCTCTTCCCCACCTCGCCCGCGATGGCGAGCGACTCTCCCGAGAGCATCGTGGTCTGATTGGCGACACCGATCCGCTGTAGATCGCGGTCGGGATCGAAGTTCGGCGTCATCTTGCCCTTGAAGTGCTCTAGGAACGCCTCGCTCGTCCCCTGTCCCTCGATATACTCGCAGACGACGCGCGCCTCGTTCATGTCTCGGACCACGATGTATTTCCCGCCCGGATATTTGTTCACCTGGCTCGACGTGGCCTTCGTCTCCTCGTGGTAATTCTTGCCGTGGATCAAGGCGGTAAAGCCGTCGCGCGCGTACACCTCGACCCGTTTCCAGACGTTCAGCACCGAACCGCACGTGGTGTCGACGAGCACGCAGCCGATGGCGCGCAGCCGCTCGAAGTCCCGCACCGTGACGCCGAATGCCGGGAGGATTACGACGTCGCCGGCGTTCACCCCGCTGAAGTCGAACTCGCCGTCCCGCCCTTCGGGCCGGTGCAAGAACTCGACCCCCATCGCGGCGAGCTTCTGATTGACGTGCGGGTTGTGAATGATCTCGCCGACCAGGAAGGTGCGCTTGTCGGGGAACTTGGTGCGCGTTTCGTACGCGTACTCGACCGCCCGGTCCACGCCGTAGCAGAATCCGAACTCGCGGGCGAGCCGGAACGTCAGGTCGCCGACCTCGAGCGCGTATCCCGACTCGCGAATGAGATCGACGACACGGCTGTGGTAATCGGCGGTGAGTGCGCCCTCGATCGCGCCTTTGAGGCCGAATCCTTTGCGGAAATAGGTCTGTTCCACGGCCTCAATCTAACCGGACACCGCGCCCGCCGCGGATCGCGTCGAGCACACGCTGCACCTGCCAGCCATCGCGGAACGTGGCGGGTTCGCCTTGCGGCGTACCGCCGCGGATCACTTGCACCATCTCCCGCATCAACCGCACGAACGAGCGGTGCCACATGTTGTTGGGCTTTGTCTTCTCCCAGAGGTCGTCCGGGGCTGAGATGTCTTCCAATGGTCCGCCGGGCTTCGCCAGTTCCAGGCGGGTCTCCCCGCTGAGCAACAGCGTTCCCTCGCTTCCCGTCACCTGCCCGAGATGGCCCGGACCGTGGTGCGCGACGGTGCTCAACGTGATCGTGGCGACGGCGTCGTTTGCGGTTTGGAGCACGCAGCTCGCGAAGTCATCCGCGGTCACCGGACGCGTCGCACCGGTTTCATCCCTGCGTTCCTTGACGAACGTCTCAACCAGTCCGGCGACGTACGTGATCTCGCCACCGCTCCAGAACCGGAACAGGTCGATGAGGTGCGACCCGACCGCGCCGAGGATGCCGCCGCCACGAGACGCATCGAACCACCAACTCCACGGCGCATCGGACGCCTGCGGCCGGCCATCCCCGCGCAGGTAGGGCTTCAGCGACAGCTCCACATGTCGCAGCTCGCCTATCGCGTTGGATCGAATCAGCTCACGAGCGCGCCGCCGGTTGGGCTCATAGCGCAGTTCGTGGTCAATCCAGGCGAGCCTGTCGGGATGCTGTTCGGACGCTGTCACCATCTGTGCGGCCTCGAAGGCATCGATGGCCATTGGCTTTTCGCATAGGACATGCTTCCCGGCTTCGAGTGCCGCGATCGCATATCGGGCGTGCGTGTCGGGTGTCGACGAGACGATCACGAGATCGACGTCCGGGGAGCGGGCCAGGTCCGTTCCGTCCGTAAAGACGTGTGCGAGTCCGAACTCCCGAGCTACGGCCTCCGCATTCGCGCGGTGTCCGCTGGCGACGGCTGTGGGTCTGCTCCCGGGCACGAGCGCGAGCGCCGGCAGTTGCACTCGGCGGGCAAATCCGGATCCAATGAACCCGACGCGTACGTCGCGGGATGTCGTCACGGCTGGAAATTGCACGGCACCGTGTCGGGGCGCGTGGGGAGCGACACGTCGTGATACTCGATGTGCGTTGGGGTCCAAATGCCGGTCTCGACTCCCGTCCCGTCGGCTCGGCCGCTGATCTTGGTCCGTTCCCGACGGACCTGGACCGCGCCACTGTCGAAGAAGAACGCGTGCGGCATGTCGCGCAGCAGATAGCGCACCGCTACTACAGCTCCGGGCGTTGTCGGGTCGCCGGGTGCGACGACCGGATATGTGGCAGTCACGAGGCTGTCGGGGAAATGCAGCCGGACGAGCACGCCGTTCCCCTCGGGAATCACGCCTTCGAGCAGAATCGTTCGACCATCGGTGCAGCGATGGGTCCTCGCCGGGAGCGAGAAGCGGACGGTGTCTCGGGGCGGAAATGCGACTATCACATTCAGGCTCGGGGGCTGGTCAGGTCGGCAGCCAGTCATCAGCACCAGCAGGGCAGGGACGACTCTCAGCGAGGCGATGGGGCGACTCCGAGAGACTTGCGCGCGGCTTCGGGACTGAGCGTGTGCGGCGCGAGACATGCGATCAAACCCGCCGGCAGCGGCGTGGGCTTCAGTCTCTTTCGGTCGACGCACACCAGCACCATCCATCCTGCCGCACCGAGCGCGGACGCGTCGGGCCGCAAGACATCGAAATGAAGCGTCAGAGATTTTGTGCCGACCTTGCCCACGTACGCGGCGATGCGTAAGCGATCATCCAGGCGGGCCGGCCAGTAGAACTCGCTATGTACTGCTTTGCGCGGGAGAAAGATATCGTACTCGTCGAACATCCTGGCGTACGCGAGTCCGCAATGCCGAAACATTTCGGTCTCGGCGATCTCGAACAAGCGCACGTACGAGCCGTAGAAAATGATGCCGGCGAAGTCTACGTCCGACCAGCGGACATATTCCTCAATGACGAACGGCTGCGGCGCGGAGTCGGGGGAGGGCATCCCCCGGAGAAGCTAGGAGCCTAGGGAGAGGCGCGAAAGCCGTCGATCCCGTAAGACTTGAGGCGTCTCCACAGCGTCGTGCGGCTGATGCCGAGTCGCCGCGCGGTTTCAGCGAGTTTGCCGCTCGTGTCTTGCAGCGTGTCGGCGATGGCCTGGCGCTCGCGTTCAGCGAGCGTGAGTGCACCGGTCGGGGGGAGGATCGCTGCTTCGCCGAGATTCTGGGTGCCGTTCTTGAGGGGAGAGAACCGGGCGCCGAGACTCTGGAGCCGATTCCGGACATCGCCGTTCTGCCCGTCGATCACGCGTCGAGCCGACGTATTGGCGTACAACAAACGGCCTTGCTGATCGAAGATGACGACGCCCTCATTGACCGAATCGATGACGGCGCGCACGAGCGGGGAAAACGTGGCGGGCAGGGTACCCGCAGGGCTCACAGGTTTGTCGATCATTGGTCGGTTATCCTCATACAAAACTTGCAGCTCCAAGGTTTCATGCCGAACGACGGGGGCTGTTAGATTCGTGTCAAGATGAGACTCGCTCATAGGTCAAAAGGTTGCTGGTTTGTTTCGGCTTGCGTCCTTCTTACTGACTCCCACTATTGACCGTTGGAACAAGAACGTGCCTAAGGACGCCACCTCCACCCGGTCCAGCATCCTCGCGGCCGCCGTGCAGACCCTGCAGCGCGGAGGCGTCGAAGGCTTTACCCTCGAGGCCGTCGCCCGTCGTGCCGGCGTGGTCAAAGGCCTGATCCTCTATCACTACGCATCACGCGGCCGGTTGCTGCGCGCGGCTGCATCTCAGATCGCTACCTCGCGCCACGCAGCAATCGAGCGCGCCCTCGCCAGTGCTCCCGGAGCTGGTGCCCTGGACGCCTGTTGGGAGGAGCTGCGTCGCCAAGCCGAGGACGGAACGGCGCGCGCATGGCTCAGCCTCTGCGCCGCCGGCCTCATTGACCGATCGGCCAGGAACGCGGACTTCGAGGACGCCGCCCGCGACGCCGTGATCGATGGCTCGGCGATCGCACTTGCCGCCGGGGTACCACTGGCTGATGCGAAAGACGCTTACGACGCTCTTTGGTTAACCCTGCTCGAGGTGACTCAGAAGTCCTAACGGCGCCGGGGCCGGCGGCCGCCTCGCATCACACGCGCGCGGTGCGCGCTTCCCAACGTCCGCAGTCCCTGTCGCAACTCGTCGAGCGAGCTCGCCCGTACCGCCTCGTGTTTGCCGCGAGTCACGGTGAAGCGAACCGGCCGGTCGAAGGTCGGCAGGTCCCTGGGATGCAGCCGGCGAGCCTGCCCTTCCTTGAGCCGGAGCCGAACTACGCCGATTCCTTGGTCGACGTCATAGTCGACCGGGACGCGGTCCCCGTAAAGAAAGACCGATGAGGGCAGGGCATCGAGCCGGTGCCGCTCGCCCTCGGGAATGGCCGCTTCGGGATCGAGCAGAATCCGAGTCCCGATGAACTCATCCCAGGAACGGACTCCCACCAATTGTGCTGCCACTTGCTCGGCGAGGTGCTCGCGCTGTGCCTGGCTCAACCGGCCGCCCGAACGACGCCAATAATGTCCGAAGCGCTCCAAGGCCCGCCGGACCTTCCCTTGATCGGGATGCGGGGTCTCGCCGGCGAGCAACGCGTCCTTCAGTGCCCGCCGTGCCGACTCAGCGAGCTCATCGGGGAAGGGACTCGGAAGTGGCTCCACCTCCCGGTCGAGCGTGAAGCCGAAGTAGTCGACGGTCCGGACGATCATCAGTCCTTCGCGACGGCGCTGCCGCTCGAACACGACATCTGGCCTGCCCCTGCGCGCGTACCGTCGAATGGCGCGCTCGGGGATTTGCGTTCCCTCGATGCTCGCCCGCGGTACACCGAACCGGTCGGCGAAATAGCGCAGCGATCCGGCGATCGCGCCCCAGCTACCGGACACTGAGCTCCGGCTCACCCGTGCCTCACGTCCGTCCGCTGTCTGCTCGTCGATTACCAGATCAAACGGCATGATCTTGGCCAAAAGGTCAGCAAAAAGCTCCAGTGTCTTGCGGTCGCCGTACGGCAGCTTGCCCGGCAGAGGGAGCTCCAGCTGGCGATACACCGAGGCCGTTCCCAACGCGATGTCTTCGATCGCCTTTACGAGCACGCCCCGCTCCTCGGCCCAGCGCTCGATGTCGTCTTCACGAAACAGGTGACGCGGCAAGCCATACACTTCGCCGAGATAGCCGTGCTTGTTCACGGCCTCCGCATAGACGTTGTATGCAGTGACATGATCGGACCCTGGCACGATAAGGCCGGCGAGCTGCCGCTCCTCACGGGTCATGCGATGCAGGGACTCGATGTTCGACGCGACCGCGACGATTGGAACGAGTGGCGGCTCGGCGTGATAGAGCAGCTCGCCCCACGGCCGCTCGACCGGCATCGCCTCGACGTCGCGGCCGTAAGTCGTTAGTCTGCCGTGCTCTATGAGCCCTCGCTCGGTCAGAAGCTCCACGCTGTCGCGATAGGCTCGACGATCGAGCGGGACGGGCAAGTCGAGCTCGGCGGCGTCGACCCCAATAGCCGCACAGGTGATCGCCACACGTTCCGCATCGCCGGCAAGCTGGAACTCGGGCGCCGTCGGCCGGAGATCTTCGAACGCCAGCTCGCGGTCGCTCAGGATGTAGACCTCGCCGTGCTGGACCCGTCCATGCACCCGGCCGGCCATCTGAAGAATCTCGTTCGCCCCCAGGTATGCCCGTGTCAGCACGTTCTTGCCGCGCTCCACCACGTTCGTGTAGCGCGCATCATAGATCACGACCGTATCCAGCCCGCGGATGTTGAGCGCGGACTGACCTGCGGCAGTCATGGCGAGCAGGAACGGCCGTTTGACCAAACCGTCAAGAAAAGGTCGAATGACGCGAATCGGCTCGCCACCGTGGTAGAAGGCGGTGGCGAGGTTGGGCCAGCGGCCGCCGAGCTCTTTGGCAATCTGTTCGACTTCCGCTCGCGTCGGGACGAACACGGCAACGCCACGGCGCTCACGCATGACACGCTTTATGAAACGATCGTTCAGGAACTCGAGGGGCTGCTCCGCCAGAACGTTGACCTGGGCCGCCCTGGCGGGATCAAACGCCCGGGTCTCCAAGACCTCTGCAGAAGCCAGATAATCCTCGTAGAAGCTCGGGTCCACGGTGGCAGACAGCCAGATGAATCGGCAGCGCGCGCGCTTCCCTAGCGCAAGGCACAGCTCCATCTCGGCAGAGGTTTGGTGAATCTCATCGACGACGAGTGTGTCCTGCGCCGTGATGAGGCCATCCTGGAACCAGCGGCGGGCAATTCCGGTCGTGATGATCACCACGTTCCAGGTCGGCGTCTCGGGGGTCGCCTCGCGTTCGCGATTGACGACGCCCACCTTCAACGGGGCCTTGAGAATCGTCTCAGCCATGCTCCGGATCGCGAGCGTCTTGCCGGTGCCCGTGCCGGCTACGATACCGAACCCCTGGCCCGATGCGGCAAGTCGTCGAATGTCGTCGCCGTGCTCGCGTTCGAGCAGCGTCTCCAGGTTCAGACCGAGCGCCAGCTCGATCGTCTCGCAGGCGGCCCGTGTCGGAGCGATGACGATGACTCTCCCGGTGACCGGTTCAGCTGCGAGGAATGCCTGGGGATCGGGAGGAAGGAAGTGGTCGCGGGAGATGCGCACACTGGAAGATAACCAGCGCTACCGTGGCATCGGCCTCGGTGGCGTGGCAGGGCACGCGACCTGCAGCTTGAGCGGCACTTCTGGAACTGAATCGACCGAACTCGGCAATGGGCAGCCTTCCAAGAGATCGATTACCTGCCCTGGGGTCACTCTCTTACCGTCGGCAACGACCGGTACACGGGTTCTTGCGTGCGGCGCGGGGCAGGAACCGCACGCGCCGGCCCGTTGCGAGGGGGGATGCATCCGGAGAGGAGGAAGATGAATCCGCACGCAACGAGCCGGCGCGATGGCTGCATCGATTGATTACCAGCGCCCGCGATGATACCGGCGCGCGTAACCGCGGTGCGGCCGCACGACAATCACGCGCGGTGCGCGATAAACACGTGGAGCAACGACGATGTATGGTGCCGGGTTGTAGCGGTAGTAATACGGGCCCGAATATCGATACGAGTATGGATAGTAATAGGGACTCCCGATCACGACGTGACCGCCGAAGTATGGATCCCCAAAACTCAGCGAAACACCCACGCGGGTTTGCGCCTGTGCGACACCAGTCGCGAGGCCAAACAAGAGTCCAACGACGACGAGTATGCGTTTCATGGTTCCTCCTTGGTGCGGCCTGACTAAGGAAGAGACGTGCCATCGCGGTGTAGAGCGGTAAGTGACTAAGTGGCAAATGGTTACGTGATGCGATGGAGGGACACGGCTGTCCGTCGGTTGTTACACGGTGTCCTTGTTCAGTCTCCGAAACTGATACCCAGGTCTCTGGCCGTGGCGATGCTGTCGGAATCGAGCGGCACGCGACGCGGAGCTGCCAGCGCCTCCTCGAGGGGCACAGCGACGATGCTCGGCGGCTGTAGCGCCACCATCATCCCGAATTGACGCTCCGCAACCAGGCGCACCGCGGCCGCGCCGAAGCGCAGCGCGAGCATCCGATCGAACGTCGTCGGGCCGCCACCCCGCTGGAGGTGACCGAGCACCAGTGAGCGCGTCTCTTTCCCAGTCATCTGCTCGATCGAGTGCGCCACCTTTTCGGCGATGCCGCCGAGGCGCTCGTGCGCCGGATGGATCAGCGACACGGTGCCCCCCTTCGGTACCGCACCTTCCGCCACCACCACCATGCTAAAGTGCCGTCCCTCGGCCTCGCGCCGCCGGATCTTGTCGCAGACCTTGTCGATATCGAACGGGATCTCGGGAATCAGAATGACATCCGCCGAGCCGGCGATTCCGGAGTTCAGGGCAATGAAGCCGGCGTGGCGGCCCATCACCTCCACGACCATCACGCGCTCATGGCTCTCCGCGGTCGAGTGCAGCTTGTCGATCGAGTCGGTCGCCGTGGACACGGCGGAGTCGAACCCGAACGTCGCGACCATGGCGTCGAGGCGATGCGCCCGGAACGAATCGAGCAACTCCTGCGTGCGGTCGCGCTCGTCCCAGGTGCCGTCCGGCCGCTGGACGCGCCATTTGAGCGGATTGCCGCGATTCGATGTTCCGAGGATCGTGCCGCCAAGGTGGGTGATGCCGCGGACTTCCTGGGGGCCGAGGGGCATCAGCTCGGACTCGCCGAGCAAGCTCCCGAACCCCCGTCTGATCCCCACGCATTCCCAGCCGCGATGCACTGCGCTCAGCACAACGGCGCGGATGACGGCATTCAGGCCGGGTGCGTCACCGCCGCCCGTGGAGATTGCAACTCTCACTGCTTGCCGGCAGTCCCCTCGCGAATCAACCGCACCACTTCCCCCAGCTCGGCGTGGCGCTTCGTGCTTTTCTTGGAGTAGACACGGCGGCCGTCGACGTCGACTTCAAAGACGCCGCCGGAGGACTGAATCAGCCGCACTTCAGCATGCGGAAACGCACTGCGGATCTCGGCCGCCAGACCGGTGGCCCGTGGTTCGTAGTTTCAAATGACGCAGTATTCGATGGTGACGGTCATGTCGTAAACGATAGTCGTGCTTGACACACCGCGCCACGCCGCCGACCTTGCGCCACAGCGTTATGCGGCTCCTCTCCCGATTCTCGACCGCGCCCGCGCTCATCGTCCGCGTTGCGGTTGCGCTCGCCGCAATCGTCAGTTTCGGCGCCGGGCTCACCGCCTACGTCAACGGCCGCGTGCCGGCCGGCGAAAACCTGCCGCTGGCGGGGGCATTGCTCGTTCTCGTCGCCGCCGTCACACGCCGCTACGGCATCGCGCTTCCCGGCAACGGCTTTTCCTCATACGTCCTCGGTGTCATGCTGTTCGGGATTCTCGATCGCGGCTGGGCGTTCGCCGCCATCGTGGCGCCCTTTGCGATGCTGGTGGGCGACGTGCTGATGCGCCGCCTCCCACTGCGCGCGGCGCTGGGGAACGCGGCGCATCTGACCGCAGGATCCACGTTCGTCGGACTGATGTACGCGCGCCTGAGCGGCGCGACCGGAGTCGCGGCGCTCTCGGCCGACAATGCCTGGGTCGTCGCGCTGACGGTCGTGATGTTGCCGATCATCGTGAACGGCACGTTCTATCTGGAGCTCGCCCTCGGGCAGACGATCGCGTGGGTCGACGCCCGGCTCACGCTGCGCTGGGAATCGATCGTCTATCTCGTGTCTGCCGCCCTGGCGCTGGGTTGGGTTGCGGTTGTGAACGCCACCATCCCCGTCGGGACGCGGGCGCTGCTCACCGGCGCGTTGGTGCTCGCGACCTGGGGCAGTCTCGGCGTGCTGCGGCTGGGCGTGCGCGCCGACGAGCTGCACCTCATTCAGCGGCTCGCCCAGGTGATCGCCGCCGAGCTCACGTTGGGTCACAGCTTCCAGCGAGTGCAGGAGCTGACGCGGCAGCTCGTCCCCTGGGAACAGATGGGATTTGCCCGCTACGATCCGCGCACCCGCCAGATGGAGCTGGTCGCCGACACAGCAGCGCAACCCGGAGCCGCGGCGTTCCGATTCGATTCCGACGCAGGCCTCACCGGCGAAGCGCTGCGGCTGCATCGCCCGCTCGTGGCACATGGCCTCGCACGCGATCAGGTCGTGGTTCCGGGCGGCGAAACGCCTGGCTCGGAAATGCTCATCCCGCTTTACCACGCCGGCCAGCTCGTCGGTCTCTGGAGCGTCCGGCATTCCGACCCCACGATGTACCGGCAATCGGACGGCGAGCTCCTGGAGTTGCTGGCGCCGCAGCTCGCACTGATGGTGGCGATCGACGGCTCGCTGCGCCCGGTGACCGGCGCGTCCGATCAGACGACCCAGTACGTGCAGACCCTGACCGCCACGACCGAGGAGATTCACGCATCCAGCGAGGAAGTCGCTGCCGCTGCGCAGCGCGCCAGTCACGGCGCCGGACAAGCCGCGACGCTGGTGAGCGCCGCCGCCCGCGAAGCGGGGCAGCTGAAGGACAGCGCCGGCGAGCTCGCCTCCGCCGGCGATCGGACGCGCGACGCGGGCTCACAGATGGAAAAAACCACCGACCGCGTGCGCACGGCGACCCAGAACGCCGTGCGCCAGCTGACCGATCTCGGCGCCACGACCGACGAGAGCGCGGCCGAAGTAGGACGGTTGCGTGAGGTAGCGGCGCGAGTCGAAAAGTTCTCCGAGACGATTGGCTTTGTCGCGAATCAGACGAACCTGCTCGCGCTCAACGCCACAATCGAGGCCGCGCGTGCGGGAATTCACGGGCGGGGATTCGCCGTGGTCGCCGACGAGGTGCACAAGCTCGCCGAAGCGAGCGGGCGGGAAGCACGCAACGTTGGCAAGGCGGTCCAGGACACGCGGCGCGCCTTGGACCGCGCGGCCCAGCTCATCGAGCGCATCCGGGGCGACCTCGGCCAGGTCGTACAGAGCTCCGCGGCGTGGGTGCAGGACCTCGAGCGCATCGCGGAGGCGGCCGCAGAGACGGCGCGCGCCGGGAAGCAGGTGGCGGAGGTGGGACGCCACAGCGCGGAGCTGGCGACGCGAATCACCGAATCTCTGGGGCAGGCGCGCGCCGGCGCGCAGACGTCCAGCCAGGAGGCCGAGGCAGTCGCGGCCGCGGCGTCCGAGCAACTACGGGCTATTCAGGACCTCGCCAAAGGCGCTACCGAGCTTTCGGCGCTGGCCGAGCAGCTTTCCCAGGCGCTGCGGTTCATCAGAGGAGGCAACGGACACCCATAGAGGGGACGGGGCAGGGCCCCAAGCGCTGGTGATAGGGGTTACAGGGGTTTCTTCACGGGCGGCCGATTATTAAAGTGAAAGTGCCGCCAACCCCGGGGGGTCACATGCGCGCGCGGACGCCATTGCTGCTGCTGTGTCTCAACGCCGTTCCTGCCCTCTGCGTCGGTCAGCACACGCATCAGTTCGAAATCGGGGCGTTCGGGTCGTATACGCGATACGACCACGCGTTCATGCTGGACAAGCAAATCGGCGGGGGCGGGCGCCTCGGCTACTTCTTCAGTCCGGTTGTAGGGATCGAGGTCGATGCCGGCTACCAGCAGCCCACGCCGGCGGCAGGCGGCGCGAATGCGTCGCTCCAACTGGGGAGCGCCAGCCTGGTCCTCAACATGGGCAACCAGCATAACCTCTTCTATATCCTTGGCGGCTACAGCCGACTCGCGTTCGGCGATCGCTCGGGCTACAGGTTCACAGACAACGGCGTTCACGGCGCCATCGGCGACCGCGTGTTCCTGGGTGAGCGGGTCGCCCTCCGGATCGAAGGACGGGCCATCTACGCTCCCAAAACTGGGTTCTCCAGCGGTAACTGGGCCGGCCACATCGTCGGCTCGCTCGGACTGGCGATCTTTACCGGCCCGAGCGCGTTCCGTGACGCCGATCTAGACGGCGTTGCTGATGGGAAGGATGCATGTCCGGGAACGCCCGTGGGCGCCGTCGTCGACGCGCGTGGCTGCCCGAGCGATTCCGACCGCGACAAGGTCTATGACGGCCTCGACGCCTGCCCCAACACGGTCGAGGGCGCGGAAGTGGATGCGCGCGGCTGCCCGAAAGACTCCGATGGCGACGGCGTGTACGACGGCATCGACAAGTGCCCAGGCACAGCGACGGGCGCCCGCGTGGACGCGCAAGGCTGTCCGACCGATTCCGACCGCGACGGCGTGCCGGATGGTCCCGACCAGTGTCCGAACACGCCGGCCGGTGCGACCGTCGACACGACCGGCTGTCCAGTCGATAGCGATCACGACGGCGTGCCCGACGGCATCGACAAGTGCCCCAACACCCCGGCGCGGACCGAGGTGGATACGGCAGGCTGCCAGCGCGCGTCGGACGCCGACGGCGACGGCATTGACGACACCAAGGACAAGTGTCCGGGAACAGCAGCGGGCACGCGGGTCGATGCCGCCGGCTGTCCGATTCTTTTCACGGAAGCGAAGACGCCGGTGGTCCTTCGCGGCGTGACGTTCGAGACGGGGCGTTCGGCGCTGAAGCCGGACTCCTACACGATTCTTGACATCGTGGCGGCATCACTCGTCGCCAACCCCGACATCAAGATCGAAATCGCCGGCCACACTGACAGCACGGGATCGTCGGCGACCAACACGCGGCTGTCGCAAGCGCGGGCCGACGCGGTGCGCGCATATCTGGCCAGCAAAGGCGTGGCCCCTGAGCGGATGGTCGCCAAGGGGTATGGCCCCTCGCAACCGGTCGCGCCCAACACGACGCCGGCCGGTAGGGCGCTGAACCGGCGTGTCGAGCTGCGGCAGACCAACTGAGGCGGAGGCAAAACGTGAGAAAGCTCGCCCCGATACTTGTGGTGATGACGCTGACGGCCACGCGGCTGGAGGCGCAGTACGCCGGCGGCGTGCGCTTCGCGTACGCGCTCACACCGATGATCGATCTCGAGGTCGAGGCGCTGTTTCAGTCACCGCAGGATGTCGGCGCGGCGCACATCGAGGGGCTGATCGGCAGCGGCAGCCTCGTCGTGAACGCGCTGAACGCGAGCCGCATGTCCGTCTACGTGCTCGGTGGCTACTCGCTGCTCGATTTCGGCAATACCAATCCCTACCATTTCACCGACCGCGGATTCCACGGCGGGGCGGGAGCGAAGTTCTTCATGAGCTCGCGCTTTGCGTTGCGCTTCGAGGCGCGCGGCATCTACACGCCGAGCACGACGAGTGCGTTTCCCGGCGGGTCGAAGAACGCGACGCACCTCATGGCGTCCGTGGGATTCGCGTTCTTCCAGCCGGACGCCGCGCCAGCGGCAGACGCGGATCACGACGGCGTCGCAGACAAACTTGACGCCTGCCCCGACACTCCCCGCGGCGCGACCGTCGATAACCGGGGCTGTCCTGCCGATGCCGATAGCGACGGCGTATTGAACGGGATCGATCAGTGCCCCAACACGCCGACGGGCGCGACGGTGGACGCCACCGGCTGCCCGCACGATCAAGACGGCGACAAGGTGTTCGACGGGATCGATCAATGCCCGAACACGCCCGCGGGCGTTGCGGTCGACGCCAAGGGTTGCCCGATCGCCGCCGCTGCTCCGGGTGGCTTGCCGGATTCCGACGGCGACGGCGTGAACGACCTCCTCGACAAGTGCCCGGATACGCCTGCGGGTGCAACCGTCGATACGACGGGATGTCCGATCGATTCCGATCACGACGGCGTCTGGGATGGACTCGACAAGTGCCCGGATACGCCAGCGGGCGCGACCGTCGATGCGAACGGCTGCCCGATGGATTCCGACGGCGACAAGGTCTTCGACGGGATCGATCGCTGCCCCAACACTCCTGCCGGCACACCGGTCGACGCGTTCGGCTGTCCGGCAGACAGCGACAAGGACGGCGTGCCCGACAGTCTCGACAAGTGCCCCAACACGCCAGCCGGGATTCAGGTCGATGGAAACGGCTGCCCGATCGAGCATGACACCGATGGCGACGGCGTGATCGATTCACAGGATCGCTGCCCCAACACGCCGAAGGGATCGCGCGTCGATCAATTCGGCTGCTTGTTGCTGTTCGAGGAGAAAGCAGTCCCTCCGGCGGCCCCGGGTGCGCCGCCGGCACGTCCCACGCTGATTCTGCAGGGCGTGAACTTCCAGAGCGGCCGGTCGGTGCTGACGACCTCGTCCTACGTGGTCCTGGATCAGGTCGCCGCGTCCCTCGTGGCCAATCGTGAAATTCGGATCGAGATCGCCGGCTATACAGATTCCACGGGCCGGCGTCCGATGAACCTCCGGCTCTCAATGGCGCGGGCCGCCGCTGTGCGCGCGTATCTCGCTCGCCGGGGAGTCAGCCCGATGCGGATGCAGGCACGCGGATTCGGAGCGTCGGGATACATCGCGCCCAATGCGACGCCGGAGGGGCGGGCACAGAACAGACGAGTAGAACTGCACAAGCTGAACTAGGAGACGGCCGCAGACGCAGCAGACGCAGCCGTGGTGAACAGATCACTGGGGTCAGGACAAGCAAACTGTCCTGACCCCTTGTATTTTCAGTCGCCCCGACCCTCTCGAGACCCGTATGCGTTTGCAACATGTCGCGATCATCGGTCTTCTGGTCCCAGCCGTCCTGCAGGGACAACAGCGTGCCTGGCAATCCACCGACTACTATCGGCTGACTGTCGCGAGCAGTCCGGCGCTGTCGCCCGACGCGCGGCGCGTCGCGTTCGTCGTGACCACGGTGGTCGAAGACAAAGACCGACGTCACAACGAGATCTGGATGGCTCCCGCCGACGGCTCCGCTCCGGCGTTCCGGTACACGAGTCCTTCGACGGAAGCGTCGAACCCCAACTGGTCACCCGACGGATCGCTGCTGGCGTTCTCGAGCAAGCGTGATGGCTCGGATGACGACATCTGGTTTCTGCGGACCGCTGCGCCGGGCGGCGAAGCATTCCAGATCAAAGGCGTGCACGCGATGCCGATCTTCTCGGCAAATGGGCAGTGGCTCGCCTTCACATGGCGCGGCGACGACCCGGACAGTCTGAAGAAGGAGACGTGGCGCACGCGCGTGTCACCCACCGCGATCACCCGCGGCGCCGATCCCAAGCGATTCGACGGGCGCGTCTACACCTCGATCCCGATCGTCGGCGATGAGCGCGGCTACCTGCCCCCGCGCGAGATCCGGCGCCCCGCCCATCTGTACCTCGTCCCGCTCGCCGGCGGCACACCGCGCCAGCTCACCAGTGGCGACTTGAGCCAGAGCTCGCCCGCGTGGTCACCGGACGGCAAGACGATCGCCTTCGATCAGGACTCAACCGAGAATCAGGAAGTGCGGAACGACAACTGGCCGGCCTTGTACCTCCTCAACGTTGCCGACGGCACAACTCGCCCACTTCCCACCGGCTTCCCGCAAAGCAGCTCGCCCGCCTGGTCTCCAGACGGAAAGACGATCGCGTTCGTGTGCTCCAAGGGCCGGGACGTCGAGAACGACGTTTGCATCGTTCCCGCAAGCGGAGGCACCGGACGGATTCTGACGGCAGACTGGAGCCTCGATCCGAGCAGCCCCGCCTGGTCGGCCGATGGCAAGACGATCTACTTCTACGCCGAGACCAACGGCAACGTGCATCTGTTTGCCGTGGCGGCCGCCGGTGGTCCTGTTCGTCAGGTCACCACGGGAGAGCGGCAGCTGCGCGGCTTCTCCCTCAGCATCGACGGGCATGCGCTCGCCTATACGGCCAGCGACGTCACCCACGGGACGGAGTTGTACGTGACTCCGCTCGCGCACGGCGCGGAGCGGCGGCTGACGTCGTTCAATGACTCACTCTTCAAGCAGGTCACGGTCATTCCCGCCGACACGTTCTGGTTCACCGGCGTCGGCGGCTTGAAGATCCAGGGGTGGCTGATGAAGCCGTACGGCTATCAAGCCGGCAAGAGCTATCCGCTCGTGCTCTCGATCCACGGCGGCCCGCACTCGAACTACGGCAACGTGCTGTTTCCGGAATTCCAGATGCTCGCGAGTCAGGGGTATTGGATGTTGTTCACCAATCCGCGCGGGTCGAGCGGCTACGGGCACGCGTTCACGTACGCGACGCGCGGTCGCTGGGGGATGGAGGACTACCAGGATCTCATGCAGGCCGTCGACGTCGCGATCGCGCGGGCCAAGGGCACCGTCGACACGACGCGCATGGCGGTCCTGGGCGGCTCCTACGGCGGATTCATGACGAACTGGGTGGTCGGCCACACGAACCGGTTCCGGGTGGCGCAAACCGATCGCTCGATCTTCAACTGGTATTCGTGGTACGGATCGTCCGACGCGCAGGGGCTGACCGACTACGAATTCAACGGCGCGCCGTGGGAGAGCGATTCCCTCTACCGCGTCCTGTCGCCGATGATGTACGCGAAAAACATGCGCACGCCGATGCTGATCGTGCACTCGGAGGATGACAAGCGCACCCCCATCACCGACGGCGAGCAGCTCTTCATGTCATTGCGCAAACGCGGGATTCCGGCGGAATTCGTGCGCTATCCGCGGTCCTTCCACGGCCTGTCACGCACTGGTCCGCCATGGCTCCTCGTGGACCGCCTGGAGCGGATCCGCACCTGGTTCGCGCATTGGATCGGTACCGGCGACGCGGCGCCCGCGGCCACGACGAGCCAGCATTGACGCTGCGTCGGAGCGTATTACTCGTGCTGGCAGTGACCCTGCTAGCAGGGCCCGCGACCGCGCAACAGCGGCGTACTCGACGTCCCGCGCCGCCCCCCGCCCTCCCCGCCACTGTTAGTCGCCGCACTTCGCCGCCCGTCATCCCAACGCCGCGCTCGGTGCTCGGCTTCGAGCCAGGGGACGATCGCAAGCTCGTCGAATGGCCGGTGTTGGTGCGCTATTTCGGCGCGTTGGCCAAGGCGAGCGACCGTGTCGATTATCGGGAGCTCGGCAAGACGACGCTGGGCGCGCCGTTTATCGCGCTCGTGATCTCGAGCCCGCAGAACCTGCGGCGGCTCGACTATTACCGGCAGGTGAACGCGGGACTCGCGGATCCCCGCTCATTTCGCACCAGTCGCGTCGCGCGTGAGGCGCTGCAGAACGGCAAGGCGATCGTGCTCATCACGTCGAGTATTCATTCGACGGAGGTGGGTGGGCACCTCTCTCCCGTCGCGCTCGCGTATCGTTTGGCGAGCGATACGGGCGCGACGACGCGCGCGATTCTCGACAATGTGATTCTGTGGCTGGTGCCGTCGCTGAACCCCGATGGCGTCACCATCGTGTCGAAGTGGTACAACCGCACGATCGGGACGACCGCGGAAGGAACGTCGCCGCCGGAGCTGTATCACCACTACACCGGCCACGACAACAACCGCGACTGGTACGCGTTCACACAGGTCGAAACCCAGCTGACGGTCGATTCCCTCTACAACGTCTGGCACCCGCAGATCGTGCACGACATCCATCAGATGGATGCGAACGGCGCACGGCTGTTTCTGCCCCCCTATCTCGATCCCGTCGAGCCCAATGTCGATCCGCTGCTGATCGACGGCGTAAATGCGCTGGGCAGCGCCATGGCGTGGGAGCTCGCCGGTCAGGGCAAAACCGGTATCTCGATCAATTCCACCTATGACGCCTGGACGCCGCGAACCCCTGGCGCGGCGGGCGCTGGTCGTTGCGCGACATCGTCACTTATCAGACGGAAGGCGCGTACGCGCTGCTGGCGCATGCGGCACGCGAGCGCGAGCGCTGGCTCGCCAACTTCCTCAACATCGAGACGCATGCGATCCGCGGCTGGCGGGAATGGCCGTATGCCTACGTGATTTCCCCGCGCCAGGACTCGGTCGCGCTCAGCGCGCTGCTCGGCATCCTGCGCCGCGGGGGCGTCGAGATTCGCACGGCGCTGCAGCCGTTCAGTCTGCTCGGGCAACGTCATGCGACGGGGACATACGTCGTCGTGCTGCGACAACCGTACGCGGCGTTCGCCAAGACGCTCCTCGAAGTGCAGCACTATCCTGACCGCCGCTTGTATCCCAGCGGGCCGCCGGAGCGCCCCTACGACGTCACCGCTCACACCCTGCCGTTGTTGATGCGTGTGACGGCAACCGTAGCCAACGACTCCTTGCGTGTTCCGCTGTCGGCGCCGATCACACCGCGGATCGTGCCCCCGGTGCCCCCCCTTCGTGTAACGGACCTGGAGCCAGCCGTCCGTATTGGTCTCTACAAGTCCTATGACGCGACGATGGATGAGGGGTGGACCCGATGGGTGTTCGACAATTGGAAAGTGCCCTACACGTCGCTCGTCGATTCGGTGGTGCGCGCGGGAAAGCTGCGCGACCAGCTCGATGTGATCATTCTCCCCGACCAGTCGCCACGCGAGATCCTCGAAGGTCTTCCCCCGCGCTATCCGGCGCCGTACGCCGGAGGCATCGGCCCCGAGGGCAGTGAAGCGCTGCGACAGTTCGTCGTCGACGGCGGAACGCTCATCGCACTGAATGAGGCCAGCCGATTCGCGATCCAGGCGCTGCTCCTGCCGGTACGCAACGTGCTCGAAGCGGTGAGTGACGAAGACTTCTACGCGCCGGGGTCGATCTTCCGGCTGGAGCTCGACACCGCGACCGCGGTCGGGCGCGGGATGCCGCGTGAGACGATCGGATGGTTTCAGGGAGGACCGGCGTTCGACGTGCTCGACTCGAACGTGACGCACGTGATCGGACGGTGGCCGGAAGATCCGACGCGCCTCCTCCTCTCCGGCTGGGTACTTCATCCCGAACGCATCGCCGGAAAGGCTGCGATCCTCGAAGTGCAACAAGGAACAGGACGCGTGATCCTGTTCGGCATCCGGCCGCAGTATCGCGGCCAGAGCCTTGCGACTTATCCATTGCTATTCAACAGCTTACGCTTGAGATGAGAGGTTAATCCTTGCCCGGTTAGGGGCTAATTTCCTATGTTGGTGGCCCCTATGAAGTTGGCTCGGCAGGCAGGCGTTCTCTTGCTCTGGGCCGCGACCGCCAGTCGCGGCCTTTTTGCCCAACAACTGCCCTCGTCACCGGAGACGATGCAGCTGCGCGGCATCCAGCTTCGCTACGTACTGCCCGATCCGATGTTCGATAACTCCCAGGCCGATCCGATCAAGGCGCTTTACGTCAACGCGTGGGCGTTTGGATCGAACAAGCTGGCCCAACTCGTCCGGCTCGCAGATTCGACGGAGATCAATGCGTTCGTCGTCGACGTCAAGGACGACACCGGTTGCCTGCTCTATCCGTCGGAGGTCAAAGTCGCGCAGGAGATCGGCGCCACCAAGTGTGTGCGCACGCGCGATGTGGAGTCGCGGCTCGAGACGCTCCGCACGCACGACATCTACGCGATCGCACGGATCGTCGTCGCGAAGGATCCGCTGCTGGCCGAGCGGCGGCCGAGGTGGTCGGTGCAGAATCACGACGGCAGCGGATTGTGGCGCGATCGGATCGGGACCGCGTGGGTCGATGCGTATAACGACTCGGTGTGGATCTACGCCGCGCAGCTCGCGCAGGAAGCGGTCCGCCTGGGCTTCAACGAGGTGCAGTTCGACTACGTGCGCTTCCCGGACGAGCCCAAGGAAGCGATGGCGGAGGCGGTCTTCGCGGCTCGCAAGCGGGGCGAAACGCAGCGCGAAGGCGTGCAGGCGGGGATCGCGATTCTCACGAACCGGATTCAGCCGCTCGGCGTCCCGGTCACGTTCGACATCTTTGGTCTGACGTCGTCGGCGACGGGTGACCTGGGCATCGGCCAGGTGTGGGAAGACTTCGTCAGCGTCGCGGACGTCGTGCTACCGATGGTCTATCCGAGCCACTACTACAAAGGCAGTTACGGACTCGCATGGCCGAACGGCGAGCCATATCGCGTCGTTCGCAACGCCCTCAGTGAAGCCCTCGAGCGCTCGCGCCCGCTCTCGAGAGCCGCGACGATTCGTCCGTACCTCCAAGCGTTCACGCTCGGCCGCCGCAAACCGCGCTACACGCCGCACGAGATCCGCGAGCAGATCCGCGCGGCCGAAGAGCTCGGGATCAACACCTGGGTGCTGTGGAATCCCCGCAGCGTGTACCAGCGCGACTCCCTGCGACCGTATCGGGTACAGCTCGCAACAGTTACCGACGGCCCCCAGTAGCGCCATATTCACTCACATGAGAAGCATCTTGCTCTCCCTGGCGTTGGCCGGGGTGATGGCTGCGTGTTCTGATGCGGGCGGCGTCGATCACGACGCGATCCCGGCAGCGCAGAAACACGCGCTTTGGATGGCCCTCGACTCCGCATTTCGACATGACACGACTCTGGATCCGGCTTTCACGGGAGATTCTGGACTGTACGCGCTCATGTCGACACTCGTCATCCCATTTGTCGATCGCGCGTCACGCATCGCCGTCGGAAGTGACACCACCCGGGCGGTCGGAATCGAGTTCGATATCGACGCGACCCAGGGTGGCACGCACATCGTCAGCAATCTGACCGCGATTCTTGCGTGGAGAGGGTACGACTCCACCAGCCGGACCATCGATTCGGTGTTCTTTCTGCTCGGTTCGGGCCGCGCTCCCGTCACCGACTCACTGTGGTCGCAGTTCACCCTCGAGATAGCAGGTACCGGCACCGGATTCGTGATCCATCAGAAGACGGACTCGACCGTCACGAAGTGGCTGTCGCGGGGAGGTCACCTGCGGACGACCACGAGCCAGTACGGCACGAGTCAGGGTGGAACAACGTTCAACGTGGCTCGGGGCATGCTGAACGGCGAGTTCACAATCACGGCGAAGTCGGTTCCGGACTCGAGTACGACGGTGACGTCGGCGCTGGATTTCGGCAGTGGCGCGCGCGCCGTGAAGGTGAAGATCCGCGGTACGCTACCCTGAGTAAGACGTCTCCAGCACCATCCCAGGGGTCCAGGCGGTGATGTAGCCGGTGATGGCCGACGCCGCGACGGTATAGGGATTGGCGAGATAGAGTTGGCCGGGACCCGAACGGCCCGGAAAATTTCGATTGATCGCGCTGATGGTGACTTCCTCTCGCGTCTTGGACACGCCCGGTCCCGCATTGATGCAGGCGCCACACGAGGGCTCGAGAAACGTCGCGCCCACCTGCCGAAACACGTCGAGGTAGCCCCGCTCTTCGCAGTACCGCTTCACGTCCTGCGAGCCGCATTGGATGAAGAAGCGCACCCACGGCGCGACGCGCTCCCCTCGACCCGCGGCCTCAGCGAGCACGCGCGCGTACATGTCCATGTCTTCCTTCTTGCCGGCCGTGCAGGAGCCCGCGTATGCGATGTCGACCTTGATCCGCTGGCCGACGTCCTCGATATAGAGCCCGTTTCCGGGGTCGCCGGGAAGGGCGATCATCGGCCGAATGCTCGCCGCGTCGATCTCGATGACTTCGCAGTACTCGGCAGCCGTATCGCTCGCGAGCCCGGCGCCCAGACGCTCCGCTTCGGCACGCGACATCTTGCGGTAGTCCATCAGGTATTCGACCGTCTTGGCGTCCGGCGCGACGTAACCCGTGAACCCGCCAACCTCCGCCGTCATGTTGGTCATCGTGGCCCGCTCGTCCACCGACAGCGACGCGACAGCATCGCCACAATACTCCACCAGCTTGCCGATGGCCTTGCCCGTTTTGACGTAGGGATGGCGCAGGACCTCGAGCATGAAGTCCTTCGCGGTGACGTTGTCGGGTTTTTGACCGCTGATGACGACCTTGACCGTCTCCGGCACCTGCAGGCGCACGTCCTTGGTGATCCAGGAATTGAAGATCGCCGTCGTTCCCACGCCGAACGCGATGCAGCCCACCGCGCCGGCATGTGGCGTGTGCGAATCGGAGCCGATGATGACCTGGCCGGGCAGCGCGTGCGACTCGAGAATCTTCGAATGACAGATCGCTTCGGAACCGTGGTGGCCCAGCCGCAGCTCACCGTACAGCTTGATCCCCTGCGCCGCGGCGAATTCGCGCTGCTTCTTCTCGAGCTGCAGCGCGACGTCGAGTAAGCCTTCCTTCACGCGCTCCGGCGTCATCGCTTCCGGCAGGAACGTCAGGTGGTCGCGGAACATCAGGATCGAGCCCGGATCGTTGACCCTGGCGTCCTTCCCGACGAGCTGCTCGAAGAAGATCGCCGCCATCGGCGTGACATACTCGTGGCTGAACCGGATGTCGGTGAGCACGAACCCTTCATCGCCCGGCTTCACCGCGGGAACACCGATCTTCCCTTGCGCCGGATCGACGACCCAACGGCGGGCCAGGATCTTCTCGCCCAGCGTCATCGGCCGCTGCGGCGTGTTGGGCGGATGCAGCACGACTTCACCCTTGAGCCGGGCCATGTTGTAGTTGAACAGCCCGCCATGCTCGATGATGCCGCGCGTGATCTCGCCCTCGCCCGCGGTGAACACCGACAGCGGGATGACCTCACCGCGGCGCACCTTGTCGAGAATCGAGAAATCGGTCGTCGTCAGCACGCCGAGGTTCTGACAGTTCTCACGATAGATGCGCTCGATGCTTTCGGCTGCGACCAGTCTGATCCCGGCGCACATTTCGGCGTAAGGCGACTGCTCCCGGGACGAACCCTTGCCGCGCCGCTTGCCGCTCACCGCCGCCACGAAGCCCCCGCGTTTCACCGCGCCACGCGTGATGGGGAATTCGTCGCGGCACTTGAGTCCGAGGTAGGGGAATTCGCCGAGCGTTTCGTCGTAGTAGTAGCAGATGTAGGCGGGAGTGATTTCGTCGGTCGAGATGTCGTCGCGGAGCTTGTGCTCCGGCGACCAGGCCGGGTCATTCCCGGCGAGCTGCGCACGCACGAAGCCCGGATCCTCGGTGAGGTAGAGGATCCGGCCTTGCAGTCGAACGGTTGCGTCGCGCATGTGCGAAGTATCTTCTTGGAGGCTCATGTTTGCAACCGCGCTATTCCTCCTGCAAGCGACCTTCCAAAGTCCGCGCGTCGTCGAAAGTTCCGGCGTCGCGGTGAGTCGCGCGTACCCGGGCGTGTTGTGGACTCATAACGATTCCGGTGATGGCCCGTACCTCTACGCAACGGACCTCCGCGGAACAGACCGCGGCGCCCTGCTCCTACCGGGCGCCCAGGCGATCGACTGGGAAGACATGTCCCTCGGCCCTTGCCCGGTGAGCTTTCCGCTTCAGTCCCGTCCGACACGCGCAAACGCCGACACGTGCATCTACCTGGCGGACACCGGCGACAATCTGGAGTTCCGGCCGTTCGTCACGATCTATGCGATTCCCGAACCCGCGCCGCCCGAGCGCGCGAGCGACACGTTGGGCACCACCAGGGCGCCGGCCGTGCTTCGGCTGCGGTATCCGGACGGCGCGCACGACGTCGAGGCGGTTTATGTATCGCCACGCGACACAGCGGTGTTTCTCGTGAGCAAGGGAGCCACGCGTGGCAGTGCGATTCGATTGTATCGCGTCGATCGCAGCGCCTGGCGCACGCGCGATACGACTTCAGACATTGTGGTGGCGACGCTGGTTCAGACCCTCGACATCCGACCGAGCTCCGGGGCGGGCCGCCTGGTCACGGCGGGTGCGATACGCCCCGACGGCCGGCTCGTGGCGCTGCGAACCTATACCGAGATCTACCTTTTCTATCCTGGAGCCGGGGGCCGGCTGCTGCCCGCGCGGGAGCGTCCCTGCAACATCTCAGGGCTCGAGATCGGCGGCGAGGCGATCGACTTTCTGGATGACTCGACGTTTGTCTTGACCAGTGAAGCCGGACGTCACCGGCCGGGTACGATTGATACCGTCAACTGTCGCCTTTCACGGGAGCAGTCCACTCAATGACCAACAAATGTTGCAATACGGTCGCGATGCTGGCATTCGTCGCGACGACCGCCGCGGCACAGCGACCGGCGCCCATCCCGGTCGATACGGCCGCAATGGACGCGCATTTGCGCTTCCTGGCGAGCGACCTGCTCGAGGGGCGCGCGCCGGCGACGCGTGGCGGCCGGCTCGCGGCCGAGTACATCGCCGCCCAATTCCAGGCGTTGGGACTCGAGCCCGCGGGAGCGAACGGGACCTATTTCCAGCCCGTCGCCCTCGTGGGGATGACGCCGCAACCGATGCTCTCGTGGGGGAAAGCGGGCGGCGCAACCGATACGCTCGTGTATCGGGATGCGTTCGTGGCGTGGGCGGAACGCCCGGAAGCCGATATCGCAGCGAGCGGCGAAGTCGTGTTCGTCGGATACGGAATCCGCGCGCCCGAGTGGCAATGGGACGACTACAAGGGCGCGGATTTGCGCGGCAAGGTGCTGCTGATGCTCGTCAACGATCCGGGCCTCGTCGATTCCACCGTGTTTCTCGGCAAGATTCTCACGTACTACGGCCGCTGGACATACAAGCTGGAGGAAGCAGCTCGCCAAGGTGCGGCCGGCGCGATCCTCATTCACACAACCGAGACCGCAACGTATCCGTGGGAAGTCGTGCGTGGGTCGTGGTCGGTCGAGCAGTTCAAGCTCGATCAACCACACTCTCCCAGCATCGCCTTCGCGGGCTGGGTGACCGAGGCGAATGCCCGTACCGCACTCTCCAAGGCGGGACTCAAGCTCGACTCGCTGACGCGCACCGCGGCGCGGCGCGACTTTCGTCCGATTCCGACGGGAATCACCGCCAGCGTCCACGTTCACAGTGCGCTCCGTCGCGTGGAATCGGAGAACGTGGTGGCGCGGTTGCCCGGCCGCGATCCGCGTCTGGCATCGCAGGCCGTGTTGATCACCGCGCATTGGGATCACAAGGGCATCGGGCCAGCCATCCGCGGGGATTCCATCTACAACGGCGCGGAGGACAACGCGTCGGGCGTGGCGGCGATCCTGGGTGCCGCGAAGGCGCTCATGCAGCTGTCTCGGACCGCGCGGTCCATCTGGTTCGTCGCGACCACCGCCGAAGAGAGCGGCTTGCTCGGCAGCGAAGCGTACGTGCAGCGGCCGCTCGTCCCGCTCGGCCAAACCGCCGCGGTGCTGAATCTCGATGTCACAAACGTCCGCGGGGCGACGCGCGACATTGGCGCGCTCGGCATAGACCGCTCGACGCTGGGACCGGTTTTCGAAGCGGCGGCGCGCGCGGAGTCGCTCACTATCGAGTCGCAGCCCGACGTGCGTGGCTCGTTCTTTCGGTCGGACCACTTTCCGTTTGCGCGCGCGGGCGTCCCGGCGTTGTCGATCAAGCCCGGCGTCGATTTTGTCGGGCGTCCGGCGGGATGGGGCGTGCAGCAGGAGAACATTTACAACCAGGACCGCTATCATCAGCCGAGCGATGAGTACCAGCCGACCTTCCGGTATGCGGGGCTGGCGCAGGAGGTGCGCGTGACGGTTCGCGCAGCGCGCGCGATCGCAAACGATCCGGCGATGCCGCGGTGGTTGCCGTCGTCGGAGTTCCAGCGACCGCAGCCATAGACGTGCAGTAGCTTGCACGCCGGGGCACATTCGGAACAGTTTGGAGGGCAATGGGTTAAGGTTTGGCGATTGCCTATTACGCGGGGGAGGGATAGTTTGCCCCCGCTTTTTGACCCCGCAGCACCAGCTGGTACGACCTCCTACCAATGGAGCGGCGGTTGGAGATTCCCTCCACACATACAGTGCCTCTGTCGTGGCTGTACGAGGCCGCCAGTCTCCCCATCCAGTATCGGACACTCACCGAGGTCGTGCCAGAGCCGGCGCGCGACGTCGAGCGCGTCGCCGCGTTGCGCGAAGCGATGCTGCATTACAAGGAAGCGCTCGCCATCGTCCGGAAACAGAAGGAGACCGGCCTGTGGGGAGGCAATCTCCTCGCGCCCGCTCCAGCGAAGGTGATGGGGTGGAAAGAAGTCGGCACGATCTACCAATACCGGCGGCTGCTCGAGCTGGCGTGGCCGCCCGACGCGAGGGTCTTCCGGTTCGCCGATCGCTTCCTCTTCCGGTTGCTGTCCCGGGACGACGATCCAGCACTTCTCGTCGAGTTCCAACGGGCGGCGAAAAGCGATGCCGGCCTGGGGCTGTGGGCGAGGAGCATGGGTGGGCAAGCGGCGGCAGCGGCGCTCGCGCGCGGCGCGCATCAAGACGACCCGCGCCTGCGCGGTGCCGCGCATCGCATCGCGAGCGACATCTCGATGTATTTGCGCAGCGAGCTGGCGCAGAAGCCATTCAAAAAGGCACAAGGCAAGACCGTCCTCGATCCGCTTACCTATCCGCCCACCGTGTTCTCGGTGGAGATGCTCGCCTTCATGCCCGCGGTCCAGCGCGAGCGCGCCGGCTTCCTCGAGCGCCTGGCCGCCTATTTCTCGGTCCCGACGCCCCGCCGCTCGTTCTTTATCCTGGCCGGAAAGAAGATCTTTCGACCGCTGTTCGAGATCCTGGGTGACCCGCTGCACGCGGACGCCCAGGGTCGGATCACAGACGTGCCCTTTGCCGTGTATTGGCTCGAGTTGCTCACACGGCTTGGAATCGTGCGCCAGGTACCGAGTGCCGCGAAGGTCCTCGCGCGGCTGTACAGCGAATGCGATGACCAGGGGATCTGGAGTCCGGCTGGCCTCCGGGCGATGCCGAAGTCGACTAACCCTGTGGTATATCATTACTTTCCGCTCGAGGGACCGGGGAAAAGCCCAGCCCAGCGCCAGACCGACGTCACATTCCGCCTGGCGCTAATTGCGCGACTGCTCGGGATTCCCATGAACGTCGTCTAGGATGGCAGGCTGGCGCCTTACGTAGTAGTATTTGCTACTACAGTGGCCATCGATCTGACGCCCTTTGGTTTTACTCCCACGGAGTCGCTCGTGTACGGGACCTTGCTTCGGCTCGGTCCTTCGACCGGTTACGCTGTGGCCCGTGGCGCCCGGCTCGCCCGCGCCAACGCGTATGGCGCGCTGGAAGGTTTGGTTTCCCGGGGTGCCGCGACCCGCACGCCGCCTCCTGATCGGCCGGCCCGCTATCGGCCCATCGATCCGCAGGCATTACTCGCGGAGCTCGCGACCCGGCAAGGGGAGGCGTTGGACCGGCTGGGCCGAGAGGTGCGCGAGCTCTCGCGACCGGGCGATCCGGCGACGAGAGAAGTGGCTGGCAGTCGCGCGGTGGCAAACCTCGTCACCCAGCTGGTCGCTCGCGCGGAGCGGAGTGTAGAAGGAGTGATGGCGCTCGAGCTGTGGCGGCCGACGCTGCCGGCCTGGAGACGTGCCGCGGAGCGCGCAACGCTGAAGGTGCGTGTCCGTGGTAGTGTGCCGCCGGACGCCCCCTCGTGGCTCGCGCCAGCTCCCGATGACGCTCCCGATGCGACGGTGCTGGTGATCGACGACACGCAGTTGGTGATGACATCGGGCGAGGGAGAGACCATCGCCGGCCTGTGGACCTCGCATCCGCTGATGGTGCTCCTCGCCCGGCGCGCGTTGCAGAGCGTCCTGTGACCGCCCCGCGGATACTCCTTTCCGTTCTGCTGCTCGCTGGTGCGTGTCGAGCGACACCGATTCCCGAAGCGCAGCGCTATCCCGCCGGCACCTCCTTCCGCGCGCAGTACCGAACCGTCGATGAAACGCGGTTACGGATGATCGACACCGGCAACGGGACGCCGGTCGTCTTCATTCATGGGTTCGGCGCCTCGATGTACGGCTGGCGCTATCAGCTACCGCCGATCGTCGCCGCCGGGTATCGCGTGGTTGCGTTCGACAATCGCGGCTTTGGATTCTCCGACAAACCGGCGCACGGGTATACCAATGCCGCGTACGCGCACCTCGTGGTGTCGCTCCTCGACTCCCTCGGCATCTCGAGCGCGGTGCTCATCGGTCATTCGATGGGCGGTGCGATCGCCGCGGAGGTTGCGCTGAGCTATCCGGATCGCGTCCGCGGCCTGGTGTTGATCGACGCCGCCGGCTACGGCGTGCGCTGGCCCGGCGTTCTCAAACTGGCGCGCTGGCCGCAGGTGGGCGCGGTGGTCACGAGGTTTCGGGCGCGCTGGATTACCGCTCGCATCCTGCGCTCGACATTCGCCGATCCCAGCAAAGTCACCGAGGCAGACGTCGATCAGTACTACGCACCTGTCCCCGATCCGGCGTATGGGCGCGCCCTGCGAGGGGTGCTCCGAGAGTTCAGGTTCGACAGCCTGGGCGGTCGTCTTGGCCGCGTACAGGCGCCAACCCTGATTCTCTGGGGCGACGCGGACCGGTGGATTCCGCTTCGCGACGGCACCAGGTTCACGCAGGAGCTGCCGCGCAGCGAATTCGTCGTCCTCACGCGCACCGGACACGACGCCGCTGACGAATCGCCCGATCAGTTGAATCGATACCTGCTGGCCTATCTCAAAGAAGGTCTGTCCCGCATTCCGGAAAACGTCGCAGTGGCGGCACCGGACGAAAGGCCTTAGATTTCATCAACCGAACGGTTGACGAAATGCGGCCATGCCACCCAAGCTGAGTAATGACAGGGCATTACGGATCGTAGCGGCCGCCCGGGAAGAGTTTGCAAAGCGGGGTTTCGCCGGTGCGCGCGTCGACCAGATCGCGCGCCTGGCCGGCGTCAACAAGCAGCTCCTGTTCTACTACTTCCACTCTAAACGCGGTCTCTTCCAGGCGGTTCTGGCACAATCGGCCGGCGAGTTGGAGACGGCGCTGGGGGAATTGGCGTATCCAAGCGGGGGCCCGCTCGAGCGGCTTCGGTTCACGCTCGCCGCGCAGTTCGAATTCCTCGCGAGACATCCGGAAATCGTCGCGCTGCTCGGCCAGGGCACGCGCTCTGGTGGTGGGGCGGCCTTTGCGCCGGCCATCAACCGGCTCGTCGTGCTCCTCGCCGAGGGCCAAGGCCTGGGCCAGGTGCGGGACGATCTCGACCCGCACCTGGCTGCCGCTCAAGCTTTGATCCTGATGGTCGGCTATCTCAGTATGGAAGCCGTGATCGCCACAAGCGCGCGCCCACTCGGCGCCGATGAGCCGTCGCTCCGCGAGCGCTGGCGCGAAGCGGCGGTCGACTTAGTGGTTGCCGGCGTGAGCGCTGGCTAGCACCGGCGCTTCCGTCTCAAAGATCAGGTGCCCCGACTCGAAGCGGGCGCCCCGCAGCGCCAGGCTCAACACATCTCCCAGCTCCTCCACCAGATGCACCTCGAGCGTCTTCCGTACCTCTTCCGGCAGATCGTCGAGATCGCGCTCGTTCTCCTTCGGCAGAATCACCGAGGTGATCCCCGCCCGCACAGCGCCGAGCACTTTTTCTTTGACGCCGCCGATCGGCAGAACGCGGCCACGCAGCGTGATCTCACCCGTCATCGCGATGTCGTGGCGCGCCGGCCGGCGCGAAAGCGCCGAGACGAGCGCGGTCGCCATCGTCACACCTGCGGAAGGTCCGTCCTTCGGAATCGCTCCAGCGGGGACGTGGACGTGGATGTCCGTGTCGACGAGCGCCTCTTCCGGAATCCCCAGCAGATCGGCGTGCGACTTGGCGTACGTCAATGCCGCGCGGGCCGACTCCTTCATGACGTCACCCAGCTGACCGGTCAGGACCAGCTCGCCCTTGCCACGCATGATGCTGGCTTCGACGAACATGATGTCGCCGCCGACGGGCGTGTAATACATCCCTGTCGCCACCCCGACCTGATCCGCTCCAGCCATCCGCTCGGGATGCACCTTCGGCCGCCCGATGAGATCTGGGATGTCCTTCGGTCCGACGATCACCTTCTCAGCCGCCCCGTCCGCGATCTTCCGAGCGACCTTGCGGCCGAGCTTTCCGATTTCGCGCTCGAGCTGGCGGACACCCGCCTCGCGAGTGTAGCTGGCGATGATCTCGCTCAACGCGCCATCGGTGAGCGTCAACTGCCCCGCGCGCAGACCATTCTCAGTCAACTGGCGCGGAACGAGGTACCGCTTGGCGATCTCGAGCTTCTCACGCTCGGTGTAGCCGGCGAAGTTGACGGTCTCCAGCCGATCGAGGAGCGGAGCGGGGATGCTCTGCAGGAAGTTCGCGGTCGCGATGAACAGCACCTCGGAGAGGTCGAACGGCACGCCGAGGTAATGATCCGTGAACGTGTCATTCTGCGCCGGGTCGAGCACCTCCAGCAGGGCCGCCGCCGGATCTCCCTGGAAGGAGATCCCCAGCTTGTCGACTTCATCGAGCAGGAAGATCGGGTTCTTGGCACCCGCCTGCTTCATCCCCTGGATGATGCGGCCGGGCATCGCACCGACGTACGTGCGCCGGTGGCCGCGAATGTCGGCCTCGTCCCGGGCGCCGCCCAGTGAAATGCGGACATACGGCCGGCCCATCGCGCGCGCGATGGACTTGGCGATCGAGGTCTTCCCGACGCCCGGCGGTCCGACGAACAGCAAGGTCGGCGCGCGCGCGGCGCGATCGTCTTCGTTCCCCGGCGCTTCCTCCTTCGGCTGCTGTTGCCGCAGCTGGCGGACCGCGAGGAACTCGAGCACCTGGTCCTTCACATCCTGGAGGCCGTAGTGATCCTCCTCGAGGATCTTCGCGGCCTGCTTCAGGTCGAGCGACTCTTCGGTGCGCTTGTTCCACGGCAGCTCGGCGATGGTCTCGAGGTAGGTGCGAATGACCTGCGCCTCCATCGATTCCCGCCCGGCGCGCTCCAGGCGCGCCAGCTCGCGATCGACCTCTTTGCGAGCCGCCTCCGGCAACTCCAGCGCATCGAGCCGCTTCTTGAGGTCATCGGCCTCCGCCGCCTCTTCCTCTTCGCCCAGCTCTTTGCGAATCGCCTTCATCTGCTCGCGCAGGAGCATCTCGCGCTGGCGTTCACCGAGCTCTTCCTGGACCTGCGACTTGATGTCTTCCTGCGCGTCGACGACCGCGATCTGACGCTGCACGTGCACCAGCACGCGACGCAGCCGGTCCTCCACCGCGAGCGTCTCCAGCAGCTGCTGGCGCTCCAGCGATTGGATGTCGAGATGGCCGGCGACGAGATCGGCGAGGGCGCCGGGGTCGCTGACCCCCTGCAGCACCTGTTGGATGACTTCTGTGGGCAGCCCCGACTTCTGGCCCAGCTCCGCGGCCCGCTCGCGGACCTCGCGATGCAACGCTACGAACGCGGGATCCTTCTCATTGAGAGGGGGGAGATCTTCCGCCTCGCGTACGGTCGCCTCGAGATAACCGTTGGTCTCGCTGTAATGGACGGCGGTCCCGCGGGTTTCCCCGTGGAGAATCAGCTGGACGCCACCCAGATTGCGCTGCACCTGACTGATTCGCGCGATCGTTCCGGTGTTGTACAGCACGCCGGGGGTGACCTGATCGATATTTTCTTTCTGCGCGACCGCAAAGATCTTGCGGTCGGGGTTCTTGAGGGCGGCTTCTATGGCACGCAATGTCGCAGGACGGCCCGCGCCAATTGGCGACGCGACGCCGGGAAACAGCACGGCCTCGCGCAACGGCAGGACGGGCAAACTCATCCGGTCTGACATGGAATCTCCAATGGTAGGTTTCGTGAACTACAGTCGGCGACGGAGAATGCACCGTCCATGCCACGAAAAAACGCCGTCTGCGGCAGGTCCGTTCCTCCTAGCGCCGCCAAAGCGGCGCGTGACTGCCAACACGACGCGTCCAGACTGTGTTGCAAGGCCGCATGGATGCGGCTAAATCTTAGTCCACGAATGGATTGCAAAACGGCATGAGCGATCTGTTGGCGCAGCGGCTGAGTCAGGCCCTTGGCTCTTCCTTCACGCTCGACGGGGAGATCGGCCGCGGCGGCATGGGCGTCGTCTATCATGCCCGCGATGAGCGGCTCAAGCGGGCGGTGGCAGTCAAGGTGCTCCCGCCCGAGCTCGCGTTCCGTGAGGAAATCCGCATGCGTTTTCTCCGGGAAGCGGAAACGGCCGCGCGTCTGTCCCACCCGCACATCGTCCCGATTCATTCCGTCGGCGAAGGTCCCGAGGGACTCGTGTACTTCGTGATGGCCTATGTGGACGGTGAATCGCTCGCGGCGCGTCTCAAGCGCCGCGAGCGACTGCCACCGGAAGAAGCCCGGCGCATCTTGATGGAAACGGCGGACGCACTCGGCGCCGGACACGCCCTCGGCATCATCCATCGCGACGTCAAACCCGACAACATCCTTTTAGAGGGAAGCCGCGGCCGGACGGTCCTCACGGACTTCGGCATTGCCAAGGCACTGACCTCGACCACAGGGCCCGGAACGCTGACGGCAACCGGGGTCGCGATCGGAACGCCGCACTACATGAGTCCAGAGCAGGCCGCCGGGGATCGCGAAATCGACGGGCGCTCCGACATCTACAGCCTGGGCGTCGTCGGGTATCAGATGCTCGCCGGAGAACTGCCGTTCTCGGCCCCCACGGTGCCCGGCATCCTGCTCAAACAAATCACCGAGCAAGCGCCAAATCTCCAGGACCGCTCGCCGACGTGCCCGGACGATCTCGCCTCGTGTGTCATGCGCTCGCTCGAGAAGGAGCCGGAAGCGCGCTGGCCGACGGCCGACGCGTTGCGGCGCGCGCTCGAGTCGCGGAGCGCACCGCCGTACCGGCCCTCGCGACGTCAGAGTGTCAGCCCACTGGCGCGTCCGGAAACTCGCTTGGAGCCTCCCGCGAGGATGTCGGGCGGTGGCCGGCCGGAGCGGCGGCGTACGTCACGACCAAGCCCCAAGCGGGACCCAAAGAGCGATCTCACGCCCAGCGGCGAACCCCGCATGGTCGCGAAGTTCCGCGACAGTTTCGTCTCGTGGGCGTCTGTCTGCGGCGGCCTGATGTTTATCGATATGATCATGGGCAACGGCCTCAGCTGGTCGCTGTTCCCGACGGCCGTGTGGGGCGGGTTCGGCTTGCTGCCCCAATTTATGAAGCTGTGGAAAAACGGGTATTCGTGGCGCGACGTGCTCAACCGACCGGCAGCGCCGGACGCGCAAGAAGCGTTGCGGGGCCCGCGCCGCGTTCTGCCGTCGCCCAAAGCGGACGAGTTCGGTCGCCAGGTCGATGCCGTGCGACTGGCGCGCAACGACCGGGAGGCGATCCTCAAGATCATGGAGCGCGTTCCGACGTCCGAGCGAAAGTTGCTCCCGGACGTTGTGGTCACCGTCGATGCGCTCCTCAAGCGGGCCGAAGATCTCGCGCGCATGCTGCACAGTATGAGCGCCGATGTAGATGACGGCGCGCTGGCGCGGATCGAATTGCGGATTGAAGCTGTGAAGCATCATGAAGAAGGAACGGAACGCGAACGGCAAATCAGCTTGCTCGAGCGCCAGCGCCAGGCATTGAGTGACCTCCTGACGCGACGCCGCCGCGTCGAGGACCAGATCGAGTCGTGCGTGCTGGCGATGCAGAATGTGCGGTTCGATCTGCTGCGGCTCCGGTCGGCGGGCGTGGCCGCAGTGCTCAGCGATCTAACGAATGCTACACAGCAGGCGCGGGCGCTCTCCCGGGATGTCGATCATGCAATCGCGGCCGCGGGCGAGATTCGCGACGTCCTCAGTGCTTCTCCACCTGCCTCGCCGCCGCCCCGCGGACGGCCCCGGTCCTCACCGTAGAGTCCTGCTTGGCC
>WNFA01000943.1_pt1 | contig 37330 bp, 29 predicted proteins | sample 5400481 | NCBI WGS metagenome assembly WNFA01 (sample SAMN13153340, study PRJNA577476) | soil metagenome | isolation source: 120 cm saprolite under Douglas fir tree site 2 hole 1 replicate 2 | place: USA:California | collected 2015-04-18 | reverse complement strand
TGTGCCCGATAGGGTTTTTCCGTCAGCAGGAGATATGCGGCGCATTGCACGACGGGAACAAAGACTCCCACCAGCAGCGTCCACCGCCAGGGCCGCCGCGGACGAAGTGCACCCAGCAGCATGGTCGCCGCAAGCACGAAGAGCGCGGTCAGCAGCAGGTCGCCAAACTTCACATCGAGAAATCCGGCACACACTCCGAGCACCACTCCGAGGATGTAGATGCCGCGATCGGTCGGTGTTTCCAAACTCACTGCCGTCATGAAATTTGAATTGATGGAGGACGGGCGTCCTCGCCCGTCAACGGTGGTCTCCGCCAGACGGGCGGGGACGCCCGTCCTCCATTGGACTTAATATTTATAGAATCCTCTGCCGCTCTTCTTCCCCAGCCAGCCCGCGTCCACCATTTTGATCAGCAGCGGGCACGGCCGGTATTTGGGATCGCCCAGGCCATCCTGCAGCACCCGCATGATGTCGAGGCAGACATCGAGTCCGATAAAATCCGCCAGGGTCAGCGGGCCCATGGGATGGGCCATGCCCAGCTTGAACACTTCATCCACGGCTTCGGGAGTGGCCACGCCTTCCATCACCGCGTACATGGCTTCGTTCAGCAGCGGCATCAGCACGCGGTTGGAGACAAAGCCGGGTGCATCGTTGACTTCGACTGGAATTTTCTCGAGCTTCAGCGCCAGGTCGCGCACGGTGTCGAAAGTCTCCTGTGCCGTTGCCAGTCCCCGAATGACCTCCACCAGTTTCATCACCGGCACGGGATTGAAGAAGTGCATGCCGATAATTTTCCCGGGGCGCCCGGTCACTGCCGCCAGCCGGGTGATCGAAATCGAAGACGTATTTGAAGCCAGCAGAATTTCCGCATGGCAGATGCGGTCCAGATCGCGAAAGATTTCCGCCTTGATTTCGAACTTCTCGGTGGCGGCTTCGATGACGAAGTCACAGGCCGCGAGCCGGGCGCGTTCGAGCACCGGAACGATCCTCTTAAGAGCGGTAATTCTCTGTTCCGCAGTGATCCGGTTCTTGGCCAGTTCGCGGTCCAGATTCCTGGCGATGGTTTCGAGCCCTCGATCGAGAAATCGCTGTTCCACATCGCACAGCAGCACCTGAAAGCCGCTGCGAGCGAAAATGTGGGCAATACCGTTGCCCATAGTCCCGGCACCGACCACTCCTACGCGTTCGATGGCCATGAGAATCGCCTCTCCTTCGCCCCCAGGCCTGCCAGTCTAACACCCCCAAATGCTTGCAACGCTTAGATTTAAGGTTCGCTTAAGGTTGAGAAAAATATGTTTACAGAGCAGCCAATTTAGATAGCGCTACATCCGACTATCACAGAACCGGACCAGGTGGCGAGCGGAGAGCGGGCGTGATTGCAAGAAAGCTCTCCAAACGACCGGGCCGGGTGGGAGGAAAATATGCAAAGCCTGCGGCTGGCAGCACTGGCAGTGGCGATGACGCTGGCGTTCAGTGGTCTGGCATTGGCCCGGGACCATGATCACGATCATGACTGGGACAAGCATGCCGACCGTCACCACGATTCAGATCACAACCGGGACCATCACTGGAATCGTGACCGCGATCATGACGGAGATCGCGATCGCTGGCGGGACCATGATCACGATCGTTGGCAACGTGAACATCACGACTGGTGGCGCCGCGGAGACCGCGACCATGACCGTGATGATGGCTACCGCGGCGGTCAGATCTACAACCCCTATCCCAACCGCTCTCCACGCGGTGGGTACGGCTATCCCAACGGCGGTTATGGTTACCCGAGTGGCGGCTACGGCTATCCCAATGGCGGCTACGGTTACCCCTCGGGCGGCTACGGCTATCCTAGCGCGGGTCGTGGCTATCCTGGCGGTGGTGGCTACGGCGGTGGCGGGAATGTCGCTTACAGCACCGGCTATTCCGACGGCAGCTATCGTGCCCGCGAGGATGTGAACGAGAACAAGCCGTTCAACCCGAATCCTCGGGGATCGAACGGAAACCGCGATCGCGGCTACCACAGCCAGTATGGCGACAAGAACGCCTACCGCTCGCAATACACTAGTGGTTACGAAGCGGGTTACCAGGCAAACTATCGCGGAGGCGGCAGAGGCCGAGGCTGGGGCTTCTAGAAATTCTCAGTCAGCCAGCGAGAAAGGGCTGCCGAAATTGGCAGCCTTTTTTGCACTTGGCACTTGGCAATTAGCAATTGGCTAAATGCTGCGATGAGTTCGCGCAAGCGATAATTAATTTTCACCACAAAATACGTTGGCCCGGACGCCCTCGTCCGGGCAGGCGAGCGCAGCTCGCCAGGATTTACGTTTGGTTGAATGAGGCTGCCGGGCTTCGCCCGGCTGGGCGGGTGGGACACCCGCCCCTACGTGTTCCGAGCGGGAAGATAACCTAAGAGCGCATACCAAGTGCCAAGTGCTAAGTGCTGCTTTCCTATTCCCGCTCCAGCGTTTCCTCGATCGCGACCTTGCCGCCCTTCTGAACTTCTACGACGCGATGGACCCGCTTGTATCCCGACATGGTGATGTCGATCACGTAGGTGCCCGGATTGAGCGAAAAGTCAACGGGAGAAAACTTGTCTACGATGCGGTTGTTGACCGCGACCTGCGCGCCTTTGGGCTGGGTCTTGACGCTCACCGCACCCATGCCCGAAGTTTCTCCGCCGCCGAACAGCCGCTTGAGTTTCCCGCCGCCGATCTTGATCTCGTCGGTCGAGCCCAGGGCTTTGAGGCTGGGCGCGAAATGGAAGGCCTGACCGGCTTGCAGGTTGGCACTGGAGGTTTCCTCCAGATAGCCCTGCTTGCGGACCAGGAACGTATGGGAGCCTGGCTTGTCTACCGAAATCTGTGCGGGAGTGACTTTCCCGGTATCTTTCCCATCAATAAAGATTTGCGCACCGGCCGGCTCGCTGCTCACCGTAGCGGTGGCCGTAAGCTGCGCCAGTTGGACCACCAGAAAGGATTTGCTGCCCGAGGCGACGTCTATGGTGCGAGTCTCCGGCGTGTATCCTGCCCGCGCGACCATCACAGTATGCTGTCCCGGCGTGAGTCCGGGCAGGTTGAAGGGAGTAACCCAGCTGGGATCGGTGCGGCCATCCACATGAACCGCCGCTCCTTCAGGAGTCGAATTGATGATCAGTTGCCCCGGGATCGCGACTGGCGCGGCCGCCGGTGCCTTGGTTTTCTTCTTGTTGTACTTCGGAGTTACAGAGACCGCGGCCCGCTCCGGAGCGGCTGCCACATGTTCCGGTTGCGCCTGGGTGGGCGCGGCGGCCGGAGGCTGGGCTGCATTCCAGGCCGGCTTGGCGTTTCCACCGGAAGGCTCAGTTGCGGCCGGCTGCTGTTCGGCCGAGCCTTCATCGGCCGAATTTTCCGAATGGATGCGATAAGCGATCAAGCCCACCACCAGCAGGATGACCGCCAAAGCGCCGGCGATGGAATACACAAACAGCTTGGGCGGAGTCTTCCTGATCTCGGTGACTGCCTTCCGCGCCACTTCCCGGGGCTGTACCTTGGGTTTTTCCGGTTGCGTCCTGCTGATGAAGGAAGCTGCAGGCGGCGCCTCGCTCTCGGGCGCGGCCGCTGGAGTCGGCGGCGGGGTATAGATTTCTTTCATCGGCGGCAGTTCGCTGATCTCGGAGAAACTTGGACCGCTGGGGCCGCCTTGCGCCGCTTCCTGCATCGCGGGATCGACGTGCAACGTTGGAGCCTCGGCGGCCGCTTCTTCGGGCTCGCTTACGACGCTGGCTTGCTCCTGGAATGAAGTGAGCGCGGGCGCGGCTGGTGGAGATGCTTTTGGCGCTCTCGGTGAATCCACACTGAAACTGCTCCCTGCACTTTCCCATCCCGCAGCGGCGGCCGCAGCCTTGGCCGCGGAAGACGGGCTCGGAACGGTCTGCTTCGCCGGCGGGGTCGCAATAGTTTCCGTGCTGGCGGCTGGGGCGGGAGGAGCTGCAGCGGCGGGTTTGGACGCTGCGGGAACGTTTAATCCCTTCGCCGGCTGTGCCGATTTCTTCGCCTCGGCTTTGGCCGTGCTTTCCTTGCATCGCTCCAGGTCGTTGACCAGATCCTGTCCGCTTTGATAACGATCCTCGGGCGCCTTGCACAGCGCCTTCATGATTACTTCACTCAACACGGGATGAATCTTTTTATTGATCTGCACCGGAGCTACGGGCAGGTGCTCAGCGATGGCGTGCCGCACCTGGTCAGCGTCGTCGCCCGGGAAGGCCTTGTTCTCGCTAGCCATCTCGTACAGAATTGCGCCCAGGCTGAAAATGTTGGAACGTCCATCCACCGGGTCGCCGCGCAGTTGCTCCGGCGAAACATAGTGTAGAGACTCGGACGGCTTGCCCGGGTCCTGGCAGGTAAATGCACCCATGGTCGAGATTCCGAAGCTCAGGACCTTGACCGTACCATCCCAGGTCACCATGATCTTGGCCGGCTCCAGACTGTAGTGCACGACGTGATGCGAGTGAGCATGGTCCAGGCCCTGACAGGTCTGGCGCACAATGTCCTGTAGGTCCCAGATGGAAAATCCTTCTTTGCGGGCCAGCATGGTGGCGATGCTGTTGCCCTGCACGTATTCCATGGAGGCGCAGAACTGGCCATCGATTTCTTCCAGGCCATAAAGCTGCGCCACGTTGTGGCTGCTGAGCGGCTTGGTGCCCTCGGCTTCCTGCAGAATGTGTTCGACCAGCACCGGAGCCTGATCTCCCAGCGTCTGCAGTTGGATGGTCTTCAGAGCGATGGTCTGCCCGCTCTCCGGGTCCGCCGCTTTGTAAACAGCGCCGCGCTCCGAACGGGTGATCTCGCTGAGGATTTCGAAACGTCCAATCTTGTTGGCCATTGCTCCCTAAGCCCCGTAAACCCAAAAACCAAGCAGTCCTGTGGTGAGACGCCCGGTGTCACACAAGGGGGAAAAGATAGGGCTAGGATAGCCCGGCTAAAGCAGGGATGGGAGTTACGAAGGTCACCGAAAAAGAGGCTGATTTTTGTTTGGCTTGTGTGGGAGGGGGTCGGCCCGAGTGGAACCGGTCCCACACAAGCAAAGCCCCACAATCAGAGCCACACAAGCAGACCGGCACAGAGTCTTACCTTATGGATGTCAGCCATGCGCGCAGCAATTGCCGCACCTTCGCACCTTCCATCTTTCGTCGCACTGCGTCCATTACTACAAAGCGCACTCGAGTGCCGCGACCGCGAAATCCCACCCAGTAGGGAACGTAGATTTCTCCCGCGACTGGTTCGGCTGAAATTTTTAAATCGCGCAGGCGAAAAAAGCCGGTGCTGAAAAGCAACCGCTGTACTTTCGCGATCACAATTTTTTTCGCTTCGATTTCGTCGAGCAGAGGTTGCGAGCAGTTGCGAGTTTCAAGGCAGATCACATCACGGCCGTTCGGCAGTTGCTCGAATTGGTAGAGGTCGAGGGAACCGTTTACCGCGTCCTGTCCGAACAAGCGGAGGTCGCGCTTGCCGCCATTAATAATTTCAACTTGAAAAAGCTGGAAAGGAACATAGAAGTCGGCCACCGACTTCAGCGGACCGGACATGGTGGTGTGCAGAATGTCCATCAGCCCCGAAGAGAACTGCTCCGTCGCTTCTTCGCGGGTGACGTTTGGCCTCAGGCTGCGGATGCGGGCCATTTCTGGATCCCCAATCAACTGCCGGAACGCAACCCTTTACCGGAAATGGAACCAGAGTCCGATCACGGTGGCCAGCAGCAACAGGCTGAAAATGACATTGAGCCGATGTTCCAGCGGGGTTTCCGCCGCAGGCTTGTAGTCCATGCCCCGCACCAGGGTGACGTCCATCTTCTCGTCCACCGTGGCAAAAGTCAGTCCGGCTAGCCTTTTGCGGTCCGGCGCCGGAGTTACCAGGCTCACGCCGATCAATACCAGGCAACAAACCGCAAACATCAGGATGGCATAGTGCAGAAAGTTCATGGCGACCAGCCAGCGGATGGAATCAGACGCGCCGGCGCCGCCGGGGTATTCCAACTCAAGGATGAACCGCACTGTGCCCAGCACAAACCCGGTCAGCAAGGAACTGAGAGCACCCTGCGCGTTGAGCCGCGTCCAGAGAATTCCCAGGATGAAGCAGGCCGCGATCGGAGGACTGATGTAGCCCTGGACGCTTTGCAGGTAAATATAGAGTTGGCCACTGATGCGGGTGATGAAGGGCACCCACGCAATTCCCAACAGGACCATGACTCCGGTCGCCATTCTGCCGATGAAAACCAGTTGCTTCTCGCTGGCCTCCGGTTTCAGCTTCTTGTAGAAATCCAGCGTCACCAGCGTGGACGTCGAGTTGAAAACCGACGCCATCCCGCCCATCAAGGCCGCCAGCAGAGCCGCGATCATAAGACCGACCAGCCCGGTCGGCAGCAGATTGAGGATGAGTGTCGGCAGAGCGATGTCGCCGTTGGTGGGCACGCCGTTCGCCCCGATCGTGAACATGTCCCGGAACAGGGCAAATGCGATCAGGCCGGGAAGCACGAGAAGAAATACGGGCAGTACTTTGAGAAATCCGGCGAAGATGGTTCCAGCCTTGGCGTGACCTTCATCCCGGGCCGAGAGCACGCGCTGCACAATCACCTGGTCGGTGCACCAGTACCATATGCCCAGAATCGGCGCGCCGAAGAAAATTCCGGTCCAGGGGAAGTCCGGGTCGCTCATCGGCTTGACCATATGAAAATAGCTGGCGGGCACCGCTGCGCGCAGTCCGGCGAAGCCGCCCACTTGGTGCATGCCGATCAGAGTGAGCGCAATCGCGCCCGTCAAGAGAACCAGCGTCTGGACGACCTCGGTGTAGATCACGGCCGACAATCCGCCCGCGACGGTGTAAATTCCGGTCACGACCACGAGAATCACGGCCGCCTGCAGTGGGCTCCAGCCCACAACTCCCTTTAATACAATCGCCGCCGCCCAAAGATGCACGGAAATCTTGGTCAAAACATAAGCGATGATGGAAATGCTGGCCAGGTAAATGGCGGAGCCGCGGCTGAAGCGCCGCTCCAGGAACTCTGGCATGGTGAATACGTTGGAGCGGAGATAGAAAGGAACGAACACCCATCCCAGGACCAGGAGGATCAGGCAGGCCAGCCATTCGAAGGATCCGACGGCCAGGCCCGAACTGGCGCCGGAGCCCGCCAGCCCGATGAAATGCTCGGTGGAAATGTTGGAAACAAACAACGATGCCCCGATGGCGAACCAGCCCACGTTGCGGCCGGCGAGGAAGTATTCCGCCGAGGTACGTTCCTTGCGCGCAAAGTAATAGCCGATGCCAAAGATGATGGTGAAGTAAACCGCGATAATCGCAATGTCTATACCGGTCAGGGCCTTGTGGGTAAGGTGCATCGCGGTTTCGCCCATATTCCTCCATCGCGTCCTCGCCAGGTTGCGGGGACCGTGCGCCATGCTAGTGCATTTCAGTGGAGACAGGCAACGGGGAAGCTCACAAGATGTTCCGGGGAGTAGCTCCCATGACACTGCCACAGTCTTCGGGCAGTGTTTGGACCGACGACCGAAGAAAAAATGAGTCAGCCTGTCGATTTTGCCGTTCCTCGTTCGACGTTAAAGTAGACGCGGGATTCACCCGCCACCTGAGTGAACCAAAAGAAGGGAGACACAACAATGCGATTTATGATTGTGGTCAAGGCCACGAAGGACACGGAGGCGGGCAAAATGCCGGAGGAGAAGATGATTGCCACAATGGCCACATACCACGAGGAACTGGTAAAAGCGGGAGTGCTCCTCGATGCCTCCGGGCTGCAACCAACCTCGAAGGGCTGGCGCATCAAGTACTCAGGAGGAAAGCGCACAGTGATCGATGGGCCGTTCACCGAGGCCAAGGAGCTCATCGCCGGCTACACCCTCATCCAGGTGAAGTCAAAGGAAGAGGCGCTCGAATGGACCAAGCGTTTCCCTAACCCCGTGGGCGACGGGGCGCAAGCCGAAATTGAAGTGCGCCAGTTGTTCGAGCTGGAGGACTTCGGTCCAAGCGATGCAATGAAACGCTTCGGCGATATACAGGCGCGGAAGAAGTAGGCTTTGGCGCGCACTGGCGTTGCCGCAGCTGCATGTGAAGACAGCACCGGGGTGTTATGGAACATTTTCGGCATCCGAGCCGTAACTTCTTGAGCCTCTGGAACGTTGTATCTATGAAACATACTGGGATTTGTGATTTTGGACGGCGAATGGTCGAAAGCGGTGTAGTTTGGACGGACCCGCTAAGAATCGGGTTCTTGCAGGGTGTGTTTCCCAGGAGACCTCAGACCAAACTGCAGCACTTTTTGGATGATGATATGGTTGCCGAGCCTCGACTTTATCGTCTATGCTGATGGGGCCTGGGGAAGCAGTCCCAGCCGTTCCCGTCCTGTTGGCTCCCGGAGTTTGCGATGACCCTGACTCGTTTTGTCACCAAAAACGCCTTCCGCAACAAGCGCCGCAGCATTTTGACCGTGCTCAGTATTGGCGGCTCCTTGCTGCTGCTCACTTTCTTGATCACCATCTGGCGCAGTTTTTATGACAGCAAACCGAGCGAGCAGTCGGCGCTGCGCTTGATCGTTCGCCATAAGGTGTCGCTGGTGTTCAACTTGCCCAGCTATTACAAGCAGAAGATCCAGGCCATTCCCGGCGTGAAGGAAGTGGTGAACCAACAGTGGTTCGGTGGGCAATACAAGGACGACAAGCCGAATAACTTCTTCGCTCAGTTCGGCACTGATCCGCAAGAGATCATGAAGGTGTACCCGGAGTTCAAGATACCAGCCGACCAGCTCGAAGCCTGGCAGCATGACCGGGCCGGCGCCATCGTGGATGTCGGCCTGGCCAACAAATTTGGCTGGAAGATCGGCGACCGTCTGAACATCACGGGGAAGATTTTCCCGGTAAATCTGGAACTGACGATCCGGGGAATCTTCACGCCGCCGGATCCTACGCAATCGATCTACTTCAACAAAGACTACATTGACGAGGGCTTTCCCAAACTCAAAGGGCAGGAAGGGTTTTACGCTGTTCTGGCCGATTCACCCGATTCAGTTACACGCGTGGCTCAGGCTATCGACGAGACCTTTCGCAATGCTGACCGTCCCACCAAGACTGAGACCGAACACGCCTTCCAGCTGGGTTTCATCGGGATGCTGGGCAACATCAAGGCCTTCATCATGAGCATTTGCCTGGCCGTGGTCTTTACCATCCTGCTGGTATCGGCCAATACCATGGCGATGTCGATTCGCGAGCGCACGCGGGAAGTTGCGGTGTTGAAGACTCTGGGCTTCACCCGCAACAGCATTCTGGGACTGTTCGTGGGCGAGGCGGTTTCGCTGTCCCTTGTCGGAGGGCTGGTGGGATCCATGCTCTGCTACTTCGTCGTGACCGGGATGGCCAGCCAGGGCGGAATGTTTACTGGGATGAAGGTAACTCCGATCACCATCCTGGCGGCGCTGCTGATCGCGGCAGTGGTGGGATTTGCGAGTTCGTTTATACCGTCCTACCACGCCGCCAAGGTCAATATTGTGGACGGCTTGCGGCACATCGGGTGAGAGGCATCGACCACGAAGGACACGAAGGTACACAAAGAAAGCCTGAAAGGAACACTTGGGCGTTTTTGAAGGAAGAAATCTAAATGGCAATCCCTCTCAGTTATAACGTGCGCAATCTGCGGCTGCGGAAAAGCCTTACCATCATGACCGCCCTGGGAATTGCGCTCACGGTGGCCACTGCGGTGTTCATCATGGCGCTGCTGGCGGGCCTCGGCCGCGCCTTTGCCACGACCGGCGATCCCCTGAACGTCCTGATGTTGCGCAAAGGTTCGGATTCGGAGCTGGCGGCCGGCGGAGTGTCGCGGGATGCCTTTCAAGTCCTGAAAGAACTGCCCGGTATCGCCAGGAACGCGAAAGGCGAGCCTCTGGTCTCGGGCGAAGACATCCTGGTGGTGGTGTTGCCGCGGAAGGGCGGCACGGGAGAAACCAACGTCACTACCCGCTTCCTGACTCCGTTGGGAATTGAGATGCGGCCGCAGATCCACATCACCCAGGGACGCTGGTTTACGCCGGGTCAGCGGGAAGTGGTGGTAAGCAGTTCTATCAACAAACGATTTGAGCATGCCAACCTCGGCGATACCGTACACATCGGGAAGGGCGAATGGCCCATCGTGGGCATCTTTGACGGCAGTGGCACCGCCCATGATTCTGAAATCTGGGGCGACATTAATCAGCTGGTCACTGATTTCGAGCGCACCGTCTATTCCTCGGTGCTGGTGCGGGCGACCGATCCAGTGTCAGCCCAGGCGCTGAAGAATCGCGGCAACGACGATCAGCGGCTGGAGCTTAACGGCCTACTTGAGCCTGACTACTATGCTTCGCAAACCAAGTCGGGAGGCCCGATCAAGGTCGTGGGCTGGATCGTGGCCTTCATCATGGCCGTGGGCTCCTGCTTTGCCGCCGCCAACACCATGTATGCCGCGGTCGCGTATCGCGGGCGCGAAATTGCCACCCTGCGAGTGATTGGATTTTCGCGGCCCAGCATTCTGACGTCATTCATGCTGGAATCGCTGCTGCTGTCGTTGCTGGGCGCGATGCTCGGGATCATCCTGATGTTGCCGTTCAACGGCATGACCACCGGAACCCAGAATCAGGTAACGTTCAGTGAAGTTGTATTCAGCCTGCAGATGACGCCGGTGGTGGTGGGCAGCGCTATTTTGTTTGCGCTCATCATGGGAGTGGTAGGAGGGTTCGCGCCCGCCTGGCACGCTTCGCGCCGGGATATACTCTCAGCCCTTCGAGACTAGCGACAGCCGGCCGGAGGCCGGCGCTACATAAAAGCAGATGCCCATTGACGCAAAACACGAAGATTTGCAAAGCCTGCGCATCGATCGCAACGCGCGCACCGGCGGCGAGGGCGAGCCTCCCGCTTGGGCGCGCCGCTACATCCTCATCGGAATCGGGTTGCTGGTGGTGCTCGGCCTGGTGGCGATGGCCTATCGCCTGTTCTCCCGCGAGGCTGCGGAAGTGGAAGTAGTGCGCGCCTCGGCACAAAGCGGCGGGAGCACTGAAGTCGGCGGCGTGGTTCTCTCCGCCAGCGGATACATTGTGGCCCACCACAAGATCAACCTGAATTCCAAGGTCACGGGCCGGGTGAAGTGGATTGGCGTGGAAAAGGGAGACAAGGTCAAGGAAGGCCAGATCCTGGTGCGCCTCGAAGACGACGAATTCCGCGCCCAGTACGAGCAAGCCCAAGGCGCGGCAAGTAATGCCCGGGCTTATTTTCAGGAACTGCAAAACGGATCTCGTCCCGAGGAAATTCAGCAGGCGCAGCATAATCTCGACGAAGCCAGGGCCACGCTGGTCAATGACAAGATCACCCTGGATCGCACCCGCGGCCTGGTGACCGAAGGCGTGCTCTCGAAACAGGCGCTCGATGACGCCACGGCAAAGTTCGAATCTGACCAGCAGCGGGTCAATTCGCTGGACAAAGGTTTCCAGTTGGCCAAGATCGGCCCCCGGCAGGAGGAGATCGCGCGCGCCCGCGGTGCTCTTCAGCAAGCTGAGGGACAGGCGGCTTACTCCAAGTCCTTGCTCGACGCTACCCTGATTCGTGCCCCGGTGACGGGAACCATTCTCGAGCGTGCCGCTGAGAAGGGTGAGCTTGTGACTTCGGGCTTTGCCAGTACAGCCGAGGGTGGTCCGCAGGGCCTGGTCGTGTCCCTGGCCGATCTCAACGATCTTCAGGTTGAACTCGATATCGCGCAGGACGATTTTGCCCGGCTGGGCCCTAAGCAAAAGGGCGTGGTCACGGTGGACGCCTACCCTGACCTGCATTGGGATGGCGTCATCGCCGAAATCTCTCCCCAGGCGAACCGTGCCAAGGCAACGGTACAGGTGAAGGTGCAGATCCTCAATCCCGACGCTCATCTCCGGCCGGACATGAACGCCACCGTCAAGTTTTTGGCCGACGAGGGCAAGCATGCGACTTCATCGCAGCCGCAGGGCGTTTTCGTGCCCACCCCCGCGATACATGATCGCGAGGGCAAGAAATTCGTCTTCCTGGCATTCGAGGGCAAGGCCATGGCGCGGGAAGTGAAAATTCTGTCGCAACGCAGCGGCGGAGTACTGGTGCAAGGTCTCAACGGCGGCGAGGAAGTCGTCACCGCAGCGCCACAAGAGTTGAAGGACGGCGAAAAAATCAAGATCAAAGGACAGTCATGAGCGCAGCTACCGTTCCCCATACCGCAATCCAAACCAAGGTGGTGCAGGCCCGCAACGTCAGCAAGGTCTTCAAGCGCGATGCTTTCGAGGTCAAGGCACTGGACGATGTTTCCATCGAGATCGGCGGCGGCGAGTTCCTCGCCCTGATGGGCCCGTCGGGTTCCGGCAAGACCACTCTGCTGAACATGATTGCCGCCATTGACCGGCCAAGCGCCGGCGAACTGCTGGTGCTGGGCCAGAACATCTTCCGCTTCAGCGATACCCAGTCAGCCCGCTGGCGCAACGAGCATATTGGCTACGTCTTCCAGACCTTCAATCTGATCCCGGTCCTCACCGCGTTTGAAAACGTTGAGCTGCCGCTTCTGCTGACCAAGCTTTCGGCGCAGCAGCGGCGCGATCATGTAATGACGGCTTTGAAGCTGGTAGGACTCGAAGAACGAGTCGGCCATCTGCCCAAGCAGCTCTCCGGCGGACAGGAACAACGCGTGGCCATCGCCCGCGCCATCGTCAGCGACCCAACCTTGCTGCTGGCGGACGAGCCCACCGGCGATCTGGACAGCCACTCCGCAACCGAGGTGCTGGAAATCCTGAAGCGCCTGAATGAAGATTTTCACAAGACCATCGTGATGGTGACTCACGATCCGCACGCGGCGTCCTATGCGCACGTGACCCGGCATCTGGAAAAAGGGATGCTGCTGCCGGCATAACGGACTGTGGGGGCGTGCCATGGGCGCGTGGGGGCTGGTCTCAGACCCGCCCTGGCCGAGCGAAGGTCGGCAGTTTTGCTCACAAAGCTCCGAAATTCCGCTCAGGAATGGATTTTGGGAAGGGCACGACTTCAGTCGTGCCGTCAGATCGCAAAAGGAGTTGCGGCTTCAGCCGCTGCGGCTCGCTGTTGATCCTGCAACTATTTTCCCCGCAGCAGTTCGGTTGCCTACGCGCTTGGCGGGCGAGGGCGCCCGCCCCACACGGGGGAAAGACTGCCGAGCTGCGCTCGGCCGGGCGGGTCAGAGACCCGCCCCCACACGGTTCCATGAACGAGATCACAGCCCCGAGAGCGGGACGCTGCCGCGGGCGGGGGCGAAGCCGCTGTCGCTGGGATCTGCCACCCACTCCCACGCCCGGCGCCCGTTCTCCCGCACTATGGTTCGGGCTTCGCCGTATTCCACCAGCCGGTTCAACACCGTGGTCACCGAGGCCAGGGGATCTTTGTGGCGTAGCAGGACGGGAGGCATCCGCAGCTGGATCTTCTCGCACACCTCACGCGCACCCAGCGGACAGGACGCTTCCATCAGCACCATGCGGCAAGCCTTGGTGAAGCCCGGCTGGCGGCCACCGCTCTTGCGGTCCACCAGTTCCAGCAGTTCTTCGCTCAGGACTTCGTCGCCGAAAAGATTTGCCAGTCCGACAATGGTCTGTTTTACCGTGCCGATACGCTTCATCACCTCGGCACGCTGGCGCATCAGCTGGCGCAATTCCTCGTGGGCAGCCTTCACGACTTCTTGCACATGCGGATCCGAACTGCCGGGAAGGTTCCTGTTTCCAGTACCGTTGCTTCCACTTCGCCCGATATCCATGACCCATCCTCTGGAGCCGATCAGCCACCCCGCCTGTGCGGGTTGCGGTGCTCCGTCCCTAGGACGTACTCATCCGCGATTCTCTATACGCAATCCACCGGCGCGCCAGTTCCATTAAAAGCTCGGCCTCGTCCTTGCAGTCACGTGTTACTGTCCGGCTCGCGCCACGGGTTTCCCGAAGGCTCGTCTTTCTGCTGGCTTAGACGTTGGGAGTTATGAAAGGTTAAGGCAAAGATATGTAAAATCAACGGCGTGTGGATTCACAATCGGGCACCTGGCCCGTTCGGTGGATCGCGGTTGGGGCGCCCCCGGAGTCTGCGGATTACCATATTTGCAGGCAACAATTCAATTCCAAAGTTGGTATTTAGGACGTGGGATCAGTGTTCCTTCTTGACAAAACCGAGACAACTGATAAAGTTCGGATTAATTCGTCCCAATTTGTTAGAGGACTTCCAGGTGCTGACGCATGAAGAATGTTTATGAGGTTCTGAGACAGAAAGAGCTGGAACTGTCCCGGCTGGAAAAAGAGGTTGAGGCTTTACGGGTAGCGGCTCCTCTTCTGTCGGAAGACAAGGAAGCGGGCAATGACAACAAGCCGACTTTGGCCACGTCGACTGGGACCCAGCAACCCATTCGAATACCGCAGCCGGCCGTCAGCGCAGCGCCGCAGCCTGCCCGCGCCGCGGGGTGGGAAGATACCGCCAAACGCTGGCCCTAGCCGATGCGCAAGCCCCAATCGCCTGCCGCATGTGGGGCAGGGCACGAATTGATACGGCCCGGAGCCTGGCTCCGGGCCATCGCTTTCTGGGAGTGAAACCAGTCGGGATGCGGGCAGGCGCAGGCGTACTTTCGGCTTCGCTCCCGGAAGGCTCTCGACTATGCTTCCGCCAGACCCTGCGGCTCCGACTCAGGTAACTATTAGCGCTTCGGGATACCCGTCCTCGGGCTTCAGCGGAGTACGTCGCCGCATTCCCCGCTATCCGGTTGCGGTTCCCGTGGACGTCACGGTATTGCGTTTGGGCTCGGCCAGCAGCATTCCCGGGCGTTCGCTCGACATCGGCGAGGGCGGAGTGGCAGCGGTGCTGGCGGCGGAGCTGCAAACCGGGGAGTGGGTCGCGGTCGAGTTCCAGTTGCCCAATGTCGGTCAATCGCTGCAGACCAAAGCGGTGGTGCGGCACCACAATCAACTGCGCTGCGGCTTCGAATTTCTGGGACTCTCCCGCGATCAGCGCTACTTGATCCGACAGTGGGCAGGAATCAGCGAACCGGAACCGATACTGCTCGAGTCCGCGGCGGCTAATGCCCCTTCTGCGAGAACCCACACCCAGGCCGCGATCACGCAGGCCCCGATCACCCAGGCCGCGATCGCCCAGGCCGCGATCGCACAGGCGACGATGCGGACGCCGGGCCTGACGCCGGGCCAGGGGGCGCGCCGGTCTACCTTGGCTCAACGTGCGCGAAATCCCGCTTTGCGGCGGCTTCAGCTGGTCACCCTGGCCATGTTGCTGGTCGTTGCCTGTATCTCCGCCTGGCAGTGGCATCGGGGATGGCGGCAACTGGAATCAAGGATGGAGAGAACGGATGTGCATGCCCATCCCCCGTCCACCCGCGTCCCAGCGGAGGTGATGGAACGTTTGCTGATTCACAAAGTTGAGCCGGTTTATCCGGAAGCCGCGCGGAAAGCCAATCTGCAGGGCGCGGTGACGCTCGATGCGGTGATTGCATCCGACGGGACCGTGGTGAACATTCGTCCGCTCAGCGGCCCGGACGGGCTGGTCTCCGCTGCTATGGACGCGGTTCGGTGGTGGCGCTTCCGCCCCTACCGGGTCAAGGGTGAGCCGGCAGCGGTAGAAACCACCCTGTCGGTCGAATTCCGCCTCTAGCGGGGACGGGGAAGGGCACAAAGGGAAGGGTTCAAGGGAAGGGCACGACTTTAGTCGTGCCACACAATCGCGCCAAGGGCGGCGGCTTCAGCCGCTGCGGTTCGCTGTTGCGCGATGGGCCCGGCTCCGGTCCTGAACCGATGAGCGGCTCGACAAAGCACACCTCAGCCGCTGAAGCGGCTGCCGAGTCCAAGGTTGATGGCACGAGTGAACTCGTGCCCTTCCCCAAACCCTGCCCAAACTTCTTGCCTAAACCCCCTTTCAAAAACTTCGTCCGCATCGGGATTCGGGGCGACTCGACTCTTCGTGCTTTGCTTCTTCAGCCCTTCATCTGCGACACTGACTTCAATTCACACTCATCATGGGCTGAATCCACGTTCTCTCGGAAAACGTTGCCAACAAAATCGCCGCTGGCGAAGTTGAGGCGGTTTGCGGGCGTGAGCGCTGTGCGAGCCCGCAGCCGAAATCCCGAGCGAAGAGAGGGATCTTCTGAGTCATGGGCCGAATCCACGTTCTCTCGGAAAACGTTGCCAACAAAATCGCCGCTGGCGAAGTTGAGGCGGTTTGCGGGCGTGAGCGCAGCGCGAGCCCGCAGCCGAAATCCCGAGCGAAGAGAGGGATCTTCTAAGTCATGGGCAGAATCCACGTTCTCTCGGAAAACGTTGCCAACAAAATCGCCGCTGGCGAAGTGGTGGAGCGTCCAGCTTCCGTGGCCAAGGAACTTCTGGAGAATTCCCTGGATGCAGGTTCTACGCGCATACGAATTCAGGTGGAGGCGGGCGGCAAGAAACTCATCCAGATCACCGACAATGGGTGCGGCATGGTCCGCGACGATGCGCTGCTGGCTTTCGAGCGGCACGCGACCTCCAAGATCAGGAATGCGGAAGACCTGCTCAGCGTGGCCACCCTCGGTTTTCGCGGCGAGGCTCTGCCCTCGATCGCTTCGGTTTCACGCTTGCGCCTGGAAACACGCGCTCCGGACGAAGACTCCGGCACGATTGTCGAAATCAATGGCGGCAAGATCTTCAAGGTGGAGGAAGCCGGCCTGCCGGCGGGAACCTGCATCACGGTGCGCGATCTATTCTTCAATATTCCGGCGCGCAAAAAGTTTCTGAAAGCCGAATCCACCGAGCTGTCTCACATCGCGTCTCTGGTGACGCATTACGCGCTGGCCCATCCCGACAAGCATTTCGAGTTGCACTCCGCCACCAACGCCATGCTGGTGGCGCCTCCGGTGGCGGGCTACAGCGAGCGTGTGTATCAAGTCTTCGGGAAGGAAGTTCTGGACCAGCTGATCCCCATCGCCGCCCTGCAGCCGCTGGAACGCATCGGCCTGCCTCAACCCCCACCCTGGCGCCGCAAAGAAGAAGACAAGCGTGGCGCAGGTGCCTCTTCGGCAAGCTCAGGGCAGGCTCCCGCCCGCGAAACACCGGGAATCGAAAACGCGGTCGGAGAGAAAACCGAAAACCCGACCAATGACACGACGGAAGAAGGAACGGAAATAGCCGCATCCTTCGGCGAACTCCGCGTCCACGGCTTCATCTCCAAGCCGGAAATCCAGAAACTCAACCGCAATTCGATCTATGTCTTCGTCAACGGACGCCTGATCCGCGACCGCCTGATCCAGCACGCCATCACCGAAGCCTACCGCAACATTCTGCCGCCCACGGTCTATCCCGTGGTGCTGCTGTTTCTCGATTTGCCCAGCGGCGAAGTGGACGTCAATGTTCACCCCTCAAAAACTGAAGTCCGCTTTCGCCAGCAGAGCGTCATGCACGACTTCGTGCGCGACTCGATTCGCGCCGCGCTGATGAAAGCCCGCCCGGTGCCACAGTTCGCGGTCGAAATCAGCGCCCACCCCAGCGCCAGCCCGTCGCTTGCTGCGGGAGGCCGCCCAGCTTCGCCGGATGGCTGGCGATCGCAATACACTCCTTCGGTATCGCAACCGTTCAGTTTGACGGCCCCGGTTCCGCCGCCCATCAGCGAACGATTTCAGTTTGGCGAAGGCATTTCGGTCGACGGTAACGCCGCCCTGTCCCTGGTTCGCGCCCCTGAACCTGCACCCAGCTCGATTACTAACGACGGCTGCGCCCCGCCCATCGCCGACGAGACGGAAGCACCGAGTGATCTCGCTCCCGCCCTGGCTTCGCTCAAGCCGCTGGGACAGATCCGCGATTCTTTCATCCTGGCAGTCAACCCGGAAGGGCTCTGGATTATCGATCAACATGTGGCCCACGAGCGCGTGCTCTTCGAGAAAATCCTGAAACAGCGGGCCGCCCAGAAGGTCGAAAGCCAGCGCTTACTGCTGCCGCTGCTGCTTGAGCTCACCCCGGCCCAGCAGGCGGTGTTCACCGAAATCTCCGACGAGCTGGCCAGGAACGGATTTGAAGTCGAGCCTTTCGGCGCCCGCAGCGTGGCGGTAAAAATCGCGCCTGCCGGGATCGACGCTAGCGCGGTCGAGCACATGCTGCAGGAACTGTTCGACCAGTTCTCCCGCGAAGAGCAGGCCCTGCACCTTGAAAAAATGAATCTGGAAAAAATTCGGACACGCATTGCCGCTTCCATCGCCTGCCACGCCGCCATCAAGGTCAACATGCCGCTGGAGCAGAATAAAATGGAGTGGCTGCTGGCGGAGCTGGCCAAGACCGACTGTCCCATGTCCTGCCCGCACGGCCGGCCGGTAGTTCTGCGATACTCTTTGAAGGACATTCAGAAGGCCTTCAAGCGGATATGAGAACCAGCTCTTAGCTCCTAGCTTTTAGCTAACAGCTAAGAGCCAACAGCTAACAGCTGCTTTTATGACTGATCTCGAACTCGACCAGCTCCGGCGGGAAAAGTGGCGCCTGAACGCGAGGCCGTTACGCACCCTTGACGATGCCCACCGCTTCGTCGAGTCGGTCGGGTTCTGTCTGATGTATCCCATGCGGCCGCCGCTGCTGGTTCCGACCTTCATCGGTGCCTGGACGGGATCGGACAAGAATCTGCCCGCCCAGCAACATGCCTTCGCCGATCCCCGGGCTCAGGAGGCGACCGAGGTCATGGTCCGCCTCTTGCGCAACCATGACGCATACGAAGCCAACCAATTCGAGGAGAACAATGCGTTTTTGGTGGCGGGCTCGATCTTTCCATATTTCTATGCGCTGGTGGGCGAGCGCAATCCCCGGCAGGCCCCCAAGCCCAAGCCGCGATCGGAGTATTCGCAACTGGCCTGCGATGCCTTTGAACTGATCAGCCGCGCCGGCCCCATCTCAAAACAGAAGATGCGCGAGGACCTGGGCGGAAGCATCTCCTTCGTCGCGCTGGACCGCGCGCTGGGCGAACTATGGTCGAAGCTGCGCATCACCCGGGTGGACTACAAGCCGGAGGAAGGCGCGTTCTGGGACGTGCTCTATCGCTGGGCTCCGGACGCGGTGCGCGAAGGCATGGGTCTCTCGGTGGCGGAAGCGCTGTCGGCGCTGCTTTCCAAATACCTCGATTGCGTGATCGCCGCCGACCAGCAGGAAGTGGAATCGTTCTTCGGAAACTTCGTTCCGCGTTCGCGTGTCAGGGACTCGATTAACGCTCTCCAGGCAGCGCGGGAGCTGGACTTCGTCCGTGTAGGCAACCGCTCCCTGATCCAGATTGCCCAGCCGAAACCTGTCGTGAATCGAGAGGGGAAGGGGACTCCCGCCACGAACCGTGTGTCACGGTTCACGTAGGAGCGGGCGGCACCCGCCCCGGCCGGTTGCCATCCTGAGCGGAGCCGTCGCGCAGTCGAAGGACCCCTACCCATTGCCGCGGCGTCCCGAAGTCTGCCGGCGGAAGCGCCGTTGTGATCCATCCGTAACCCCCAGACATTAAACTGGTAGGAGTCCTTCGACTCCGCTCAGGATGACACTGGCTTGGAGTTGACTTACTATTTCAGCCCTCACACGTCTATCTACAGGCCACCTGGCTCGGGAAGGTAAGCTTATGCGCTTCTGCGCCCTTTTGACGGTCCTTTTAGCCCTCTCCACGGCATTGTTCGCTCAAAGTGCCACTACTCCCTCGTCCAGTGCGATGCCCGAACTTGAGCGCTTCAGCATCGAGCAGGTGGACAAGTCCCTCGACCCCTGTGTCGACTTCTTCCAGTACGCCTGCCGCAAATGGATCAAGGCCAATCCCATCCCGCCGGACCAGGGAAGCTGGGGCACTTTTGATTCGCTGGCGCTGTGGAACATCGCCGCCGTGCACAACACCCTGGAGGAGGCTGCCCAGCCTTCGCCGAACCGGACGCCGGTGGAGCAGAAGGTGGGCGACTACTACGCGTCCTGCATGAATGAGGACGCCATCAACAAGGCCGGCATCGCGCCGCTGCAACCCGAACTCGACCGCATTGCGCGAATGAAGGCCAAATCCCAGCTGCCGGAAGTTCTGGCATCCCTCCATCAGATCATCCGCCCCGCCAACCTGAGTTACATCGACGCCTACTACCAGGGAGTGGTATTCGGAATCTACTCCCAGCCCGGCCTCGACGACGCCAGCATTACCCTGGCCATACTCGACCAAGCCGGCATGGCTTTGCCCGGCCGCGAGTTTTATCTGAATGACGACGCCAAATCAAAAGAGATTCGCGACAAGTACGTGAAGCACGTGGCCCGCATGCTGGAGTTAAGCGGCGAACCGCAAGCCCAGGCTGCGGCCGACTCCCAGACCGTGCTGGCCATGGAAACTGAGCTGGCCAAGGCCGCCATGGACATCGTGGCCCGGCGCGATCCCAAGAACCTGAACAACAAAATGTCGCTGCAGCAGATACAGGCGCTGACCCCATCCTTCGAGTGGAAGCGTTATTTTGCCGCCACCCGGGCGCCGTCTTCTCCGCAGTACCTGGTCACCGCGCCCAGTTTCTTTCGTGGCATGGAAACCTTGATCCAGTCCCATTCCATCGAACAGTGGCGCGCGTACTTGCGGTGGTCTGCGGTCAACTCGGTCGCCTCTTCGCTCAGCCAGCCCTTCGTCGAGGAAGACTTTAATTTCTTCGGGCGCACGCTGGCCGGGACCCAGCAACTCCCGCCGCGCTGGCGGCGCTGCTCGGTCGATGCCGATACCGACCTGGGCGAAGCCGTGGGGCAGGCTTACGTCGCCAAATACTTCCCGCCGGAAAACAAGGAGCGCATGCTGCAGATGGTCAAAGCCATCAAGACCGCGCTCGACCAGGACATCGCCGCCGCCACTTGGATGTCGGATGCAACCAAGCAAGCGGCCCACGCCAAGCTTGCGGCGCAGGTGGACAAGATCGGGTACCCGGATCGATGGCGTGACTATTCATCAGTAGAAATCAGGCGCGACGACTTCCTGGGCAACGTCCAGCGGGCATCGGCGTTCGAAATCCGGCGCCGCATGGCCCAGTTCGGCCAGCCCACGGATCGTACTGAGTGGGGCATGACGCCGCCGACGGTGAACGCCTACGAAGATCCCCAGCACAACACCATCAACTTTCCCGCCGGCATCCTGCAGCCTCCGTTCTTCGACGCCCGCGCCAGTGATGCGGCAAATTTCGGCGCTATTGGAGCCGTGATCGGGCACGAGATCATTCACGGCTACGACGACCAGGGGCGCAAGTTCGACGGAGGCGGAAACTTGAAAGACTGGTGGACCGCGGCCGACGCGGCCAGCTATGACCAGCGCGACCAATGCATCACCGACGAATACACCCAGGATGTGCCCGAGGCGGGCGTGAAGCAGAACGGCAAGCTTTCCGCCGGAGAAGACACCGCCGACAACGGCGGTGTCCACATCGCCCTCGCCGGCTTGCAGAACACGCTTAAATCCCAGGGCAAGAGTCTCGATCAGCCAGCCGCAAACGGCGAAACTGAGTTGCAGAATTTTTTCCTGTCTTATGCCAACGTCTGGTGCGGGGACAATCGCCCCGAACTGGCCCGCACCGCGGTGATGACCCAGGGACACTCGCTGAACCGGTACCGGGTGAACAATGTGATGGGCAACATGCCGGAATTCGGACACGCCTTCGGCTGCCGCGCGGGCCAACCCATGGTTCACGCCAACGCTTGCCGGGTGTGGTAAGGTGGGCGCGTCCCGGCAGGGACGCTTGAAAGTAGCCCGGTTGTTTCAACGCCGGGTCCCATGGCAAACCGTGCTTACGTCCCATAGGGACGGCCCAAATGTTCCACAAACGTCGCAGGTCCGTCTAAAGCGTGCTTACGGCACGCGCATCGTTGACTCGTTTACACACCTGGAGAAGTCACTGACTACAAAGCTATTGCGAAGAGCCAAGCATCGCTTTTTGACATCCGACTACAAGGGTGGAAGGTAATTCCTAAAAAGGCAAAGCGAAAGAGAGCCTAGATTCCCCAATCGCCAGGGAAGCATGATGAATGTTGTCTGTTAAATTTTTTCGTACCATAGCATTTTGAGTTTAAACTCGCTCACGAGGGTCTCAGAACGTTATCAAGTCATAAAATAAAGTAGTAACCACGAATATGGGCGAAGTAGATAACCGCGAACTCGCTTACAAGTGGGAACTCTTCATTTCTCATGCTACTGAAGACAAGGAGAGTTTTGTTCGGCCCCTCGCGGATGCACTGAAAAAGCGCGAGTTTAATGTTTGGTACGACGAGTTCACTCTGAAGCTTGGTGACAGTTTGCGGCGCTCGATCGACCAAGGCCTTTCACAATCGAGATATGGAGTCGTCGTATTGAGCCACGCCTTCTTCAAAAAAGACTGGCCGCAAAGAGAACTCGATGGCCTCGCTGCTCTGGAAGTGGGCGGTAGAAACGTAATTCTCCCGATTTGGCACGAGATCACGAAAGATGAAGTTGCACAGTATTCGCCAACTCTTGCCGATCGGAAAGCGGTATCTAGCTCGGCAGGGCTGGACAGAGTCATTGAAGAAATTATGAAGGCGGTGGCTACATCCGGAAAAAGTGATCCTATCCTCAAGCCTACATCGAGTCAATGGGGGCGGCGCGAATTCATAGGACTATGGACTAAGGTTGGGGTAATCGCTACCGTTTCGAATTTGGTTTGGAGAGTGGGGTTTGACCTTTGGAAAGAAGTAAGAGAAAGCGATGAGAAGAGCGAGCAGCAGCGACGGGCAACGGGCACGCTCCTTCGAGAAGAGGCTTCACTCTGGCTGCAACGGTACTTCTTCCCGCTGGATAGAGTCCAAGATCTTCATGAGGGTGCGGCCAGAGTTGCGCTCGTAGCCGGTATTAACGATCGGTATGATCCGATCAGTCCCATAAAATTCTCAGAATCCGGTAATCGAGTTTCAGCGAGGTACATCTCTGCGTTTCAGAGAGGAATAGCAGAGAGAATAGAGAAAATACAAGGTGTTGATGACCTTAGGGAAGATGATGCCCTCGTCTTGATAGGCAGCCACGAGGTGAACCCCATTGCGAGAGAGTATTTTGGCGAACCGGAAAAGCACGCTCCCGTTCAACGAGTGACAGTTGGGGGCCCAAACGGGTCACACTATGAGGTAGATCTTGAGTGGGCTATATTTACACCTGAGGATGCAAGAGACGTGAATATCTTACAGACGCGCGAATATACTCCGGTATTGCGTAAGACAAGAGAGCACGCTATTTCTTGCTCCGATGGCGCAATATTACAACTCTCGGTCTGATAGGGGCTCGGCCGTTCCCGGCCGATTTCTAGGCGTCCAAGTCGAACCATTGAAAATTGAGAAGTTTAAACAACCTGTCAAGTAAGTGGATGCCTAGCAGGTGAACCGACGAAAAGAGTGAGCGCGACGGTGTAACCACTGACCCTGGAAAGTGCGGGCAGTGTCCCTTCACACGTCCGCTCCGACAACGTCTATTCCGTTACTAAGGCGTCAGAAGTGCGAGTGTTTCCGGAGAGTTTTCTCCTTGCCCGGGAGCTTGCCCCAATCAGCGGTCGTCAGCGTAGAATCGTTACCGTTCAGGATGATCGAATCGGAGCATCGCAAACTCATCATCGCCATTGACGGCCCGGCCGGTGCGGGCAAGAGCACCATTGCCTCCCGCCTGGCCCGCAAGCTGGGCTACGTGAATCTTGAAAGCGGCGCCATGTACCGCGCACTGGCGCTTAAAGCCATCGAGTGGGATATCTCCTTCGACGACGAGCCTGCGCTGGTCAATCTGGCGCACAATTCGCGCATTCAAATCGAACCCAGCCTGGGTGGCAACCGGGTCCTGCTCGATGGCCGCGATGTGAGCCAGCGCGTGCGCGAACCCGACGTGACCGAGGCTGCTTCGCGAGTCTCTGTGCATCCCGGGGTGCGCCAGTGGATGGTTGCCCGCCAGCAGGAGATGGGAGTGGGCGGGGGCGTGGTCATGGAAGGCCGTGACATCGGCACCAAGGTATTCCCCGAGGCGGACGTGAAAGTCTTTCTCGACGCCGACCCGGTGGTGCGCGAACAGCGCCGCATGCAGCAACAAAATGCGCGCGGTGCGGCCGCTCAGGCTCTGGTTGCTGAACTCCGAGAACGCGACCGCCGGGACCGCACCCGCGCGACTTCTCCGCTGGTCCCCGCCAGTGACGCGCTGATTCTCGATTCCACCAAGTTATCCGAGGACGAAGTGTTCCAGAAAGTCGAGGAACTGGTCCGACAGAAGATGGTGGAGGACAAGATCGAGGGGTAAAGGCTCCGCCCGCTATGACCTACGCGGGGATATGCAGCCGCCATGCGACATAACTTGCCGATTCACGCAGCACGGCCAGGGCGCGCTGCGGCAGCGAGTGCGGGCGCGAGTCGGGACGGGGCGCCACATACACCTGCACTCCTTCATGCTCCAGCAGCTTGCGGATGCGGAACACGTGGTAGGCGTCGCTGACCGCCACGCAGCTGTGCATCCGGTTGGCGTGCATGATCACGGCGACCCGCTCGGCGGAGGAAGCTGTGTCGGAGCCCTGGGTCTCAGCGATCAGGTTGACCTCGGGAATGCCGCGGTGCATCAGGTAGTCGTGTCCGACTCCACCTTCGCTGAAACTGGGATCGGCCGCCGCTCCTCCGGTGGTGATGACCACCGGCGCCACGCCCCGCTGGAAAAGATCGTAGGCGTGGTCGAGCCGGGCGCGGTACACGGGGGAGGGGCGTCCGGCATATTCCGCCGCGCCGAAAACCACGATGGTGTCAGCGGGATGGACTTGCTCCAGTCCGGCTTCGCGCACGATCTGAACGCTGCTGATCGCGAGCAAGATGGCGACCGCCGCCGCAGCCCCTGCCACCACCCACAGGGGCCAAGGGCGTTGCCGGCGCCGGTCTGGTGCCTGATTCATCCTTGCGCGAAGAACTCAGAGATCTCCTGAGCCGGGATGGCGCCCTCTCGCATAATGCGCCAGCGGGCCTCCTCGTCGGTGAGGTCGACGATGGTCGAAGCCACCTCACGGGGCGAGGTGCCGCCGTCGACAATGATCGCGATGCGATCCTGCAGTTGATCGCGAACCGCCAGCGCGGTGGTGCACTCCGATTCGCCACTCAGATTGGCGGAAGTGGCGGTGATCGGAATTTGCGCCGCCTGCACTACAGCCAGCGGAATTGGAGCCTTCGGGACCCGCAGCGCGACGTTGCCGGTGTTGGCGGTCACTTTGAGGGGAAGCCGGGAAGACGCTTTTACGATGATGGTCAGCGGTCCCGGCCAGAAGCGCCGCGCCAGGGCGTAGAACTCTTCCGGGAGAGGCTGAGCCAACTGCTCGGCCTGGTCCACGTCGGCGATCAGCAGTGAGAGCGGCTTGTGCCGCGAACGTGACTTGATGTCATACACACGATCTACAGCGCGCAGGTTGAAAGGATCGGCCGCCAGCCCATAGAACGTGTCGGTCGGCATGCCCAGTACTTCGCCGGCGCGAATCTGGTCCGCCGCATATCGTATGAGCGACGCTTCCGGGTTGTCGCTGTTTATCTTGACGATTTCTACACGCACCGCAATCCCTTCCAGCCCCAGGTCTTAAAATCGCGAAAGCTAACATAACATGGGGAAGCGTTTAAAGCCGAGAGGAACAGGGGCGGTAACGCAGTGGGGGGTAGCCAGCCCTTCTTTGCGTTCTTTGCAGTCTCCACGATCTTTGCGGTTAAAAAGCTCCAAGTCGGCAAGAAACGCCGGGGAAGAAACTCATCAGCACGGGAACGGGTATCATTCTCATCGAAACCTGCTCATCGAAACATGAAGCAAGCTACGACGGTCAAGGACGGGAACCCGAACCCACGCTTACGCCGTATCGAGGGACGGCACAACACCCTGGTCAAGGAGCTGCGCGGCGCCTTTGCCCGCGGCGAGCCGACCTCCGACGGCTACTGCGCCATCGAAGGCCTGCGCATCCTGGAAGAAGCCATCCGCAGCAGCCTGCGTTTTCGGGCTGTCTTTTTCAGCGAGACGGGCGCGGGCAAGGCAGAACGCCTGCTGTCGCAGCTCGGCGCCCAGGTTGAAACCCTGCTGCTGCCGGACAAGCTGTTCGCGAGCGTCGTCCCCAGCGAGGCGCCGCAAGGAGTCGCCGCGCTGGCTCGGTGGAAGGAATTTTCCCTGGAAGATGTGCTAGCCAGGTCTCAGGCTGGACCACTGCTCGCGATCGCCGGAGTGCAGGACCCGGGAAATCTGGGAACGATCCTGCGTTCGGCAGAAGCTTTCGGCACGGGTGGAATCGTTCTGGGCGAGGGCACGGTCAGCCCGTTCAATCCCAAAGTCGTGCGCGCCTCGGCGGGTTCGGTGTTCCGGCTGCCTGTGGCACGTGTGAAATTATCCGAAGCCGTTGACCGCATGAAAGCGCTTGGCCTGCGGCTGGTGGCCACGGCGTCACACAAGGGCACGCCGCTTCATCAGGCCAAACTGACCGGTCCGCTAACAATTTTTATCGGCAGCGAAGGCGCTGGGTTGCCTCGCGATCTCATCAAACACATGGATGAAGTCGTGGCCATCCCACAGGCGCCGCAGGTAGAGTCGCTGAACGCGGGCGTGGCGGCGAGTATCGTGTTGTACGAGATTGCGAGGCAGAAGCAGTGAGAATCCTCACCCCAGAGACACAGAGACACAGAGAAAACGATGGTTCTTTAACATCCTTGCTTTTCTCTGTGCCTCTGTGCCTCTGTGGTTAAGTTTTAACTATGGGACTGTTCCCAGCCATTCCGAGCTCCGACAACCCCGGCGACCGCACCCGGCCTCTGGCCGACCGTATGCGCCCCCGCACTCTCGATGAATTCGTCGGGCAAGAGCATCTGGTCGGACCCGGCAAACCTCTGCGTACCCAGATCGAACGCGACGATATCGGCTCGCTCATCTTCTGGGGGCCGCCGGGCACAGGTAAGACCACGCTGGCGCAAATCATCGCGCGCATGACCAAGGCGGAGTTTGTCGAGTTCTCCGCCGTGCTGACCGGCATCAAGGAAATCAAGCAAGTAATGGCCGATGCCGAGCGGGCGAAACAGTACGGCACGCGGACGATCGTTTTCATCGATGAGATCCATCGCTTCAACAAGGCGCAGCAGGACGCGTTTCTCCCTCATGTGGAGAAGGGCAACATCCGCCTGATCGGCGCCACCACGGAGAACCCTTCGTTTGAAATCATCTCTGCGTTGCTTTCCCGCAGCCGGGTGTACGTGCTTAAACCCCTCACCGAAGTCCAGATTGTCGAGTTGCTGAGGCGCGCGCTGACCGATGAAGTGCGGGGCCTGGGAACCATGAAGCTGGAAGCTTCGGACGATATCCTCAAGAAGATCGCTGCCTACTCCAGCGGTGATGCCCGCAGCGCCTACAACGTGCTGGAAGTAGCCGCGTCGCTGGCTCGCGGCCGCGACGGCCGGGAAGTGGGCGCAAGAATCAGCGATGAGCTTGTCCAGGACGCGTTGCAGAAGCGGGTATTGCTCTATGACAAGGCCGGAGAAGAGCACTACAACCTTATTTCCGCGCTGCACAAATCGGTGCGCAACAGCGATCCCGACGCCGCGCTTTACTGGCTGGGACGCATGCTCGAGGCCGGCGAAGATCCGCTGTACATTGCGCGGCGTGTGGTGCGCATGGCGGTGGAAGACATCGGCCTGGCCGATCCTAATGCGCTTCCGCAATGCATGGCCGCCCGCGACGCGGTGGATTTTCTTGGCATGCCGGAAGGCAACCTGGCGCTCGCGCAAGCCGTGGTGTATTTGTCCGTCGCGCCGAAGTCTAACGCGCTGTACGCCGCTTATGGTGAAATTCTGGGCGACGTGGAACGCACCGCCGCCGAGCCCGTTCCGCTGCACTTGCGCAACGCGCCCACCGGGTTGATGAAGGGCCTCGGCTACGGCCACGGTTACCAGTACGCCCACGATCTTGAAGACAAAGTTGCTGACATGCAGTGTCTGCCCGATAACCTGAGCGGTCGTGTCTATTACCACCCCACTACCGAAGGAGTGGAAAAGCGGATTCGGGAGCGTCTGGAAGAGATCAAACGGCGGCGATCCCAGGCTGCCAAAGGTGTTCCCTCCACTCCGAAAACAGAATCCGGCACATAGGTCCGCGCATCTACTAATACGTAAGTACTAGGTGGAGTTCTTCCCTGGTTTTCCCGAAATTCTGCAGAGAGAGGCTGGTTTCTCCATGGCTACAAGCCCCGGAACTATCGTCCCGGACCCGGCCACAGTCGGTCCGTTGCAAGCCGATATTGAACATCTGCTCAAATTTCAGAAATGGGCACGAAAGATCACGTCAATCCTGGATCTGGATGAGCTGATCGGCAAGATTGTAAGTGACGTGGCAAGCGCCTTCCAGTGCGTGGAAGCGACCGTTTACCTCCATGATGCGGAGCGTGGCGAACTGGAAATGGCCGGTGTCCATGGTTGCACTCTGCACGAGAAGGGATCGCGCTTAAAGGTCGGCAAGGAAGGTCTGGTGGGCTACGTCGCCGCCACCGGGCAGATGCGCTATGCGCCCGATGTACGCCTCGACCCTTATTACATGGTCTGCGAGGAATCCACGCTTTCCGAAGTGGCCATCCCGCTGATGGTGGATGGCAAGCTGGTGGGTGTGTTCGCGGCTTCGCATCATGAACTCGACGCCTTCAGCCGCGAGCATCTGCGATGGTTGCAGGGACTGTGCGAGCACGTGGCGGTTGCGGTGCACAATGCGGCTCGCTTCCAGCACGAGCGGCACGAGCGGCAGAGGATGAGCCTGGAGGAACTCGAGGCGCGCGCCATCCAGCAGGCCCTGCTACCCAAGAGTTCGCCCTTCATCCCCGGCTTCGCAATTTCCGGGTTGTCCATCCCCGCGGGAGCCGTGGGCGGTGACTGGTACGACTTCATTTCCTTCGACGATGGCTGCTGGGCACTGGTCCTGGCCGACGTTTCGGGTAAGGGCACGGCCGCGGCTTTGTTGATGTCCGCCACCCGCGGCATGTTGCGTTCCCTGGCGCAAACTTGCAGCGGCCCGGGAGAGGTATTGACCCGCCTGAATCGATTGCTGGTGGAGGATTTTCCCTCGGGCAAGTTCGTTACCATGCTGCTTGCGGTGCTCGATCCCTCCACTCGGGTTTTGACCTTTGCCAGCGCTGGCCACCTGCAACCGCTGCTGGTGGACGAGCAAGGGGCGCGCTTTCTGGACAGCGAACGTGGAATGCCGCTGGGGTTGGGGTCGGGAGAATTTTCCGAGAGACAGGTGCAGCTATCCAAGGGCTCGCGGCTGGTGTTCTACAGCGACGGCATCACCGAAGCCACGGGCATGACGGATGAAGAGTACGGTGCAGTGCGGATGCGGGACCATGTCCTGCAGCCCGACTCTTCCGCCGAAAGCATTCTGGCCGACGTCCGGGCCTTCGCCAACGGTGAGGGTCTGCACGATGACGCGACGGTCATTTTCGTGCAGGCGTAAGAAAAAATAACCACAGAGGACACGAAGGATCACGAAGGAAACCATAGGGAACTCCTTCGTGGTCCTTCGTGTCCTCTGTGGTTAATGCCTTTTTGGGCTACCTGAAGCGGGCCCGGTGCTCCTGCAGAATGCACTGGTCCATGACCACAAAGATCCCGGCCTGGCGGGCTTTCTGCGCCGCGGCTTCGTGGACCACGCCTTCTTGCATCCAGATCGCGGGGATTTTCAGCCGGATGGCCTGGTCGACGACCTCTTCCACAAACTCCGGCCGGCGGAAAATGTTGACGATGTCAATCTTCTCCGGAACCTCGAGCAGCGAAGGGTACGACTTCTCCCCCAGCGAGCCGTGGATGGTGGGGTTCACTGGAATGATGCGATAACCGTGGGTCTGCATGTAGGCGGAAACTCCGTGGCTGGGACGCAGCGGGCTGTTGGAAAGTCCCACTACCGCTATGGTTCGGGAGTGCCGCAGCAGGTCTGCAATGGGGTCCGAATTTGGCCGGGAAGCCATAGACGAATTGTAACTCCCCGAGGAAATACGTGCTGGCGCCGCCATCGGCAGAATCAGCGTTTGCCGCTGGTCTCCATCTTTTGCTTGAACATTTTCGTGGCCAGCTTGCGAACCGTGTCCGAAACTTCCTTGTTGTTGGAAAGGTTGCGCAGGTCGCCTACCAGGATGTTCTTCATGAGCCCGAGCGCCAGGTCCAGGGGCGTGCGCGGATTGAAGACCAGCGCGCGTACGATGGAATAGTTTTTGGCAAACCGCCGCTTCATCGGGATGCCGCGAAGTACGGCTTCCAGAACGTTCTTCTGCCCGGCAAATCGCTCGACTTCGCCGTCGCTGACCTTGGGGGATTCGAGCACCGCCAGGGCCACGATCTTGGTGCCATCGCGGATGAGCAGGGATCGCTCTTCCTTGGTGCCTTTCATCGCCAACTGGATACGGCCTCGGATGTCCAGCTTGGAGATTTTTTGCAGAGCGCTGCCCCGTTCCTCTGCGGGAGCCAGACTGGTCTTCTTGCTCGGCGCCTTCTTGACGGCGGCTCCCGCGCCGGTTGACGCGACTGTCGGCGGCGCCAGCGGTTCCTCCGCTGGGTGCAGGGATTCTTCATAAATGCCGCCAATGGGTTGAAACGGGCTGTCGGCTTCGGCGGTAATCTCGGCTGCGTGTGTGGAAAGATAGGCGAGAACGCCTTCGTCGAAAACCTCGTCTGTGCCCGGAACATCGCCCGCGGGCGACGCGTGGAAGACTTCGTCCGCTTCAGTCTTCTCCTTGCCTGGAACCATCTGGTCTGGAACACGGCTGTCCGGGGCAATGTCGGCAGCCGGCGCTGGCGCAGATTCTTTCTCTGACCCACTTGGCTCCGGCGCGGTGGCTTGCGATACATCTGGCTCGGTCACGGCTGGCTCGGCAGAGGGTTCAATCAGGTTTCTGATGGTTTCGCCCTGAATCCCGGTCAGATTGGGATTGGAGAGGAGCGCATGCAGAATGGTGGGCGAGTGCTTGACCCGTTCGCTCTTGATCATGACCTCGACGACTTCGCGGCCAGCGCTCGGCGCCAATTCAAACAGAGACTCCGCCGACACGGATGGATTCGCCAGCAAGGCCGGCAGCAACACGGGTCTAAGGTTCTTCGGAGAAATCAGATAGTCGAGAACCTCTCTCGGCGTGCCAGGGTTACTGGCGGCAGCCCGTGATGACACTTCGTCCCATCCGGCCAGGGTAAGCTGGGCTTGCTGACCGAAGATCTTGCTGTGGACGGCCAGATACACCAGGATTTCGATCATCTCCGGGGCGGGGACCGACAACGACCCCTTGGAAGCCGACTGCATCACGTTGGAAGGCACGGCCGACGCGCGAATCAGATCGATCATGCGGGACATATTCTGAACTCCAGTCTGAACTTCAGTCCGAACTCCTGTACTCCCGGTCTTGATGGTTCTAGTTTTGCTTCTCCCCCCGCCGCATCCGCAAATAGGCGCGGATGAACGGATCGAGGTCGCCATCGAGCACCCGGTCCACGTCTCCGACTTCCATCTTGGTGCGGTGATCTTTAATCAGGCGATAGGGCTGCAGGACGTAGGAACGAATCTGCGAGCCGAAGTCGATGTCGAGCTTGGAGTCTTCGATTTTTTTGGTGGCGGCCCGCTGTTTCTCCAGTTCGTATTCGTAAAGCTTGGAGCGCAGCATGCTCATAGCCCGTTCCCGGTTCTTGTGCTGCGAGCGCTCGTTCTGGCAACTGGCAACCAGGCCGGTGGGAATATGCGTCATGCGCACCGCGGAATCGGTGGTGTTCACATGCTGCCCGCCCTTGCCGCCGGAGCGGTAGGTGTCCACGCGCAGGTCTTCTGGCTTGATCACGATCTCAATGCTGTCGTCGATTTCCGGCGAGACGTAAACGCTGGCAAACGAAGTATGGCGGCGTTTGGCCTGATCGAAGGGAGAAATGCGCACCAGGCGGTGGACGCCGATCTCGCTGGTCAGCAGGCCGAAGGCATACTCGCCATTGACCGCGAAGGTGGCCGATTTCAGCCCCGCCTCTTCTCCCGGCTGATAGTCGTAGAGAACGGTTTCGAAGCCACGGCGCTCGGCCCAGCGCAGATACATCCGCAGCAGCATGTCGGCCCAGTCCTGAGATTCCGTGCCTCCGGCCCCGGGGTGAATGGTCACGATCGCGTTGCGGGCGTCATTTTCGCCGGAGAGCAGGCTTTCGGTCTCCAGCCGGTCTACCAGACTCTGCAGCGCGTCAATCTCGCGGCGAAGGTCGGCTTCAACGTTTTCGCCTTCGCGGCCGAGGTCGAAATAGGCGGATATGTCCTCGCCCCGGCGCACCAGATCGGCTTCGGTGGCGAGCACATTTTCCAGGCGCTTTTTCTGACGCATCACCTGCTGAGACTTTTGCGGATTCGACCAGAGATTCGGATCAGCAGCCTGCTTCTCAACTTCGGCTAGCTGCTCCCGCAGCTTGCCTGCGTCAAAGGTACTCCCGGAGATCACGAACCTTGTCCTTCAGGGACGAATATTCTTGTTCGAGCTCTTCCAGCATTATGTTTCTGTCCTGGCGCGGTAAAAGAAATGTAGAAGCAGTCCCGCTAGAGAAATTATCGCACACAGATAAGCGAACCAGTCTCCGTGACGGGTGTAGAACGTGGTTACGTAGGTGAGGGCGTACGGGGCGTCGAGGGCGGCGCGGATCTTGCGCGGGATGCTGGCCACGACTCGCCCGTAGGGATCAATCGCGGCGGTCACGCCGGTGTTGGTGTCGCGCAGGAGCCAGCGGTTATTTTCCACCGCGCGCATGCGTGCCTGCTTCAGGTGTTGGGCGTAGGCGCCGCTGTCGCCGTACCAGCCGTCGTTGGAAATGTTCACCAGAACCTCGGCGCCATTCGCCGCCAGTTGGCGGATTTCATCGGGGAAGATGGACTCATAGCAGATGAAAACGCCGAGCTTGCTGTCGCCGGCCTGAAGCGGCGCGCGTGAAGTCCCCGCCGAAAAGTCTCCGACTTCCTTGGTCAATCCTCCGGCAAAGCCGAACACTCGCTTGAAGGGGACGTACTCGCCGAACGGAACCAGATGCATCTTGTCATAGCGCCCGACCCACTCGCCACCTGGACTTACCAGGCTGGCGGAGTTGTAGAGCTGGGTGGCGTGTTCCGGAGTGTCACTGGCGTTGCGAACGCCCAGGCTGCCGACCAGAAGAGGTCGAACTGGATTTCTCCTGAACCGCGGCGCCGGGGCCAGGATTACTTGGACTGACGCCACCATTCAGACTCACCCTGGCCAAATCCCGCAGCGTGCCCTCAAAATATTCTTTGGTCCAATCGCCACCCTGCAAAATCGGGACGTTTTCCTGCACCAGGCGAGCACTCCTGCCAGCGGGCAGCGGGGGTGGAACGATCCATCTTCCACCCTGCAGCAGAGCCACGGCGACGATGGTCGCGAGCAAGAGCGGCTTGCGAGGGCTGCGTTGGCCTCTTTCCGCTCGGATTACGAAAGCCGCCGCCAGCGCGGTATTTACCACCATGATCTCAAACGACAGGCCATACACGCCGGTCACCGTGGAAATGCGAGCGAGCGCAATGTTATCCACTTGCGAGATGCCTAATAGATCCCAGGGAAATCCGGTGATGCGGGTTCGCGCCAACTCCACCGCAACCCACACAAATGGGGCGAGAAGAAGAACCCGGCGGTGCCCCAGAGCGGTTCCCCCGGGACTGGCTCCGCCGTGACTCGATGCCCCCGCGTCGGCGCGATTGGATTGAGATCCGAAGCCACCGGGAGCATTGGCCAGCAGGCCGATCAGCAAGCCGAAGAGGCCGTGATACAGAGCGAGATAGAGGCAAAAAAGAAGCAGGAGCCCGAGGGCGGCCGCGGTACCCACACCGCCGTACTGGCGCATGGTGTTGTAGATCCAGTAGCAGGTTCCGGCGTACCAGAGAATGCCGCAGCAGTAGGCGAGAAGAAAGGCCTGGCCTGGCCGGGCAGGGAGCAGCTTGACTCCGGCCCGAAGCTGCAGCGTATCCGGTTCCCGCCCCCGCAACAGGGCAACCAGCAGCGGAGCGATCGCGACCCAGCCAAGAAAGTACAAATCGGGTAAGGGGAAAATTGCAATCTGCAAACCGGCAGAAAACAACACCAGCATCCAGGCGCTCTTATGCATTCGCCACGCGTGCATCCGCGACACTCGCCAAGCATAACAAAATGCAAACACTGGTTAATTCCCCTCTGCGATCTCTGGGGCAGTTCTTTGCGACCTTTGTGGTTAAAATCTTTAAGAAGCCGGGCATCACCAGAAACTTCGAAGACCAGGCAGAGCCGCGGATCACGTCCAATCGATTACCCAAATCAGTTTTCCGCCTAGTCCGTTTCGCTGCCCGTGGGCTATCATGGCTGGCTCGCATGGGGCGCCGCCTAGGGGATACCATTCATCTGCTACAGTTATTTACTTTGGGAGCACTTGGTTCTGCGATCGCTCTGGCCCCGGGCGTCGCCCAAGATAGGGAGATTTGCCCTGCCTTTGACGATTCCGGTCCAATGATCACCTAGCCCCTCCGCATGGGAACTCCCCTCCAACCCGCTGGCTCAACCGCAAACCGCGTTCGCATCGTGGTCGCGACCTCGGTGATGCTGACTTTTATTTCCTACTGGCGGGCCGCCGCCATCGTTCTCAACGACCTGGGCTCATCCGCGTTCTACGCCGCCGGTATCGCCGAGCAGGCCGTGGGAAAATCGGCCCCGTGGTTCATCCTGGGGGTGATGCTGTTCTCCTTCGCGGTGCGCGCCGTCTACGTGGAAAGCTGTTCTATGTTCGTCCGCGGCGGCGTCTACCGCGTGGTCAAGGAAGCCCTGGGCGGAACCCTGGCCAAGATCAGCGTTTCCGCACTGATGTTCGATTACATTCTCACTGGGCCCATCTCGGGCGTTTCCGCCGGCCAATACATCGCGGGATTGATCAACGACACCTTCGCCACCGCCGATGCCCATGGCTGGATCCCGCGGGCCATGCACGCCATCTTTCATGGGACTCCCCACGTCGACGTCAACTGGACGTCGGTAATTTTCGCCGTGGCGGTCACAATGTATTTTTGGTGGCAGAACACCAAGGGGATTCAGGAATCGAGCGAAAAGGCTCTGCGGGTCATGCAGATCACCACGGTGATGGTCATCATCCTGTTGGGCTGGTCGGCGTTCACCCTTCTGAAGCAAGGATTCCAGACTGTCCCGCTACCTACCGCCGATAACCTCAAGTTCAGCACTGAAGCTTTGGGTTTCATGAAGCACACCAGCCTGGCCCAGGATCTGGCCAGGAAGTTTGGCATTCTCGGCATCCTGATCGCCTTCGGCCACTCCGTGCTGGCCATGAGCGGAGAGGAGTCGCTGGCCCAGGTCAACCGCGAGCTGGCCCATCCCAAGCTGAAGAACCTGAAACGCGCCGCCATCATCATCGCCGTGTACAGCTTCGTGTTCACCGGGCTCACTGCGTTGCTGTTCGTGATGATCATCCCGGACTCGGTGCGCATCCCGATCTACAAGGACAACCTGATCGCCGGGCTCGCCATGTATCAGTACGGCCCGGTGTTGCTGAAACTGTTTTTCCGCGCCTTCGTCGTGGTCGTGGGCTTCCTGATCTTGTCCGGCGCGGTCAACACCGCGATCATCGGCTCCAATGGCGTGCTCAATCGCATTTCGGAAGATGGCGTCCTAACCGACTGGTTCCGCCAACCGCATCCGCGCTTCGGCACCACCTACCGGATCGTCAACCTGGTCGTCTTCCTGCAACTGTTCACCATTTTGGTGAGCCACGGCAATGTCTATCTGCTGGGCGAAGCGTACGCCTTCGGCGTGATCTGGAGTTTTACCTTCAATAGCCTGGCCATGCTGGTGCTGCGGGTCAAATACAAAGGCGAACGCGGATGGAAGGTCCCTCCCAATATCACCATCGCCGGTCATGAGATTCCTCTGGGCTTGGCCTCGGTGTTCATGGTGCTGCTTTCCACCGCGATTGTGAATCTTTTCACCAAGTCGATCGCCACGGTGGCAGGCGTTTCCTTCGCCGCCGGGTTCTTCCTCATCTTCACCGTTTCCGAGCGGGTGAACCGCGGCAAGCACGCCCTCGCCGAGCAGCACATGAAGGAACATTTCCAGTTGCTGCAAAGAGACACGGTCGAGCGCTCCGGGCTGGGGATTCGCCCGGGAAACGTGATGGTCACGGTCCGCGACTACAACACCTTGAACCACCTGAAATGGGCGCTAGAGCGGATCGATACCCAAGAGCAGGACATCGTGGTCATGTCCGCTCGGGTGAGCCAGTTCGGCACCGCAGCCTACGATCTCTCCACCGAGCAGATTTTCAGCGATTACGAGCAGCAACTTTTCACACGGGCGGTTTCGGTCGCTGAAAGCTTCGGCAAACACGTTTCGCTGCTGGTGGTGCCGGCGCGCGATCCTTGGTCGGCTATCGTGCAGACCGCCAACAATCTGGAAGCTTCAGCGGTGGTTTCGGGATTGTCGAGCAAGATGAGTGCCCAGGAGCAGGCCTTTCACCTGGGCCATGCCTGGGAGGCGATGCCCGAGCCCAAGCGGCAGTTCATTTTTCAAGTCGTCTACCCTGAGTCCCGGGTGGACACTTTCCACATTGGTCCGCACACGCCTTCGCTGAAGACCGAGGACGTCCATCTGGTTCACCGCCTGTGGCTGAATATTACGCGTGAGCCTGGTCTGGAGACGCTGCATCACCACGACATCCTGACCGAGGCCCTTACCCGCTTCGCCCGCGAGTACTCCGGCCACGAGCGCCAGGACATTTTGCGAGAGTTGCGAAATGCGTCCGGAGCGATCCCGCGCTTTGGGGGACAGCGGCCAGTGGTCTGGCGAGTCGGTCGCACATCCGGTTGAAACGCCCGGTCCGGCCCCTTCCGCTCGTGAGGAAACTGCTCCGGATAAAAGGAGTGATGAAAAGGACGATGAAACGGATAAGGATAAAGACACGCCGAGCCCACCGATGGTGGGACCGTAGTGAGCGCTCTACGTAGAGCCGGCGGCTAACCTGTCAATCCTGTCATCCCGGGCAATCTTCGGCTCGCGCAAGCGAGCGAAGATTGTCGAGGGACCTGGGTTCTCGCTGGCACAACGCAGCTTACCGTCCCGCACAAACCCAGATCCCTCCGCTTGCTCTCACCGCGCCAAGCGCGGCTCCGGACGGCGCTCGGGATGACATTGATATGGGGCGGGTCCCCATTAAGGTTCAAGCGCCTCACTCGCGCTCCCGCCGCACGTAACCTGAGTCGATTAGAATGGTGCAGACCGATTGAAAGGACCGACTCCATGACTTCGACTTCTCCGCAGCTCACGCCCGATCAGGCTAA
>WNFA01000323.1_pt2 | contig 37362 bp, 25 predicted proteins | sample 5400481 | NCBI WGS metagenome assembly WNFA01 (sample SAMN13153340, study PRJNA577476) | soil metagenome | isolation source: 120 cm saprolite under Douglas fir tree site 2 hole 1 replicate 2 | place: USA:California | collected 2015-04-18 | reverse complement strand
GCGGACCCGACTGATCTCCTGATTCGTCTCAGCGCCACCAACCACGGACCGGAAGCGGCACCGCTGCACCTGCTCCCCACCCTCTGGTTCCGCAACACCTGGGCCTGGGGCTACGACGACCGCCGCCCGGTGCTCAGTGCCATTGATCTGAACGAACAGGGACAGGCTGCAACAGCCGCATCCTCCAACGCCCTTCTCGTTCGAGCCAGCCATCCCGACCTGGGGGACTACTGGCTGGCCTGCGAGGGCACCCCGGCGCTGCTGTTTACCGAGAACGAGACCAACGCGGCGCGCCTGTGGGGCGGAGCGAACCAGACCGAGTTCGTCAAAGATGGTATCAATGACACGGTGGTCAGTGGGGCTGAGGGGCGCGTCAATCCGCAGAACGTTGGCACCAAGGTGGCGGCGCACTACGCCCTGGTCATAGCACCCGGTGAAACAAAGACCATCCTCTTGCGCTTATCCGCCAACGCCCAGCAGACGCCGTTTGCCAATGCCGCCGAACTCTTCGCTGTGCGCCAGCAGGAGGCGAACGAGTTCTACAACACGTTGAGCACGGCCCAAACAGAGGATGAGCGCGCCGTCCAGCGCCAGGCGCTCGCCGGCCTGCTCTGGAGTAAGCAGCTCTACGACTATGATGTCGACAAATGGCTGGTGGGCGATCCACCCGGGCCACTGCCACCGCCGGAGCGCAAGCGCAACAGCCCCTGGAGGCACCTCAATAGCAGAGAGATCATCTTGATGCCTGACACCTGGGAGTACCCCTGGTTCGCAGCCTGGGACCTGGCGTTCCACTGCATGCCGATGGCACTGGTAGACCTGGACTTTGCCAAGCGGCAGTTGCTCCTGCTGATGCGCGAGCAGTATATGCATCCCAACGGCCAGTTGCCCGCCTACGAATGGGACTTTAGCGACGTCAACCCCCCGGTGCACGCCGCGGCTGCCTGGTATGTGTACAAGCAGGAGAAGTCTCTGGTGGGCAAAGGCGACCGAGATTTCCTGGAGGGGGTGTTTCACAAACTGCTGCTCAACTTCACCTGGTGGGTGAACCGCAAAGACAGCAGGGGCGATAACGTCTTTGAAGGCGGCTTCCTGGGACTAGACAACATCGGGGTCTTCGACCGCAACATGACCCTGCCAGAGGGCATGGTGCTGGAACAATCCGACGGGACGGCCTGGATGGGCATGTTTTGCCTGACGATGCTGGCGATAGCCATGGAGCTGGCCGTGGAGAACCGGGTGTACGTGGACCTGGCGACCAAGTTCCTGGAGCATTTCATGTATATTGCCGAGGCCATCAATGGCACGCAAGGCAAGGGCAAAGGACTATGGGACGAAGAGGACCAGTTCTACTACGACAACCTCTCTTTGCCAGATGGCAGGAGATTCCCGCTGAAAGTGCGCACTCTGACCGGATTTATTCCCCTGCTGGCGACAGAGACATTTAAGCAAGAGCAGGTGGAAGCCGTTCCTGAGTTCCGGGAGCGCCTGGACTGGTTTGTGAAGAACCGTCCCTACCTGCCGCGCCTGTTGGCCAACTGGCAGGATACCCGCTTGCAAGAGGGACAGCCACGGCCGTACTATCTGTTGGCCCTGGTGCGTGGTTCTCGTTTGAAGAGCCTGCTCACCCGCCTGCTGGACCCGCAAGAGTTTCTGAGTGATTACGGCATTCGCTCGATCAGCCGATATTACGCCGAGCATCCCTATGAGCTTCGCACACCGTACGGGGATTTTACCGTGGCGTACACGCCAGGCGAGTCCACCAGCGGGGCATTCGGCGGGAATTCAAACTGGCGCGGACCGATCTGGTTTCCTATCAATCTCCTGCTGGTGAATGCACTGCGGAAATACCACCAGTTCTACAGCGACGAGTACCTGGTGGAGTATCCCACCGGCGGGGGCACGCAACTGACCCTGGGGCAGATCGCAGAGGAGCTTGCACGCCGCCTCACCCGTATCTTTTTGCGGGACGAGCAGGGCCGCCGGCCCGTGTTTGGCGCCAACGCGGTGTTTCAAAGTGACCCGCACTGGCGTGACGCCATTCCGTTCTACGAGTACTTTCATGGAGATACAGGTGCAGGGGTCGGTGCCAGCCACCAGACGGGCTGGACGGCTGTGGTAGCGAATTTGCTCAATGATGCACCTGGGGGAAGTAGCGCTCCCTCTGACACTAAACAAATACAAGCCCTGGAGGTGAGGCATGGAAACCCCGTGGCCACGACGACCCGTCATCTATGAGATCCATACGTGGGTGTGGCTCAGTGCGTTGAGCCAGCAGTACCAACGCGCTATCACGCTGGGTAGTGTTCCGGCGGAGCAGTGGGATGCGCTTGCCTCGCTCGGCCTGGACGCCGTGTGGCTGATGGGTGTATGGGAGCGCAGCCCGGAGGGTATTCGCATTGCGAACGAAAACGAGAGCCTGCAAGCCGATTTCCGCCGCGCACTGCCGGACTATACCCCTGCCGATAACGTCGGCTCTGCTTACTGCGTGCGCAGGTATGTCGTGGACGAACACCTCGGCGGGCCTGAGGGACTCGCCGCTGCACGGCAGATGCTCGCGCAGCGCGGTCTGCGCTTGATACTGGATTTTGTGCCCAACCATGTGGCGCCGGATCACCCGTGGGTGTTCGAGCATCCCGAATACTTTGTGCAAGGGACACGCGAAGACCTGGAGCAGGCGCCCGGCGCATTTTTTGAGGCGGGCGGAACGGTGATTGCCTGCGGTCGCGACCCGTACTTCCCGCCGTGGCAGGATGTCGCGCAGCTCAACGCCTTCAGTCCGCGCTTGCGCCAGGCGGTCGTGGAGACCTTGAATGCGATCGCCGACCAATGCGACGGGATGCGCTGCGATATGGCGATGCTGCTTCTCAACAGCGTCTTTGAGCGCACATGGGGCGGGCGTGCAGGTGAGTGCCCACCAGAAGAGTACTGGCGCGAGGTGATCCCCGCTGTGCGGTCAGAGCATCCCACTGTGCTTTTTCTGGCGGAAGCCTATTGGGACATGGAATGGCAGTTGCAGCAGCTCGGTTTCGACTATTGCTACGACAAGCGGCTCTACGACCGGCTCGAACACGACAACGCGGAAAGCGTGCGACTGCACCTGACCGCAGGTCTCGATTACCAGGACAAGCTGGTGCGTTTCATCGAGAACCATGACGAGCCGCGCGCGGCGGCAACGTTCTCGCCGGAAAAGGAGCGCGCGGCCGCGGTGACGATGATGACGCTGCCCGGAGCGAAACTCTTGTACGAGGGCCAGTTCGAAGGACGACGGATCAGGCCGCCGGTCTTCCTGGCGCGCCGGCCGGACGAACCGATTGACACGGACTTGCAAGCGTTCTACCACAAACTGCTGGCCGTGGAGTCGGCACCTATCCGTCCTGCCAACGCTGCTGCGCAGTTAGTGCTCCGCACTCAGGCAGGACGCAAGGAGAAGGAATCGGGACTGCGCGAGGGCGCATGGCAATTGTGCGAGCGCGCGGGTTGGCCCGATAACAGCAGCTACTCGAACCTGGTAGCGTGGTGCTGGGAGCAGAGCGAGGTGTGTTACCTGGTCGTCGTGAACCTTTCGGAGTACGGGTCGCAAGCGCGCGTGCACCTGCCCTGGAACGATCTGGCCGGAAGAACGTGGCAACTGACGGATGCACTCAGCGGCGCTATGTTCGAGCGCGATGGCGGCGAGATGCAGTCGGCGGGCCTGTATGTGGATGTACCCGCGTGGAGATTTCACTTCCTGCACTTCCAACCCGGCCAGAACACCGGGTAAATTCGACACTCAACCACCTCGATTCTGTGTTGCACGGGAGGGAAAAAATAACATCACCGTCTATCCGCAAACAAAATCTGGCAAAACGAAGACTGGCCGGCAAGCAACCATCTAGTATAAACACACTAGATGATCCAGCAGTTCGTGTTCATGTCGTTGGCTAACACACACAAAAATAGTGTGTTCTGAAGATGTGTCCACGCCCAAAGGACACTATACTGGAAGAAGCGCATCACGACACCAGGCTAAAAAAGGAAAGGAGATAATGACGTGTTACGGAGAAGAGGCGAACCTATGAGGCCAGGAGCGGGTGGTGGACGCTATCTCATGCGGCAAAGGCTCCTCGCGTTCGGCAACGACTACTACATTGAGAATGCCATGGGGCAGCGCGTCTACTTTGTTGATGGCAAAGCCTTCCGCTTACGGGAGCACCTGGCCTTTAAGGACATGCATGGCAATGAACTGGCCGCGATTCAGGAACGAGTGCTGCCCATCAAAGACACGTACAGCATTTACCGCCATGGGCAAGTGCTCGCCACGGTGAAAAAAGCCCTGATTGCCCCTTTCCGCCAGCGCTTCGATATTCACGTGGCGGGAGGTGATACCCTGGAGGCGCAAGGCAATATCCTGGAGCATGAATATGAGATCCATGATGGACGGAGCCGGGTGGCTGAGGTTTCGAAGAAGTGGTTCCGCGTTGCGGATACGTATGGGGTGGACATTGCTCCCGATGCCGACGAGATCTTACTTCTCGCCTGCACAGCGATCATCGATATGATGACCGCCGAGGGGAGATAATGCTGAAGACGGTGATGCAAATGCCTTCTTTCACCTCGATATTGTAGGAAGAGTAGCCATACAAACGTCGGCACCTATCCGTCCGGCCAACGCTGCTTCGCAGCTAGTGCTACGCACTCAGGCAGGACGAAAGGAGTGGGAATATAGAAACATGGAGCTTGCGGATATAGCTGATGGTGTGCTGGTTCAAAGAGCGCTGACCGGTGATCAGCAGGCATTTGAAACGCTGATACAGCGGTATAACGCATCGCTCTTCCATTTCATCTACCACTATGTGCAAGAGTACCACGAGGCGTGTGATGTCTTGCAACAGGTATGGCTCCAGCTTTACATCTCTCTAGCCATGCTCCGCCAGCATGGGCAACTCAAGGCCTGGCTCTTCAAGGTTGCGCGTAATCGCAGCGTAGATGTCCTGCGTCGCAGGCGTCCTACCTACTTTTCCGAGTTAGAAAAGGGAGATGACGAGGAAGAGATAGCAATATTGGATTCCGTACCAGATGCGGGTCCAACGCCAGAAGAACTCGTCCAGGATCGTGAGCTCCAACACCACGTGCAGCGAGCGATTCAGGCGTTACCTGACAAGTGTCGCTCAATCTTTTTGCTCTACTATGAAGCTGAGCTGACCTTTCGTGAGATCGGACAGGTGCTCAATATACCAGGCCCAACCGTAAAAACCCGGTTCTATCGAGCCAAACCATTACTGCTTACTGCCTTAGCGGCGCAATTAGGGGTTGCCCATGGTCTGTGAATGATTGCTGGAGGACAAAAAAATACCACAAAAACTTATGAAAAACTACATTGAAAACGCCAGGTAGATAGAATTACTTACATATTTAATAGAAGAGCTTAATAGAAAAAAGGGGAGTTCTTCGTACACTCATGCTCACTAACCAATAGTGCTACTTACTATTATAACCTATTTTAGCTAAGCACAGATTTTCAGGAAGATCTGCTCTGTGTGCGGACAAATGAGCCTCAAACCGGGCAAAAATTGGCTCAATCTGCCTTTTCTAAGGCCACTCAGTGCATAAGTAGCATCCACAGTTACTTTTTTAAACAATATATGTTATACTCTATTCTGCGGTGTGGAATCGGGTGACGACCTGGAGAGATTAGCGAGCAATTGGAATCCCGCGAGATGTGAAGCATATTTACGCAATCCTTTTTGTCAAACCGATAGCCATGCTCGAGCAAGCATCGTCGCTTGTATCCTTGACACGCGTGCGCTAATGGGGGAGCGCGCCCGTTCCTGTTGATAAGAACGTGGATGCCTCCTTACACAAGATCGAGTGTTGCACGTTGCGCTGGTTTCACGCGTTCGTAGTGGGGACAAGCTCTCGCTACGAGTTCAGAGATAGAGAGGATACGACTACACATGGCTATCAAGTATGCCCCCGGACAAACAGATGCATCTGCAGGTTCACCTGGTTTCTCGAACAAGCCTTTGCGCCATGTGCCTCTCCCTCTCACCCCATTGATCGGACGAGAGCACGGGCTGCAGGAGGCCCGCACCCTGCTGAGAGACCCCCAGGTGCGCCTCTTGACTGTGACTGGCACGGGGGGGATTGGCAAGACTCGCCTGGCCCTCCAGGTCGCGGCAGACGTGCAGCAGGCCTTCGCCGATGGATGCTGCTTTGTTGAACTTGCCCCTTTCATAACTCCCCAACACGTTGCACTCATCATTGCGCGAACCCTCGGCCTGCGCGAGAGCAGGAGGCAGCAGCCCCTTGAGCGCCTGCAAACCTTCTTGCGCGAAAAGCAACTGCTGTTAGTGCTGGACAACTTCGAGCAGGTGCTGCCAGCGGCACCACTGCTCCCGGAACTGCTCGCAGCCTGCCCCCAGCTCAAGCTCCTGGTAACCAGCCGCGCCGTCTTGCGGGTGCGGGGCGAATACGAGTTGCTGGTCCCGCCGCTGCCTGTCCCCGACCTGCATCACCTGCCCACACCTGAAGCTATTGCGCAGTACGGGGCAGTCGCGCTTTTCCTGCAGCGGGCACAAGCAATGCAGCGCGATTTCCGGCTGACCGAAGAGAATGCTCGCGCTATCGCAGCAATCTGCGCCCGGCTGGATGGGTTGCCCCTGGCGATTGAACTGGCGGCCGCGCACAGTAAACTGCTCTCACTCCCTGTGTTGCTCGCCCGGCTGGAGAAGCCGTTGGATGTGTTGACGCGCGGCGGGCCGGATAGGCCCGTTCGCCAGCAGACGCTGCGGAACACGATCACGTGGAGCCATGATTTGCTCTCGCCCGAGGAGCAGCGCCTCTTCCGGCGCCTGGCTGTCTTCGCCGGGGGCTGCACGCTGGAAGCAGCGGAGGCCGTGTGTACTGCTCCAGGAGAAATGGCCTCCCCCGTCATGGAGGCGGCAGCTTCCCTCGTAGACAAAAGCCTGCTCCAATCAGTCAAGCAGGAGAGCGAAGAGGGGCAACTGCTGATGCTGGGGACACTCCGCGAGTATGCGCTGGAGCGCCTGGCAGCGTGCGGAGAGCTCGAGCGCACTCGCGATGCCCACGCGGCCTACTACCTGGCGCTGGCTGAGCAGACCGAGCAGGCGTTGCTCGACACGCGTCGAAGGAGATGGTTGGAGCGGTTGGAGCGAGAACAGGCCAATCTGCGAGCTGCGCTGGAGTGGCTGCTAGAGCGCCAAGGGATCGAAGCAGCCTTGCGGCTGGCGGGAGCACTCTGCCAGTTCTGGTTTCGGCGTGGGTATCTGAACGAAGGCCGCAGCTTCGTGGAGCAAGCAGTAGCTGCAAGCAGGGAAGACCGCGCGTCTGTGTCAGCCCAGGCGAGGGCGAAGGCGATCTACGCTGCCGGGTGGCTGTCGTACTGGCAGTTCGACCATGAGCGAGGCAGGTTGCTGGCAGAAGAGAGCCTGGGAATCTATCAGCAGGTAGGAGACAGGCGAGGCATAGCTGACGCACTGCGCTTACTGGGCACCATCGAGAATAACTTTCGCGACTCAGCAGGCAATGCTTTCCTTGAAGAGAGCCTGCCGCTCTATAGAGAAGTTGGGGATAGGGTGGACATCGCGCTTGTCCTGTTGACCCTGGGATCACAGGCACATTTCCGGGGGGAGTTTGCCCGGGCGCAGGAGCTGTGTGGGGAGAGCCTGGCCTTGTCTAGAGTATTGGACGATTCGTGGAATATCGCCTACAATCTGCTTTTTCTCGGGTGGGCCTCCTACTGCCAGGGAGCGTATGCGGTCGCGCACCGTCTTACAGAGGAGAGTGTCGCCCTCTTCAGAACCCTGGGCAATCCGGGCTACACGGCGCATGCGCTGACCATTCTGGCGTATATAGTTGCTGCCCTTGGGGAGGAAACGACGGCTACTGCTCTGCTCGAGGAGGCGCTGGCGCTGGGGAAACAAGGGGAGAGCCGAGAAGATATGGCACGCACGCTGTGTGCTTTGGGCCGGCTGGCCATACGTCAGGGCCAGATGGCACAAGCACGCACGCGGTACGAGGAAAGCCTGAGCCTGGTGGAGCAGTGGAGAGCTGCACCGTTAAGTGTCAGGACCAAATGGATCCTGGCCTCCTGCCTGGAAGGGCTGGGGGAAATTGCATTAAGCCAGGGACAAGCTGCGTGGACGGTGCGACTCTGTGGTGCGGCAGAGAGCTTGCGATTTGCCGAGGCGTCTCGGAATCCGATAGGGAGGGAGCAGCCGTCCTACAAGCGCACGCTGGCAGCAGCGCGCAGCCAACTGGGAGGAGAGAGCTTTGCTACGCTGTGGGCAGAAGGGCAGGCGATGACACCTGAGGAAGCGCTGGCAGCGGAGGGGCGCAGCCCCAGCAGCGAGCAGGTCGTTGCTGTTTCGCCGATGCTGCTCACCGCGCCGTCCCTTTCACCCTCTGTTGATGGACTGACCGCTCGTGAAATCGATGTGTTGCGCCTGCTGGCGGCGGGACTGACCAACAGCCAGATCGCAGCACGACTCATGATTAGTCCCAAAACCGTCAATATCCACGCGTCCTCGATCTACAAGAAGTTGGAGATCACATCACGTACTGCAGCGACACGGTATGCCATTGAACATGCTCTCGTGTGAGGCGCTGGCCTTCCTGGTAGTGTTCACCCAGGAAGGTGACAGTCTCTGCAACAAGCAAAGCCAGTGAGCAGTAGGTGAATCACTCTACGCTCAGACCGTGCGTTAAGCTCAAACGGGAGCAAAAATAGAGTATAATCACTATGGATATGCGTATTCGTGGAGGGTAAACTACAACGGGGTTAGTTTTTCCATACAAAATGTCTTGAAATTACCGGCAGTTGTGGCACCCTCCCACGTTTTCGTAAAGGAGGTCGCTCTCGCCGTTCTTTAAACATCAGTGGTGTAGCCTGTAGGAAGCCTTCGAATGTATACGTTTCATAGATAGTTTGCCGCTGGCAGCAAGCAGTATTGACCCGTTCCTACGAAGAGCATTCCTTGTGGTTTCCCTCAAGAGACCTTAGTATAGTCATGTGTACGAAAGGAAGGTGTTACCAGCATGACCGAGCGTGTAGTTCGTGCGGGGCAGCGCCTGGGCAATTATAAGCTCATGCGCCTGCTGGGGGCTGGAACCTTTGCCGATGTCTACCTGGCTGAACACCTCTATCTGAACACCCGCGTGGCGATCAAAGTCCTGCACGCCCACCCGGCCGGGCACAGCAGCCAGGATTTCCTCACCGAAGCGCGCCACTTGAGCCAGCTGGTGCACCCGCATATCGTCCGCGTCTTCGACTTTGCCCTGGAGGATCACACCCCCTACCTGGTGATGGACTACGCGCTGCATGGCAACCTGCGCCAGTTGCACCCCGCAGGCAGCCGTTTGCCGCTGGTCAGCGTGGTCGCTTACGTGCTGGCCATCGCCTCGGCGTTGCAGCACGCTCACGATCAACACATCATCCATCGCGATCTCAAACCGGAGAACCTGCTGCTGGGAGCCAAGCACGAGGTCTTGCTCAGCGATTTTGGCCTGGCCCTGCTCACATCTCCGTCCGAGGGCTTGCAGGTGCAGGAACGCCTGGGCACCCTGGCCTACATGGCGCCCGAGCAGATTCGCGGCCAGCCCTCGGCAGCCAGCGATCAATACGCGCTGGCGGTCATGGTCTACGAGTGGCTCTGTGGCGAGCTACCTTTTGACGGGAGCGTCGCCGAGCTCACCAACCAGCAGCTGTACAGTGCCCCTGCCGCCTTGCGCGAGCACTCCCCCAAACTGTCGCAGGCGGTGGAGCAGGTTGTCTTGCAGGGGTTGGCCAAGGACCCGGAGCGGCGCTTCGTGGATGTGCTCAGCTTTGCCACCGCTTTCGAAGAGGCCTGCCAGGCGCTCGCGCATTTGCCAACCTCCCCAGCGGCAACCAGCCCGCCCTCCAATGGCCTGGGGGGTGTCTTCCAGAATACCTCAATCCCCCTCACGCCGCTGCTGGGGCGAGCAGGGGAGGTACAGGCGGTGCGCGAACTGCTGGAGCGTCCCCAGGTGCGCCTCTTGACCCTGACGGGACCGCCGGGGGTGGGCAAGACGCGACTGGCGGTGCAGGTCGGCAGCGAGCTGCAGCAGGCGTTTCGCCAGGGGGTCTGTTTTGTGCCGCTGGCGGCCATCAGCGACCCCGAACTGGTGATGCCCACTGTCGCCTACACGCTCGGCTTGCCCAATAGTGGGGAGTGGCTGCTGAGCGAGCATCTCAAATCCTTCCTGCACAACAAGCAGCTTGTGCTGCTGCTGGATAACTTCGAGCAAGTGCTCTCGGCAGCACCCCGGCTCGTAGAGCTGCTCTCCGCCTGTCCGCAGGTCAAGCTGCTGGTCACCAGCCGCGCGGTGCTGCATGTCGAGGGGGAGCACGAGTTCGCAGTGCCTACGCTGGCGCTGCCCGATGTGCAGCACCTGCCAGAGCCAGCTGTCCTCTCGCAGGTGGCCTCGGTGGCGCTTTTCGTGCAGCGAGCACAGGCGGTCAAACCCGAGTTCCAGCTAAGTGAGGAGAATGCAGGCACCATCGCCGAAATCTGTAGCCGCCTGGAGGGGCTCCCGCTGGCACTCGAACTGGCGGCAGCCCGCATCAAACTGTTCCCGCTGCCCAGCTTGCTCAGCCGGCTGGAACACCGCCTGACGGTCTTGACCGGGGGCAGGCAGGATGTGCCCACCCGCCAGCGGACCTTGCGCAATACCATCGCCTGGAGCTATGAGTTGCTGAACCGGGAGGAGCAAGCGTTCTTGCGCCGCCTCTGTGTCTTCGCGGGGGGCTGTACGCTGGAAGCAGCGGAGGCCGTCTGTACGGCTGCCGGGGATATCAGCACCCCCGCATTGGATCTCGTTGCCACCCTGGTTGATCACAGCCTGCTGCACCAACACGAACAAGACACGCAGGAGCCACGCCTGCAGCTCCTGGAGATGATCCGCGAGTATGGGCTGGAGGCGCTCACCACGTGCGGAGAGCTAGAGGCCTGCCGGAAAGTGCACGCTGCTTACTACCTGCGCCTGGCAGAGGAAGCTGAGCCAGCACTCGCCGGACCCCACCAGGTCGCCTGGCAGCAGCGGTTGGAGCGGGAGTTGGAGAATTTCCGCGCGGCCTTCCATGTCCTGCTGGGGCGCGGCGAGACTGAGACTGCCTTGCGGCTAGCGGCAGCCCTACGGCAGTTCTGGTTTCTGGGAGGCTACCTGAGCGAGGGACGGCGCGAACTTTCGCAGGGGTTGGCGGCCAGCCGCAACAGCAAGGCAGCTCTTTCGGACAACGTGCGGGCGAAAGTCGTCGCTGCTGCCGGTTGGTTGGCGTTCTGGCAGAACGACTCTGAGCAAGCCCAGGCGCTCTTAGCGGAAAGCGAGCGCCTGAGCAGAACATCGGGCGACAAGCGCAGCATTGCTGCCGCTCTGAACTACCTGGGCCTCATTACCCAAAATCGCGGCGACATCCAGGCCGCCGCCGCGATGCATGAAGAGGGCTTGCAGCTCGCCAGGGGGATGGGAGACCGAGAGGTGATCGCTGAAATCTTGCAAGCTATGGGAGTATTCGCGCTGTGCTGTGGGGAGTTTGCACGGGCGCGAGCGCTGCTGGAAGTGAGCCTGACCCATGCCGAAGCAATGGGCCACGTATGGGGTACCGCCTCGGCGCTGCACTTTCTGGGATGGACAGCCTATAGCCAGGGAGAGTATGAACGCGCCCGCCCCCTCTCTGAGCGGGGCGTCGCCCTCTTTGCAATGTTGGGAAAGCCAGTCTTCGCGGTGGAAGCCCGCATCAGCCTGGCGTACATCGTGGCAGCGCTGAAAGAAATGATGGCCGCGTATGTCCTCCTCGAAGATGCGTTGGCGCTGGGCAAAGAGCTGGAGAACCGGGATGATATCGGCCACGCGCTGTGCGGCCTGGGGCACCTGGCCTTGCGCCAGGGCGAGCTGACCCAGGCACGCAGCCTGTACGAGGAAAGCATCGCACAGATCCAGGGGCGCTGGCTCAACCCCAGGATCAAGTGGGTGCTGGCCTGCTGCCTGGAGGGACTGGCGGAAATTGCACTCTCTCAGGGGAACGCGGCCTGGACGGTGCAGCTGTATGCCTCGGCGGAGATGGTGCGTGCGGCCCACGGGTATTATAGCCCGCTGGGTAAAGAGCAGCCATACTACAAGCGCACGCTGGCGGCAGCACGCACACAACTGGGGGAAGAGAGCTTTACCGCGTTCTGGACCCGGGGGCACAGCATAATTGCGGACCAGGCTCCGCCCGCACAAGAGGAAGAGGGAACCGGAGGCGCTGTCTCGCTTGCTTCGTCCCCCGCTTCACTAATGGCCCCAGCACTGGCTCCTCCCGCAGGCCTGACCCGGCGCGAGGCCGAAGTGCTGCGCCTGGTCGCCCAGGGGCTGACCAACAGCCAGATTGCCGAGCAGCTTGTCTTGAGTCCTCATACTGTCAACGTCCACGTGCAGTCGATCTATGGCAAACTCGGCGTCTCTACCCGTGCCGGGGCCACCCGCTATACGTTCGAACACCACTATCTCTAAAACGAAGCAAGAAGAAGCGGCCAGGGAGAAAGCGGATGGGTAGAAGGTACTCTGCTTCGCACACGATGAAACTCTTCCGGCGGGCAATACGTATACTCACTATCAGACACATACATACGCTCCTGGTTCTCCTCTGCGCAGTTGCATCCAACCAGGAGCCTGCAAGGAGGGAATCGCTCATGAACCCGGAGATGGAAGCGACGCCAGAGTTGTCGTCTGCTCGCGAGGCTCCCCCAGGGTCCCATGATCCTCAACACGCCTGGGAGCGCTTCGTGCTGGCGATGCAGGGAGCCAACGATGGCTTCTATGATTGGAATCTACTCACGGACGAGGTCTACCTTTCCCCGCGCTGGAAGGAGCTCATTGGCTACAGCGATGCCGAACTGCCCAATCGCACCGAGACCTGGATCGAGCGATTGCATCCCGAGGACCGCGAGCAGGCCATGGCGACCATGCATCGCCTGCTCGCCGGGGAGCTTTCGCAGTACCAGATCGAGTACCGCTTGCGGCACAAGGATGGCTCCTATCGCTGGATTCGCTCGTGTATGGCCGCCTTGCGCGATGCGAGGGGCAGACCGATCCGCCTGGGAGGCTGGCATATCGATCTCACCGAGGTGCAGCACGTCAGCGAGCGCCTGCGGCAGCAGACCCAGGTCGCCAGTATGTACGCTGATGTGAGCCTGGCCCTGGCGAGACGAACCAGCTTACGCGTCTTCCTGCAACACTGTGTCGATGCGATGCTGGCGCATGTCCCGCTCGCCTGGGTCGGCATCTGGATGCGGGAGCCATGCCGGCATGGCTTCGTGCCGCAGGTGCGTGCTTGCCGTGCTCCGAACGCGCATGGCGGGGAGCATGATCTGCCGGTAGGAGCGCTGACCGTGGGCAAGGTCGCTACCTCGCGGCAACCCCTGCTGAGCCAGGAAGCGCAGCACGATCCACGCTTACAGCCCCAGGAGCAGACATGGGCCGGGCGTGAGGGGATGAGCGTCTTTGTGGGCTACCCTCTGTTAGTCGAGAGCCGCGCGGTGGGAGTCCTGGCGCTCTTCGCCCGCGAGCCGCTGCCCGAGGTGTTGCTCGACGCGTTGGGTTCGCTCGCCCTGATCATCGCCCAGGCGAGTGAGCGCATCCAGGCGGAGGAAGGACTCGACTAGCGCGTAATTATTCTCCATGCTATTGTATCTGCTTCCACTTTCTCTTGTTTGAGAATCTGCTGTACGACTGTTTCTAGGAGGTTCGATACGAATGTGCAATCAAAGCTACAACATGTACTGGCAAGGGGCGATGCAAGCATCCCCGCTCCACTCCACACCGCCCCCGCCCCTACGCGGCTTATCAAATGGGTCGCACATCGGTATGAGGGGATCGCGAAACCGACGCCATTGGCGGTTGTATTGGTCCCGGTATCGACGACCGAGGCTCTGTGATGTAACGTTCGGGGTCCTGATGATACTGGATAATACGATGTCTATGTCCTTACAATTAGTAGATGAAAAGAGCAGAGAGCGATTTTCGTCACGAGGAGCATACACTTATGACCACCAATCTGCAGGTGAACGATCAGTTTCCCGACATTGCTCTGCCGAATCACCAGAACGAGGTGATGCGACTCTCACACTTCACGAGGCCCAGTCTCCTCGACAAACATCTGGGATTCCTGGATGGTTATCCGCTGATCCTCGTCTTTTTTCGTGGGTTCTTCTGCCCGCGTGATCAGCAGCAAATGCGCCAACTGGTAGAGTTTCAACGTGAATTGACGGTGAATTACGGGAAGCTGGTTGCTGTGAGCGCGGACCCGCCACTCGTCCAGGCGGCATTTCGCGCCGGTCTTGGAGCACAGTGGACCTTCTTGTCGGACGAACGACGCGCGATCATCAAGCAGATCAACATTCTCGACGAGACGGAGGGTGAGTACGCCTACCGGGCGCAGCCGTATACGTTTATCTTGCAACCCGATTTGCGCATTTACAAAATCTATAACGGGTGGTACTTTGTTGGCCGGCCCACCAACGAGGAACTGCGACACGACCTGCGGACGATCATGGAGACCCGGTCTGATTACCGCTACGAAGCCTACGACACCCCAGAGGTGCGGCGGGTCCGCATCCCCCAGCAAGAATGGGAGAATGGCGTACCATCCCTGGGTGCGAACGGGCTACCGGTAGCGCAAGGCGTAGTACGCTGGTTCGATCTCAATGCAGGCGTTGGCGTGATCGCGAGAGACGGATCAGGTGATGAGGTGTTTTTTCACTTCACAGCGCTTCCTGGGCAGGGCTATCGCACCATTCGACCTGATACTCCGGTGAAGTTTGAGCTTGTTGAGGGAAGTAGCGGGCTGACCGCTCGTAATATTCAGCAGATCGGCTAACTCACGTTCTGCTGCGAGGGAAAACACATGGCACAAGAACAAACGCAAGATTCTTCCCGCCCCTGGAAAAGCCGTGTCTCGAAGACGTATTTGCCCATCGAGGACTATGCGATCATCGGTAATTTGTATACCGTCGCGTTAGTGGGCAAGAATGGCTCGATTGATTGGTGCTGCATTCCACGTTTTGACGCTCCCAGCGTCTTTGGGGCCTTGCTCGACGCTGAGAAAGGCGGCTTTTTCCGCATTGCTCCTCCCGATACGCCTGGGATGGAACGTAAACAACTGTATCTGCCAGATACCAATATCCTTATCACGCGCTTTCTCACCATCGATGGCGTGGGTGAGATCATCGATTTTATGCCAATCAAGCAGGCGGGGAGCGCCAGTCACGAGCATCACCTCATGCGTTCCGTCCAGGTGGTGCGTGGCTCGCTTGCCTTTGAGCTGGCCTGCCGTCCTGCCTTCAACTATGCGCGAGACACGCATGCGACGTACCTGTCGGAGGAGGGGGCTGTCTTTACCAGCGAAAGCCTCTGTCTGAGTTTGGCCTCCTCGGTTCCCCTGGAGGAAGATGGTCAGGGAGGTGTGCGTGCCACGTTTACCTTGCACCAGGGGCAATCGGCACATTTCCAGCTCGAAAGTGCACGCGATCAGGATATTCGGCCCCACGATCACTCCCCCAGTTACTACGAGGACACATTTCTCGAAACGAAACGCTACTGGCAAACCTGGCTCTCCCGGTGCCAGTACCAGGGACGCTGGCGCGAGATGGTACACCGTTCAGCGCTTGTCTTAAAGCTGCTGACCTATGCGCCGACGGGGGCAATCGTCGCCGCCCCAACCACGAGCTTACCAGAAACCATCGGCGGCACTCGCAACTGGGATTACCGCTATACCTGGCTGCGTGATGCCGCCTTCACCCTCTACGGCTTACTCATCCTCGGTTTCACGGAGGCTGCCGAGGCGTTCATGGGTTGGCTTGAGGCGCGCTGCCGAGAGTCAGGGCCAAATGGGTCACTCCAGCCCATGTTCACCATTGATGGCGGGCATGATCTGACCGAGATCACCCTCGATCACCTGGAGGGCTACCGCCAGAGCGGACCGGTGCGCATCGGGAATGGGGCTTACAAGCAGCAACAGCTTGATGTCTACGGCGAGCTATTAGACTCGATCTACCTCTTTGGTCGCCACAAAGACATCTCCTATGATCTCTGGTGGAACCTGCGTCGCCTCCTCGCTTGGCTCAGTCAGCACTGGCAAGACACCGATGAGGGCATCTGGGAGGTCCGTGGCGGCCAGCGGCACTTTGTCCATTCACGGGTCATGAGTTGGGTCGCCTTCGATCGCGCCTTGCGCATCGCACGGCATCGCGGATTGCCTGCTCCACGTGCTGAATGGGAAAAGATCAGCTCACAGATCTACGAGGAAATCATGGAAAAGGGCTGGAACGAGAAGGTGGGCAGTTTTGTGCAGTACTATGGGAGTGAGGCGGTCGATGCCAGTGCCTTGCTCATGTCGCTCACCAGGTTTACCGGCCCGGATGATCCTCGCATGTTGCAAACTATAGATCGTATTCAGAAGGAGCTGACCAGCGACTCCCATGTCTATCGCTACAACCCTGAGCTGGCAGCAGACGATGGGTTTGGAGGCCAGGAGGGAACGTTTAGTATCTGTAGCTTCTGGCTGGTCGAGGCGCTGGCACGTGCAGGCCGTCTGGAGGAGGGACGCCTGGTATTGGAGAAGATGCTGACCTACGCGAACCACGTGGGATTGTATGCGGAGGAGATCGGGGCGACCGGTGAAGCCCTGGGGAACTTCCCCCAGGCGTTTACCCATCTCTCGCTCATCAGTGCCTGTTACAATATGGATCGAGCGTTGAACGGGAGGTTGCGCGGGTAGGGAGTTGATGTCCAGGCTTCCGCGCGCCTGGGTGCTGCGAATCTAAAACCTCGCAGATAGGCAAAAAGGGCCGACCCAGTATCATCAATCGTGCCGGCCCTTTTTGCCGGAGGAGGTGAAAGAAAAAGAAAGGGATTTATTGCATCCCGCCCCCACTCTGACCGAGGATGTGATCCAGGATGCCGGGTTGCCGTTGCAGCGCCTGCATCAAATCGCTGGCCTGCGTTTGCGTCAGGTTGCCATCTTTGACAGCCTGGTTCGCAGCGCTCTGGATGGCGTTCGACACGATGGTGCGCAACTGGGATGTCGAAACACCCTGGGCTTTGGCGACCTGGTCAAGACTCTGGCCGTTCTTCAGGTCAGTCGTCAACTGGGCACTGGTCAGGTGCAGGCCTTGCGCCACCTGGTTCTCGATGCTGGGCCGATATTGGCGCAGCGAACTGTATATGGCACCCCACTCCAGGAAGTTGCCTCTACCGGTGCATGCCTGGTGCGACTGGACCTTCTGCTTGATTGCATTGGCCTGGCTTTGTGTCAGCTTGCCATCTTTAACCATCTGCGCCAGCATATCCTGTCCAGCCGCCAGTGAATCTTGCTGCAGCGTGCTGACCGAGACGCCCAGGCGCTTCGCCAGGTCTTGCAGGTATTGTTGACAATAAGGATTGGGGGTAGTAGTAGGCGTAGGTGTACCCGCGTTCGACTGACCGGTATGGGCTGACGCCAGCAGCGGGCCGGCGAAGTACGAGCCAAACGTGATAGCGCCTACCAGGAGGATTGACCCTCCAATGATCCAGAAGATTTTTTTCATGTATCCGTCACTCCCTTCTCTAGAGAAGTTCGTTTCGCACTTCATATTCGCTGTTGCTACACATTTCCGTGCCATGCCTTCATCATAGTCCTTAAATACCAGGCCGGCAAACTCGTCTTGAGAAGGATCTCTTCAAGAGCCACCAGGTAGGAAGCGGTATCCTTGCGAAAGCGCAATTGTTTACGACGCGCATCGGGACGACGATGCGCGTCGTTTGCACAATATCGGCAAAATGGTTATGTATGGCGTCAAGGTCCCCAGTGTTGACCACTTCATCCTGACCTGCCGCTCGTGCCAACCATCACCTAATGAATTTTACCAATCGAAGAGGGTAATCACGCCCATCGGGACGCTTGCGTCCTCGGCGTTCTGTAGGGACAAGGGGCGGATGCGGAGAGGGGTGGGGGCCTGGTGCTTGTCCTGGTGAATGGCGAGTCCGCCAGGGTTTCATGCTGACCCGTTGGATCAGCTCACCCGGACGAGGACAAGCACCAGGCCCCCTCCTCCACCCCACCCAACCCCTTGTCCCTACAGGACGGCTTACGTCTCTTGCTGCATTCGGTCGTCAAAATTCATCAGCGCTACGAACTCCTGGATCAGGGCCATGTACCGATGCGGATCATGTCCATAAGAGCCACAATGGATGGCACAGGGCGTGTAGTACGCTTGAATCGATCGCCCAGCCGCGCGGGCCGCTACTACCAGGCGGTGGGCATGGTGGAGCGCTATCAAAGGATCCTCCTCGGCGTGAATCAGGAGGATCGGTGGCGGCATGGGACCAGTCGCGCGCAACATCTGCTTGACGGTATGGTCACCGATCGCCTGATCAGGGCGCGCCACCAGCGGATAGCGATAGCGTGCGTGAAACAGGAGCTGTCCCCCCAGCAATATCAGGCGGGTCAGCGAAGGAATAAAGGTCCGCAGGACCCGCACTGGGCCGTGCCATCCGGCTGTCTGCTGATCGAGGATCTGGGCGATGATCATGCGGATCATCTCGTCCAGACGCGCATAGGAGCTATCGGCGATGATACCCGCGACGGCAGCGTGCGGCGGCAGCAAAATCGCAACGGCAGCCCCCATCGAAAATCCGTGGATATAGACCTGGCCGCGCACGGTTTCCGCCTGGCTCATCGCGATATCCACAGCGGCAAGCAGATCGTTGATCTCTGCGTTGCCACATGTTGTAGGAACGAGCGAACTCTCACCATGACCACGGTAATCAAACAACAAAATGTTCGCGCCGTGTGCATATTCGAGCGCGGCGACCGAGCGGAAATGCACGCTGGGTAAATGAAACCCATGGCTGATAATGATCGTCGGCGCGCTGCGCGTCTGCGCCCAAAACTCTCCGCGTAAGAGTGCGCCGTCCGCCGATTGGAACATCACAGCGCGCTGCAACGCAGTGGGAGGTTCAACCACCGATTCGGGAAAGGTCCAGCCGCCCCACTGCGATGTCCCTTGCTCGACGGTGACGCCGGGACGCGTAAACTCCTCAATGAAGCGACGGCCAAGGACCAACATGACGCCTCCGGTGGCCAGACCAACCACAGACGTAGATGTGACAATACTCGCGAACCATCGTGCCATATGCGATCTCCTCAGAACCAGACGATTCGTCCAAACGTCTGCTTGTTTAGAGCGAGAAACCACCGCTTTTGTTCCACATCCTTACCGTTGTCGTGAACGGCTGTCCTGTGTAGGTGTGGTTCGACCTGATTCAGTTCGTTATGGCATTGTGTGTGCTGGGGTCGGTCAGAAAAAGTGCGCTTTTAAATCCTTGCTGCTGCTCGGCTGTCGGCTCGCAGACACTTTTTACGGGATGCCAAAGGTCTTCAACCGCGCCGGGTTGAAGAGAATTAAGTCCCTACGTATGCTTCTGGCAATGCCATTTAAGTGTATAATAAATCAAAAGTCAAAAATCAATGAGACATCTTCCTTGCAATAGGAGAACAAGCCATGCCTCGTGATGCAACCAATATGCCCAATCCTCGCCCTGCACCTTATCGCGAAGGCGAGAAGGTGACTCACGCTGTCGATAAGCTTGATACGACGCTCAATATCGAGAACATGCTGCTCGAGGAGTTCAATTATGCAAGCGTCGCTGCATATCAGGCGATGGAAGATCGCGCACGTATGTTTAATATCTACTTATTACTCATTGGTGTTATCGCCTCTGGATTGGGCGCGATCTATCAACTGGGTGGAAGCGCAAACAGCTACTTGCGTCCAGTAGCAATCCTCCTGCTGCTGATCACGGGGATAGTTGGCATCGCGTTCTTTGTGAAGCTTATCCGGCTACGTCAAGCGTGGCGTGAGAGCGTGATCTGCATGAATGTGATCAAAGAGTTCTATATCCGGCAATTCCAACGACAGATGCCAGGGATTGAGCGCGCGTTCCGCTGGCGCTTGAAGACTATCCCTGCCGGTGAACGACTCGGCAGCACGACATTTATTGTTTGTTTTACGGTTGCCTTGCTCGAGAGTGTCTGTTTTGCAGGAGCAGCATTCGTGCTGGCCAACAATGCTCCTCTTTTTGCCGGTCAAGTATACCCCTACCTTATTGCAGTGGTTATCCTTGCCGGGGTTTTACTCTTAAATATCCTGTACTATCAACACTCTTTGAACAAACATAACGAACAGGCAATCATAGAGGAGCAAGTAGAGGAGATAGAGGGTGTGTGAGCATGAGAGGACAAAACATGTCAGATGCAGTTCTTTACATGGAAAAGTGGATTTGTAAGACGTGCGGAACACAGTTTGCGCCTGGCGAGCGGCAGCCAGAGGCGTGTCCAATCTGCTGTGATGAACGCCAGTATGTAGGATACAATGGACAGCAGTGGACAACGCTCACCCAAATGCAGCAGGACGGCTATCGCAACGAGTTCAGGGAGCATGAGCCGGGTCTGATCGGCATCGGGACCACCCCCTCCTTCGCCATCGGCGAACGCGCCTTGCTGGTGCAAGACGAACGCGGCAATATCCTGTGGGACTGCATGAGCCTGATCGATGATGAAACGGCCGCGGGAATCGAGCGGTTGGGGGGTCTCAGCGCCATTGCCATCTCACACCCACATTACTACTCGACAATGGTGGAATGGGCCGACCGTTTTGACGCTCCCATCTACTTACACGAGGCAGACCGAGAATGGGTGATGCGGCCAAGCGAGCGCATCCGGTTCTGGTCGGGGGAAACCTATGCGCTCGCGGATGGCATCACCTTGATCCGGTTGGGCGGCCATTTTCCCGGCGGCACGGTCTTGCATTGGAAAGAGGGAGCCGGCGGGAAAGGCGTGCTGCTCTCGGGCGATATTATTCAAGTCGTCGCGGACCGCCGGTGGGTCAGCTTTATGTACAGCTATCCCAACCTGATTCCGCTTCCTGCTGCCGAGGTACTGCGTATCAAGGAAACGATTGCACCGTACCAGTTCGAGCGGTTGTATGGCGCCTGGTTCGAGCGCGTCGTGGCGCATTCCGCGCATGATGCCGTCCTTCGATCAGCCGAGCGGTATATGCGCGCATTGAAGGCCGTGCGCCGGTGAAGAATTCTGGCGAAATAGCCGTGTCTATCAGTAGTTATGACGACCGTCTTGCACCTGTCGCCCCATGCCCAGCATCGACAACGCTTTCAAGATGCTGGCGTGAGGCGATCCACCAAGCACAGGAACAGGCGGCATATTCCACAATCCCTGTTCGGAGACATCCATCCCAAGTCGCGCGGCTGCCCACTGGCGCGCCGTGGCAAGCGCGACGAAATTGGCCTGTGTCGCTCCGCTGACAAAGGCCCCGTCAAAGGACTCGGGAAGGGCGAAGAGCGCGCGCAGCAATCCCAGTGTCTCGCGTTCAACCGTCGTTGCAATCGAGTCACCGTCGCTCCCCACATTTTGATCGTACGATGAGACGAGCCAGTCTCCTGTCAGAGCTGCCGGGGTAGTGCCGCCCGTCACAAAGCCTAAATAACGTGGGCCAGCAGATGCCGAAAGCAAGGCTTCATATTTTGCCCGGAATGCTGAGAGCGCACCCAGCGCTCCTAATCCTTCTTCTGGCAAGACATCGTGCGGGAGCGGCTCGGGGGCACAACCGGCAGACCGTGTAGAAAGACTCTCTAGAAACTCGAGGGCAGCAGCGCGAGTGGCCTCAAGAATAGCGCTCAGATGTTGATGGTCGTATTGCAAGCTCATAGCATCTTCTCTTTTCTTGTTCGTAAATGTGCGCCGAAGGTCATTACCATCCACTCTAAAAAGAGAGAGGAGAAAAGCTACAGCCATGAGGTCGACGCAGGCTGAGCCAATTCAATGCTCTTGCTTGAATGTCTCCCAGAAATATGCTACTCTTCTAGCAATAGATTTATTGGAGGTTTAGCAAACATCATGTCAGTCATCACCAGGGTGTGGTCCAACTAAGTGTGCCTGAGCCAAAACTGAGCACGGTCACTACGAGAGAGCATGCTGTGTCTGCATGTTATCTTTTCGTACCACAATTATCACACCTCTAAACAGGCAGCAACCGTTTCTGTCTGCTTTTTCCTTTCGCTTTTGGTCTCCGGTGCGCCTCCCTGTGGCTTCTCGTCGCCTGCACAACCGCCCGCCATCATGGAGACAACGTTCAGGGTCACCTCTCCCCTCACCGCAGGCACCCTCATCGCATGAGCATAAGGCTTGATTGCGCTTAACGCACCGAGCGAAAGGAATGACTACAACTTATGCATACTCAGTTTGGCCACTACTGGCGTCTGCTGGTGACGTACCTCAAACCGCAATGGCGCAGTGTCGTCTTGCTCTCGATCCTGTTGATGAGCAATTTAGCGCTGCAATTAATCAACCCGCAGGTGATACGTTACTTCATCGACGCAACGCAGGCGGGCAGTCCTCTTTCAGCCCTGCTGATCGCAGCAGGACTCTTTCTCGCTATCGCGTTTCTACAGCGTACAGTCGCCTTCTCTTCCACCTATACCGCCGAAAACGTCGGTTGGACGGCTACCAATGCCTTACGCGCGGACCTTGCGCTGCACTGCCTGCGCCTGGACATGTCCTTTCACAAGACGCACACGCCGGGCGAGTTGATCGAGCGTATCGATAGCGATGTGACGACGCTAGCCGGCTTCTTCTCACAATTCATCATCCAGGTGTTAGGAAATGCGCTCTTGATCGGCGGCGTCCTGCTGCTTCTATGGCGCGAGGACTGGCGCGTGGGCATTACTCTCACGCTGTACAGCATCCTGATGTTTGTTACTCTACGCCTGTTGCAGAAGGTCGCTGTCAAACAATGGGCAAGTGAGCGCCAGGCCAACGCCGAATTTTATGGCTTCCTGGAAGAGCACCTGACAGGAATGGAGGATATTCGCGCGGCAGGAGCGGAGCCATACGTCACGCGTCTCCTGTTCTCCTTTCTGCGCCGCCTGCTTGAAACGTATCGTCGCGCACGGCTTGTGAGCAATCTGACCTTCTTCAGCACCAACTTCCTGTATGTCATCGGCTACACAGCCGGGCTGGCCCTGGGAGCATACCTGTACATCCAGCATCAGATCACTATTGGCACTGCCTACCTGTTTGTGTACTACATCGGTATGCTTTCCACGCCTCTGCAAACCATTAAGGAGCAAGTCGAAGATCTGCAACAAGCATCCGCCAGCATCGAACGCGTCGAGGAGCTTTTTCATATTCAGTCGCGTCTTCAGGACCAGGGACACACCACGCTGCCGAGCAATGCGCTGGGAGTCGCATTCCGCTCCGTCACTTTCAGCTATGATGGACAGCAGAACGTCCTGCAAGACATCTCTTTCCAACTTCAGCCGGGCAAAGTGCTGGGATTGCTCGGACGCACCGGCAGCGGCAAAACGACGATTGCCCGCCTGCTCTTCCGCCTGCACGATCCTGCTACGGGAGGTATCTACCTCGATGGAAAGGAGCTTCGCGCTGTGGCTCTGGAAGATTTGCGCAGCCATGTCGGCATGGTTACGCAAGATGTGCAACTCTTCCATGCCAGCATCCGCGACAATTTGACATTTTTCAACAGGCGCATCAGCGATGAACGCATCGAGCAAGCGCTCAAAGAGCTGGATCTGTGGCAATGGCTGCAATCGCTGCCACAGGGGTTGGATACGCGACTGGGAGCCGGGGGTCAGGGGCTATCGGCAGGTGAAGCGCAATTGCTGGCCTTCGCGCGCGTCTTTCTCAAACATCCCGGACTCGTGATCCTAGATGAAGCCTCGTCGCGCCTGGACCCGCTCACAGAGCGGCTCCTGGAGCGCGCGGTAGACAGCTTGCTGGCGGGTCGCACCGGCATGGTCATTGCACATAGCCTGCAAACGGTGCAGCGCGCCGATGACATCATGATCCTGGAGCATGGGCATATCGTTGAGTACGGACCTCGCATCGCCCTGGCAAACGACCCGAACTCACGTTTTTCCCGTCTGCTCCAGACTGGATTGCAGGAGGTGATGGCATGAGCGCATCACCATCGCGAGAGCAGCAGCGCACTCTGCCAACCTGGCCGTTCAACTGGCAACTCGTCCGCTACCGACCCTGGCCGTATATTGTCTACAGCATCTTTCACATGTCGTTTTTCATTATTCAGGTGATACCGGGTCTCATCGAGAAGGCGGTCTTCGATGCCATCACGGGAGCGGCCCCGGTCACCATTGGACTGTGGGAACTGATCGCCCTCTACATCTCCATCGAACTGGTACGACAGGCGGCATCTTTTGGCGAGATATGGGGCGACGTTACCTTCCGCTATACAACGGGAGCGCTGCTGCGTTTCAATCTCTTCGCCAGCGCGCTGCGCCGTCCCGGTGCCTTGCCGTTGCCAGTCTCGGTGGGCGACGCTATTAGCCGCTACGATCATGATGTCGACGAGACCTCGGACTTCCCGCTGTGGATTCCCGATATGGCCGGGCAGACCATCTCGTCGCTGATCGCAGTTATCATTATGGCACGCATCAATCTGACGATCACACTGGTCATTTTCCTGCCGCTGGCGTTCTCCATCATCGTAGCACGCCTTGCCTGGAGCCGAATTCATCGTTATCGCCATGCTGCTCGTGAAGCGACCGGCAACGTCATCGGTTTCCTGGGAGAACTCTTCTCCGCGGTACAGGCGGTGAAAGTCGCTAACGCTGAAAAGGACGTAATCGGCCATTTCCGCACGCTTAATGACGCCCGCCGTAAAGCTATGCTGCGCGACCGCCTGTTTGGTGAACTCCTTGGGTCAATCTCCGATAATGCCGTCTCCTTCGGCATCGGCATTACGCTGCTGCTCGCGGCTCAGGCAATGGCCGCAAAGACTTTCACTGTCGGCGACTTCGCGCTCTTTGTGTACTACCTCTGGTTTACGACGCGCTTGCCCGCGACATGGGGCATGTTTATTGGTGACTACAAACAGCAGGAGGTCTCTATCAAACGCATGGTTGAACTGATCCCCGATGAGCAGCCGGGCGTCCTGGTAGAGCACGCACCGATCTACGAACGTGGAGCATTGCCCGAACCGCCATCCACAGCAGCTATGCCAGAGCGCAGGTTCGATATGCTGGAAGTACGCGGACTTAGCTATCACTATGCTGGCACAGACCGGGGGATTACCGGCATCGACCTGCGCATCCCATACGGCTCGTTTACCGTCGTTACTGGGCGCATCGGTTCGGGCAAAACGACCCTGTTGCGCACGCTGCTCGGACTGTTACCGAAGGAGAGCGGTGAGGTCTACTGGAACGGTGAGCGCATCGCCAATCCCACAGATTTCTTCAAACCGCCGCACACAGCCTATACTCCTCAGATCCCGCGCCTGTTCAGTGCTACGGTGCGCGACAATATCCTGCTGGGTATCCCGGAAGACAGAGCCGATCTGCCGGGAGCTATTCACGCCACCGTGCTGGAACAGGATATCCAGGAGATGCCGTACAGACTGGACACCGCGATCGGGCCACGAGGTATGCGCCTTTCTGGCGGTCAGGCGCAACGCACTGCTGCTGCGCGTATGTTTGTTCGCAACCCGGAACTACTCGTCTTCGACGACCTGTCAAGCGCGCTTGATGTGGAGACCGAACATACCTTGTGGGAACGCGTCTTTGCCCAGAAAGCGGTGACTTGCCTGGTGGTCACGCACCGCCGCGCAGCTCTACAGCGTGCCGATCACATCATCGTCCTCAAAGGCGGCAAAATCGATGCGCAAGGCACGCTTACCGAACTGCTGGCTACAAACGAAGAGATGCGCCGCCTGTGGCGCGGCGAACTCGATAGCGAGGAGTAACAAGACAGGGCGCTTGATTGCCGGGGGTGTCCGCCCCCAATGCCTCTTGAACGTTTAAAGCGCCCTGACCCGGTACCTCTTCCCATTGACAACCTTGACTTTCGAGCTTAAAGTTTGAAGGAGGAATGCTAAAGATTCCGCACACAAGCTACGAAAAAAAGGATGACATATGCAACAACAACCGAGATTTCATTCACAACCACTGGCTCTGTTCCGCCCCCACGCGCTCGAAGAGACTCCCCAAACCTACGCCTGGTTCGAGGAGATGCGCTCCAGCGATCCCGTCTTTTACGACGGGCGCACCTGGCACGCCTTTCGTTATGAAGAGGTGTCGCAGGTCCTGACTGATTATACCCACTTTTCTTCGCAGGCCTTTGGGCTGACCGGCTCATTCCTTCAAAATACGTTAGTCGCAAAGGATCCACCCGATCACCGCAAATTGCGCAACCTGGTCAACCAGGCGTTTACTCCACGAACGGTAGCTCGCCTATCGGATCGGATCGCCCAGATCACCCAGGAACTGCTGGATGAGGTAAAATCACGCGGTAAGATGGATGTTGTCTCGGACATCGCCTTCCCTTTACCCGCCAAAGTCATCGCGGAGATGCTTGGCGTGCCGCCCGAAGATTGGGATATCTTCCAACGATGGGCGCGCGTCGACAGTTCCGATGCTGCCGCCTCGCGGCGGGAAGCTGGACGCTCCCAGCGAGAGGAGATGTCTGACTACTTCTCCAGGTTGCTGGAAGAGCGGCGGCGCGCTCCGCGCGAAGATCTGATCAGCGCTTTGAGCGTGGCTGAAGTGGACGGCGAGCGATTGAGCGAGGCTGAACTGGTCAGTTTTTGCTTTCTGCTGCTGGCCGCCGGGCAGGAGACCACGAAGAACTTGATTACCAACGCCATCGTGTGCCTGACGGATTACCCCGACTCCATGGAACGGCTGATGCGCGAGCCCACCCTGATGCCCACGGCGATAGAGGAGGTGCTTCGCTACCTGCCGCCGGTCTGGTTTCTCTTCCGGCAGACACGAGCCGAGGTCGAACTAGGAGGGCAACGCATTCCGGCCGACCAGCTCGTGCTGGCCTGGACAGCCTCGGCCAACCGCGATCCGGCCCAGTTTCAAAATCCTGACCGGTTTGATATCGAGCGCGAGCCCAATCGCCACCTGGCCTTTGGTCACGGCATCCACTACTGCGTGGGGGCTCCGCTGGCTCGCCTGGAAGCCAGGATCGCCCTCCCCATGATGCTGGAACAACTACGAGACCTGCAACGAGTGGAGGGTGTCCCGATTACGGTCCATGCCGGGCTCGTTTTTGTGATCAGATCGCTGCCGATCACCTTTCAGGCCCTGTAGGAGACGACCGAATGCAGCAATAGACGTAAGCCGTCCTGTAGGGACAAGGGGTGGGGTGGGGTGGATGAGGGGGCCTTGTGCTCAATACTGTTCAAATAAGGAGAATCTGAGCGTGTATGGCAGAGCTAGAATCAATAGAATTGAGCGTGCCATTGCACATATTTGAACAGTATTGGGCCTTGTGCTTGTCCTCGTCCGGGTGAGAGGATCCAACGAGTCAGCATGAAACCCTGGCGGACTCGCCATTCACCAGGACAAGCACAAGGCCCCCACCCCTCTCCGCATCCGCCCCTTGTCCCTACAGAACGCCGGGGACGCACGCGTCCCAAGGGGTATGATTACCCCATTCGGTTGGCAAACATCATTAGGAGACGACTGGACCGTTGGAGCACGGGTCTCTTCCGGCAAGTAACAAGTAAAAGTAACAAGTAATAGAAATGGAAAAGGAGCACGACCATGGCGACTGATGGGAGCACTCTCAGCTTTGCACGAGACATCCAGCCGCTATTCCTTGAGAGCGACAGGGACTCAATGGAGTTCGCCTTCGACCTTTGGAACTACCACGATGTCCGCGCGCACGCGGAGGACATCCTCGAGCGACTCACGGACGGCAGCATGCCGTGCGACCGCGAGTGGCCCGAGGAGCAGGTCACCCAATTTCGCCGCTGGGTTGAAGCCGGCATGCCGGCCTAATTGATTGCAGTACCCTCAAAGCGGATCGAGCAGTCACCTTCACCCCCTCTCCATCAAAGATGGAGAGGGGGTGAGGCCAGCCAGCTCCACACAACTCCACAGGCCTTTCACAGGAGACACGATACACCGGATTACCAAATAGGTCAATTGATTTTGCACCAGGGCTCATGGAACACGCACCGCTCTGCCTACTTTCCGGCGTCAGAAATTGGTGGCCTCATCTATTGACAATAGCTTTATTCATCAGGTATACTTCTCGTAATCGTTTACGTGAACGGTACCGTGAACGGTTACGAGATATTTTTCCGGTGGCCTTCCTCAAGAGGACCCATCGAGAAGGTGTGCTATGGCCAAGAAGCTGACGATCCTGGATATCGCGCGCCTGGCAGGCGTTTCCACAGCAACGGTCTCGCGCGTGCTGAATCAGAAGCCGGATGTGGATTTGGCAACTCGTGAGCGCATCCTGCGCATTATGGAAGAGCAGGGCTTTGTGCCCAACATCGCAGCTTCCGGCCTGGCTGGCAGGCACAGCCGCCTCCTTGGCGCCCTGGTACCTTCTCTAACCTGGCCGCTTGTCCCCGAACTGATGCGAGGCGTTGGCGAAGTCGTAGGTAGTACCTCGTATGAACTCATCCTGTATAGCATCAACGATGTGAATCATGAGAAAGATCGCAGTGATGTCATTGACCGCATCGTTGGGACCCGGCTGGCGGCTGGCCTCCTTGCCGTCTTCCCGGGTCCCTCGGCGAAGCACCTGGCGGAACTGCACTCACGCGACTTTCCCGTTGTGCTGATCGACGACCAGGGGATACCGCCTGAGGGAACACCCTGGATCAGCGTCGATAACCGCGTGGGCGCCTTTGAGGCCACCCGTCACCTGATTGGCCTGGGGCATCGCCGTATCGCTCATATCCAGGGTCCGCTCAAGTACCAGGTGTCGCATGAACGCTACCTGGGCTACTGCGATGCGCTGAACGAGGCTGGCATTCCTCTCGATCCTGCCCTTGTGCGAGAAGGCGATTTCACGCCCCCAACCGGGCGCACCTGCGCCAACGCCTTCTTTGATCTCCCAGCCGAAAAACGTCCCACAGCCATCTTCGCCGGTAGCGATTATATGGCCTATGGCGTCATTTCGGCAGCGGAGCAGCGGGGTCTACGCGTTCCGGGGGACATAGCAGTAGTTGGCTTCGACGATAACCCTGCATCCGCTCACATGGAACCAGCACTGACAACCGTCCGGCAGCCTTTCTATGAGATGGGCCGCCGCGCCAGCGAAATGCTCCTGGCGCTGGTGGACGCGCTCCGCCCCATGAACGGCTTGAACAACAACGGTCGCGTCCCTGGAGTACCCTCGTCAAATTTCTCTGAACCGATTCGCATCAAAATGCCGGCCAGCCTTATCGTGCGTGCGTCCTGTGGCGCCTCCCACCGCGCCACAATTGAATAAGAAAGGGGTGAGTGCAGGCCCTTGTTCTCTTCCTTTAGCTCTCTCTCGACCCAACCGGGCGTTCGCTGAACTCAACATTCACGAACCACTGGTAAGTAAGACACTCGCAGTCTGATTTTGTGGATTTCAAGGCTCAACGGATTGTATCAATGCGTAAACCGTGTTGTACCGTTGTCAGGTTGTCCTTTTGTCCTTTTTACGGTATGTCCTGGAAGCAAGAGGCTTCTCAACCTATGTGGATCGTCGAATGATTCGTTTTTCCAGCGTTAGGAGGTTAAACATGACTCCCAATCTAGCATCTTCACCGCACCGGAACCGCCGGGCCGTAGCGTTCTTCTCGCTGCTGCTCGCGCTGGTTATGCTGCTGGCCGCCTGCGGGGGCGGCAGCAGCAGCAGCACTACAACGACAAATCGAGCAACAACACTGCGCGTGCTCTCTGCTCCGGGGCAACCCAACCCCGATCTCTTTAACCCATTCTTTGACACCAACCAGGGTGGCGACTTTGGAGCACAAGGTCTGCTGTACGAAACACTCTACTTCACAAACCTGTATACTGGTCAGACAACGCCCTGGTTGGCCTCCAGCGAGTCATACTCCAGCGATCTGACGCAGTTGACGTTCACTCTGCGCCCCGGGGTGAAATGGAATGACGGCCAGGCTCTCACAAGCGCGGATGTCAAGTTCACCTTTGACCTGATGAAGGCGCATCCTGCTCTTGACCAGAATGGGGTATTGCCTCTGATCAAGAGTGTTGCTGCGACTGATAGCAGTACAGTGGTATTCACGCTGCAGCACGCGGATAGCACTGCGCTCTTCCGTATTGGTGACCAGGTTTTCATCGTGCCCCAGCATATCTGGGCAAATATCAGCAGTGACCCGGTCAAGTTCGCCAATGACAACAATCCTGTTGGCACCGGTCCCTATTTGCTCAGCCATTACGATCCCAACCTGATTACCTACCAGCGTAACCCTAATTACTGGGGCACAAAGCCACAGGTTCCAACGATCCAGGTCCCCTCGATCAAAGACAACACGACAGCTATCACTGATATGATCCAGGGCAAGCTCGACTGGATGGGTACCGGTTGGAATCCCGACTACGACCCCCTCTTTACGGGGAAGGATCCGCAGCACAATCACACGTGGTTTGCTGCGAGTAATACCGTCATGCTTTACCTGAACCTGCAGAAGGCTCCATTCAATAACCTCCTGGTTCGTAAAGCGATCAACGCGGCGATTAATCGTAGTCAATTGCCGCAGGGCGTGGCTAAATATGCCGGGGTTGCCAATCCAACAGGTGTCATTGTGCCCACTCTTACTGACTGGATCTCCTCGCAGTATGCCAGCATGTCTTTCCAGTACAGCGCCGGCCAGGCCGGCAGCTACCTGCAACAGGCCGGCTACACCAAGGGGAGCGATGGCTTCTATCGCAATGCCAGTGGGAAAGAATTCACTATGACAGTGGACGTTGTCAATGGTTGGAGCGACTGGGACCAGGACGTTCAGTTTATCGTGAATGACCTGAATGCTGCTGGTATCAAAGCGACAGTCAATTCGGAGAGCGGCTACACACCGTATTACAACGCCATCTCGACCGGCAGTTATGATGCTGCTATTAGTTGGACGAATAGCGGTCCCACTCCGTACTTCCCCTACCAGGCGATGCTGAGCAGCGCTAATTCGGCCCGTCCTGGACAGGCGGTCGTCGGCACCAATTTCGAGCGCTGGGACGCGTCTAGCAGTCATGGGTATTCCGCTCAGACTGATAAGCTGATCGCGCAGTATGAGGGGTCCAGTGACCCCAATGCTCAAAAGCAGGCTATCGCCGGCATAGAGGATATCATGGTGAGTCAGTTGCCAGTTCTTCCGCTGACCGTCAACGTCTACTGGGATGAATACACGACGACGAACTGGATGGGCTGGCCTGATGCGAGCAATTCGTATGATTCAGGCGCTCCTTACAATATGCCCGATGCAGAGAACGTCATTCTTCATCTGAAGCCAGCCTCCTAGTCGTAGCGCGTTCTTCTAGTCTGTCCATCCATCTCCCGGCAATGCGGGAGATGGATGGACAGATACTACACGGGCATCCCTAAAGGTCAGCATGCACCTGGCGGAATGCTTCTTCATACCTTACTTCAAAGGAGATATGTGATGCGCTTTCTCTTGAGGCGCGCGGGCTTCTACCTGGTAGCACTTTGGGCTGCGGTAACGTTCAATTTCATCATCCCACGCTTGATGCCGGGCGATCCAGCCGAAGCCTACATCGCAAGGCTCCAGACACAGCAGGTAACTCGTGCACAAATCGATGCGATCCGGGCAGAATTTGGTGTGAACCCAAATGTACCTGTCTGGAAGCAATACTTCGCTTATCTGAACGGCTTACTGCATGGTAATCTGGGCATCTCAACCTCGCAATTTCCTTCGCAGGTCATAAATATCCTCCGAGAAAGTTTACCCTGGACCATAGGCCTGGTCGGGGCGGCTCTCATACTGAGCTTTTTCATCGGCACCCTGGTCGGCATGTTGATCGCCTGGAAGCGCGGCTCCTGGTACGATACTGCTGTGCCCCCAATCCTGACGTTTTTCTCTGCCGTTCCCTATTTCTGGATGGCCCTGGGGCTGGTTTACCTTTTTGGCGTTAACCTGAACTGGTTCCCAACCGATAGTGGTTACGACGTGTTCAGTGTTACTCCTGGCTGGAGCATCGATTTCATCAGCAGCGTCGTTCAACATGCCATTCTTCCGGTCACCACGCTTGTCATCGGTTCGCTGGCCGGCTGGGTACTAACTATGCGCAATATGATGATCACAACGCTTTCAGAAGATTACGTTCTGATGGCACAGGCCAAGGGCCTGCCTGAAAGACGTGTGATGTTTAATTACGCGGCCCGCAACGCGATTTTGCCCAGTATTACCAGCTTCTCTATCTCATTGGGCCTGATAGTCAGCGGCTCCTTGCTCACAGAGATAGTCTTCAACTATCCTGGTATCGGCTTCGCATTGTATAAAGGCGTTCAAGGCAACGATTACGCCCTGGTTGAGGGATGTTTCCTGGTGATCGCTCTCGCCGTGCTCATCGCGAATTTCCTGTCCGAGCTGATCTACGCGTTCCTTGACCCACGCGTACGGCAGGGGAGGAACTAAGCGATGCAAGTAACAAATTTAACAAATCAGCAGATCGATTCCTCCACTATCCTGGATAGAGTGAAAGGACGTAGAAGCGCTATCCTCGGTGCCATAACGTCCAATCCCAAAATCGCCGCCGGCGTAGGAGTTGTGGCCTTTTTTGTGCTGATAGCGCTTGCGGCACCGCTTCTGACACCTTATGACCCCAATGCAACTGTAGTTACTGGCTCACTCCCTCCGTCATCCGCACACATCTTAGGCACAACGGGCCTGGGCCAGGATATGTTTGCCCAGATCGTCTACGGAGCGCGCATCTCTTTACTGGTTGGCTTCAGCGCGGCTATCGGCTCTACTGTCTTGCAGATTCTTTTCGGTCTGAGCTCTGCCTACTTTGGCGGCATCGTTGATGACGTGCTCTCCCTGATCATCAACGTTTTCCTGGTCTTACCTGGCCTGCCGCTTACTATTGTGCTCGCTTCTTTAGCCAGCGCCAACGCTGCTAATAAAAATGAGTTTGTGATCGCGCTGGTCTTGCTCTTTACATCCTGGAGTTATGGAGCGCGTGTCTTACGTGCGCAGACGCTCTCATTGAAAGAGCGCGAGTTCGTGACAGCCGCGCGCGCATCTGGTGAAAGCTCCCTGCGCATCATTTTTGCTGAAATACTGCCCAATGAAGTAGCACTGGTTGCTTCTACCTTTATCGGCACCTTTGTGTACGCAATAGGCGCCGAGGTCGCCCTGGAGTTTCTTGGGCTGGGCGACACGTCTCGGGCTAGCTGGGGAGTAATCCTGTACTGGGCACAGAATAACGGGGCGCTTATAGTAGGAAAATGGTGGCAATTCGTTCCAGCGGGATTATGCGTAGCCGTGCTCTGCGCAGGCTTAACATTTATCAATTTCGGTATTGACCAGCTGGCGAATCCTCGCCTGCGGGCCGAGCGGCCACAGCGCAGGCGCTTGTTGTCAGAAAAGAAAAAGATAGTCCTATCAACAGGCCCCACAAAAGGTGCCTTGTAGAGGAGAATTGATGAGCATTAGCAACGATACTGCATCCATGTCAAGACCCCGTACAGGTGCGCAGTCAGCTCCGGCGACTGCTGCCTTCCCGCCCGATTTTCTCTGGGGTGCCGCTACCTCAGCCTACCAGATAGAGGGAGCGGTGCATGAAGACGGGCGTGCCCTTTCTATGTGGGACCGCTTTGCCGCCATGCCCGGCACTACATACCAGGGCCAGACAGGCGAGATCGCGGCGGATCATTATCACCGTATGGAAGAAGACGTTGCACTCATGGCCCAGCTCAACTTGAACGCTTATCGCTTCTCGCTCTCCTGGCCGCGCATCCTGCCGCAGGGCACGGGTGCCATCAACGAACGCGGCCTGGATTTTTACGACCGCCTGGTCGATACCCTGCTCGCCAGTGGCATTCGTCCGATCGCTACGCTCTATCACTGGGACCTGCCCGTGGCTTTACAGGATCGAGGCGGCTGGCTCGTTCGCGATACAGCCTACGCTTTCGCCGACTATGCCGAGGTGGTGGCGCGCCGCCTGGGGGACCGCGTTGACTTGTGGCTCACACAGAACGAACCCTGGTGTACTGCCTACCTCGGCTATGCCATAGGCATCCATGCGCCCGGTCTGCGCGATAAACAGTTGGCCGTGGTCGCTGGCCACCATGCCTTGCTTGCGCACGGCCTGGCTGTACCGCGCCTGCGCGCGCAGTCCCACGATAAATCGGGGACCTACCCCCGGACGCAGGTAGGCATTGCCCTCGACTTCTATCCCGTCTACGCCGCCGATGATCGCCCCGAAACCCTGCTTGCGGTCAAACAGGCCGATACCTTCCGCAATCGCTGGTTCCTCGATCCGCTATTTCGCGGGCACTACCCGGAGGATCTCTTCACCGCTATGGGGGTGACTCCTCCGGCGATCCTGGAGGATGATTTTTCCATCATCTCCGCCCCTCTTGATTTCCTCGGCGTCAACTACTACTCGCGTATGCTCGTGCGGGGCCGCACAGATAGCTATGAAGCCGTTGAGCGCATCCCCGGCGCGTCCTACACCGAAATGGGCTGGGAGGTCTTCCCCGATGGCCTCGCCAACATCCTGAAGCGCATTGACCGCGAGTACGCCCCGAAAGCCCTGTTTGTCACCGAAAGTGGAGCCGCCTTCAACGATCACCTGGACGGCAACGACAACATTCACGACCAGCAGCGTACAGACTATCTGCGGGCGCACATTCAAACCGTTGCCCAGGTCATACGCCAGGGTGTGCCCATCAAGGGCTACGTCGTCTGGTCCTTCCTGGACAACTACGAGTGGTCCGAGGGCTACGGCAAGCGCTTCGGCCTGGTCTACGTTGATTATCCCACCCAGCGCCGCATCATCAAAGACAGCGGCCGCTGGTACGCCTCCTTCGTTGCTTCCCAATCAGCCATGTCATCTTCTGACCGGGCCGGTGAGGGATAAAAAAGCCGTCGTTACTGAAAAACTGTGTCCTTGAACGTTCTACCATTGAGTAACACCTTTCTGAGCGCTTCGATTCGTCGCTACCGTCGTCACTTGCGCGTCAGCCGGTGCGACGCTCGTCCTCGGTGCAGGCTGCCGCTGAAACAAGAACGCCACCAGCACAGCGGCAACGAGAAAAGCTATGCCTGTAATGAGAAACGACCCATGCAGCGCGTCCACGAACGCCTGGTTAATCGCCTGGTGCAGCGCGGCCGGCGGCAGTGGCAGTCGTCCCGACAGATGGACCTGACTGGCCTGTGCACCAGCAGCAGCAATCTTATTTGCAATCGTTGCACCGATCGGACCGGACACGCCCCGTTGGGTGAGCTGGGAGGTAATGTTGCCGGAAAATTGCTGCACGACGAAGGCCCCGAGCACCGCGATCCCTAACGTGTTTCCAAACCGGTTACTGGTGTTAAACATGGACGAGCCCAGACCCGCCCGTGTGGGAGGTGTGGCGGAGAAAACCGCCGCGGTCAACGGGCTGAGCATCAAGCCAAAGCCAATGCCCAGCATGCCGAGGATCCACCAAAGCGTGGCATAGCCGGAGTCGGGCTCCAGGCGCATCAGCAGGAACAGAGCGCTCCCCGCAAGCAGCCCCCCCAGGACAATCGGCAGACGCGGACCAATACGGCCAGCGAGCCGACCCGCAAATGGAGCGGTCAAAAAGGCACCCATGCTGATGGGGAACGTACGCAGGCCGGCCTCAAGCACCGTATACCCCTGCACTTGCTGAAAAAACTGGGCCAAGAAAAAGATGGGACCCAGTGAGGCAAAGCCGACGATGAGTGCGGCCATGTTGGCGCCCGAGAACACGCGGTTCACAAACAGGCGCAGCGGAAGCAGCGGTTCGCGCACCCGAGTTTCGACCAGCAGGAACGCTGCCAGAAAGACCACAGCGCCAAGGAACAAGCCGAGGATCAACGGGGAGGTCCACCCTTGAGATCCACCCTGAATGATGGCCATGACCAGACAGGTCAGCCCGGCAATCACCAGCAGTTGACCCGGCAGGTCGATGCGCTGGGCGCTCGGGTTCCGTGACTCAGCCAGAAGTGGCCAGGCCAGGACGAGCGCCACCACCCCAACGGGCAGATTCACGAAAAAGATTGCAGGCCAGTTCCCAATCTGGGTGAGCAAGCCGCCAAGGAGCGGCCCGGCGGCAAGGGCCACGCCAGCAATGCCGGACCAGAGGCCAATAGCCTGCGCCCGCGCGCGCGGCTCGGGAAAGGCTGCCGCCAGAACCGAGAGACTACCCGTAGAAAGCGCGGCTGCACCCACGCCTTGCACCACGCGCCCAAAGAGCAACCAGCTGAGCGCCGGTGCGAACCCGCAGAGCGTCGAGCCGAGCAGAAACAGCACCAGTCCGACCAGGAAGAGGCGCTTGCGCCCGAAGCGGTCACCAAAGGTGCCAGCGGTGAGCATGAGGACGGCAAAGGGCAAGGTGTAGGCGTCAATGGTCCATTGCAGGTCTGACAGGTTCGCGTGGAGATCGACCTGGATCCTCGGCAGGGCCAGGGTGACAATAGACGCATCCAGGAGAATCATAAAAGCTCCAAGACAGGTAACCACCAGCGTAATCACCTGGCTGGCGCGATGGGTTGTACTCATCATGTACTCCAATCTTTTACATGTATATACATTGTATATACATGTATTTTTACAAAAAAAACACTACGCCCGACGAAGAACAGCATGGATGCCTGGAATATGACCCGACCTGATTCATCGTCTGTGTCAACCTGAGAGTGCCCTCCATCAACCATGTCGGGTCACATCCGGTTGGTGGATGTACACTGATTAGACTGTGGTGAAGAGCAAAACTGTGCGGTCTGATTGGGGAGATTTTCTGCTCGAAGTGACTTCCAGTCCCAATTGTCTACCCGACTCTCAGCGATGTCAGAAATCACCTATGGGACGACTCTCTCACGTAGTATGAAAACAAGAGGATTGGATAGCGAAGCCAAAGGAGCTTCATGGCATCATACCATGAAGCTCCTTTGGTTACTGCGTAAAAGAGGCTACAGAGGTGACTTACTGGGCTGAGCGCTGGCTCCTGTCAGCACGCCCGCGTCAACCGGTGCTCCGCTCGTCCCCGGTGCACGCTGCTTCTGCCATAACAAGAACGCCACCAGCAAAGCGGCTGCGAACAGGCCTATGGCTGAAATGAGAAACGTCCCATGCAACGTATCAACGAACGCCTGGCGGATCGCCTGGTGCAGGACTGCCGGGGGAAGTGGAAGGTGTCCCGGCTGAGGAGCCTGGCTGGCACCCGCGCCAGCAGCAGCGATCTTATCCGCAATCGTTGCACTGATCGGACCCTGAAGGCCCCGTTGGGTGAGTTGGGACGCAATGTTTCCGGGAAATTGTTGCAGGACGAAGGCTCCGAGCACGGCTACACCTAACGTG
>WNFA01000325.1_pt1 | contig 37487 bp, 30 predicted proteins | sample 5400481 | NCBI WGS metagenome assembly WNFA01 (sample SAMN13153340, study PRJNA577476) | soil metagenome | isolation source: 120 cm saprolite under Douglas fir tree site 2 hole 1 replicate 2 | place: USA:California | collected 2015-04-18 | reverse complement strand
TGAAACAGCCAATTTGTCCGGTATGTCAAGGTTCGGGAAAGAAACTGTGGTCGTCTGAGGTTTGCCCCAACTGCGAGGGGTCAGGCACAATGCCGATTGAAGAAGGTTCAGGGCAAATGCCGAGTGACGGGGAAAACCGACCCAGTTGATGTGTCGTCCCGTGATCCGTTTGCGATCCGTTTTGTTGACTTGTTCAGCGCGGCAGCCTAAAATGCGCACTCCATAAGGGATACCTTGAGGGACTCAGTGGCTTTCCTGCAAAATCCGCAAGCCTCGGCTACTGGAGGCAGGGAAATGCTCCGCCCTCCCTTCTCTGCTTCTAACCATCGCCGTGCTGGTATCTCCGCCCTCCTGTTCCTGGTGTTGGTAGGCCTGGCATGGGCGGGATCTGCCAAAACCCCTGCGGATAAAGCGAAATACGTAGTCGCCATCGGCGATGTTCATGGCGATTTTGATGACTTTGTGAGCATTCTTCAACGGGCCGGACTCATCGACGTCCAGCATCACTGGACCGGCGATCAGACTACCTTGGTTCAAGTCGGGGACCTTTTGGATCGGGGCCCGAAGCCGCGCGAGGTAATGGATCTTGTAATGTCCCTGGAAAAGGAAGCGCCAAAGGCAGGCGGACGAGTGGTCAGCTTGCTGGGCAACCACGAGATGATGAATATCATGGGAGATCTTCGCTATGTCACGGCGGAGAACTACGCGGCTTATGCGGACAGCAATTCCGCTGACCGCCAGAAATCCGCGTATCAGGAGTACGTGAAATGGCGCAATGGTCACGCGCAGCTCTTAGCTGAGCTTCCTCAGCCCATGGAAATAACCGAAGCGGAGTGGATGGCACGACACCCTCTTGGGTTCGTCGAGCAGCGCGAAGCTCTCGGCCCGAACGGATCCTACGGTAAGTGGCTGCGCGAACACTCTGCTGTGGCCAAAATTGGCGACGAGATCTTCTTACACGGCGGAATCCATCCCAATCTGGCCCACTTGAAACTTGACACGATCAATTCCCATATCCGCGACGAAATCAAAGCCTTCGATTCGGCCAAACAAGGTTTGGTCGACCAGAAAGTGATTCTGCCTTTTTTTACTCTTCAGGAAATTACTGCCGCGGTGCAAGCGGAACTCTCGGCTGAGCGCAAATCGCAGGTGCCCTCGGATCAGCAAAAGCAAGCCCGGCTCGTAGGGTTCCTGGGATATGGGGACTGGCTCAGCGTGCGGGTGGATGGTCCACTGTGGTTTCGCGGTTACGACCAGTGGAGCGAAGAAGAGGGTACCGCGCAGATTGGCAAGGTGTTGGAATCTTACAATGCGAAGCGAATTGTTGTAGGGCACACAGTTCAGAAGGGCGGGCGCATGCGGCCCCGCTTTGGCAACAGAGTGTTTCTAATCGACACTGGCATGCTCAGCAGTTACTACCCTGGAGGCAGGCCGTCAGCCTTGGAAATCGAGGGCGACGCTAAATTCACGGCCGAGTACATGGACCAGCAGATGGTATTAGTCGAACCTGCTGGGCCTTCGCTTCGAAGCGGAGCACCGCAGTAAGCTGCAGGGATTGCGGAGATCCCGCAAGGGTTTCGGAAAGTCTGTTGTTCCACGAGTCGCCGTAGCCAACTGATCGGCGGGGATAAAAACAGGATTACAAAGGGCTTTTGAGGATGAAAAGTTGGATTGAGCGCGCGCTGAACATCCACCCCGGCGATCTGGGGCGAGGCACCCTTTTGTGCGCCTGTTTATTCCTCGTGATTACCACGTACAAAATCGGTGGGGTGGCAGGCCCCGCGTTATTCCTGTCTCGCTTCCAGGCCAGCCAGCTCGCTTACGCTGACATTTCCAGTGCGCTGCTGGTGATCCTGGTGGTGGCGGGCTACGTGCGGCTGGCGCGTCGCGTGCCTTTCCAAGGCCTGCTGCTGGGCAGCACATTATTTTTTGCCAGCAATTGCGTCCTGTTTTGGGGCTTGATCCACTACCTTCATCTAGCATGGCTTTACCCTGTGTTCTACGTCTGGGTGAAACTCTTCGGAGTCCTGGTACCGACGCAGATCTGGACTCTGGCGAACTATGTGCTGACCACGCGGGAGGCCAAGCGGGTTTTCGGAATGGTGGGTGGGGGCGGCATCGCGGGTTGGATATTTTCCGGTTATTTCTCCAAAACGATCGCCAAGAGATTCGGTGCGGAAAGCCTGCTGCTGGGTATGGTGCTGTTTCTGTTGATTTGTACCGGACTGATTGTCCTGATCTGGCGCCGCGGATTGGCGGCCCGGGACGGAGCCGATGAGGCGACCCGGGAATCGGCACATGGCGTCCCCAGGAACTTGTTCGGCAGCATGCAGGTGGTGTTCTCTTCGTCCTATCTGAGGGCGATCGCCGCCGTGATTTGCATCGGATCTTTGGTGACCACGCTGACGGGCTGGCAGTTCCTGGCCATTGCGCAGCAGACCTTGCAAAGAAAAGATGCTCTCGCCGCCTTTTTCGGAGACTTCAATTTCTATGCCGGAATACTTTCACTCGCGTTCCAGTTGCTGGTGACCCCGCGGTTCCTGCGCAGGTTCGGCATTGGCGCGGCCCTGTTCGCGCTGCCCGCTACGGTGTTCCTGGGTTCAGCGGGACTGTTGGCTTTTGGCACACTGGGGTCGGTGGTGGTGCTAAAAGGCTTCGATCAGGTGCAGCGCTATTCTCTGGACAAGTCCGCCGTCGAATTGCTTTACCTTCCGCTCTCGGCCCGGATCAAGATACAAGTCAAGTGGTTTATAGACACGGTGGTTTGGCGCCTTGGTGACGGCCTGTCGGGCTTGACGGTTCTTATTTTCGCTACCACGCTGCATGTGCCGGCACGTCAACTCAGTTGGATTGCGTTACTGCTGATCAGCGGTTGGCTGGTGGCGGTCGCGGTTGCGCGGCGGCAATATGTCGTTACATTGAAGGAAAGTATCGGCCAGCATCGGGTCGACGTGGAGCAAACCTCCGCAGCGGTCCTGGACCGTTCGACCGCGGACGTGTTAGCAATCAACCTTTCGGCATCCGATCCCAAGGACATCCTTTACGCGCTGAGCCTGTTTGAGGTGGAGCGGCAGAGAGCGGTGCACCCCGGGATCCGGAGCCTGTTGATCCACCCCTCAGCCGAGATCCGGCGGAAAGCAATCACTATTCTTTCGGCATCCGGCGACAAGACCGTGCGGCCGGACATGGAGCGGCTGCTGCGAGACCCCGACCTCAGCGTTCGTACCGAGGCTCTGCTTTACCTGACCTACCATACACACGTGGACCCTCTGGAGCTAATCGAGGGAGTGGGAGACTTCCCCGACTTCTCCGTGCGTTCGGCCATCGTGGCATTTCTGGCCCGACCCGGCCCAGCCCAGAACCTGGAGACCGCGCAGCAGATTCTGGCTGGCATGGTCTGCGAACAAGGTGCAGAATGCCAGCGGACCAGGCTGGAAGCGGCCCGGCTACTGGGTTTGCTCCCAGACTCTTTCGACCCGCTACTCTCGACGCTGCTCGCCGATGCTGACACTGAGGTCGCGCGGGAAGCGATCCGGTCGGTGGGGAAATTGCGCAAGCGGCGGCTGGTTCCGGACTTGCTGGATCGGCTGTCACATCACGAACTGTGCGGAGAAGCAGCCAAGGCCCTGGGGGAGGTTGGGGACACGATCGTCGGAGCGTTGCGCGACCATCTCAGCGACTGTTCGGTAGCAATCGAGGCGCGAAGAGAAATCCCGGCCATACTGGTGAAAGTTGGGACGCCAGCAGCGGCCAACGTGCTGATGGAAAACCTCATGGAGAGCGACACCATGCTGCGCTTCCGCATTATCAGCTCTCTCAACAAGCTCTGCGGCCTCCACCCTGAGATCGAGACAGACGTCCAGACGTTGGAGACGGTCTTAGCTGCCGAGATTCTGGGGCACTACCGGTCATACCAGATTCTGGACAAGGTCAGCGCCGCCGGGGACAGTCAAGATCAGGTGACCCCCGCATTGACGGAGTCCATCCACCAAGAACTGGAGCGCATCTTCCGTCTGCTCGGCCTGTTATATCCCCACCTTGATCTGCACGCTGCCTACCTGGGCTTGCAATCCAAGAGTGTAGCGGTTCACGACAACGCCTTGGAATTCCTGGATAACGTCTTAAAGACCCAGCTACGTGACATGCTGGTGCCGCTCCTGGATGGCAAGATCACCGTGGGCGAGCGCGCTCGCCTGGCGAATCGGCACGTACATGCCAAGATCGAGAACCGGGAACATGCAGTGGCGGCACTCGTCAACAGCGACGATCCCTGGCTAAAGTCTTGTGGGGCATATGCAATCGGCACGTTCGGACTGAAATCTCTGGAGTTTGAATTAGATCGATGTCTGAATGATTCGGACCCGCTGTTGCGAGAGACTGCGCGAGCAGCAAAACTGCGCCTGGAGGGGCCAGTGGCGAAGGCATGAACTCGACATCTCGAATTAAGCGGGATGCTCCCAAGCGGTAATGGCGTATCAAGGCAGTCGCAAATCATCCTTAAAGGTTGGGTACGCGGGAGTTAGCTACAGTACCGGGGGAGAGAAAATCTCAGCTGTGGAAATTCGAGGCTGATGGCCATCGCGAAAATTCTAAGTTGCTGGTCTGCGATTTAAGGAGTAGGCTCTGTGGGCATAATTCGGGGAGGTACTTCTATGCGCATTCTTCATCGGCAGGGGTGGAAGCTCGCCGCAGCCGCGTTGCTGTGTTTGATTTGCCCATGTATTGTCAGGGCCGCGGATGAGACTACTTTTACCAAGGAACAGATCAAGAATTTCCTTCTGACGGCCAAGGTCGTGAAGAGTGAGCAGGCCAGACAAGGCATCACCGGCACCTTGCAGCTTACGCTCACCGACGGCACGGTGACACATCTTGCCTCTTTCCAAGGTGTTGATGAACACGCAGCGTTGAAACAGCTTCCCAGCGGCGCCGAAGTAGGGTTTGTCGATTCTTACAAGTACAACATCGCAGCCTATCGGTTGGCCGAACTGGTTGGCCTGGACGACATGCTGCCGGTGTACGTCGAACGCAAGTGGAAAGGCAATCCAGGCTCCCTCAGTTGGTGGTTGCCGGTGAAGATGGATGAGGCGGACCGACGGAAAAAGAATTTGAAGGCACCGGATTTGGACGCTTGGAACAATCAGATGTATAGGGTAAGGGTTTTCGACCAGTTGGTCGACGATACAGATGCCAACCTCACTAATGTGTTAATTGGAGAGGATTGGAAGATTTGGCGGATTGATTTCAGCCGTGCATTCCGATCTCAAAAGGACCTGAAAGATCCCCAGGCGAATCTAGTACGCTGCGACCGACAGTTGTTGGAAAAGCTGAAGACTCTGGATGGGAAGGAACTGGCGGAAAAAACGAAGCACTATCTGGACAAAGATGATGTTAAGGCGGTGATGGCGCGACGGGATAAGATCGTCGAACACTTCCAGAAGCTGGTCGCTGAAAAAGGTGAGAATGAAGTGCTGTACTGAATCAGGCAAAATCCACTGAACACAAGGGGTTAACTGGCGCGGTCATGCACTGGGCGTGCTGGATTGGATTCCCAGGCCATGAACGGCTTCCAAGTTTGGATACAGCTTGCTCTTTTGAGTCACCCGGTTTATTGTTTCTTGCCGCACAATCTTTGCGATGAAAAAAGGAGAGAGTCACATGGTGAATAAGCTGTTCACTCTATTGTTTGCGTCTGTACTTGTATTCCCGTTGTCAACGGCGGTGTTCGCGCAGGAGGCTCCCAAGGAGGCGAAGGCAGCGAAGCCGGCGCGTTGGGAGGGCGTTGTAATCAGGGTCAGTAAGGATAAATCTACGCTGACCATTCGTAACCAGAATTCGACCCAGGAGAGGACCGTGCAGTTCGACAGCTCGACGAAATGGGTCAGCCAGGAGCACGGCAGTAAAAAAGTCAACGACATCGATTCCAGCCAGGTTAAAGAGGGTGACAGGGTGATAGCCGAAGGCACTTGGGGTAAGGATGGCGTACTCCAAGCCACGGTGATCTCCAAGCGGCTCACAAGACTCTAATTCGGGATCCGGGGCAGCGACCATGGCCGACGAAGGGCGCGTCTCGGACCGAGGACGGAACCGTGCATTTCTGGCCGAAGCATCACCGCAAAGGCCTCTAGTACATTTGTCACTACAATTCAGGGAGCTATCCCATGCAAACATTTCATCTTCAGCGGCAGAGGCTGATTCTTGGAGCGGTGGTTTGTCTGATTTTCCCATGCCTGGTCATGGCCGCAGACGAGTCCGCGCCGAACAAAGAGCAGATTAAGCATTTTCTTCTCACCGCCAAGGTGGTGGGCAGCAAGCAGACCGCCAAGGGCGTTACCCAGCCTTGGCGGCTTACGCTGAGTGACGGCACATTGACGCACGATGCCTCGTTCCAGCCGATTGACGAACACAAGACCAATGTGACGCTGGCCAGCGGCCGAACTGAAATGAACTTCGTAGATTCCTACAAGTACAACATCGCTGCTTATGAGCTGGCTGAGCTGGTCGGCCTGGACAACCTGATTCCGGTATATGTGGAGCGCTCGTGGAAAGGGAATCCCGGCTCACTGAGCTGGTGGCTTCCGGTGTGGAAAGATGAGGAAGAGCGCGTTAAGCAGAAGCTACAGCCTCCCGATGCAGACGCCTGGGCCAATCAGATGTACAAGATACGAGTCTTCGATCAATTGGTCTACGATGACGATCCCAACCTCACAAACGTGCTGATCGGTGCGGACTGGACGATTTGGAGGGTTGATTTCAGCCGTGCATTCCGGCTCAAGAAAGACCTGCGGAACCCCGGGGACTTAGTACGCTGCGACCGGCAATTGTTCGACAAACTGAAGGCTCTGGATGCGAACGAACTGACGGAAAAGACCAAGCACTATCTGACTAAAGATGAGGTGAAGGCCGTGATGGCGCGGCGGGACAAGATCGTGGCGCAGTTTCAGAAGCTGAGCTCTGAAAAGGGTGAGAAGGAAGTTTTCTACTGAATCATCCGGCCTAACTGGAGCACTGGCGAATCACTGAGTCTACGAAAGCTTTGGCACTCGAGTCGTCCACTGCTTGGACGATTTGGGGATCCCCGGCCGCGCTCACGCAATCGAGGCTCAGGATTTGGACGCGCAGGATGCTGAAGTGTTCGACGGATCGGCTTGCTCTTTTCAGTCGCAAGGTTTATTGTGTCATGCCACGCATCACAATCTTTCGGTTAAGTTCGAGTGAAGGTTAAGGAGGAGGTCAACATGGTAAGAAAGTTATTCACATTGTTGTTCGCGTCTGTACTTGTGTTCGCGCTCTCAACACCGGTGTTCGCACAGGAAGGCTCGAAACCGGCGGAAGGGAAGGACGTGAAGCAGGACCGTGTGGAGGGTGTCATCACCAGAAGCAATAAGGATAAGTCTACCCTGGTGGTTCGGAACAGAGGCACGAATGTCGAGAAGACTGTCCAGTACGACAGTTCGACCCAATGGACCAGTCAAGAGCACCACAGTAAAACAGTGAACACCATCGATGCCAGCCAGGTTAAGGACGATGATCGCGTGATCTGCCTGGGTACCTTCGACAAAGACGGCATACTGCACGCCACTACGATCTCGAAGCGGCTCACCAGGTGAGTTCGTCTCCTGTCCTACGTTGAAGTGCTGGGTTCAGCGCGAAACGGCTTCCCAACCGGGAGCCGTTTGCCGTGACTACCAAATTCTTCTGGGGTCGGCCGCGGCTGAGCTTCTCGGCCGTTCCTTCGCTTGGTGGCAGGTAAAGTGTTGCACAAAATTCTCTTTACTATTCCCTGGCGCGGGGCTATCCTCTGCGACGAATCCCAACCTGTCGTGAGTCGGATCAGAAGCAACAGCTACCCAACATGGAGGATGCAATGAAGGTTCCTTTAACTTTACTTTCCTTAGTATTTGCGGGATTGGTACTTGCAGCGATGCCCGCGGGCGCCACCCAGGAAGCGGCTGAGAAGAAAGATGCACCAGCAGCGCAAAAGGAGACCCAGTGGCAGGGTAACGTCATCAGATTTTATAAAGACAAGTCGATGCTGGAGATCCATGGGGGCGCCGCCCCGTCGAGCGATTTAAGGAAGGTTGCCTACGACAGCTCGACCCAATGGACCAAGCAAGGAAAGCCTGGGCAGCAGGACGAGGTCAAGGAAGGGTCGTTTGTGATCCTACTGGGCCATGTGGATGATAGCGGTGTGCTGCACGCAACGCGCATCGATCTGCGTCGCCCGCGATAACCCTCTTCGAGGTTTCATGTCTGCGGACCCTGCACGCGGAGCAGAGGTAGAGGCCTTTCTGCGCGCATCAGGCGGCTATTCGGAAGTTGACTGCGACGAAGGCGCAAGGGTCGTTCAAGCACGACCCGGAAATACAGGTGTTTAATGCAACCGCGCGGGGCGCGAAGATCCGTCCGCATCAGCTGCGGCATTCGCAGTTACAGAATCGCCGGCCGCATCAAGTTTGGCCAGCATCTCTTTTGCGGGGGCATATCCTCGAGCGGCTGCCTTCTGTAGCCATGCGCGAGCAGTTGCAAGATCTTTCGAAACGCCGTAGCCGTGGTAATACATCATGCCGAGGTCCGATTGCGCGACGGGGACACCTGCCTCAGCCGCTCTTCTAAACCACGTCGCTGCTTCCGTGTAATCACGTATCACTCCGCTACCTTGAAAATAGAGTCGACCGATCATCCATTCTGCCACCGCCGATCCCTGGTCAGCCGCTTTGCGGTACCAATACATAGCTTCGCCGTAATTTTGGGGCGTGCCTTGCCCATCGCGAAACATGGAGCCTAGATTCACTTGGGCTTGCCGATATCCATCTTCAGCTGCCTTTCTCATCCAGTGCATCGCCTCACCGTAGTCCAGCGGAACGCCCTTTGATTGGAGGTATGCATTCGCCAGGTAAACCTGCGCCATCAACCATCCTGCCCGTGCACCGGCGGACTCCAAATCCACACCGCGCTTATACCACTTCTCGGCCTCGTGGGTGTCCTTGGGAACGCCGTTGCCGCTGGCATACATGTCACCGATTCGGAAATTTGCGGCAGCTATGGCCCCGGTCTCAGAGCGAAGATCGCTCCACTGACCAGGCAAATCCGGATCCTCGATGGATACGACTTTCATGTACCAGCGCAGCGCTTCAGTGGGGTTCTTATACACACCGACGCCACGTTCGTGCATTCTTGCAACGTTGTATGCTCCCCACGCGGAACCCATTTCGGAGGCCTTCAGGTAATGCATATATGCTTCGCTCGAGCTGGGATCGCTGATTAACCCACTCTCTGCGGATTGACCCAAATTGTCCTCCGCATACCCATCGCCGAGGCGGGCCGCAGCCTGAAAGTATTCCAACCCTTTCGCGCGATCTTGAGCGATATCCAAACCATTTGTCAGCATCACGCCCAGGTCGCACTCGCCCCGAGCGTTGCCCTGGCGCGCTGCCTTCTCCAGCCACGCCCGTGACTCAGCGGGGTCACGCTTAACGCCCCGTCCATCGAACAGGGCCTCGGCAAATCTCGTCTGCGCCTCCGCGTTACTCATCTCGGCGGCCTTGCGATACAGTTGGGCAGCTTTGGCTTCATTCCGGACCACACCGGAGCCGAGTCGGTACTTATCGGCTTGGGAGAGTAGTTCGTTCGCGGGCGGTTGAGTATGCGCGTGGGACGTGTTTGCGGAGCGGTGGGCGTGAGTGGCGATCGAATGCCCCGTCGGCGAATGTCCGGTCGGCCTTACTGAGCTGTCATCTATGGGTATGAGGGCTCGGGGTATGGGGGCTCGCGAACGAGCGATCTGCAGAATAAGATTGTCGCTGGCTCCCGCGCTTCGAAGCTCTTGCTTCACGGCGCCGGTCAACTCGAAATCAACTCCGTATTTTTTTACCAGCGCAGCCATGCGCGCGTTCGGCACGGCGGATTTAAGACCGTGTTCGACGTCGGCGGCCGAAAGGGGCCGGGAAGCATTTGGTGTATGTGTCGTCCGACCCGCGGAACTCCCCACCACGACTAGCAATATGAATAGCAATAAGCTGCCGACTAGGAGCGTTGTAACGCGCATGGTTTATCTCCGACTAGCTATGATCTGGTTTTCCGCTTGCATCGCCCGACGGGCGCGCTCCATGCGGGCTTTCGCAGCGCTGCTGTTTCCGTCGACTTGCCAGGCCCGTTTATAGTTCGCAATTGCCGCCATGTAATTGCCCTTGTCCATCTCGCGGTTGGCCGAATCTATGTAACTCTGCGCAGCGCGTGCTGAAGCTCCCCGAGACCCCGTTGCTGGTGGCATCGTTCGGCGCGTCGATGTCGTGGCCGGAACGCTCGAAAACAGGGCGGTATGCGAGCTCCCGCCCGACCTGGACGCCATATGTCGCTTGGCTCCACGAGACGCAGGTGCCTGTGCCATCATTCGGCGTGTCGATCTCGACGTCTTTGGAGTTGGAGTTGGAGTTGGAGTTGGCGTAGCACTCAGGCCCCTACCCGACCGGGATCTGGATCCGTGTCCCCTCTGTGCGTCTTTTGTCGGTTCAACCGTTCTTTCAATGCCGTCCTCTAATGGCATGGGTCGCGGCATGGGTCGCGCCGTGCCGACAGAATCGAGCTGCGTGACCTCGCGGACCGGAACCAATGCACCATTCCCCTGGATACCTTCCTGTGTCTGCGCCTGTATCTGGGCCGCCTGCCTATCGAGCGACTGTGACGCTGCTGCCGGTTGTCTCTTGGTGAAGAACCGCTCCGGTCGGCCGCCGTTCATCGTTGATGTTGATATTGACATTGACATCGAGATCGATGACGGGCTCGCAGGACGATTCGTCGCCGAAAGGGATTCCCGGGTTGGCACGATGGGCAGACTCCCGGTGATGAGGCGCGCGTCACGAAAAGCCCGGCGGCTCACGGTTGACGACGCGGAGCGTCCTGTGCCGAAGCGATCTGCTGGAACCGTCGAGATCGCCTTGCGGATCCGCACATCGACGGCGGCGAGTCGCACGTTGGAGAACTGGTCGTCGTCGCGCAGCGGGGCGACGCCGCCGACTCCGCGATTGAGTTTCGTGATGTTGGTCGCGTCGGTGACATTCGGATTGACCAGGTTCAATTGCGAATCGTTCTGTCCGTACGATGGTCCGTACCATGTTCCGTACCAGGGATAGAAGGAGTCACCCGGACCAATCGGCAGCCAGCCCACCGACCGGAACCCGACGGAAACTCCGCGGTGGCCGCCGAATCCGAAGAACGATACGTAGGCCGCCGCCCACTCCGGCCGATAGTTGCGATCGCCGTCAATCGGTCCCGGCCACCACACCCAGGATTTCCCATAGAGGAACCAGCGGCCGTAGTGATACGGCGTCCAGCCCCAGGGTTCGCGCGAAACCCACGTCCAGCCCCAGTACGGCTCCGAGACCCAGCGGCCAGCGCGATAAGGAGACCAGTTTCCGGCGACGGTCGGCGACCAGGCCCGGCCGTAGTCCGGCACATTGATCCAGTGTCCGTGGGCATCGAGATCTTCGCTCCCGACGTAGTACCGGTTGGTGTAGTTCCACGATTGAGCGTTGCGGATCTCTCCGTCGCGGTCGTTGTTCCAGGAATCCCAGATGTCGTTGGAAGGCGCGCCGCCGAGCACGATTCCAGCCTCGTCGGTCGTGCCACGTATAGTCGCGGCTTGGCTCACCTCCACGTGGGTGTTGCCCTGGGGCGTGGAAATGTCGGCCGCTCCAGCGCGCACGATCACTTGCGTCTCAAAACCGTGCACTTCGACGCGGTAAACGCCTTCCTTCGACGTGGGCCGGATGGCCGCATTAGGGGTGTCGATCTCGACCTCAGCCTCGGAATCCTTGAAGACGGTATAGTATGCGAGCCCTTGCCCGACTTGGACCTGAATCTGCGCCCGCTCGATCTGTATCTGCCCCAGGGTTGCGATTTTTGCGTGCGCGTTGTTACCGAGACGAAGGATGTTCGAATGGTCGAGCTGCAGCTCGGCCTGGGAACCGTCTCCCGTCGAGATTCTGTCGCCGCCGACCAAGGGCTGATTCAGCGCTGCGGCTGCCCAGTCACCGGTGTCGCCACGCTGCGCGGAAACGTCGCCTTGGATCAGGCTAATGCGCGCCACTCCGGGCGAAATGTCCACCTGCGCGCTGGAAGGTACAGTAAAGAATCCAGGTAAGAAAACCCACAACAGAAAGTTGCGTTTCATGCCCACCTAACCGGGGATATCAGCGTTACAGGGTGAGTCTTAATGAAGAGCACTGCAGGTACCCTGCCAGACTTGCTGCCCCGCTGGCCTCGCAACTCCTTTACTTCCATGGAGCACCCGACGCCAATTAGGCTTTCATGGGGGAGAGACTGGCCGACCTCGGCCAGCAGTGGTGGTTTTCAGCCATCTGAACACGCCAGGTAAGATTATCAACCGCGGCGGAGGTTGCGGTCTCGCCTGCTGCCTTACGGCTCACTTGACTTTGCCTTCATCGCCGCCCACAATGCCCAGCAGTTTGGCGAATTCGACGAGCGAGTACAACTGAAAGAGAGGACATCTATGAGAGCCTTCAGAATCGGTGGTTACTGGCTGATGTTGTTCCCGCTGCTTTCCATCCTCGGTTGCGGCGGTGCTGGTTATATCAAGAAGGGCCCGGAAACGAAAGCCAACACGGTGAAGATCAATAACTGCAACGCGACTCCGGACTGGGTGCAGGTTGTCAAGAACGATACGCTGACCTGGGCGATTGATCCCGCCGACGGTCACACTTATTCAATCAATTTCCCCAGCAGTACGCCCGTATCCTCGCACACAGTCCCTCCGGGACAGGGTCAGAAAGTGACGGGAGATTTCTTGTGCACTACGTTGGGCTGGATCAACGGGCACTACTGCGAGTTTCAGTACAATCTGATTCAGGACGGTGTGAAGACTTGTCCCGATCCCGGAATTCACGTTGTGAACTAACTAGTGGATGCTGAGGAGCGCGCGAAAACGCCGATCGTCCTTGAGGTGGTCAAAATCCGGCGTGTCACGAATTACGGTTCGCGAATAACCGGCGGCAACCGACTTAGTCAGGAAATCCAGCGTCTTCTCCGGGTCCCTGAAGTGGTTGTAGAGAATGGCGGCGCGAAACAAAACATCAGCGTCCCCCGGTGACGTTTGCAATGCCCGCGCCATTTGTTCCCGCGCCTCACGCTCCTGGTCAAGCATGGCGTAGTAGTCCGCGGTAAACGCCAGAATGGTGGCATCCTGTGGATTCACCTCCAGGCGTAGCTTGGCTAATTCAACGGCTTTTTGATACGCCGACTTCGCCTCCGCACGGCGCGCTGGAATCTGAAACAGCGTGTCGCCCAGGTTACCCCAGTTCAGCCAGTCTTTGGGATCGATCTTAAGCGCCTGCTGCAGATTCTCAGCGGAATCCGGGTAATGGCGCATATAGAAGTATGCCGCTCCCAGGTTTCCATACACTTGACCGGTGGGCCGCAAAGCGATGGATCGCTTGAAGGCGTCCACTGCTTCCTGATACTGGCCGACCATTAGCTCGGTGGCACCCAGGTTGGAATATCCTCTGTAGTTCTGCGGCGCTAGTTGGATCGTCTTCTTGAACATGTCCGCTGCGTCGGAGTAGCGGGCTTGGTCCAAGTAGAAAATTCCAAAAGTGTTGTACAGGCGCCAGTAGTTGGGCCGAAGCGAGACCGCCTTTCGATAAGCATCCTCCGCCGCCGATGCCTTCCCTAATTTCTGATACGCGGTGGCCAGAGAACTCAGAGTCTCGTCACTGTGGTGATCGAGATCGAGCGAGCGCTGGAATTCCTGCACCGCATTTTCGTAGCGTCCCATGGACAAGAAGACGTTTCCCAAGCAAGTGTGACCTTCCGCCAACTGCGGCGTGAGGGCAAGCGCACGGTCGCACGCCGTCTTTGCCTTGTCCACCCAGTCTTTGTCCCGATTCTTCCACACAAAGCCAGTGTTGTACGCCAACCCCATGGCCGCATATGCAGGAGCGTAGTTCTGGTCGACGGCGATGGCGTGCTGAAACTCCGCAATAGCATTATCGATGTTGTCCTGACTCTTGTAGTCCTCGAGATATCCGCGACCTCGCAGATAGAAGTCGTATGCGGCGGGTTTCGTATCGGGACGCTCCTCCAATTGCTGCCGCTGTCCGGAGTTCGCCGCCTGAGGCAATTTTGCGAGCACATCATCGAAGATAGTGTCCTGCAACCCGAAGATGTTATTCGTGTCGCCGGTAATGGTGTTGGCCGCGATCTGAGTATGCGTGCGGGGATTGACCAGGCTCCAGTTGATCCGGATGCGCGCGCCATTCTGTTGCAAACTGCCTTCGAGCACGAGATCGGTGCCAAACTCGCGCTGTGCCTGCTCCGAAGTCTTCACGCCGTGCTCGATCAGATCCCGCGTGGAGATCAGTTGAAGCTTTCCGCCATCAGCGGCTTGCACCAGTCTTGCAGTGACGGTCTCGGTCAGACCGCGTCCCAAGGCGTTCGTCGGGGCATCGTTTGCTACCGATTCGAAGGGCAGAACCGCCATCATCCTTGCATCGAGCGCCTGCGCTTGGCTACGATGGCGCAGCCACCAAGCCCCTAAACTGACGAACACAACCGCCGCTGCGATCAGCAGCCAACGTTGCCAGTTCGCCGAGGGCACCTGCCTCGGATAGATCGGGGCCGTCCCCGTCGCCAGATTGGCGAGGTCGATGCGCAGATCGCCGGCCGATTGGTAGCGTTCCCTGGGATCCTTCTGCAGCGCCCGCAGAATTACCCGCTCCAATCCTTCACTGATCTTCGAATCGACCTCGCGTGGCGGTGCCGGCGCCTGTTGGAGGATCGCGGCAATCAGAGGCGCGCCCATTAAATCTCCGAACGGTCGCTTGCCCGTGCTCATCTCGTACAACACAGCGCCCGCCGACCACACATCCGCTCGCGCATCCGGTTTGTGGCCTTTGACCTGCTCCGGTGCCATGTAAGGCAGTGTTCCTGCGTCCGAATAGGCTTCGGTGAGCGGAGCAGTGGCGGTCACCTCGGTCTCAGTTCTCAACATGTAGGCCAGCCCGAAATCCAGAATCTTGAGTCGGCCATCCGGCGTGACCTTCAAGTTGCCCGGCTTCAGGTCGCGATGAATCACGCCTTCTTTGTGCGCGGCTTCCAAGCCGGAGGCGAGCTGCTTGCCAAGTTGAAAAACTTCATCTTCCGGGAGCGGACGGCCGGCGAGTTTGGCTTCGAGCGTCAGGCCGGGGACATACTCGGTGACGAGGTAATCAATTCCGTTGTCCTGGCCGAAATCGAAGGCCATCGCGACGCAGGGATCGGTGATCTTGGCGAGGCTTAACGCTTCGCGGCGAAACTGGCGCCGCGCCGGTTCGCTCAGCAGCGCCAGCTTGGGCAGAGTCTTGAACGCGACGTCGCGATCAAGTTGCTCATCGCGCGCGCGAAACACTACTCCCATGCCGCCGGCGCCGATCTGTTCGACGATGCGGTAATGACCAAGCACCTGGCCAATGGTGGGAGTGGAGACCGCCATGCAGCGGATACTAGGCTGGCGAATTACAAAGGTCAATATCGGGGCAAGCGGAACCTCTATCGCGTCTGCCGCCTATTCCGTGCGCTCTCTCAATTGTGCAAAGAATTGCCACTACCCCCTGCCAACCCCCAGAAAGCCGCCATTTTATGTCGGCAAAGTTTGGTACCGGGCTTGCTTCTACTCTTCCCGGAGGAGCCAACATCCCCGGCTTTGTTCGCGGACGATCCCTCGCTTCCTCTTACGAGTCTGGAGACCTTGCGAATGAAACCGGCCCTGTTCGTGCTCTGCCTACTTTCCACCAGCGCGGCATTTGCCCAGTACCTTGGTGGCGCGTCCTATATCAGCAGTGAACCGCACAGTTACCAGTTTTCGAGTCATCCGGCGCACGCAGCTTATGCGCCGATGTCTCAGGAACAGAATGTCCTCGCCGCGACGAGTTACTCTTCTGCTCAGGGAGAAAGGCTGCCTTCGGATTTCCCGCAGCCAGAGAGCGCTTCTCTCGGCCTCGCAGCCCGCGAACTCTGGCAACAGCACGCCCAGGTGAAAAAATCGCCCATCGTATGGGTAAACCAGTAGAGCGTGGCGCGGGTTAAGCCTCCGTCCACATGAGGCCGTGATAAGAAAGATAGCAAGCCCGGCGCTTTGCGCGCGGGCTTAGCGCGAAGTCGAAAGACTTCGGGCGCCGCTTCCTCCGAGACATCAAACTTCAAGCAGCCATCGCCGAGTCCGGCATCGGTGGCTGCTCCTTCCCTCATCAGCGATTGCCCTCCGATCTTCTCGAGAAAAAGTGAAGCCACAAAATGTTAACCTAAAAGAAATTCAAATGAACGTGCTGGAATTCACCGCCGTCGTCGCGATCGTCTCGTTCGTCGCCGGACTTCTCGGGTCGCTCACCGGCCTCGGCGGCGGGGTTGTGCTCGTGCCCTTGCTCACCATCTTCTTTCACGTGGACATCCGCTACGCCATCGGGGCCTCGCTCGTCTCCGTGATCGCGACCTCCTCCGGCGCCGCCGCCTCGTATGTGAAAGAAGGATTCTCCAACATTCGGATCGGGATGTTTTTGGAAATCGCGACCACCTTCGGTGCGCTGCTCGGAGCCTTCCTCGCCACCCGCATCCCGACCAGCGCCCTGGCGATTATTTTCGGAGCCGTCCTGCTCTACTCGGCGTATGTTTCCCGCAAGACGCGCACGCTGGCCCAGCGCAGCCTGCCACCTGATCCGCTCGCCACGCGTCTGCGTTTGAATGGCAGCTTCCCGGATCTCGAAGGCCGGCGCAGCTACAACGTCCAGCGTGTTCCCACCGGCTTCAGCCTCATGTTCGGGGCCGGTGCGCTCTCCGGATTGCTCGGCATCGGCTCCGGCGCCGTCAAAGTACTCGCCATGGATCAGGCCATGCAGATCCCTTTTAAAGTTTCCACTACCACCAGCAATTTCATGATCGGCGTGACCGCCGCCGCCAGCGCCGGCGTCTACCTCAGCCGCGGATACGTCGATCCCGGCCTCTCCATGCCCGTCATGTTGGGGGTCCTGGCCGGGTCGCTGTTGGGCAGCCGCATCCTGGTCAAAGCCGAAACCAAATCGCTTCGCCTGGTCTTCAGTGTGGTGATTCTCGTTCTCGGCCTGCAAATGCTCTACAACGGATTCTGGGGAAAAATCTGATGCCCGCCGCCCAAGCGCCCGCCCGCCAACCGCAGCCGTTCAAACCTCAACCATGGAGAGATCGGCGCATCGAAGTCATTCTCGGCAATCTGCTCCGCACCGGAGTCCTTGTCTCGGCGGCTGTCGTCCTCCTCGGAGCGAGTATCTACCTGTCTCGCCATGCGCACGAGCCCGCCGATTACCGCGTCTTTCGCGGCGAGCCCTCCGAATACCGCACCATCTCCGGAATCGTCCAAAGCGTCATCAACGTCCGAGGCCAAGGCATAATCCAACTCGGATTGCTTCTCCTCATTGCCACTCCCATCGCCCGCGTGGCCTTCTCCGTCGTAGGATTCGCCATCGAACGCGATCGCCTGTACGTGGCCTTCACCCTGCTCGTGCTCGCGATACTGCTCTACAGCTTCCTGGGCTCCGGTATTGGCGTATGAGCCCGGCGGCAACTTTATGAAGAACACTGGTAGACCTCGGAAGGCAGTTTCGGCAGAAGCCATCGCCCGCCTTGCGGACCAAGGGAGTGATGTGTCGCGGTTCTTCACGAATACTGGACGCGTGATGGGTCCGATACAGAGAGGGTGAATCGACCTGGCGTATTGCACGCTGGGTTCGATCGAAGGCACAGCATCTCCCAAGTCAAAGAGTTCTATTTTCGGGGGAACCCAGCGTCACGTGAGGATGGAGTCGTCCAGGCGTTTGCGGCGGAAGTCGGCTACGTGTTGTACGAACGCCGTGATCAGCGGGTGTGGGTTCGACTCGCTCGACGAAAGTTGCGGTTGGAACAACGTCGCGATGTAAAACAAGTGCGCGGGAGATTCGATGGCTCGGCATTCTTCCTTCGAGCCGCGGGCTACGACTGGAAAGCCCGCTTCCATCGCCATCCATTCGAACTCAGGATTCATCTCGTAGTTGCAGAAGAATTCTTCCTCGATTATTTCCTTTCCGCAAAACGCCGCTAGGTAAGAGCCGGGACGGAGGCGGATCTGTTTTATTTTTCCGGAGAGCATGGGCGCATTCTTATCGCGGTTCGGAACGGCGCAAGCTACGGGATAAATGACGATGTTCTTGGCCTTCGGGTCTTCTTCGGCGGTGGTGGCGTCGTGGATGCCGAGCACGTTCCGGGCGCACTCAATGAGCGCGTACTGGAAGCCTCCACAGGTGGCGAGGAATGGCCGGTCGTGGACGCGGGCGAACTCGATGCCTTTCAGCATGCCGTCGAAACTTTTGTAGGGGCTGCCCGGCGAAGCCCATAGACCATCGAAGGAATCGAGGGTGGCGACGGCTCCCGGTTCGAGCAGCGAAGGTGTCGGAAGCCAGGCTGATTCTACCTTGAGTTGGAGCTTGCGGGCGGCGTGCTGGAGCGAATCGTTGGTCGCGTGATGGGAGCGGAACTCGGGATTGAAGTCGCCGAGAATCCCGATCCGGACGGATTCGCTCACAGGGGACATTCTAAATTAGCGGTTCGCACTTGGCATTGAGCAGTTGGCTGCCGGCTTCGATCGAGGCCAATGCCTTTTATAGATTGTCATCCCGAGCGGAGTGAGGGATCTGCAGGTCGCCGCAAAATGCAGGTCCCTCGCTTCGCTCGGGATGACAAGTTGAATAGCATGTTTCGCTTTTGCGTCGTCGGCTACAGCAATCCCGTCTGCAACAGCAGCATGTAGAGGCCGAGCAACGTGATGGCGGCGCCTCCCCAGACCATGGCGGCGGATTTCCAGGCGAGGGCGCTGACGAATTCCTGCTGGCTGCGGAAGGAGATCACGAACGTAGGATTATTCTCGCCTTTCATCAATACGACGGGCGGAGTGAGATTGAAGCCGGATGGCTTGGACTGCGCTTCCTCGTGGGCGGAGTTGTGGACGGAAACGGTCGCGGGCCGCGCGTTCTCTTCGACGGCTATAGCTTGGTGCGGGACTCCGGCGGCGGACCACGCTTCTGGTTTGGTGATGCCGGCGCGAGTGAGCGCGGCTGCGATTTTCGCCTGCTGGGTCATCTCCTGAGTGGAGGAAGGAGCTTCGCCACTGGCCAGTTTGATGATCTGCGGGGCAGGAAGCTGCTCGGCAGAATCGTTAGGCACCGCGTTGCGCGAGTACTCGCTGCGAGGCGAAAACGAACGCACCTGGACGCCCGGATTTTCAGTCAGGGTTCCGGCGATGAAGAGGGCGTCCTCGGGCTTGATCGAGCGTTCTTCGATGCGCAAGCGGCGAGCCGGAACGATGCCGTGGCGGGAAAGAAAAACACTGACGCGCGGCGGAACGCCATCCTCGCCCAAGGAGAAGTTCGATGAAAAAAACGACGCGGTATATTCCTCGCGAAAGTCACGGTGCACATCAAGATCGGCTCCCAGAGGCTCGACGAGCAACTGCCCGGTCGAGTCGTCGATGAAGAAGGGCAGGTGAAGAGTTTCGTCCGCAACTTTATCCCACTCGTCTTTCTTGGCATCGCGCTGCTGCCAGGCGGTGGTGTGATAGAGAAAGCAAGCCTTGCCTGTGATGGGCGCGGGCATGGTGTAAGGACCTGCGGCCATGCCATTCACCTCAACCAGTCCCAGGGCGGCGCTGCGAATCTTGGAGGTTGGTGTGGTCACCAATAAGCGCTTGCGGGCGAGCAGACGGAATCCGAAAAAGAAAAAGTACAAACCGCCGGCAATCGCGACCGCCGAAAGAATCGTGAGGTCGTTGATCGGGATGTAGAGAGAGAGGCAGACGGGCACAGGGGTTCCCAGATTGTTCTCGGATGAGCTGTTATGAGGATAAGAAGAGATTTGAGAAACGACACGGAGAAAGAGACGGAATGGGCTTACGGAAGTAACTGTTACTAAGTGACGTTGCTGCCGAGACGCGGCAAGCCGCGTCTCTACTGAGCTTCATCGTCGCTCGTTATGCGGTTACGGCGCGTGTTTTCAAAATTTCTACTACGGCCGCCATGGCTGCATCGATTTCGGCGTCGGTGTTGTAGAAGTGAGGGGAGAAGCGGACTCCGGCTTTGGGACGCCAGTCTACGAGGATGTCGCGGGCCAGGAGCTCCCGGCTCACCTGTTGGGAATCGGGCATGTCGATGGAGACGGTGCCGCCGCGCCGCTCGGGATCGCGGGGAGTGTTGACGCGCCATCCGTGCTGGTCGGCGAACGCGATGAGGCGGGCGGTCTGATGTTTAGATTTTTCGCGGATTTTCTCTATTCCAACTTCGCGAATGATTTCTATGCCGGGACGCGCCGCCTCGATCGCGGGAATGTGCGTGGTTCCGTTCATGAATCGGTACGGAGGATCGGAGTAGCGGATGGGTCCGGTTGCGAACTCAAAAGAATTTTCGTGCGCGAACCATCCCGTGAGCTTCGGCTCCAATTTCTTGCCGAGGTCGGGGCGGACGTAGAGATACGCAACGCCGGGACCGCCGCAGAGCCACTTGAGCACGCCTCCGCAGGCGAAGTCGGCATTGAGAGATTGGATGTCCACGGGGACGGTGCCAAGCGACTGGAAAGTGTCGAGAACGACGTGAGCTCCAACTTTGTGCGCTTTGTCGATGATGGCTTTGGCGTCGTTGATATAAGAGCTGCGAAAAATAACGTGAGAGATGGGGACGATCAGAGTCTGTTCGTCGATGGCATCGAGCAGACGGTTGGTGGGCACGGTGACGCCGTCATCCGTTTTGACCACGTGAACCTGCGCGCCGTATTGGCGCTGCGCTTCCCAGAAATACATGACGGAAGGAAAGTTCATGTCGCTGTAAACGACTTTGTTGCGCTTCCCGGTGAAGTCGAAACAGGACGCGACCACAGCCTGACAGGTAGTGACGTTTTGATGGAGAGAGACGGAATCCTTGGGCGCGTTCATGAGGGCGCCGAGTTCGTTGCCAACTTCGAGGGCAAGCATCCACCAGCGTTCCATCCAGGCGCGAACGCCGCGTGTTGCCCAGATATCAGCATAGGCGTGGAGCGCGTCGTAAACGGCGCGGGGCATCGCTCCAAGGGAGTTGGAGATCATGTAGTTGGTGCGCTCGAGGATGGGGAACTCGGAGCGGTAGCGGAGGAGATCGTCGGGCATGAAGGATATTGTAGTGGGGCAGGTCTCAGGTGTCAGGTCTACAGGTGTCATGTCTCAGGTGGCAGGTGTCAGGTCTCCATTTGGCTAGCTAGCGCTCTTACCTAAGAGTGACCGGTGCGGAGCTTCGCCCCGCTGGGCGGACAGAGGCGTCCGCCGCTACGTGAGCAGTTCCCTATTCCAATCAGGCTGACCTACAGCGTCTGAATGCTAAGTCCGAGTTTTTTTGCGGCTTTTAGGAGTTGCTCTGTTTTGCGATTGGGCGGAGCAGGAAGTAGAGGACGGTTAGGGCGATCAGGAAAATTAGTCCGGCGATCAGGTTGATGCGGGAATCCCACCAAGTTTTCGCGACCGATGCGACGACTACCGCGAGGCCGATGATGGATCCCCATTTGCCTAGAGGGGAGCGGGCGGGAATTTCGGTGGCTTGGGCGGTGGTGAGCCGGCGGCGGAAGTTGATGTGGGCGGCCAGGGAAATGATCCAAGAGAGCATCATGCCGAAGAAGGCGCCGCGGAGAATGTACTCGAAGGCTTTGGCTGGGGCCCAGCGTTCGAGGACCAGGGCGACGACGATTCCGTAAGAGGAGGCGAGGAGGGCCAGGGTCGGAGTGCCTTTTGCGCTGAGGCGGCCTAGAGCTGAAGGAGCCCATCCGGTGCGGGCTAGCGAGAAGAGCATGCGGGAGGAGATGTAGAGGGCGGCGTTGGCTCCGGAGAGGGCGGCGGTCAGGACTACGAAGTTCATGAAGTGACCGGCGCCGGGGAAGTTGACGGAGCGGAAGACGGTGACGAAGGGGCTTTCAGTGACGCCGGCGCGATTCCAGGGCATGATCCCGACGAGGATGATGATGGCTCCTAAATAAAGGAAGGTAAGGGTAAGAAAGGTCATGCGAACTGCGCTGGCTATGGCCTTGGCGGAACTGGATTCGCCGGACGCTACGGCTACGAATTCCACGCCGCCGAAGGTATAGATGGCGAAGGTGATCGCCAGGAGCGGGGCGGCGGGTCCGAGCGGGAAAAATCCTCCGTGGGCGGTGTATTGGGGGGTGGCTCGTCCGGTGAGAAGCAAGGCGGCGCCGAGTGCGATGAAGGTGGCGATTACGGCTACCTTGATCATGGCAAACCAGAATTCGAAGCGTCCATAGGTGTGGACGGCAAGGAAGTTGATGGAAAGAAGGAACGCGGAAAAGACGAAGACCCAGAGGATGGCGGGCACGCGTGGAAACCAGAGCCGCATGTAGGTGGCGGAGGCGACCATCTCGGCTCCGATGGAGACGGCGATGGCGAGCCAATAGCCAGCGCGGGAAATGAAGCCGGCCCAGTGGTTGAGGTAGAGGTCTCCATAGACGCCAAAGGAACCGGCGGCGGGATAAGTGCTGGCGAGTTCGCCCAGGGCTAGGGCTACGGTCCAACTGATGAAGGCGGCGAGGACGAAACTCAGGATGACGGCGGGTCCGGCGAGTTCGATGGCGGCGGCGGTGCCGAGGAGGAGTCCGGTGCCGATGGAGCCGCCGACGGCAACCATGGTCATCTGTCCGGCGGTGAGTTGATGGCGGAGGCCGGACTCGGGGTTTGAGGATGGAGCGGGCATGAGGGCTCGTATTCGTATATCAGAAGCGGAGGGTAAGTGGCGGGGAAAAGGTGGAGAGCAAGTGCCGAGCTGCGCTCGGCTTGGACAGCCGAGGGCGGCTGTCCCTCCGCAACCTTGGTCGGGGCAGAGCCCCGTCACCACACAACAATCTTGTTTGGCTAGGTTGTTTCGGTGGAGGCCATTGTGGCTGGATCTGTTTCGGTGAAATCTGATTCGGGCAAAGCGGCTGCGGGACGGGCGACGATGACGCGATTGCGGCCAGCGTGCTTGGCCTGGTAAAGAGCGTCGTCGGCGAACTTGAGGAGCAGATCGACGCGATCGGTAGTCTCATCGAAGGCAGCGACGCCGATCGAGACGGTAAGGGCACCTGGCTGGTGGTCGGGCTGAGCGCGGTTTTCCCTGATGCGCCTGCAGATTTCCTCGGCGCGCACGGTGGCTTGGCGAAGGGAGCACTCGGGGAGGATGAGGGCGAATTCTTCGCCACCGTAGCGGCAGACCACGTCTTCGGCGCGCACGCAACGCAGAAGGGTCTCGCCGACAGCCGCTAAGGCCTGGTCGCCGGCGGAGTGTCCGAAGTTGTCGTTATAGCGTTTGAAGTAATCGAGATCTAGCATCATGACGGCTAGGGGACGGCGCTTCCGGCGAGCCAAAAGGAGTTCGCGATCGAGGAATTCCTGCATGTAGCGACGGTTATAGAGGCCGGTGAGCGGGTCGCGTACGGCCTGCACGCGGAGAGATTCGCGCAGGTTGAGGTTGGCAATCGCGACCGCGATGTGTTCGGCGGCGGTAGCGGCGAGCTGGAGGCGGCGAGTCAAGACGCTGGAGTCAGGGTCTGGGCCAGAAACGGGCGACAGGGGATCATCATTCTGGATGGACAGGGTTCCGAAGGTATCGCCGTTGGCGACGAGAGGAATGCAGACCGAGGGACCTTCGCCGAACAGGTGAGAGCAACGCGGGACGGAGAGTCCACCGGGATGGGTATGGGTGCATCCGCGGCGAAGAGCCCAACATTGTTCGGGCGAGAAGATCCGATCGGTGGGACAGATCCCCCATTCGGCGGCGGACTCGACGCGGTTTTTAGTGGCGGTGAGCACTGAGACGGAGCCGGAGGCGCCTGGAAACAAACGGCGCAAGCGCTCCGGAATCAGGCGAAAGACTTCTTCCCGGGAGGTGCAGGCCTGAAGGAGGCTTCCGAGTTCGCTAATCTGAGTAATTTCGGCAGTTTGGCGGCGGGCATTGTCGAGCAAGTGACTGATTTGCTCGTTGGAGGCTGTCAGCTGTTTTTGCGCGGCCTTGCGCCCGGCGATTTCCTGTTGCTGGTGGAATTGAGTGAGGGCCAGCCGCAAGGTAAAAGCGACGAGGGATGCAGCCATGGCGACGTCTGTGAGAGCTTCTCCGTATGCCTGTTTCCAGCGGTCCATCAGCAAATTGATGCAGCAGAGCAGCCCTACCAGCACCAGGTTGGTGACGAGGAAGCTGAGGAAATTCGCGGGCTCCGGAGTGGATTGGGGCTCCGGGAAAGGTTTCCAAGTGAGGGCGATAAGCCCAGCGGCGACATTAGGAACGGCCCAGCCCAGGTCGAACCATGCGGCGGCGGAGACATAGTGGTGCAGGTCGATCCAGTCACCGATGAAGGTTGCGATCGCGCAGACCAGCAGGAAGAGCGCTAACCGGAGCAACAGATTGCGAGTGCAGGCGACGCGGGCGAATTGCAGTCGCACCAAGGCTGCGATCAGAAGGAGCAAGCTTTGCGCGTCGCTGATGCTGATATTGTGCAGGAGCGCATCGGCGGGCAACATCCGTTGCACCGGGAGAAAGAAAAAAGTGGAGTAGACGAGGCCGACAACGATTGCGACCTGAAAAAAATCGAGAAAGATCTCGGACTTCACTCGCGCGCGCCGGTGGTTCTCCGGAAGAAAGAGCATCATCAGGATCGGGGCGCCATAGAGGCAGTAGAGCAGGCGCCATGTCGAATCCGACAAAATGGCTTGGTCGAAAAGGGTGTCGTAGGCCTGAAAAGCTGTAGGGACAAGCAAAACCACCAGGACGGCGGCGAACAGAAACCAGAACAGGGCGGTAATGCCTTGCGCGCGCCGGAAAGCATTCCAGGCGCACGCGAGTGCGAGAAAGCTAACCAGAACGAGAATGGATTCGGCAAGGCCGCGGCCGGCCCGGCCGGTTCCGAGGACGAGGAATCCGAGCGCCTGGGTGGCCATGAGGGCGGCGAAGAGAAGGCCCACGAACCAAGGTTGGCGGAGCTTAACGAACTCGCGCAGGCGGGAGCCGCGAGGCAGGTCGAAATTGATTGCCATGGGCATCAATTGTGGGAAGACACTTTGGGCTCAATGGTTGAGATCGGCAGTGCGAAGGACAACTCCAGTCCTTCGCTGCTCCGCTGCTTGACTGCTGCCGCTTCGAGTTGAAGTCTACGGCTTAAGTAGTTCGCCGAGCGATTCTGCATTTCCAAGTTAGCCCCTCAAGATGGCCCGCGCGCATGGACCCTATGACTAGGATGAGGTTCTTTCCGGGCGGCAGGGCGGGAATCGAGCCGATGGAATGACTTTAGTAATCCCAAAGCGGGAGATGCGCGTTGCTGGGGCGCGGGGTGAATCCTAGAATCAAGGCGGAACTCTCTGTCTCAAGACCGCCCCATGCCGGAAAATCCTAATCGTGCCGAAGTAGCCCGTCGCGTAGAAAAGGCGGAGAAGCTTTTGCAGAAGGGGAAGACGGCCGACGCGCTGGCGGAATACCTGCAAATCCTGGAAGGCGATCCGCAAAACGACAATGTGCGGCAGATGGCGGCGGAGCTGTGTCTCTCATTAAATAGGGGGGACCAGGCGGTGCGACTGCTGGGAGAGTTGTTTGAGCGGCAGGTGGCGGCGACGGATGCCACACGAGCCAGCCTGACCTACAAGAAGCTGGCGCGGTATGCCAACCCGACGTGGGAACAGAAAGTGCGCTTTGGGCAACTGCTGGAGCATTCGAACAAAAAGCTGGCGATCGGGACGTATGAAAATGCGCTGGAGGATTTGCAGCGCCAGGGAAAGAAAGAAGAAACACTCCTCGTGTTGCAGCGGATCGTGAATCTGGAGCCATCGCAGCCCAACCATTTGCGGGTGGCGGAATTGTCGGCCGAACTGGGCGAGCATGTGATGGCGTCGCAATCATTTTTGCAATTGGCGGAACTGGCGGAAACATCGGGTGGAAACGCCGCCTCATGGTTCGAGCGGGCGTACACGGAGAATCCGACGGACCCGAAGATCGCGGTGGCGTATGGCAAGAGCCTGTTGTCACGGGGCGAGGCGGGAGCAGCGATTTTTATTTTCGAGCCGCTGATACATTCCGGGGATGCATCGCTTGAGCTACGAGAACTTTATGCGCAGGCGCTGCTGTCCGCGGACCGGTGCCTGGAAAGCGAGCCGCTGATCTGGCAGATATTCGAGCAGAATCCGGCGCGCATGCATCAGGTGGTGAACCTGATTGGGAAGATGATCGACTCCGAACTGGATGCGGAGGCGGTGGCGCTGGCGCGGAAGCTGGAAGCTTTCCAGCGGCGGCGTGGGGAACGGCGATCGTTCATCACGACGATGCAGGAACTATTGGCCTCGCACCGTCCTTCGGCGGAAATGCTGGAATTTCTGGCGGAGCTGTTCAACGCGTCCAACCGTGAAACGGACTATGCGCAGGCGCTGCTGAAGCTGTTTGAGCTGTATTGCACGAAGCACGATTACCAGAAGGCGGGAGAATGTCTGGACCGGGCGGCGGAAGTGGATCCGTACGAGCCGGGACATCAGAAACGGCTGGAGGCGCTCCGAGGCAAGATCGACGATCAGCGTTTCAACGTAATTGCATCACGGTTCACCACGGTGAAGAAAGAAGAGCAGGAAGTCAAAGTCCAGGAACCGACTTTGGGAGCGGTCGCGCTGCAGGATCTGATGCTGCAAGCCGAGATCCTGGTGCAGTACGGGATGCGCTCGAAGGCGATCGAGCGTTTGCAGCGCATTCAGGAACTGTTTCCGCGTGAGGAAGAGCGCAACCAGGATCTGCAGAAGTTATACATTGCGGCCGGCATCGCACCGCAGTACGCGAAGTCGGCGACACCGGCCGCGTCGTCTGTGCCGGCGGCGGCGAGTGGCGGTCAGGCAGCGCCGGCAGCTGCGGCTAGCGAGGCGGCCGACGTCAGCAGTCTGGCGAGAGTGGCTGAAATCACGCGCAAACTCTATCACCAGGGGAACGCGGAAGGAGTCTTGAGAACGGCAGCGAACGAAATTGGCGCGAACTGGCGGTCGGGGCGTTGCATCGCGGCCTTGCGCAAACCAGGCCTGCCGCCGTCGAGCGTGCAGGAACATCACATGGATGGGCTGATTCCAGCGAGTTCGGCGGCCCTGGTCAGCCTGGTGGAAACGCTGCAGGATCTGGCGGTGGCGCGAGGCACGGTGACTGTGGGCGATACCAAGAACGCTCCGGAGTTGATGGGCGTGCGCGGCGCGATCGAAGAGTTGCAGATCGAATCGCTGCTGGCTCTGCCGCTGACCGAAGGCAACGACCAGATCGGAGTGCTGATCCTGACCCAAAACACGAACCGGGTGTGGCAGCCTTCGGAAGTGCTGGTGATCCGGACGTTGAGCGACCAGGTGTTGATCGCGCTCAACAATGCCGGGCTGCGGCGGCTGGTGAAAAATCTTTCGGTGACGGACGAGAAATCGGGGCTGCTGAAGCGGGCTTCGTATCTGGATCTTCTGCAGGCGGAAACCCGGCGTGGGTTGCAGCAGGGGACGGCGGTGACGGTGTTGCTGATGCAGTTTGGACGGCGCAGCGCGCTGATCAAGGAATATGGCGAGCAGGCCGTGACGGCGGTGATGGAGCAGATCGGGCAGCTGTTTTCAGCGAACATCCGGACAAACGATCTGGCGTTCCGTTACGAAGCGACGACGGTCGCGCTGGTGCTCGGCGACACGGGCGAAAAGGAAGCGCTGCTGGCGGTGGAGAAATTGCGGCGGCTGCTGAAAGAAGTACGTTTCCCGGGTAAGGATAAGGGAGTCGAGTTCAGCGCCGGGCTCGCGCCGGCGGTGATGCGGCAGCATTTCGATCCGGTGGATATTGTGACCGAAGTGGCCAACCGCGCCGATCATGCGTTGGAGCAGGCGGTGGCGCAGGGCGCGGGAAAGATTGTGGCTCAGGCGCCGCAGTTCGCGGCAGCGGCGGCGATGGCATAAGTCTGCTCGTGTGGCGCGGACACTCTTGTCCGCGAAAGCCAGCAGCGGTGGGAAGCCGAGGACCAGAGTTCTGCGGACCACCCAAGAGCAAACGCAAAAGCAAAACCAAAAGCAAAAGCAAAAGCAAAAGCAACAGCAGCGGACAAGAGTGTCCGCTCCACACAAACGAGTCCAATCGAAAGACACCTGGTACTCTGAAACCTTTCCCTAGCCCCTTTTCCTGCTGTTAAACTCACAGGTTGGCCTTAAGCCATCGCACGCTTCTATAAGTTGGGACTCATGTTGAAACCTGGAGACATTGCCATTGTCAGTGGGGCGCGCACGCCCTTTGGACGCTATTGCGGGAAGATCAAGGACTACACGGCGCAGGAACTGGGCGCGGTGGCGGCGAAGGCTGCGATCGAGCGGGCAGGAGTCGACGCGGAACACTTCGATCATGCCGTGTTCGGAAACGCGCAGCAGACTTCGGGCGACGCGCTGTATGGAGCGCGGCACGTGGGATTGCGGGCAGGCTTGCCGATCGATGCTCCGGCGCTGACCGTGAATCGGCTGTGCGGGTCAGGGATGCAGGCAATTGTCAGCGCGGCGCAGATGATCCAGACAGAAGAAGCGAAGGTGGTGCTGGCGGGCGGAATGGAATCGATGTCGCAAGCGCCGTTTTCGATCCGGGGGCGCGATGGGTTTACGCTGGCTCCGGGCGGGAAGCTCGAAGATTCGCTGATGGTGGCGCTGCTCGATTCTTATTGCGGACTCTACATGGCGAATACGGCGGAGTTGTATGGCGAGGAGCAGGGCATCACGCGGCAGGCGCAGGACGAATTCGCGCTGCGCTCGCAGCAGAAGGCAGACGCGGCTTATGCGGCTTATAAGGAAGGGCGCATGCAGGAAGAGCTTACTCCGGTGCCGGTGCGGAATTCGAAGGGCGAGGCTACGGGAGAGATGCTTATCGAAGACGATCACCGACGTCCTCAAACAACGATGGAAGGGCTGGCGAAGCTGCGAGCTGCGTTTGGCCCATCCTCAGGAAAGCCTGGGACCGTGACGGCGGGGAATGCCAGCGGGATTGTGGATGGCGCGGCGGCTGTAGTGGTGATGTCGCTGGATCAGGCGCAGAGAAGGAATCTTAGTCCGCTGGGAAGACTCATTAATTGGGGGATTGCGGGCGTCGATCCGAAGTTGATGGGGCGCGGTCCGGTTCCGGCGACTAAGATTGCGCTGCAACGCGCGGGGCTGACTTTGGATTACATCGATCTGATTGAGGTGAACGAGGCATTCGCGGCGCAGTATCTGGCGGTTGAGAAAGAATTGGGACTCGATCGCGAAAAGGTGAATGTGAACGGCGGAGCGATTGCGTTGGGACATCCGCTGGGAGCGACCGGAACGCGCCTCGTGATCACGCTGCTCTACGAGTTGCGGCGGCGGAAAAAGAAGTACGGGCTGGCAACGGCGTGCATTGGCGGCGGGCAGGGGATCGCTATGGTGGTGGAGAGCTTTCAGTAAGCTTACTCACGCTCGGATTCTGCGGATGAGGCTATTGTGGCGACTGAAGACACGGTTCGAATTGGTATTGTTCTAGTCGGCCTGTTCGCTCTTGTATTTTGGCGCATCGCCAGAAGTCGGGCAGCCAAATGTGGGGCCATTGCCCTTGCAGTTTACTTTATTTTGGTTGTGGCAACTAAGTTGGGGAGCCCCGGGTGGGTAACGGCGTCCTTACTTGCTCTGTTTCTCCTGCTTGGATTAATGACGATGGTTTTTCTAATCATGCAGGCATACAACGCTGTGCGACACAAGAAGAGAAATTGAGCGACAGCGAGGAATTCATATGGAAATCAAAAAAGTTGGCGTTCTCGGTTGTGGCTTGATGGGTTCCGGAATCGCGCAGGTGTGTGCTGCTGCAGGCTTCGACGTTACTGTGCTTGAAGTCGAGCAGAAGTATCTCGACACGGGCTTTGCTGGGATTGAGAAGTCGCTGGCTAAGTTTGCCGAGCGGCCGGTGGAGAAGGGTGGGATCACTCCGCAGCGGAAAGAGGAGATTCGGGCGCGACTTAAGGGCACGACTAAGAAAGAAAATCTCGCCGATTGCGACATCGTTATCGAGGCCATCATCGAGAACGTTGAGGAAAAGAAGAAGATGTATGCGTCGCTTGATGGCATCGTGAAAAAGGACGCGATCTTTGCTTCGAATACTTCCTCGATCTCGATAACTGAACTTTTGACGGTGGTTCGACGTCCAGAAAGATTTATCGGGCTGCACTTTTTTAATCCGGTGCCGCTGATGAAGCTGGTCGAGGTCGTGAAGACGATTGCCACATCTCCCGCGGTGTACGACGCGGCTTACGAGTTTGCGAAGAAGGTGGGTAAGGTTCCGGTGCGTACGTCGGACAAGACGGGGTTCATCGTAAACCGGCTGCTGGTGCCGTATCTGCTGGATGCGATCCGGGCGTATGAAGAGGGCGTGGGGTCGATCGAGGACATTGATAACGCGATGAAGCTGGGCTGCGGTTATCCGATGGGGCCGTTTACGCTGCTTGATTTTGTCGGGCTCGATACGACTTACTACATTACGCAGGTGATGTATGACGAGTTCAAGGAGCGGCGGTTCGCGTCGCCTCCGCTGCTGAAGCGGATGGCGATGGCGGGGTGGTATGGGCGGAAATCGGGGCGCGGGTTTTATGATTACTCGGATCCGAGTAAGCCGGTGGCGAATAAACTTTGATTTCACCGCGGAGAGGCAGAGTGTCCTAACCGTGTCATCCTGAGCGCAGCAAGAACTACGCGAAGCGAAGTTCTTACGGAGTCGAAGGACCCCTCGCCCCTGAGCGCAAAGATGGACGTGGGAAGGCATTTCGACAACGGCAGCATGGGGAGAACTCCCCGCCGCGCCGGTGCTGACGTTAAGTTACAAGGGGTCCTTCGACTGCATTGGATCATTCGTAAAGCGAATGATCCAACTTCGCTCAGGATGACATGGTTTTTTGGAATGAATTGCGTATGACCTACGAAAACATCCTCCTCGAAAAGAAAAACTCCATCGCCTACGTCACAGTCAACCGGCCGAAGGTGCTGAACGCGCTCAGCCTCGCCACCATGGAAGAACTCGGGCTTGCATTTCAAGAAATAAAGAATGATTCCTCGATCCGCGTGGCGATCTTGACTGGGGCGGGCGAGAAGGCTTTTGTTGCGGGCGCGGATATTGGCGAACTGGCGAAGCAGGACGCGGTGTCTGGCAAGGAGTATGCGCACCGGGGGCAGGCGGTGCTCGATCTGATCGAAAATCTCGGCAAGCCGGTGATTGCCTGCATTAATGGATTTGCGCTGGGTGGCGGATGCGAACTGGCTCTCGCTTGCACCATGCGTCTCGCTAGCGACAACGCGAAGCTGGGGCAACCGGAGGTGAAGCTGGGAATTATTCCTGGATATGGCGGGACGCAGCGGCTGCCGCGGCTGGTGGGCAAGGGGCTCGCGATGCAGATGGTGCTGGCGGGGGAGATGATCACGGCGCAGGAAGCGCATCGGATTGGGCTGGTGAATGAAGTGACGGCCGCGGCGGAGTTGATTCCGCGGGCGGAGGCGATTGCGGCTAAGATCATCGCGAACGGTCCGCTGGCGGTGCAGTACGCTATGGAGGCGGTCAACAAAGGAGTGGAGATGCCTTTGGCCGAGGGGCTTTATCTCGAGGCGACTTTGTTTGGCGTCTGCTGCGCTACCGAGGATAAGAAGGAAGGGACGGCGGCGTTTTTGGAGAAGCGGGCGGCGGGGTTTAAGGGTCGGTAAGTCAAAGGCTTAACCACAGGGGACACAGAGGAGTACAGGGAAAACACAGGGGCACAGGGAAACACAGGGGATTCACGGGATCAACGGCGAAGTCGCCAACGGAGACACAGAGGCTCGGAGAAACCACGAAAGAAAAAATAAAAATCGAGCGTCCTCCTGAGCCGGCGGTTCCCGCTATCGAAGGTGGGCTTAGCGCTGCGGGACGTCGGTTTGCGATTGTCGTTTCCCGGTTTAACGCCTTTATTACCGAAAGGCTTTTTCAGAGCGCTTACGACGGATTGTTACGCTCGGGCGCGAAGAAGAAAGACATCGCGCTGGTCCGCGTACCCGGCGCGTTCGAGATTCCTCTAGCCGCCCGCAACCTCGCCGAAACCGGGAAATATGACGCTATCATTTGCCTCGGCTGCCTGATCCGCGGCGACACGGCGCATTACGACGTGATCGTGAATGAGGTTACTCGCGGCATTGGGCAGTCGGCGCAGGAGACTGGAGTACCTCATGCGTTTGGGGTGCTGACATGCGACACGCTGGAGCAGGCGATTGATCGCGCCGGGCTGAAGATGGGGAACAAGGGATTTGAGGCGGCGCTGGCGGCGGTCCAGATGGCGAATCTGAGAGCAGGTGTCAGGTCTCAGGTGTCAGGTGGCAGGAACGGCAAGGAGAAGAAAGCCGTCAGCCGTCAGCCATCAGCCGTCAGGAAAGGCAAGGCAAAACCAACTTCTCGGAAACGCTATCCTCGCTCTTAGTTCCAACTCTTCTGCAATACGACGGTCCTGTAAACTGTTCTCGGCCTCAACTGTCGCAAGGTTTTTACTGATGGCTGACGGCTGATGGCTGACGGCTCTCATGGGTACTCGACGCAAATCCCGCGAACTGGTTCTGCAAATGCTCTTTCAGGCGGACATGGGGAAGCAGACGCCGGAGCTTGTCCGGAAGACGTTCTGGGCGGAGCGAACCAATGTCGAAGAAGAAGTTCGCGGGTTTGCCGACGATCTGTTTCGCGTCGCCAGCGACCGGTTGCCGGAGATCGACGGGCTGATCGGGAAGCATACGCAGCATTGGCGGATGGATCGGATGGCTACCGTGGACCGGAATGTGCTGCGGGGAGCGGTGGCGGAGTTTCTGGGGTATCCGGCTACGCCGCGGGCGGTGGTAATTAATGAGGCGCTCGAAATTGCGCGGAAGTTTTCTACGCCGGAGTCGGTGCAGTTTATCAATGGCGTGCTAGATAGTGTGGGGAAAGAGGTAGGGCCTTAGAGCTGTCAGCCTTCAGCTGTCAGCCTTCAGTAAAAGCCCGGCGGTCCAGTTTCCTGCGCCACGGTCAGCCAAAATCCCAAACGGAAAAATTAACGGGTACGGTTTTACTGCCCGTGTTTGTGGATGATGCTGGCCTCGAGGAGCGGCCGAGCTGCGCTCGGCCTGGACGGGCGAGGGCGCCCGTCCCCACACTGGACCCCCGTCCCATACTGCCGTCACCACATTGACTCGTCTCTTCGGATCACTGTGGGCGGATGGCGATCAGGTTGGGGAGGCAGAGTGGCGGGTTTGTGCCTCCTTGGTTGTTGCACATGTTGGGGTTGTTGTTGTCGTTGATGTTGACGTAGGGGACCTGCTGGAAGTCGCCCTGACCGGTGGTGCAGGAGGTAGCGCAGACGATGTGCACGGAGCCGGCGGCACAGGGCTGAGTCTGGTCATTGTTAGGGTACTGATCGCAGGCGGCTACGTAGACCTGGCTGCCGTCGGTGGAGGCGGAGGCGGAGAGCGGGTGGGTGCCGCCGACGAGCGGGACGGAGCTGGTAGTCCCATCACTCACGTTGAAGACGAGTACGGCTGGGATATTTTGGGCGACGATTATCATCGCGGCGCCGTCGGCAACGAGCTGCGCGTAGATCGGAGTGAAATCGCCCTGGCCCAGACTGAATGGCACGCCTTTGGGGCTGAAGCTCAGGAGAGTTGGAGGGTTGCAAGTAAGTTGGAGCGGATTATTGTACGGTATCGGAACCTGTGTGAACTGCGCGGTCAAGAACTCAATGTGCGTCGACGGAACAGCAACGCTCGGCGGTTCGAGAGCAAGTACGTTCTGCGTTAACCCCTGCGGGTCGGCTTGAACGACGGGTGACGGGAAGATTTCCAACGGCGTGCTCGACACTGCGGCGTTCCCAATGTCCACGCTTCCAATGTTGGGCTGGGAGCACGTCGAGAAGGCAGATACCGAACTTGCCGGCGTTCCTGCGACGTAGGCGAAGCTGCCATCCGCTGAGAATTTGACGTCGGTTCCTGAGGTCACGAGCTGAACCGGGGCGAGCGCGTCGACCGTGGAGTAGACGTACAGATTGCCTTTGTCGGTGAGGATGAAGAGTCTCAACTGATCGGGTGAGAAGGAGGCGGCAGTGGCGATTTCGCCCGGAACAGATAGGACGAGGTCAACCGAAGTGTTGCCGCTTCCGTCATAAATGTAAACCTGGCTGGGAGTGGAAACGGTGTCGGCGACGACCACAAATTTGCCATCGTTCGAGATGGTGAGCACTTTGCCGCACAAGGAGACATTGCATGGCGTCGAGGCGTTGGAGACCTGGACGACGGAGGGGTTGTTGGCGCTGACATCCACGTACATGAGGCCCTGATCGCTGCCGAGGTAGGCGCGCGCCGCTGACACATGATTAAACATCATGGAATTGGGAGTGCGGGGCACGCTAATGATGGCGCCGATCGGAGTGGTTCCAGGGGTCACCGAGAACATTGCGCTGGAGCAGCCGGGATTGTTCCCGCAGTCGGTTGTGACGGCCCAGGAGGTGTAGGTGGGTGGTTTGGAGGCGGAAGTTACGTCAACGGAGATCGTGCCATAGCCTTTCGTCCCGTTTGGGAGTGTGCCGTCGCTGGAGTAGATGGGGAGTGCGGGAAGAACTCCGATATCGCAGGTTGGGGGAGTGCAGGAAGCGAAGACGGTGGTGCCGCCGAGGTTGGCGCGCGCGGTGGCACTGTTGCTACCGGAGATGTTCGTGAGGCTGGTGAAGGCTGCAACTTCAGGATTCGTCGTGCTCCAGGTGAGGGGCGGACTGGGCACGGTGACTCCCAAGGTATCGATTGCGGTCGCCGTGATGGATACGCTGCCGCCGTTATTTATTGTGATCGAGTTCCCAGCCTGGCTTTGGCCCCCGATTTGGAGGTGGATGGCTTGGATCAGACAGGTCGCGTACGGAAAGGGGCTGCTGGTGGTCCCAGAGACGCTGGCAAAAAGGTTGGCAATGCCGGGGGACTTGGCGGTGGTCTTAGCCTGGTTGAGCACGTTGGGCTGATCTGGGGGCACGAAGGCAATTGCGGTGACCACACCGGCGTTGCTCGACGACCAACTCATGGGGCCGACGGTGTTGGTGATGTCCACGTTGTTGCTGTAGGCGATCCCCTGGAACTGCCAGGTCTGATTCTGAGAAAAGCAGTCGTACTGCGGAGGCTGGGTCTGGGCTTGTGTGATCTGAATGCTGTCGATGTGCTGGTGGACGTAGACGGTCGTGGGTGGGCTGCTGACGCCCTGGATGACTGCGGTGACGATGGCGATTCCGGGAGTTCCGGGACTGCAAAGGGTGGCGCTCGGATCCCAAGTGCCGGCGCAGGCGGAGCCATTGCTGGCGACCGAGAGTGGGGCGGAGGCGTTTGGGATACCGCTGACGACAATAAAATTAATGCTGACGCCGATTACAGGGTGGCCGTTGGCATCCGTGGCGCTGGCGCTGAAGAACTGAGTGCCGCCAACGTCGATGGAGAAATTGGAGCTGGGGTTCAGCGTAACGGATTTCACGCCTCCACCGCCGGGGTTGGGACTGCTTTTGCCGAGGCAGCCGGTGAAGGCGACGACGAAGGCTATGACCAAAGTAAGAAGAAAGCCGGAACCGCAACGATGCATGAACCCTCCTCGCGTCCGTTTGCCAGGCGCGAGCGTAATAATGTTGTTGGGCGGAAAACTGTCAGTGTAGAGGGTCATTGGGATATTGAGCAAGCGGTGAAGTTCCGGTAGTCGACGGAGACGGGGCAAGCCCCGTCTCTACACCTCTTTTCTCTTCGATGCGCCGGGGAGTGGTTGACGATGTGCAAGGTAGTTGTTATTATCAAACGGTTCCGCGAGTTAAGTCTGGCTTGCCTGTGTACGGCAGTCCTGTTGGATGCGCAACCTGCGCCGGCGACAGGCTCCGGGAGAATCTTGGCTGAGCTTTGAAGAAATACGTATCCGGTCGGAAGTGGGACCGGGGACGCCCTCGCTGAAACGTCCTGCGAAAACCTTTGCGCCCGGGCATATTTTTTAGAGCCGGGGAGTCACGCGAGGCTATGCAGGGGAATGCAGACGAAACGGAACGCCTCCGAACCTTGGTCGGAAACTCGGTCTGAGGTGAGGCGTGGCGTCACCGTCGTCGGCGAATTAGTCTGAGCGGGAAACTGAACGAATTCTCACCGGCACTGGGAATTGGTGCGCGGGGAGAGCATGGCTGGGCGCAACAGCCTGTGCCAGACCTGAGACGAGGGGAAGCCTCGTCTCTAGGGAAATGTGCGGTCGAGTTGAGACGGGGCGAGCCCCGTCTCTACGGGAATGCGGTTGGACGACGGGAATATGTTTGGACGAAATGTGCGGTAGAGACGCGGTTTGCCGCGTCTGGGAGTGGCGAGAGTGCCTACTTTTAATCAGCTGGTGAAATTTGGCCGCGAGAGGCCCCGGTACAAGACGGCGAGTCCGGCTCTGCAATCGTGTCCGCAGAAGCGTGGCGTGTGCACGCGCGTGTATACCCAGACACCGAAGAAGCCGAACTCGGCGCTGCGCAAAGTGGCGCGCGTTCGTCTGACGAATGGAATTGAAGTGACGACGTATATCCCGGGCGTTGGCCATAACCTGCAGGAGCACTCGATTGTGCTGATCCGCGGGGGCCGTGTGAAGGATCTGCCGGGAGTGCGTTATCACGTGGTACGCGGAACGCTGGACGCGACCGGCGTTGCGGGCCGCAATCAAGGGCGCTCGAAATACGGCACCAAGCGCGCGAAGAAGACGTAAGTCGGTTGCCAGTGGCCAGCTGCCAGCTGCCAGTGAAACCTCGGCGAATGAAAACTGAGAGTTGAGAGCTAAAGGAACATGCCTAGAAAAGGACATATCGCAAAGCGGACTACCGAGGCTGATCCGGTGTATGGATCGGATCTGGTGACGAAGTTCATCAATTCGATGATGTGGCAGGGAAAGAAGTCGACTGCCGAGGGTATTTTTTATAAGTCGCTCGAGAAGTTGCAGGAAAAAGGCGGCGACGAAGCCCTGAAGTTGTTCGTGAAGGCGGTCGAGAACGCCAAGCCGTTGCTGGAAGTGAAGACGCGGCGGGTGGGCGGCGCCAACTATCAGGTGCCGATCGAAGTCGGTCCGGACCGAAGGACGTCGCTGGCGATCCGCTGGATCGTGAGCTATGCGCGCGGCCGCGGCGAAAAGGGAATGATCGAGAAGTTGACAAACGAGTTGCTCGATGCCTCGAACGGTAAAGGCGCTGCCATCAAGAAGAAAGAAGACGTGCATCGCATGGCGGAAGCGAACAAGGCGTTTGCGCATTACCGGTGGTAAATCGGCTGTTAGCCGTTAGCTCTTAGCTTGTTCAGAGCTGGTTCGCTAAAGGCCAAGAGCTAATAGCTAGAAGCAGATTTTCAGAGCCCCGGGAAGAGTAGAGAAATACCGTGCCTAGAACAGTCCCATTAGAGCGTTGCAGGAATA
>WNFA01000319.1_pt1 | contig 37783 bp, 32 predicted proteins | sample 5400481 | NCBI WGS metagenome assembly WNFA01 (sample SAMN13153340, study PRJNA577476) | soil metagenome | isolation source: 120 cm saprolite under Douglas fir tree site 2 hole 1 replicate 2 | place: USA:California | collected 2015-04-18 | reverse complement strand
TGGATTTGGCCGGCTCGAACGCCCACTCCAGATCCCGGGAGACTAGCCCGTGGGCATGCTGACCCGGGGTTGCGAACCCCTAAAACATCGCAAAAATGCTCGGATAGATTGTGGCAGCCGGACCTGTAAGCCGAATTCTGTCCGCCTTGCGGCGGGACGGTCATTCCTCTGGGCCACGCATTACTGCGAGGCTCAAGCGACCTACCCGGAGGTTGTGGCGCGCCGAGCCGGCACGCGTTCCTTCGAAACCGAAGCTTCTCAGGAACTCCCTCCCTATTTGGTCTTGCTCCGTGTGGGGTTTGCCCTGCCCGCCGCATTACTGCGGCGGCGGTGCGCTCTTACCGCACCTTTTCACCCTTACCTGAGCCTCGCGGCCCGGGCGGTATGTTTTCTGTGGCACTTTCCGTCGAACGATCCCGCCCGTGCAAGCGCGGGGGCCCTCCCGGACGTTATCCGGCACACTGCTCTGCGGAGTTCGGACTTTCCTCCCGTCTCGCGACGAGCGACCGTCCGGTCCGGCTGCCAACCCATTCATTATAGTGCACACCATAGTGCACAGGCGGGATCTTACCGGCGGATGGCGCCTTCGCTCACGCCACCTCTTTGGGTGCGAGGAGGAACGTGTACGTAAGTAGAGCCGCGCCGATCAACAAGGGAATCAATCCGGCGAGATAGACCGGTTCGTCGTTCACCAGTCCACGAAGAAGCACCATCACACCGATGCCGACGGCGGCGGTGATCAATCCGCCCAGCTTCATGCCTTCGACGCGGCGTTTTGCAGAGTTCGTCTGTTGCTCGCGCATGAGTTCGATCGCGCCCTTGGCTCCCTCACCGGAGCTTTCCGCGATCTTTTTCAGCGTTTCACTCTTGTAGTACGCTTCACGTTCCTTGCGGCGAGCGTCCGCCCATGTCGCCACCGCCAGAAACGAGAAGACTGCGATGCTACCCACGATGGGCACCAGCATGGCTGCGACCGGGACGATATTGTGATCTAATTCGAATGCCATTGTCCGCTCCTTGAAGTTTTCCTGTTGAAGTTTTCCTGCTTTCGTTCGGTAAGACCGCTCCGATCCCACTACGGTTGCATATTTTGTGTGCGTTCCCGGGACGAATCTCGACGAAAATAGTGCAACCAGTAGCAACGGCGTCGTGTCCTACCTTTGAGGCGGAGTCTAGAGTGAGTGCGAGCGACGATCAGGCTGATGTCGAGAGAGTCCTGGCTGGCAATATCTCTGCCTTTGAAGGGATTGTCCAGCGCTGGCAGAGCCCGCTGGTTAACCTGGCCTATCGCTTCTGTCACGATCGTGGCCGGGCCGAAGATATGGCTCAGGAGGCCTTTCTGCGCGCTTACCGCGGGCTTGGCCAGTGGCGAAAGGATGCGGTCTTTTCCACCTGGCTCTTCGCGCTGGCGACAAACCTCTATCGTTCGGAGCTCCATCGCATCCCGGCGCGGACGGTGTCGCTCGAAGATATTGCCGAACCTCCGGACGCGCGCGCCTCTGATGGCGGCCTCGAAGACCATGACCGGGATTTGGCGGTCCGGCGCGCGGTCGGCACTCTGCCGCCGAAGTATCGCGAGGCCTTGATCCTTTTTTATTTTCATGACATGGACGTTACCACCGCGGCGCGGAGCCTCGGCTTGCCCGAGGGCACGATTAAGGCGCGGCTGTTTCGCGGGCGGGAGATCCTGCGCAATAAACTTCCGCAGTTTTTGGCGGTGCCGCGCTTGAAGGAGGCTTGATGAGACACTTGAGTGAACACGACGATGCCGAGATCAATCGCATTCTTTCCCGAGAGGATGAAATCCTCCCTTCGTCGGGCTTCGCCGTCTCCGTCATGGATGCGGTTCGGCGCGAGGCTGCGGCACCTCCGCCGATCCCATTTCCCTGGAAGCGCGCTCTACCCGGCTTGGTGGTTGGAGTCCTTGTACTGGCAGTGGTTCTGGTTGGGGGAGTTGTGGCCTTCACGCAGTTGGACGAAGCAACCGCTCCACAGCTTTCCATGTCTTCGCCGCCTGCAATGTCAACGATCTTCAGTGGCGGCATAGAGTCTGCGGCGATCTGGACCGTGCTGGCGTTGCTGGTGGCGTTTGTGTCGGTGAAACTCTCGATGCACCTTACTTCCAGCAGGGTATGAGACTTGGCAGTGGAGCGCCGGGCGTCCCCGCCCGGCAAGACCCTTCGACTTCCCCCCCGGCTTCGCTCGGGGCTTCGGCAAAATAGGGCAGGCTCGCGAGACGCCCGCCCGTCCCGCCACTGGTTCCCCACATAACATGCTCGCCATGTAGACTCCGCCAGCGCGAATTCTTGGGCGCGAAGTCGCGGAAGCCCAAGCCTGGGCTGTTAAACTGATTCCACTCAAAGAGTCCGCAGCGAGAAGCCTGCGACCTGGCCGATGAATATTTCCGAAGCCATCAAAATCGCGTTCCTGTCGTTGTGGGCGAACAAACTTCGCTCCGCGCTCACCTTGCTCGGCGTCGTGATCGGAGTTGCCGCCGTGATTGCGGTGGTCACGTTTGTCAACGGCATCAATGGCTATGTGGCTACGAAGATTTTCAATCTTGGCGCTGACGTTTTTATCGTCTTCAAGAATTCACCTGCCGTCACCAATATCGACAAATACCTCGAGGGCGAAAAGCGCAAAGACCTCACCATGGAGGACTACGAAGCCGTCCTCGAAGCCTGCAAACATTGCGAATGGGTGGGGGCGGCGCTGCGCAACGAGAGCGGACACGTCAAGTACGGCGAGCAGTCGATCAACGATACCATCGTCCGCGGCATGACACCCTCCATGGTGCCGATTCTCGATATCGACCTCGTCGCTGGGCGCATGATCAACGATGTGGATATGAGGAATAACTCCGCCGTCGTCGTCGTAGGACCGGATATCGTGGATAACCTGATACCCGGCGTGGATCCGATTAACAAGGAACTCCGCATCGACGGCTGGGTCTATCGTGTAATCGGCGTCGGCAAACGCAAAGGCAAGACGCTCGGCCAGAGCATGGATAACTATGCGCTCATGCCGATCACCGCGTTTCAGAAACAGAATGGTTCCCACAGCAGCATCCGCATTTCTGGCAAGGCGGCTGCCAGCGGCGCCGGATTCGAAGAAGCGATGGATGAAACGCGGGCTGTCCTGCGCGCTCGCCGCCACGTCCACCCTGGCGACGACGACAATTTCGACATTGAGACCAACGATAGCCTGCTGAGTATCTGGTCGAACTTCAGCGGCACGTTCTTTTACGCGATGATAGGAATCGCCGCCATCTCACTGGTGGTAGGCGGCATTGTGATCATGAACATCATGCTGGTTTCGGTGACGGAACGGACGCGGGAGATTGGCATTCGCAAGGCCATGGGCGCGCGCAGTGGTGACATCCTGATGCAGTTTCTGATCGAGTCCGTTACCTTGGCGCTGCTTGGCGGCGCGATCGGCGTGCTGTTCGGGATTACTATCGCCAAGGTCGTTACGCTAGCAATCGGCATGCCCTCAGAGATTAAGCTCTGGGCAGTATTCGCAGGAGTGTTCGTGGCGGCGAGCGTCGGTATTTTCTTCGGCGTGTATCCCGCAAAACGCGCGGCTGTGCTGGACCCCATCGCGGCGCTGCGCTTTGAAACGTAGCAGGTTGCTGAAAGAAGTGAGGGGTTGTATCAGGGCATCGCTTTAGCGATGCCGCATGTTCTCGAAATTACATGCCCCTTTAGGGGTCGTCGCCCGCCAAGGAACTGAAATATGTTTTCTCGGCGCCCTCTGCGTCTCGGCGGTAAAAAGGGTGTGAAGCAATGCTAGTCAAAGGCGAACTCGGCGAGGGCCTGAACATGGCGGTCGACACCATCCGCAGCAACAAACTGCGCTCGTCGCTGACCGTGCTCGGTATCGTGATTGGGGTAGCCGTCGTCATCGGGATTTCGTCGATCGTGCGCGGCCTGAACGACAATGTAAGCCAGGTCATCACCAGCCTGGGGTCAAATATCATTTTCGCTTTCCACCTGGAGCCCTTCACCTTCGGACGTCCGACGGAAGAGATGCGCACCCGCAAGGAACTGACCTTCGATGACGCGATGGCGATGCAGGATCTGCCGCACGTGAAAGCGGTCACCGTCGGCGTTCGCTTTTTCCGGCCTGAACTCGGCACCGGCACCTACTCCGTCAAATACAAAGACCGCAAGGCGAAACAAACCATTCTGGAAGGCGACACCGCCTCGTACAAAGATGTTATTGACGTCGCCCTCGACTCCGGCCGCTGGTTCAGCGATATCGATGAAGAGCGCCGCGCCTCGACCATTATCATCGGCCACGATACCGCGGAAGAGCTTTTCCCGAGTGAGCAACCGCTGGGCAAAGAGCTGGACATTGAGGGGCAACTGTTTACCGTGATCGGCGTGGCGAAAGTCCGCAAGAGTGTGTTCGGCGGAGGAAAGAATCCCGATGACAACATTGTCTTCTTCCCGCTGAGCACGTTCCGGAAGTTGCACCCCGAACTGAAGCAGTACTGGATCAGCGTCAAGGCTACCTCGCACGCTGACATGCCCAAGGCGATAGACGAAATGCGCGAATTGCTGCGCCGCCGCCGGAAGGTCCCAACTGAGAAGCCGGATAACTTCGCTGTCTTCACGCAAGACTCGCTTTCCGACGTGTGGAATCAGATCACGGGTATGATCTTCATCTTTATGTTCGCGGTTTCGAGTGTCGGGTTGATCGTTGGCGGCGTGGGCGTGATGAACATCATGCTGGTCTCAGTGACTGAGCGCACGCGCGAAATCGGAGTGCGCAAAGCCATGGGCGCCCGCAAGCGCGACATCCTCGTTCAATTCACGCTCGAGGCCGTGATGCTAACCGCCGTCGGCGGAGTGATCGGGCTCGCGCTGGGTGCGCTCATCACTACGATCGTCCCGGTGGCGTTTCCATCGCTTCCGGCCACCATGTCGTTGTACTGGTCGATGTTCGCCTTCGTCGCCTCGGCCGCCGTAGGCCTGGTCTTCGGCATATATCCCGCGTGGAAAGCGGCTAACCTCGATCCGATTGAGTCGCTGCGCTACGAGTAACATGCTGCTGATGGCGCTATTCACCCAGCCTTTCACAATAAGAGCTGCGCTCGAAACGATAGGCACGATTGGAACTGTCGGCAGTCTGTTTTTCTACTTTCTTTCCGCGCTCTCGATGGCGAGTTTCATCAGCGTGCGCAAGAAAGACAGGCGCAAAAGACTCAGCGAGCCTCCGCCGCAGGAAAGCCAACTCCCTCCAGTTTCCATTCTCAAGCCGTTGAAAGGTGTCGATTCCGAGATATGGGAGAGCTTCTGCAGCCACTGCGAACAGAACTATCCCGAATTTCAATTGATCTTCGGCGTCAGCGATCCGGCCGATCCCGCTATCGAGGTGGTAGGTAAGCTTCAGGCAAAATATCCAAACCTTCCGATTGAGCTGATCGTGTGCGATCGCGTTCTCGGAACAAATATAAAAGTCAGCAATCTGGCGCAGATGCTGCCGGCGGCACACCATGAACTCCTGCTGGTGAATGACAGCGACATCCGTGTCCCTGCGGATTATTTGCGCAAGGTGATCGCGCCGCTCGCTGACGCTTCTGTGGGACTGGTGACCTGCCTCTACCGTGGCGTCGCCAGCCCGACCCCCTGTCCGACACTTGGTTCGCGCCTCGAAGCGCTGGGTATCAGCACCGACTTTGTTCCGGGCGTACTGAGCGCCAAGTTTCTCGAGAAAGGACTGCACTTCGGATTGGGTTCAACGCTGGCGTTTCGCCGCCGTGACCTCGAATCCATCGGCGGCTTCGAAGCGTTACTGGATTATCTGGCCGACGACTATGAACTCGGCCGCCGCATCGCAGCGATGGGAAAGCGAATCGAACTCAGCGCCACGACCGTCGCCACCTTTCTACCTGCCTACACGCTAAGGCAGTTTTTCTACCATCAACTGCGCTGGTCGCGGACTATTCGAGATGCCCGTCGCTGGGGATACGCGGGATTGCTTTTCACCTTCGGCCTGCCCTGGGCGTTGCTGACGCTGTTAGCCGCACGCGCGGCGGAGTGGGCGTGGGCATTGCTCGCGATGACTTTCGCTGCGCGCATGGCCGTAGGCTTTGTCGCAGCGGTTGTCGTCCTCAATGACGACCAGTTTTTTCGTTACATTCTCCTGCTTCCGCTGCGAGATCTCGTTGCGCCGTTTGTCTGGGCCGCAAGTTTTATGGGGAACCGCATCCACTGGCGAGGTGATGTCTTCGAGCTGAAGGATGGGCGGTTGAGCCGCTATTCTAAATAGAAAGTGAGTTTTGACTGAGTATTGCGTTAGAGATAAATCCCATGCCCTAGGAAACCATAGAGCACAAAAAGGAAAAAGTCTGTCGATTCCATTTGCTTCAGCGAATACGAACCTTGCGCTACCCCGGGAGCGATTTCGTGATAACTAATCGCCAGGTCTTTTGTTTCTCGAGACTGTGTCATCGCCAATAGGCTGGTGTTGCCCATTCCCGCTACCGAAAGGTACGTGATCGTGGCGGGTTTCCTCGACTGGGGTCGAAGACAAAGGTGAGGCCAATTGCCTTCTCATCGGGGAAATTGAAGGATTTGCGACCTCCGAAAGGCGAAGAGGGATCCAACTTTGCCTGGCTCTTGTCGAAGTGCCTGAGTCCCCAAAACGGCGACTCGCTGTCGACATATTTCCACTCCGGCAGATCACCGGGCAAAGCGCGCTCCCCCTGATGACCCTGCAACCGAGCCAGTACCTCTCTCATGTAGTCTCGGTCGGAAGCGACGAGCACGACATTTTTGTTGGAAAACGCCACAAACGTCGTCCAGGTGTCCTCTTCCTCCTTCTGCTGGAACACTGAAACCTGCTGGCCTTGGATTTCTTCAGCCCGCAAGGCTCTCTTGCGGGTTTCGCGAATCAATGAACCCGCGTCATCCCCTAGATCGTCCGCGAATATGACAATTGCGCAACCTTCAAATGGCATCATCCCCAAACCACCAGGGGCTCGGAAATGACGAGATCCCTCGACGGCCATGGCAACTCGTTTGCCTTGTAACCGCCCGTACAGTGAGGGGTCCGTGATATGGAACAATACGAGAGGAAGGTCCTCGAATTTCTGTGCGAGTTCTTGATCGGGAACTATCTGGTGCGGATTCCAATCCTGTGGAGTCCAGTCGTGTCGTGGAGGAGAAGTAAGCACGAAGGGTCCACGCGCCACCGTGACTGTCTCCGTATCCGCTGGAAGCCATGACAACGCTTGATAGAGAGCAGCCGACGCCTGAGTCGGCCTGTTCGGCTGATTAGAAAAAATAATCTTGCCGCCCCGCCGCGCAACTACATAGTTCGTCAATCCACGCAACGCCGGCGGTTCATCCTCTTCGGCCCACAAGAAAACGCGCTGTGGCCCACGCCACATTTCGACAAACGAAGCCTGCGTTTCGAAAACCCGCGGCGCTCCCGGAAACTGCGTACCGTACCACATGTTTCCACCGGGCGCGTGCAAACTGTGCAGCGGCACCCCAGTGTAGAAATTCAAACTCGAGGCATTTTCATACAGCCCAATCACCACGATCTGATCGCCGGGCCGGTACTGCTCGCGAATCGCCATCGCCAGATCCTTCGACGAAAGTATCGGAGAAAAAATGCCAAACGAAATCCGCACGCACGCCAGCACAACCACCATCATCGCCACCAGCGCAACATTCCCCGCCCCCGCCCGCCCGCGACGGCGCAGAATCCAGTTGGCGAGAGTTCCAACCAAAAACGCGAGTGAAAAGCCGAACAGCGGCACGCGGAACACACCCATCGCCTGGGGGGTCAAATCCAGAAAATGCCCAAACGAGAGCGCGTAGTCTTGCGGATTTTTTCGCAGCAGGTTCGACAGATCCGTGCCCGCAGCCGGCGCCTTCGAGACAGAGAGCAACGCAAAGCCAACCACCGCAATGATGACACCGACCGCCAGCAACACCGCCGACGAAATCATTCCGCTGCGCCGTTCGCGGCTATCCGCAGCCGATGCTCGCTCCCGTTGCAACCATCCCCCGACCAGCAATGCCATCCCTGGGATCGCCGGGATCGTGTAATATTCCTGCCGCGTCGAAAGGCTGAAGAAGCCCACGATGACGAAGGTCCACAGAAAAAATAAAAGATACGCCCGCTGGCGCCGCGTCATCTGCGAGCGGAACTCGCGCCACCGCCGCGGCACCTCCAGCAGCGACTGCGGAAGAAACACGGTCCACGGAATGAGCCACAAAACCAGAAGTGCCCAGAACAGAAGCAGCGGAACCTTATCGTAATCCCGCGGAACGCGCCGGTTCAGAAAACGCAGGACGTGCTCGTTGACAAAATAGAACCACAGAAACCCGCGGACATTTCCCTGAGCCGGATTCCGGAGAGCGGCGAGAATGTGCCACGGCGCAGCAATCGCGAGAAATACCAGCGCGCTTGAAACCAGACGCAGCTTAAGCAAGTGGCGCAAATTCCCGGTCAGCAGCAGATAGAGCCCGATTGCTCCTATCGGAAATACGAGCCCGATCAGTCCCTTAGTGAGTACGTTGAGCGCGCACATGGCGCTAATACCCCAACAGCTCCAGCGCGCCGGCTTCGCTTGCTCAAGCGATGTCAGGAAAAACCAGAACGTCAGCGTAAGCCACAGACCGACGGCGACGTCGGGAATTAAAAAGCGCGTAAAAAGAAAAGGTCCGAGCGCGGTTGTCAACACCAGCCCTGAATCGAATCCGCCTTCGCTGCCCAGAGCCCAGCGTCCTAAACCGTACGTGGAAAGAATCATCGCCAGCACGCCCAGCATGAGCGGGAAGCGCGTGCTCCACTCGCTGACGCCGAACAGCGTGTAACTCGTAGCCACGCCCCAATACATCAGCGGAGCCTTTTCCAGATAGCGGATGCCGTTGGCGTAGAGCGTGACCCAGTCGTGGCGCTGAAGCATTTCGCGCGCCGCCTCGGCATGCACCGTGTCGGCATCGTCGAGCAAGGCGGGCCGGGAGAGTCCCGCCATGTAGATGACCGCCCACAGCGCAATCAACACCAGCACGGAAATCCGCCAGTCCGAGAGCAACTGGTTCGGACGGGTCATTGTCATGGTCTCAATTGTGGGCTGTTCGAGATTGGGCGTGGCGCTGGGATTCATCGCGGGATCAATTATTATACGGGAGCGTGGGGACGGGGCTTTGCTCCGTCCCAGCGGGGCGGAGCCCCGCCACCACACAACCTCAGTCCGCAGCAACCCCGCGAGGAACACGGTCTCCCGCCACTTCGCGGTAGATCTCAAGGATCCTCGACACCGAACTGGTCCAGGAAAATCGCTGCGCCTGCTCATAGCCGCGTTGTTTCATCCGCGCGCGCAGTACCGGATCAAGCAGCACTCGCTGCAAGCCTCGCCGGATCTCAAACACGTTTTCCGGATTCACCAGCAGCGCCGCGCCCCCAGCAACTTCCGGCAGGCTCGACGTGTTCGAAGTGACCACTGGAGTTCCGTGGGCCATTGCTTCGAGTGGTGGTAACCCAAATCCCTCGTAAAGCGACGGAAAGACAAAAATCTTGGCGACGTCATAAAAAATGCGCAGCACTTCGATGGGCACGAATCCCAGGAAACGCACGTCGTTCTGCACGCCGCTCCGCACCACGGTGCGTCGCAGCCGCGGATGGCTCGAAAGATCGTCTCCGATGATGATGAGCTTCAGATCCGGAAACTGCTGCTCCTTCTGCAGTTCGCTCTTCAGCGCAGAAAACGCTTCGATGATGCGCACCACATTCTTGTGCGGCCGAATCGCGCCCGCATACAGAATGAACGGATAGTTCACCAGATAGCGCTGGGCGATCAGCTCGCGATCCGCTTCGGTGGCATGGCCGTGAAGAAAACGCTCGTCGATCGCGTTGTATACCACCTCGATGCGCTCATCCGGAATGACTAGCAGTTTTTCGATTTCGTTCTTGGTGAATTGTGAAACCGCGATCACGCGCGCAGCCTTGCGCAACACCCGCCGTGTTAGGTAAAAGTGCAAGTTGCGGCGCAAACTCGAAGCGTTGCGCGACCCATACATATGATCCAACAGGTCGTGCACGGTCAGAATATAAGGACAACTCAGCCCGCGCGGGATCCAGAACAGGTGCGGAATGTGAACCACGTCGCACTCCAGACGCCGCACGATCGCCCGGAAAGCGAGATTCCCTTTCAGCGTGTCGTCGCGCCCAGCCAGTTCCACCGCTTGGAAGTTGGGCGGCAGCGGACCACATTCCGCCACTTTCGCCAGCGATCCGATCAGAAAATATTTGCTGTCACAGTCCAGGCGCGCCAACGTGCGGACCACATTCCGGATATAAGTGCCTACCCCGAATTCCGTCATGCGACGGATGTCGATGGCTACTTTCACAGCCTGAATTTAACCACAGGGAGCACAGGGGAACACAGGGAATTCACAGGGATCGAACCGAAACCAATGGTAGAGACGGGGCTTGTCCCGTCTCGCTTTGTAGCGCCTAAGCCCGCACTTCCGCCTGAGCCCGCGCCCTCCGCTCCGCATAAAGCGGAAACTCCTCCGCCAGCCCCAGCACCTGCTTGCGGATTTTCCCCAGCACTGTGGCGTCCGTCCGATGATTGAGCGCCTCCGCGATCCAGTGCGAAATCTGCCGCATCTCCGCTTCTTTCATGCCGCGCGTAGTAACCGCCGGAGACCCAATGCGAATCCCGCTAGGCTTCATCGGTGGATTCGTATCAAACGGAATCGCGTTTTTGTTGACCGTAATGCCGGCTTCACCGAGAGCTTTCTCCGCCTCACTCCCCAGCATGCCCTTCGCGAATACGTCCACCAGCATGAGGTGCGTGTCCGTCCCACCGGAGACGATGCGATAGCCATCGGCCGCCAGCGTCTCCGCCATCACTTTCGCGTTAGCTACGACCTGCCGCGCGTAATCGCGGAAACTCGGTTGCGATGCCTCGAGGAAGCAGACCGCCTTGGCCGCAATAATGTGTACCAGCGGCCCGCCCTGCATTCCCGGGAATACAGTCTTATCAATCGCCGCCGCAAATTCCTGTTTGCTCAGGATCATCCCCGAGCGCGGCCCGCGCAGCGTCTTGTGCGTGGTCGAAGTCACGATGTGCGCGTGCGGAACGGGCGATGGATGCGCTCCACCGGCGACCAGTCCCGCGAAGTGCGCCATGTCGACCAGAAAGAGCGCGCCAACTTTGTCCGCAATCTGACGCATGCGGGCGAAATCAATGATCCGCGGATAAGCGCTGCCGCCGCCAATAATCAGCTTCGGACGCTCCGCCGTGGCAATCTTTTCCAAGTCATCGTAGTCGATAGTCTCGGTTTCCTTGGTCACGCCGTACGGAACGATCTTGTATGTCTTGCCGGAAAAATTCAGAGGATGCCCATGCGTGAGGTGCCCGCCATGAGCCAGATTCAGCCCCAGAATCGTGTCGCCCGGTTTCAGCACAGCAGAGTATGCGGCTTGATTGGCCTGCGATCCCGAGTGCGGTTGCACGTTGGCATTTTCCGCGCCAAAAAGTTTCTTGACCCGTTCGCGCGCCAGTTCTTCCACCACGTCGGTAAATTCGCATCCGCCGTAATACCGCTTGCCGGGATACCCTTCCGCATACTTGTTGGTGAACACAGACCCGGCAGCCTCAAGCACAGCCTCGCTCACAAAATTCTCCGAAGCGATCAGCTCCAGCCCCTCGTGCTGGCGGCGAGCTTCGTTGTCGATGGCGTTCGCAATCTGCGGATCAACTTCATAGAGCGGGCGCGACATGTCAGAATTTTTCATAGTTAGGGACCGGAAGCTATTTTACTGTGGCGCGGACACTCCTGTCCGCGAAAGGCGGCGAACTTTTCGGACCTGGACGGCCTTCGTCACAAGCGTGGCCAACCGAACAGGCCTGAGATATCATCCAAGGCAGCGGAAAGGCTGATCAAAATGGACTTCCTCAGATATCGGCACGTTCCCACAATTTTGCTTCTGGCCGCATTCGCAGGCTGCAGTCAACCACAAAACTCGCAGGAGCTGAAAGAAAAAACCGCGCAAGCAACGGCGGAAGTGAAGCGCGATGCCAAGGCTGTGGCGGCAGGAATCCGCGAGGGCTGGAGCCGAGACAAGCCACTCGATTTGAACACTGCCACAAAAGAGCAGTTGCTGAGCCTGCCGGGTATGACTGAGGCTGAGGCCGATCACGTAATCGCGGGACGTCCTTATAACGATCCCAATGATTTGGTAAAACGCCACATCCTGCCAAAGGCCGAGTACGACAAAATTGCGGATCAGGTCACGGCCAAGAAATGACGCCAAGCAATCGCGGGAGTTGGGCCCTAGTCGAACGCCGTCCGCAGAAAACTCGCTAGCTGCCACCCATCCATATATTTGTACGGCGTCTCCCCCATGGTGTAATGCCCGCAAGGCAGCACGACGACTTTGTGATCTAGGTCGTGCTTCTCGAACTGCTCGACCACCTGCTTTGAAAATTCCGGCAGGAACGTCATGTCGTACTTCGCATAGATAATCAGCGAGCGGCGCGGCCAGCGCGAAAACTTGTCGAAGTACACCATCGGACTGACGGCGCGCCACACCTGCCGCAGGTTCTCCAAATCGATTGCCGTTTCGAGGCCCTCGCGGATGTGGCGCGTGGACTGCCCGTGCCACACCACGTCGGCAAAGTAAGTCGAAGCGTGATTGAACGCTGCCACCTGTATCCGCGGATCGTGCGCGGTGGCGATAAAGGCATAGCACGATCCGAGGCTGGTCCCGACGATCCCCAGCCGGTTGTAACCCTGCGATTCCAGCCAGTCGAGACAACAGCGCACATCGATTACGCCCTGGCGCACCGAATCAAGCGTACGGCCAATATTGGCGGAAACGGCATAGTCGGCTCGGTCGATCTCCGCCGGACGGCGAATGTCGTGATACGGCATGCTCAACCGCAGCACCGCAATCCCCATCCAGTTCAGCACGCGGCAGAGGGCGTTGTAGGAAAGCGCATCGGAATTCCAGTGCGGCAGCAGAACGACCGCGCGGCGCCCGCGTGCCGGAAACCAGCGCGCGTTCACCAGATTGTTCTCGGGGAAAGGCGTCGCCACCGGCGAGGTGAAGCGCAGAAATTCCGCATGCGTGCCGCGAACTTTTTCTTCGAGGCGCGGGTCCGGCACTTCGCGCGTGCTGAACACCTGAACTTCTCGGCGCTCCAGGCGGAAATCCGCCGGCTTCTGGTAGGAGTAAAAGTCGTCGCTGGCCTGGACGATGCGATCGTTGAAACGGGAGAAATACTCCAGCAGTTCCCGAGAGCCCTGTCCAGAAGGACCGCCGTTGCGGCCGGGCCAAGTGCGTGTCCAATCCAGCCCCCAGTCCAGCGGACGCACCACGCGGTTATTGTCCACCGACGTGAGCCGGGTCTCCCAGTCGTACATCCATTGAGCGTAGCGCGAGGGCATCTCTATCTAGGAATACAACAACGGCGAGCATTTTGACGACTCGGTCCAGTTTAATGGTGGGATTTAGCAGTCAGCGGTCAGCACTCAGCATTCAGTAGTTCTCCGATGTCCAGCCCCTAAAGGGGCATCTGATTTCGAGGAACTTACGGTATCGCTAAAGCGATGCCCTGATACGAAACGTGCTGGCTGAATGCTGACTGCTGAATGCTGACGGCTCAGCTATAAACTCTCGGCACTCTCTGCGACAGGCCGCACAGAATTTCATAGGGCACGCTTTCGCACCAGCGCGCTAGTTCGACGGCGTCCACACTCTTGCTGTCGTCCTTACCGATCAAGACGACTTCATCACCTACCGCGACGCCGCTTATGTGGCTGACGTCCACGATCGTGAGGTCCATCGAGACGCGTCCCACAACCGGCGCGTATTCGCCGCGTACGATTACCCGGGCGCGATTCGAAAGCAGCCGTGGATAACCGTCCGCGTAACCGACGGGTAGCACTGCAATTCGGCTCCGCGCTTTGGTCACGAAGGTGCCCATGTAGCCGACCGCTTGTCCCGCTGCGACTTCCTTCACTGTCAGCACGCGCGTCTTCCACGAAAGCACCGGACGCAGCGGCAGTTCCGCCACAGCCGCGGGCTCGCCGCCACGCGTGAAGGCCAGCGAATATCCGTAGAGCGCGATTCCCGGACGCACCATCGTCTTCCAGGTCTCCGGCCGCGCGCTCATGGCGGCGGAATTTCCCATGTGAACCAGCGGCGGCTGGAGCCCGCAATTCCGCAGCACCGCAAGTCCCTCTTCAAAGCACTTCATCTGGCGCACCGCATCTCCCGCGTCGAGCACTTCCGCCGACGCGAAGTGCGTGCTCACTCCTTCGAGAGTCAGGTGCGTGCACGCGGATAACATCTCGCACAAACGCGGCAACGCTTCCTTCGATGCTCCAAGACGGTTCATGCCCGTATCGATTTTCAGATGCACGGGCAAACGATGTGACGGAAGATCGCTCTGCCGCTTTCGCGCCGCGCGTTCGAGCAACTCAATGTGCCAGGGTTCCCAGATCGTGGGAGTGAGATTTTGGGCGACGATCCCGTCTTCCTCGCCCTTCCAGATTCCCGTCATCAGCAGGATGCGCGCCGTGACGCCGGCGCCCCGCAGCGCCAGGCCTTCCGCGGCATCGGTTACTCCCAGCCACCGCGCGCCCTCGGATTCGAGCGCCCGCGCGCACTCCACTGCGCCGTGGCCGTAACCATCGGCTTTGACCACAGCACAGATGGTGACGCCTGCGCCGACGTGTTTCTGTATCGCGTGAAAATTTTGTCCGAGCGGTCCGAGAGAAACCTCCGCCCAAGTCCGGCCGTCGAGAATCAGCGAGCGGATTTCCGGCATCTTCGACAAATCGGGGCGTGGGGCATTCACCTAGCCGATTATAGTGACCGCACGCGTCGCGCTGTTAAGTGCCGATAGTAACTAATCACTCTCAACTCCCCGACAACACGAAGTTCACCGTGATCTCGGTTTCCACTTCGATAGGCTCGTTGTTCAGGAGGTACGCGCGGTACCGCCATTGCCGGACCGCTTCAATCGCGGATTTGACCAGCATCGGGTGTCCGCTAACTACGACCAGATTCTCGATTGTCCCCGTCTTGCTGATGATAGCCCGCAACTCGACCGCGCCTTGAACGCGCGCCTGGCGTGCGATAGGCGGATAGCTGGGCTGGACGCGATAGATGACGTTGCCCTCAGCCCAGTGCGATACCGGCAGGGGCTTGACAGCGGCTGGGTGCGCCGGGATCACCACGGGTATGCTGTCTCCGAGGCCATGAGCAACGCCGTCGCCTGGTCCGCGACTCGGTCCAGTGCCGATGGTTGGGAATTCCGGCGCCGGTGGAACCGAGTCCGCATCGTTAATTGCCGCGATCTGAAGAGGTATCGAGCGCGGCGCGATGAACGGTCGTTGGGGCAGGTTGCTGACTGCAGTGGCCGCAGAATGCGCGTGCACAGCCTGTGTTGTTGCGGGTGGTATGAGTGCTGCGGGCGAGGCGAGCCGCTCCAGCCAATGCAATTGCGGTGGACGCTGAACCCAGATCAACGGAATTGCGAGCAGCAAGCTCAGTGCAAGGGCTTGCATGGTGAAGGATGCGAGCGTGGTCCATCCCCGACGGGCGGAGTGGTCCCAGTTGCTTTCAAGAGTGCTGAACATAATGTGTCCTCCGGAACGGGGCCCGTCATTCCGTACAGACACCTGCGCCTTGCGATTTGATCCTGAGCGGACGCGGAAGGAGTTGATCTGGTGGAGTGACGGGCGTCCCCGCCCGTCCGCCGGGCGAGGGCGCCCGGCTCTCCACTAGAAGACAAAAAAAAGACCGCGTCTGCACGCGGTCTTAAAGAAAAAAGGTCTCAAAAAACCTGGAACCGAAACCGTCCGGGCGGTGTCGCTACTGTTTTGGCGGAGTGCTTGCCGGCGCCTTAGTCGCGGGCGCAGCAGGTTTGCTGCCGGGAGACGTTCCCGGTCTCACGGGCTTGGCAGGCGTGCTGCCCGCCGCGGGCGCCGGCACACCGGATTGAACGTTGAAGGCTTCCACGATCGGTTGCGTGATGTCGACGGCCGGTCCGTACCAGATCACCGGTCCACGCGGCCACTGCTGGGACGTATCCAGGATCATGCCGTAGCCATTTTCGCTGGCATACTTCACGATGAGCGGAGCCATCTTGGTGAGGATTTTATTTCCGATCTCGCCCTGCTGGTTCTGGAAATCTTCCTGCGCGTCCTGCGTGGAGCGATCGAAACTCTTCTGCTTCGCCTCGATCTGCTTCACCAGCTTGTCGCGTGATTCCTCATTCAATTTGTCTTGCTGCGCATTGAGCTGTTTCTTCAAGCCGTCGATTTCGTCGGCCGAGCCCTTCAGTTCGTTTTGCTTAGGCTCAAACTTCTTGGCGAGCACGTCGAAATCCCGCCGTCCTTCATTGGAGGCGAAGATCGCCTGTTCGATGTTGATGGTGCCGACTTTGGTGCCAGTAGCCTTGGCCGCCGCCGCGGAAGCAGCGGACGGAGCGTTGGGTGTGGTGGCAGCCGCGGCGGGAGAACCGGGGGCCGCGTCGGCCTGGGCCAGAGCGAATAGGGAAAGGCCGAACACTACGGCCACGGTGACGCACGCAGACTTCTTAATCACAAACTTCTTAATCATTGGATCCTTTGAACTCCTTCAGATTTTTCGGAAATGCTGGAAGCTTCCAGCTCGCTGGGCTCAACGAAACTGATCGCAACCCGAGCCTATTTAGTCGCAGTCTTGAAATATGCACCTGAAACCGGAGCAGCGAGCGCGCAAGGCGCGTACGACGCCCAACTTTCCTCACGCCGAACCGCAAGCGTGGTGATCAGGGTGTGGACGATCTGCATTATACGGAGCGTACCGGAACAGCGTCAAACGGACCTTGCTGGTTTTGCTTGCCGTTCTTCTTAATTAGTTCGATGCGGCCAAGCCGGTGGCTGTGAGCCGTCAGCTCTCAATTGTCAGCAGAAACAAATTTCGTGTTCGCCCGGCAATGTGCCAAACCCCTTTGTGCCAAACCCCTTTTGGTCGCTGTCTAGTACCGCGGTATCTCTCCCTCGATCTCTTGGAATCATGGGTTTAGGCGGGGACTCCTCGCTCACTTGCCAAGGGGCCTTCATCCCAGCGGACTCGCCCCTCAATAATGGAACCGGTAGCGCAGTTCGACGTAGATTTCGCGCGGGTTGTTCCAGTGGAAGCCGCCGAAGGTTTGGCTGTTGTCGAGGTTCACGCAGCGGTTGGCCACGTTCAAGGCATTCAACGATGCGGAGATGCGCTTGCCGAAATCCTTGCCAATCGAAAGGTCGAACGTGGTGTGTTGTGGCAAGTGATCACCGGGATAGGGTTGGTCAACGAAAGCGTTACTGAAACCGGAGCCATAATAGATGTTGGTGGAAGCAAACGACCGCCAGGGAAGGCTGATGTCCCCGCCAATGTTGAGCGTGTTGCGCTGGTCGTGATCGAGGGCAAAAAGCGGAGTCGGCGGGGAAAAATTCGTTAAGCCCCCAGTGATGGGTAGTTTACCTTCGGCGACCTGATTGGAATATGCCAGATGGATTTGGCCGCGGCGAGCGATGCGCGGAGACCGTAGCGTCAATTCCCAACCGCGGATTTTGGCTCCGTCAATCGTGATCGGCAAACAGAGTCCCGACCCGATGCAGCTATGGTCGAAGAAATTGTGAGCGCTGGTTTTGAAATTGTCCGCGTCGAGAACCCAACCGCGATAGGGGATGGTGACTCCAAACTGATGCTCTTCGTCGCGCTCTCCCTGAAGAGGGAGGAAACCGCAATTGTTCGCATTGCAAAATTGCTCCAACGGGCCTCCAACCGTGAGGAGGGGCGGTGCCTGGTAGTAGTGGCCGTAGAAGGCGCGGAAGGTCCAATTCAGGCGGGGGATATTCAGCGCTGCGCCGAAACGAGGACTGATGGCGTTCTCCGTCATTCCGCCGCTGAAGTGCGTGGGGCGCATTCCCGCGGTAAGCGTCAACCAGGAAACTGGTTTGAATTTGTCGTCGATGAAAAAAGCTTCCAAACCACCGGAAGCGAGATCACGTTCAGCAAACGACTGACTGGGCGTGTCCTTGAAGATTGCTTGGAAAAACTGATCGTCCCGTTGGTGAAAGCCGTAGAAACCCGCCTGTAAATTGTTCTTCGCGAAGTTAGCGCTGAAGCTAACCTGCCCGCCAGCGTAGGTGGAAGTGTGATGATCTGTCGTGGCGGTGGGATCGGCAGGTGAGCTGTCGTAGTTGGCGCCGTTGCGGTGATAGAAGGGCGAGACCGTCAGCAGCGCCTTTGAATTAAACGTGTGGACCCAGGAGAAATTCACCAGCGCATCGGATTCATGATTGCCGTCGCGAAGGCCGAGGCTGGGATACTGCGGAGTGAAGTCATTCCCCGGTATCGATCCGTTCTCAAGGTCGTTGGGAAAAGGATCGTACGGGATCTGGTAGTAGTCCTTGCGCAACGAGGTAACAAAGCGCAACTGATTGGAAGGGTCTACGTTAAAAATCAGTGATCCGAAACCGCCGTAGCCATTGGCGGCATCGTGCACCACTTTCGAAACGGGCGTTTGCAAGCCGAGATCCGTGCGGTTCCCGTTCACACTGGCGTAGTAAGCGAAACGCTCCGTGTGACTGCCGAAGCTGAACTGGTCATTCGTTTGATTGAAGTTGCCGGCACTGAGAACCAGTTCAGCCTGGTTGTTGCGCTCGAATCCGGACCGCGGCACGATGTTGAACACGCCATAAGTCCGGTCGCCGAATTCCGCGCCGTAGCTGCCTCGGTTGACCTCCATGTAGTCGATATCTTTAGGATCAAACTGCGGCGCTATATTAGACGCAATGTTCGTGTTCGGCACGGGAACGCCGTCCACCAGCCAACTGGTCTGGTGACCTCCGCGAATGTGCAGTTGGTCATGCGTGACGTACGCGCCGGGGACGAAATCCGTAATCATCGCCATGCTATTGCTGCGGGATGCGCCGGGAGTGCGCTCGATATCGAGGCGGCTGACGAGAGTGGTGGGCGTAGCGGAATCGGTCGGGGCCACGTCGGGCTCGCCAGAGACGGTGACGTTGGCGTTCGCGGTTGCGACCTTCAAAAGAAAGTGAACGATCGGCACAGATCCCGAGATGACCATGACGTCCTGTGAAGTTTGCGCGAAGCCCTCACTGGCGACGCTGACGGAATAATCGCCGAGAGGCACGGCGTTGAGTTGGAATTCACCGTTGGCGTCGGTGGTGGCGCTCTTTGCCCAGTCCGAAGATTTCGCTTTGAGCATCACCATGGCGTTCTGAATGGGACGATGCTGCGGGTCGTGCACGACGCCGCGAATTGCGCCGTAGATGTTCGCGAACGCGACGGTGCCGAGAAACATCAAAGCGGCAAACGCAAGCAGCTTGGGGCGAGTCATAATTTCATGTCCTTTAAGGTCTGTGGCGGTTCTCTCCGGCACCAGATTGCGCTCGCAGGCAGAATCGACTCCGCATGACCTTGCTGGCAGCAGAACAATCCGGTTTCGTATCAGGGCATTGCTTCAGCGATGCCGCAAATTTGCGAAATCGGACGCCCCTTTAGGGGCCAGGGACGCTGCCGTATTGCGCAACGCGCGCTAATTTCCAGGACTCGGCAAAAGGGTTAGCTGCGAGGAGGGGCGCGGGCGGAATCGTGTCCGGAGATGTCGCTTGAGAGCAGGACCGCGCTTTGCGAGGCGGGCGCGGGTTCGATCAGAAGACTTAAGAAAGAGAGCGGACGGAAGGCGGGGTGCGCCCACTCCAAGGTAGCGACGCGGCAGCAGCAATCGTGGTTCAGGCAGCAGTTAGCGACGGCTTGAAACGAGGCTTCGGATGATTCGCTCGAGGATGATTCGACCGGGGATGATTCGGGCTGGGGCGGCTTGGACTGTGCCATCGCATGATGGCATGGCATTGCGGGCTGCCCCGGGTGGCCGGATACCGACTGGCGCATGCAGTGCATGGCTCCCGGCTGGGCAGCACGGGCCATCGCCAGCGGCCCGAAGGCCGGGGCGAGCATGACCAGGAGCAGAAATCTTGCAATCCAGCGAGAAGCGCTACACATTTGCGTTCAGGATAGCAGTTGCTGGTACTCGGTTGCCAGTACCCGCTACCCGCCAAACCGCTGCCACTAAGAACTGAGAACTGGGAACTTTATTCCTGCTGTACCATTTCTCCGTGCATGGGTTGACGGAACGGCTGTTGAAGACAATCCGGAAGCAGGAGTCGATTCGGGCGGGGGACCGCCTGGCGGTGGCGGTTTCAGGGGGGGCGGATTCCGTGGCGCTGCTTTGCCTGCTGCTGGAGTTGCGGGCCGAGTTAGGGATCGTGCTGTCGGTTGCGCATGTAAATCACAAGCTGCGCGGAGAAGAAGCGGACGAGGATGAGCGGTTTGTCGCGAAGTTGGCGCGGCGGCATAAGCTCGAACTTCATATTCGGGACGCGCCCGTTGACGCAAATAATACTTCCGGCATCACCTCCCGTATCGAAGCGGCCGCGCGTGAACTGCGCTACGGTTTCTTTCGCCAACTCGCGCGGGAGGGTCGAGTTACGAAAATTGCCACGGCGCACACGCTCGACGATCAGGCGGAGACGGTGCTGCTGCGCATCTTTCGCGGTACCGGCATTCGGGGACTTTCGGGTATTCATCCGCGAATCGTCTTCGAAGAGCAAGGACACGCGTTTGGCGAGTTAGTGCGGCCAGTGCTGGCCTTCCGGCGCGCTGCGTTGCAGGAATTTCTGCGCGAGCGGGGTCAGATCTGGCGCGAGGATTCGTCGAATCGGGATATTGCCTTCCTTCGTAATCGCGTGCGGCATCGGCTGCTGCCGATCATCGGGGAAGAATTTGGCGAGGCCGCGATCGAACACATGAGTGAGTTGGCGGAAATCGCGCGGGCTGAGGAGGAGCATTGGGAGCGAGTGCATCCGGAGGTTCGGGGGCAGGGCGGTGGCGCGGCTGAGACGCGGCAAGCCGCGTCTGTACCGGGACTTGTGGTGGCGCCGCTGCTAATGCTTTCTTTGGCGGCGCAGCGGCGGTTGGTGCGCGCGTGGCTGGAAACGCATATGCCTGATTTGAGTATCTCGTTTCAGCTGATCGGGGGAGCGCTTGAACTGGCGCGTGGGGCAGCAGGCAGGAAACTGGAACTCCCGGGCAAGCGGCATCTTCAGCGTGGACGCCGGGAACTTTTGTTGGAACTGGAAACCTTCGTCGGCCGTGGTGAGGCGGCGGACTACGAGTACGCTTTACCAGTGCCGGGCGCGGTGGAGGTTCCTGAACTGGGTGCTCGGATAGAAGCTCGGGTGGTGGATGCGGGCGGTGTTCCGGAGGATGATCGCGGTGAGTTGCTCGATCCGGGGCGCATTCCGAAGGAAGTTGTGATCCGCAACTGGCGGGCGGGAGATCGTTACTGGCCAGCGCATACGGCGGCGACTAAAAAAGTGAAGGAACTGTTAGGGGACCGTCACGCGACCGCACTGGAGAAAAAACTCTGGCCGGTTGCAGTCGGGAAAGGCCGCGGGCTGATCTGGATGCGCGGGTTTGCGGTTCCGGCTGCTCTTCAGGCGCCTGCGGGTGCTTCAAGAGCGATTTGGATTCGGGAGATTGCGGGCATGATGTAACATGCCATTGGGCACGGTTATCGCTTCATAGTTACCGCTTTGGCCCGTTATGAAATCCGGGCCCGGAGCGGTACACGAACGACACCTTATCCTTATCTTGAGTTGTCATCCCGAGCGCAGCGAGGGATCTGCAGTTCGCCGCAAGATGCAGATCCCTCGCTGCGCTCGGGATGACAAAATTAACTACCACGCCGGAGGCGCCACTTCCACTATGAATGTTTCGCCGAATGCCGGATTGCGCCAGGTGATCTCGGCCGACCAGATTCAGAAGAGGGTTCGCGAACTGGGACGGCAGATTTCCGATGACTATCGCGGCGAGACCATGATCGCGCTGGGTATTCTGGAGAATAGCTTCCTGTTCATGGCCGACCTGGTGCGAGCGGTCGATGTTCCCCTCATCTGCTCGTTTATCAAGCCGAGCTACAAGCAGAGCCAGCAGGGTGAATCCGCTGTATTGGAGATTCTCTTCAGCCACGAACTGGCGATTGCAGGCAAGCACGTGCTGCTGGTCGAGGGATTGGTGCACTCGGGGGTGACCAGCGAGTTCCTGATGAACGACCTGCGGGCGCGGGGCGCGGCTTCGGTAAAATTGGTCACGCTACTAGATAGGCAGTCGGCGCGCCGCGTGCCGCTGCAGCCGGACTACTTCGGATTTCTGGTGGACGACACCTTCCTTTGCGGCTATGGGTTGGGTAGTCCGGAGCAGACGGGACGGAATCTGCCGTATCTGGCGGCGACGACGTAGATCGTGTGGGGACGGGCCTATGCCCCGTCCAGCGGCGGATAGCCCTTCATAAGCGCTGACGTAACGCCGAATTCCTTTTCGGCCCGCCAATCCGTCATCCGGCGGAAATAAGCGAAACCCCTGGTGGAATGTCCAACGCTATAAGCTCGCCTGAGGCCAGGGCCGGGGCTGCCAGCTGCCACCGTCATTTCTTTAACTCGGCGTCCTAGTTCACCACAACAATCAAGGTTCTACACAGCCTCTGAAGCACTCCCAGGCAAGAAAAAAAGGGCGGGACCGAAGTCCCGCCCCTGTGGTCTTCTGCCGATCCGAAGTTAGCCTCCAACCCCGACCAGCTTGTCCGACGAGTTGCTGCCCCCGCCGTTATTAAATACGTTGAGTTTTCCGTTCCGTTTGCCCTTCACTGTCGGCGCAAACTTCACGCTGATCGAGCAGTTGGCGCCGGCATTAAGCGTGCCACCGCAGGTATTGTTCGTGATGCTGTAGTCGGTGATCGCCCCAGTAATGGTAAAGCCAGTCAAACTCACCGTGGCGGTACTGACGTTGGTCACGGTCACCGCCATCGTGCTGCTTTGGCCCACCACCACCGTCCCATAGTTCACCGGGTTCGGGCTCAGGGCGATGGACTCCCCGGTTCCCGACAGAGCCACCGTTTGCGGGCTATTGCTGGCATCGTCGTTGAACGTGAGTGTGCCATGCCGAGCGCCCTTAGCCGTGGGCGTAAAGGCCATGGTCACCTTGCAATTCGCCCCGGCTAGAACCTGGGGTCCGCAAGTGTTGGTCTGGATGATGAAATCGCCGCTGATCGTAATGCTGGAAATGTTCAGCGTGGCGGTTCCGGTATTGGTCAGGGTGACGCTCTTGGAAGGACTGGTGTGTCCGATGGGCGTCTTGACGAAGGCCAGCTTGGTCGCCGAGAGGCTCACGATAGGACCGCCGCCGCCACCGCAGCCGGCGAAGGAGAAGGATCCGATCTGGGTGCTCCAATCGAAAACCTGCGTGACCTTGTAGTACTCCGTGGTGTACCAGAAGGTGCAGCCGTCCTGGTCGATACGCATCGAGCTGTAGTCGCCCCAGCGGTTCGAGGTGTCAGGCTGCGAACCCGTGCCCCCAATCAACAGCAGCTCGGGCTCAAGAGTGCCCTTGGTATCGCTGGCCAACCGGCCGGCCACGAAGATCGAGGGGTACATCGGAGTCCCACCGGGACAGGTGTTTCCGCAGGACTCGCTGTAGCCGACGAGGATGTCCCCCATCTTGTCGCGAGCTATCGAGCCCATCCAACGCCAGTTGCCATCGGGAGCATAGGTGCCCTCCTGGAAGACGCTGAGCGAGGTCGGCGGGACGTTCGACTCAGCCGCCGTGATCTCCTCCCAGCGGACGCCATTCTGGCCTCCCGAAGCAGCAACGTCAAAGTTGGTAAGCCAGTGTTGCACGCCCCCGCTACCGTCGTTCCAGTAGGCAAAGCGGTACATCAGGCGACCGCCGAGGGAGTCGAGCAGATCGGTTATACCTTTTTGCGGAACGCAAGCACCGCCGTAGTTGCCGCAGGCTGGGCTGAAGGTGGCGATGCTAATTAACTGGTCGTCGTTGTCACCGGTAAAGGTCGCGCCCTTCGTCCAGTCGGACGGGTTATTAATGTGTACCGAGTACAGCGAGAGATGGGAGTTGTCGATGTCGCCGAGGCTGCCAATGGCGAACTGGTCCTCGCCGGCCGGAGGCGCGGTCGGAGAATCAATGTCGGCCGGCAACAGGCTGTCCTGGTAATTTGGGGTAATGGTGTACTGGTGGCAAATCTGCTCCGCCGTCTTGTCCCCTGCCAGCATTTTTGTTCTGTTGTAAGCGCAAAATACCGGACCCACGAAGCCGCCGCCGCCCGGACCGAAGTTGTTCCAGGTTTCGCCGTAGTTGTTGACCCAGACTCCCCACTTTGGGTAGTCGGGGAAGCCGCTGCTCACAACCGGGAACTCATACAGGTTGTAGGTGCCGTTGGCATCGGCGCTGGTTGAGATAGCGACACAAACTCCGTAGCTGCCTGCGAACACGTTCTGGGACAACAGCCAGCGATGGGCCTGCACGTCCCACTGCGCGATGGGGTCGCCGTTATTGTTGGCAGCGCATATCCCGCCGAGCTTGCTCCAAATCGCGTTGCCCTGGATGGCCGGACCGCACGTATAGGGAGCGGTCTTCGAACAAACCGTATAGGAGACGTTCACCCACTGCACGATCTGAGTGTCGCCGACCGCCATGTTGGTGTCGGGAGGAGCGTCGGGAACGCTGTAGCCGGGGAAGCCATTGCCCACGCCCAGGAAATTCGCTCCGACGCTGTAATTGGCTTCTGGGACAAGAGTCGAACTCTGTTCCACCGGGTCCACTACTTGTCCGGCGAAACGCTTGGGAACCCGGCGAACCGGATTCGCTTCATGAAAACCATATTGCGGCGCCTGCGGCAGTTTAGCCAAGTCTCCCAGAGGTGCGGAAACGGCAAATCTAACCGCATGGTTAATTGGATCCTGCGCGACTAGTGGCAGGCTGCATAACAATAGTGCGCCCAAGGCTAGACAGGATGTGACGATGCTTCGCTCTTTACGCATGATTTTTTGGTTCCTCTCTTTATTCGCGGGCTCGGTTGCGGGGGAAAGTGAATCGCACTGCTTGTTGGGATACAACTACTAGTTCCGTACTTAACCAAATCCCTTGTTGACGCAAAAGCTGGATGACTATACACCGTTTGTGCCTGCTCGCATAGTATGAAAAGATTTGCATCTTAAGTGCACCGACTCCGCGATTCGCACCAAGACCAGACGTTCGTCTAGCTCGCGCACCAAAAGCAAGCCAGTGTCGGAAATGCCACTGAACATAGCCCCAGGTGCTGCGTGATACACTCCGAGTTTCATTTTCCGGGGGAGGCCAAGGGCGACTGCGGTCGGCCTTCTCCACCAAAGAGCCGGGCGCGAAGCCGATCTGGATCGAAGGCTTCCCACGATATTCAACCACCGGAGTTTCGCAAGCTCACCTCAAGGGGATGGCACGTGCCACAAAATCAGCATGCTTTGGTTTCGAGTCTTTCGCAGGTACTGGCGTTGTCGGCGCTGCTGGTGTGCAGCGCTGCCAGCGGAATGGCGCAACACACCGTGGTGGAAAAGAACGGAGTGGGCGGAAGAATTGAAACCGACTACAACACTGCCGAGAAAGCGACGCAAATGCGTACCATCGGCGCTGATGGCAAACTCCAGCAGAAGGTGGACTACGAGTACCTCCCCGGGTATTACGTCGCTCAGCAGACTGACACCACCTATTGGCCCAACGGCCAGGTCCGCAGGGTGGCACACAATACCTATGACGAGAGCGCAAACTTCACCGGTGAATTCATTCAGGTGTTCGACGAGTCCGGCAAACAAATTGCCGGCCACAAACTGACGCACGATCCATGGACCGGAGTGTATCGCTGCTCCGAATGGAGCGTTGTCGCGCAGGACTACCGAGCCGTCGACTGCCCGGCCGGCGAGGAAGCCAAGGGTAGAACAGAGGAGCCGAGGAAATTCACCTACGAGGAGGTGATAAAGAATCTGGAGGCGGCGCGGGAAACCGCCCGGCGGGAACAGAAGATCGGGCGCATGCAGCCCAAGACGCCGGTCCATCCACCCGTCACCACGGCACAGCAAGAGGTGGGACTGGTCTTGCCCTCGCAGTTCCGTCCCGGTGAGCGGGTATCGGGAACAGTGGTCGAGAATCCTGATCAATATAGCGAAATGCCGGAAGTCACAGTCACGCGCGTAGCGGTGCCATTTGAGTCCGCCGGAGAGGCGTCGCGGTTGTCAGGCTGGTTATTCGAGACGGCAGGGGAGGAACCGCGGCGCGCCGATGGGCCAATTACCTTGATGGTTCCACTCCCCGGATCCGGGCTGAACATTACGTTTCGGCAAGCCGGCAATCCAGCTCATTCCGTCTCTCAAACGCTGAATTTCCCGCAGCTCTCAGAAAAGAAGTCACTCCCCCTGAACTCGTTTCAGTCGCCAGCGCTTTGCATGAAGGGCGAACTCTGCGTGGTGAGCGGCCCGTTCGGTGGTGACAGCGGTAAGACTTTCGCTGCATTTGAAGATCGGCCGGCGAAGATCGTGGCCGAGACTTCCGACGCTGCCTACCTCGGCATTCCAGAGCTCACCGAGCCGGGGTCACGGCCGTTGTTCATCGCAGAAGGAATGAAGGTCGTCGCGCTTCCCGTGGCGGTGGGCAAGTTTGTCATTAAGAATAACGGACGCGAGTTGCAAGCCGGCGAGGCCCTGATCACGTTCCCGACCTTGGATGGTCCCGGGGACATACCTGATCCAGCGTGGCAGATCGGCAACTTCCCTGCCACAAATCTTCAGCGTGCTCAGCAGTTAATACACGGATTTCAGCTGTCGCAAGGAGATCGCGAGACTCGCGAAAAACTCGAAGCCCACGAAAAGGGAGAGTCCAAAGAGAAGCGCGAGATCGAAGAGAAGAAACAAGAGGGAGAAATTCTCCTCGTCGTCCGGAACATTACGCCGGAACAGATTTTGTTGCGCAGCTCCAGGAACGAAGTGCTGGTCTTCCATTTGAGCGACGAGGCCTTCCGCCGCGGCGAGTTCAAATACGACCTCGTGGTTGAGGCCAAGAAAGCGGGCAAAGTCGAAGTCAAAGGCTACGTCATCCCCTTTCTGGCGCCCATTGTCGGTCAAGAGTTCAGCATCGAGACGACTCGGTAACGGCCGGCAGCGGCCCTCGCCCGGCGTCTCCAACGCCCAGCCCCCCAGAGTCGCAACTTCACCCTTGACTCGAGTGGCAGCTCAATGCGGATAACCCTGAGGTGCTGCACTCCATCGTACTTCTGCGGGTCCTCGACGACGCGACAGCTATCCCGAAACGGGCTTTTGAGGAATGTGGGCAGACCAAACTGCGAAAAGTTTAAGTTACCGCTTATGGGGCATAGCCCGCTTCCCAAAAGTGTAACCTCCTTGACTTCCTGTGCCCGGTTTTACCTCTCCGTTTTTCATCGAAAAGGGCTAGAATAAGCGGTAAGGCTTTTCCCAATCGAATTTTCGCCTCTGGCATCTAATAGCGAATAAAGAGGCGGCTTCTTTCTTTCGGCAGGGAGTGGCTCTTAGAGGAGTTTTAAGTGAATTCTACGATCAAAACAGTACTTTTCTGGGCGGTCATCGTGGTCTCGGCCTTCCTGCTCTGGCAGGTTGTTAAGACCGGAAGCAATGCCCAGAAAGAAAAAGAAATCGGCTTTTCTGAATTCTTGTCCGACGTGGACCAGGGCAATGTCCGCGACGTGATGTTTATCGGCCAGGAAGTAAAGGGAAAGTTCAAGAACGACTCGCCGTTTCATACGATTGTGCCGGCGAACTATCCGGATATGTACAAGAAGCTGACGGAGAAGAATGTTCCGTACGGCTTCAAGGACATCAGCAATGGCACCTGGCCAAGCTGGATTCTGAACCTGTTGCCGCTGGTTCTGCTGGGCGCACTCTGGTTCTTCATGATCCGGCAGATGCAGACGGGTGGAAACAAGGCGTTGTCGTTCGGCAAGAGCCGGGCGCGGTTACTCTCCATGCAGCAGAAAAAGATCACGTTCAAAGACGTGGCTGGCGTGGATGAGGCGAAGGAAGAACTTCGCGAAATTATCGAGTTCCTGCGCGAAGCGCAGAAGTTCCAGAAACTTGGCGGACGTATTCCGAAGGGCGTGCTGCTGGTTGGACCTCCGGGAACGGGCAAGACCTTGCTGGCGCGCGCGGTCGCGGGCGAAGCGAACGTTCCGTTCTTCTCCATCTCCGGCTCGGACTTTGTTGAGATGTTCGTGGGCGTGGGCGCGAGCCGCGTGCGCGATCTCTTCGAACAGGGCAAGAAGAATGCTCCGTGCATCGTCTTCATCGACGAAATTGACGCCGTCGGACGTCACCGCGGCGCTGGGCTCGGCGGTGGACACGATGAACGCGAGCAGACTTTGAATCAGCTGCTCGTCGAAATGGACGGCTTCGAATCGAACGAGGGCGTGATCCTGATGGCGGCGACCAACCGTCCAGACGTGCTCGATCCGGCGCTGCTGCGGCCCGGGCGTTTCGACCGGCGCGTGGTGGTGAATCGTCCGGATGTTCGCGGACGGGAAGAAATTCTGCGCGTGCACACTCGCAAGATTCCTCTAGCCGACGATGTCGAACTGAACGTTTTGGCTCGCGGCACGCCAGGATTCTCCGGCGCGGACCTGGCCAACATGGTGAATGAAGCGGCATTGGCGGCAGCGCGGCAGAACCGCAAGGCCGTGCTGATGTACGACTTCGAAGTCGCGAAAGATAAGGTGCTGATGGGCGTGGAACGCAAGTCTCTTCTGCTTTCCGATGAAGAGAAAAAGAACACCGCGTACCACGAGGCTGGACACGCGCTGGTGGCTGCCATGCTGCCGCACTCCGATCCGGTGCACAAGGTCACGATCATTCCGCGCGGCATGGCGCTCGGTTTGACCATGCAGTTGCCCACCGACGATCGCCACAACTACTACAAGAATTATCTCGACACGCAGATTGCCATCCTGATGGGCGGGCGCATCGCGGAAGAGCTTTTCCTGGGCCAGATGTCAACGGGGGCGGGCAACGACATTGAGCGGGCCACGGAACTGGCGCGCAAGATGGTTTGCGAATGGGGCATGAGCGACCTGGGGCCGCTGACCTTCGGTAAGAAAGAAGAGCAGATTTTCCTGGGACGCGAGATCGCGCAACACCGCGACTACAGCGAAGCCACCGCCATCCAGATTGACGAAGAAGTCAAGAAGATGGTGAGCGCGGGGTATGCGACGGCGAAGGGTATCCTCTCAGAGAATCGCGAAACGCTGATCCGGATCGCGAAGGCGCTGATCGAACGCGAAGTGCTGGACGCCATGGAGATCAAGTTGCTGGTCGAGGGGCAGGACCTGCCGCCGATCAAGCCGCTGCCGGCGAAGACCGACGACGGCGTGCAGCAGGTGATCAAGCCGGAGCGGTCTCCCGCCAAAGGCGGCGAGCGGCCGGCTACGGCGTAAGCGCGGTTAGTGAATAGTTTTCAGTAGGCGGCCAGTTGGCCGCCTTTCTTTTTTCCCGCGTTTGCCGTGCGATACTTGCATGGTTTATGAATCTGACTCTCAATTCTAAAGTTGCTCTCATCACTGGTGGATCGCGCGGGATTGGCGCGGCGGCGGTGCGGTTGTTTGCGGCCGCGGGCGCGAAAGTTGTCTTCAATTATCAAGCGGCGAAAGCGCCGGCCGAGGATCTGGTGCGTGAGTGTGGCGCGGGCAACTGTCGCGCCCTGCAAAGCGATCTTTCGACCACGGAGGCCGGGCAGCAACTGGTATCATCCGCGATATCGGCCTTCGGACGTCTCGACATTCTGGTCGCGAATCACGGTATCTGGCCGCCGGAGGATGCGCCCATTGATCGCATGTCCGATGAACAATGGCATCGCACGATTGCCGTGAATCTCGATAGCGTCTTCTCCCTCGTCAAGCATTCGGTGGGACAGATGAAAAAACAGGGCGGCGGCCACATCGTGCTGGTCAGCTCGACGGCCGGCCAGCGCGGCGAAGCTTTCCACTGCGACTATGCGGCCTCGAAAGGCGCGCTGATCAGCATGGTGAAAGGACTATCGACCGAGCTGGCACGCGACCACATCTACATCAACGCGGTTGCTCCGGGATGGGTGGATACGGATATGTCGGCGGCGGTGCTGAATGATCCGGCAACGCGCGACAAGATTTTTCGCGGCATCCCGCTGGGGCGCGTGGGCACGCCGGAGGAGGTCGCGGGGCCGATTCTGTTTCTGTGCACGCCTTATGCTGGATTTATCACGGGCGAGGTTTTCAACGTCAACGGTGGGTCGGTGCTGGTGGGGTAGGGCATCGTCCTCGCCGTACACGCGTATTTGTTGGTGCCTCTAAGACGGTAGTTTTTGGGGTGGAGATGGAATACGGGACCGTGCCGATTACGATCGAGGGCTACCTCACCGAGACTAAGCTCTCCAACGCGCTTCAGCAAATAGTTGGGGATTCGTGGGCCGGTGGCCAAGTTACTCTCCCCGGATCGCGCCGTAGATGGGACATGGCCTTTAGGCAGGATGGTGCGCTCGTTGTGGTGGAGTACGACGGCGACGCTCACTATCGTGACAGCTTAAAAATCAAGGCAGATCGTGAAAAAAACCGCATTGCGGAAGAGAGCCACACGCGTGTAGTCCGGATACCTTACTGGGTTCAGCTAGACAATCTGACCGCGCAACATTATTTCCAAATTTCGGCGGAGATCAGGCAAACCTTCCCGCACGGGTTCATTTCAACCAAATTGTTTCCGGCCTCGTTCTGTGAACTGGGTATCGAGCGATTCAAGCAAGATCTCCAAGCACTCCCGTCGCCAGTGCGTGATGCTGTTATCCAATCCCTGCGAGAGCGCGTCGAGGAAAATGGACTGGAATACGTACTGCCTTCCAACTTGAGAGAATTGTTTTAGAATCAGGCTGAACGCATCTAACCTACGATGTACCGTTTTATTTTCATTTTGCTGCTGTGCGCGCTGGGCAGTGCCCAAACCGCGCCTCCTGAACCCGCCGCCAAGCCCGCCGTCAACCTGAACGATTCCGACAATGCCCGCAAGGCGCGGGCGGTTCTGGATCAGACCACCCAGTCCCTTGGAGGACAAGCCTACCTCACTTACGAGAGCAAGGAAGAGACAGGCCGCTACTATCCGCTCTATCACGGGCGCACCGAGAGCACCGGGATTCCCTACAACTACTATCTCAAGTATCCGGATAAGGACCGTTTCGAAGTCATCCACCTGAAGGACATTTTCTTGGTGGAGGGACAAGTGGGCAACGTCAAGGTCAAGAACAAGTTCGATATTGTCCTGATTCACAATGGCGACAAAGGATACGAGACGACGTACAAGGGAACGGCAGCGCAGGAACCGCTTGATTTGGAGAACTACCTTCGCCGCCGCCAGCATTCGCTCGAATGGGTGTTCCGCAAGTGGATACGAGAACCGAACGTGGCCCTGTTCTACGATGGTCTGGCGGTAGTGAATGGGAAGGAAACCGAAGGCGTCACGCTGCTTAACAGCCAAAACGACTCGGTGAGCGTTTTCCTGGACGAGAACACGCACTATCCGGTCAAGATCAGTTATTCGTGGCGCGATGCGAAGGACAAGCAGAAAAACGTGGAAGATGAAGTCTACGACAATTACAAACTGGTGCAGGGAATCTGGACGCCCCACTCCATTACCCGTTATTTCAACGGAGAGACTTCCCAACAGCGCTTCATCAACACTGCGAGCTACAACCTGAAGCTGCCGGATTCGCTGTTCGAAGCGGCGGTGACGTACGATCCGAAGGCGCCGCTGAAGAAACGGTAAGACTTAGTACTTCATACGTGAACATCGGCCAGCTGCGCGATGCGCCGAACGTGGATTTTCTTCTCGCGCTTGCGGGTCTGTGCGATGTTGTACGAAGCCTGCATCCGCATGAGCGTGTCCATCTTCACTCCAAAGGCCTTCTCAATGCGGAGCGCCATGTCCCCCGACAGATCAGCCTTGCCGTTAAGCAGGCTGGACAGCGCAGGGCGGGAAACACGAAGCGCGGCGGCCGCTGCCGTTACCGACAAGCCCGCGGGCTGGATGATCTCCGTCCGGATGAAATTTCCAGGATGGGGCGGGTTCTTCATGGGCATGGGTGTTTCTCCTATTGTGGGTCTTGGACCCTGATTTGCTGCACTGCTAGTGGTAGTCTTCCAAGTCTACGTCGTAGATTTCGCGTCCTCCGATGTCGATGCTGAACGTCAAACGACGGTTTCGAGTCACGCTGAGACTCCAAGTGCCCTTCCGGTCGCCGACCAGCGTGTGTATTTTCCACAGTGGCAGCGAGCGCAATTCCTCTGGGTCTTGCATGTCATCGAGAAATGCCAGCATTTTGCGGAGCTTGTCTACCGAGTCGGGCGGCACACCCTTCGCTATGTTATCCGCGTAGAGTGCTTTCAAGCCCTTGTGTGCGAAGCTCCGTATTTTCACTCAGCAGACTGTAGCCTGTTACTTAACACTTGTCAATATAGGAAGGGCTCCAGTGCGCAAAACACGAGCTATTATCCAGGGGTTAGTACCGAAAGTCGCCGTTACCGGGCAAAATCGGCCCAAGTTCTTCCTTTGATACCCCCAAACATCTATAACCGCAGGAACAAGTTAGCGTTCCCATGGTCGCCCGAACCACGGAGTGTGGCTGTTTTGCCACATGCAAAAGTCTGCCCATCACGGTAAGCTGATACACAGCAAAAGACTTACAGCCTTCCCCTTTGACACATGAGCAAACAATTCGTACTGCGGTGACCTGCACAGGAGTGGGTCTCCACAGTGGCGCCCCGGTCAGCCTGCGGATTCTCCCTGCGAGTGCCGGAACGGGAATCGTGTTCCACCGCACGGATCTCGACGGCTTCGCAATCGAAGCCAGCGGGCGCAACGTGGCCCGCGTCAGCTACGCCACCAGCTTGATGAAGAAGGGCGTGCTCATCTCCACTACAGAGCACCTGCTATCGGCGTTTACCGGCGTCGGCATCGACAACGCCATCGTCGAGTTGGACAATCTGGAGTTGCCCATCCTGGATGGCAGCGCCCGTCCGTTTATCGAAATGATTCAAAAGGCCGGGATTCGAAAGCAGCGCAAAGCGCGCACTTATCTCCGGATCGTACGCGAGATCGAGTTGCGCGAGGGCGATAAATTCATTGCTGTGTATCCGGCCGACACCTATTCGGTTTCCTATTCGATCAACTTTCCTCACCCCCTGATCGGCAAGCAGAGCTTCTGCGTACGGCTGACCAATGGCAGTTATTTGAAAGAGATCGCGCCGGCGCGGACTTTCGGATTTCTGCATGAAGCCGACGCCATGCGGCAGCAGGGGCTGATCCGGGGGGCATCGATCGAGAATGCCATCGTGCTGAACCGCGGCGAAGTGCTGAACCCGCCGCTGCGTTTTCAAGACGAGTTCGTACGTCATAAAGTTCTGGACCTGATCGGCGACCTGGCGCTGCTCGGGAAACAGATACTGGGATCGGTGGTGGCCGATCGCGCGGGCCACGCCATGCATACGGCGCTCGTGTCGCGCATTCTGCGCGACCGGTCGTATTGGGAAGAAACGGCGCTCGAAGATGAAACGCCGACACCGGCGCTCGCGGCGGAGGCTAGTCTTAGCGTCTAGCGTGTCCCGTAAGGTTGCCCATCCCGAGCTTTGTTCTCCTGACACCTGAGACCTGACACCTGACACCTGAGACCTGACACCTGAGACCTTTGGCTTTCAGTCGGCGGGCTGGGGCACGTTCCACTCGTAGGGCAATGCGCGTTCTGCCAGTAGGCGTTGCAGTTCGGCCTCGGCTTCGGCGCGCACGCGATCGGCGAAAGCATTCGCGCTCTCCCGGTGCTCGGCACCGAGCGCGGATAAGCGCACATGCAAGTACGGCTGGTCTTCTTCCAGGCGGCGCAGCAAGCGCTCGGTTTTGGCGATTCTTTCTTCCAATGTGATCATGCTATAGACGCGGCAAGGTATGGACGCGGCAAGCCGTGTCTCTACAATGCCACAGCAGCGGCAAAGCACAAGTTGCAAGCCGGATACCGGGTGGGTGGTAGTTTTCTGAAAGCGTTTTCGGGAAACGGCGAACAGGTGAGCCATTCCTCCTCAAGCAATACCGGGCGATCGCTTAGGGCAACGCCGTGTAGCCTTGCAGCTGATCGGGCATTTCATTTTGCAAGTGGTCGGTCAGCCATTTTTCAAGCTGATACTGCGAACTTTGTGGAACCTCGACGAAGCGGATACCGGCATGGCCGGTTCCATCGGCCCAGGCGACTTGGCCTTTCAGGTCGAGCGAAATGTTAATCATGGGAAGTGTGAACCGAAACTGCGCCTGCACATCCTTGGGCAACTTGCCGAGGACGCGGATGGCCATACCTCCCTCGCTCACGTTGGTCGTCGTGGCCGTCAGTTCCTGGTTGTGCGGAAGGCTGATTCGCAGCGGGATCTCCACCGGATGCCGGTAGTACCGGCGCCGTTCCCGCACCATAAAATTGAGAGCCGCATTAAAACAGCGGGCGGCATGCAACGGGGTGAGCGGCTTCTGAAGAACGAAGTTGGCCCCCGAGTGGAACGCCTCCTGGGTCGTCGTCTTCCCATTCACCACGGCAAAGGCTACGGACTTGGCATTGCTTTGCGTCTGACGGAGCGCGCCCAGCAAATCAAAGCCGTTCTGCAGGTCGTCGCAGTCGACGATGACCGCATCGAACTTGCGCTTCGCCAGCAGATCGCTGCCGGCCCTGAACCCTTCGCAAACCTCGATATTGACCGAGATCTTCTCCAGTGCCGGCCGCAGCACGCCGAGCAAGTCGGCATCCCGGCTGATGAGAAGAGAGTCCAGATTCATGGCATCTTCAATACTAACGGTGCCCGAGAAGGTAAGAAAGTGACCTAGGTACTGGGCGAAGGTATCAGCCGACGAGGGTTCCTTCGTCACATCGGAAAGTCTGCGACTTTGGCGGCGCTGAATGGCTGCCATCTCTGCGAGTCGCTTTTCGCACCCAGCCAATCAAGAATGACGCCGTCCGGCGGTTTTTGCTGGATTCTCGCGCCTTTCGCCGCGAAACTAGCTTGGTGGCCGAAACCGCTTATCTGTCGCTCGGATCGAACCTGGGAGATCGTGCGGTCAACCTGCGCGAGGCGCTCGCACAATTGGACGTAGCGGGCCGGTTGCGGGCGGTCTCCGCATTGTATGAGACCCAGCCGGTCGACGTCCCGGACCAGCCGTGGTTCGTGAACTGCGTGGCGGCGATTGAAACGGATAAGACGCCGAGAGAACTTCTCCAGCTTGCGTTGCGGGTCGAAGCGGCGATGGGCCGTCTTCGCATGCGCGAGAAAGGTGCGCGCAAGATTGATATCGACATTGTGCTGTTTGGGGATTGGGTGGTGGATGAGCCGGGCTTGAAAATTCCGCATCCGGCAATGCACCAGCGGCGCTTCGTTCTGGAACCGCTGGTCGAGATCGCTCCCGAGGCGCGGCATCCCGGACTCGGCAAAACTGCGCAAGAACTTCTGGCGGCGCTGGCTGGCGGGCAGACGGTCCGCCGGCTCTGAATTCCTCCACGATTCACGTAGGGACAGCCGCCCCGGCTGTCCGGTTCTCACGACTCGTGTCGATGCTTCAGAACACGCTCACAAAGCCGATAGAACTCGTCGATGCTCAAGTCGCCTTTCGCGTCGTTCACGGACCACGAGCAGATCACGAACTTCGGTCGGCCCAACTCATCGACGGTATGGTCGAGTGTCGGAAGCAAAGCGAGAGTCTTCTTGTATTTCGTTCGTCCGCTCTTGGATGACTCATTGTCATATGTACTGACTAAAGACCAGTCGAGTGGTTCTCCTGTGTAGAAATCCAAGTGGCCGGAAGAACAAACGGCAGCGTGAATGTCCGCCTTGTAGCTGGCGATTGTACAGGCTAAGCCTCGCTTTCGGTCACGCCGTGTGTGTGCCGCAGCCTTTCGGTGCAGCCAGCGAGAATATCTCGCTTGGGCGCAGTGTTCTTTAATGCAGTCTGGAACGGCATATTGAAGCGCTATCATTGAATCAGTTCCTTCCAAACCCCAGATCCTAGGGAATGACGATACGGCTCCCTGCCTCTTCTGGCCCCGTGATGACCGATTCCTTGGCGGGGAACTGCGCAAAGAGGAAATCGACGAATGCCCGCGACTTCGGCCTGCCGGAAGTACGTCCCAAGCCCAGTCGCAAGAGAAATACCAGCGCCTTCAGCACGTCGGAATCCCGTAGCCGCGTATGGCCGATGTGCTGCTGCTCGGCCTCGCGAAACTCCCGGACCATGGTCTCGACTTCGCGAGCAATCTCTCGAGCAATGGTCTGGTGCGCCAAGTTGGCAGCTGGCGGCTCATAGATGAGGCTGGAGTTCACCAGCGTTTGGTAGCTCTTCGCTAGCGAGCTGACAGCCGCGATTAGATCGCGGTCCATAAGCGGACGATTGGCGAGAGAACGATCCGCGCGGGCGCTCTTAGCCAAAGCGAAGCTGAGTCCGAGGATCAGTTCCTCGCGTTCATAGAGAAACTGCTCCGTAATCTCAACGTCAGGGATCTCAACTTCGGGCAACGAAGCCTCGCGATCCCGTCCGCCCGTCCGCTCATTTTGCGTGTTCGCACGGTGCACTGTCGCGTGCTCACGCGCCTGCAGCAGATAAGGACAGTCGCTCGGGCAATCAAGCGTAACCTCGCGCTGCTCGCCGCAACATTGCGGGCAGATTTTCCCGTGCACGGCCGGGCAAAACCGTTTCTCTTTTCGTTCTTCACAGATCGCGCAACTCAAGTACGGTCCCTCGCATTCGATTATTTCACGGCGCGGTTCCACCACCGAGACGCCTCGAAATAAATCGATCTGAGAGCTTCTAGCTCCGGCCTTCGCGCCATCAGTTCTGGGCTGCTCGGAGCTCAAGGCTCGAAGCTCGAAGCTGCTTTCTGCACCGTTTCTGAGGCAAATCGGAAAACCTAATCGTTCCTATAACCGATTTCTATTTGTCTGCTTGCGCCCAACACGATAGCCTATCTGGTCAAACCCCGGTCATTCAATCTGATTGCTGGGTAGCGCACAAACTCAAGGAGACACATGTCAACTGAACTGCGGAATTTTCTGGCGATCCCCTACGACGAGCTTGAAGAGTTGAATCTGAAGGCGAAGAAGCAACGGCTGGACCGCGTGACTCCTCACAAGATTCAGGAGGAGCGGCTGAAGTATCTGACCGACGAGAAGCGCATCAAGGCCCTGACCGTGCTGTTCAGCGACCTCGAAGGCCGTCTGCACATGCTCGACTACGACAAGAAATTCCTACTGAAGAGCTACGACAACCTGACGTTTGACGGTTCGTCGATCCGCGGCTTCACGGCGCAGCGGGAAAGTGATCTGCGCTTAGGCATTGACTGGGGCGCATTCTACTGGGGTCCAGCCGATATTTTCGGACCCGGCAAGGTTCTCGTCTTCGGCGAAGTTATCGACAAAGGCGGAGAGCCCTACACCGCCGACATTCGCAGCATGCTGAAGCTGTTTGCCAACGGATTGCACAAGAAGCACGGCTACACACTCAACGCCGCCAATGAGATCGAGGGCTTCCTGTTCCAGGGGCCCGAGGCCGAGCGCAGCTACCACGAGACAGGCAAGTTCGAGTACGTCAATACGGGCGGCTATTACCACTCGTTGCCGGGCGATCCGCTGCGCACGTTTATCGATACGACCGCTGAAGTGCAACGGTCCATGGGCTTCCAGAACGAGAAGGACCATCCAGAGGTCGCGCCCTCGCAGTTCGAGATCAACTACAGCCACGCCGAAGCTGTGGCCGCCGCCGACCATATCCAGCTCTACAAGCTGATCTGCCGCCAGGTGGCC